>JACCEC011986055.1_pt1 | contig 26762 bp, 65 predicted proteins | sample 7450121 | NCBI WGS metagenome assembly JACCEC01 (sample SAMN15323455, study PRJNA562643) | freshwater metagenome | isolation source: river surface water | place: USA:Blue River Watershed | collected 2017-08-18 | reverse complement strand
GCGCATCGTTGCGAGCCTGGGCGGCGGCGGCCACCGACTGGCCGAAGGCGCCGGGTGTGGCGCCCTGGCCCGGCTGCACCGTGGCGCGAGCCACAGCGGCGGGGCTGGTTGGTGCGGGCGCAGCAGCAGGCGCCGCCTGCATCGGAGCGGCGGGGTTGGGCATCGCGGGATCCTTCAGTAGCCGGCGCTGGTGGGCGCCTTGTAGCCCGCGCCGGTGCGGTAGGCGTTGAGCTCATCGACACGCTTGGCGATGGGCTCGGCAAAGGTCAGCGCCAGGGCGTCGCCACCGTCGGGTGAGCGGATGCCGCGCTTTTTCATCTTGTCTTTGGACTCGAGCAGCTTGCGGCCGCTGGAGTGCACGAGCGGCTGCGGCGCGGTGACGTCGCTGATCAGCGCCGCATCGTTGGGGATGCGGCACGGGGCGTCATCGAACCACTGCTGCATCAACCACCACATCTCGGCCCGGCGGTTCTCGTAGACCTCGCTGTCGTGGGCCTTCTCGGCGTTGTTCACGCCGATCACCGGCACGTTCAGCTCGGCCAGCCGATCGACGATGCCCGCGCCCAGGCCGCCCTTGTCCACGATGATCGCGTCGGGGCGGTACGTGTTCCAGATCTCGGCGAGGCGCCCGGCGATGCGCATCGTGTTGGAGTCGCTGGGCATCCACTCCAGGCGAAAGCAGGTGCGACCCTGGCGAAACGCGATGGCCGTGCGGTCGTGCTTGGCCTCGCCGTCACCGGCCGGGTCGCAGCCGATGATCAGCGGCCCGCTGCGCTCGCGGTACTGGCTGTTGGCCGCCAGCATCACCGCGTTGGGCGAGATCAGCGGGTTCTGGGTCGAGGACTGGAAGGCCTCGGCCGAGGTGCAGGGGTACTCCTGCTTGAACAGCCACTCGTGGCCGCGGCCGTAGGTGGCGATCTTGTTGCGTCGCCACTGCAGCTGCTCGTTGTCCAGCCCGTAGGCGTTGCGCAGCTCCACCTCCTCGGCGGTGAGCTCGAAGTCCTCGGCCACCTTGGCCCGATACCCCGGCTCATCGAACCAGGGCAGGAACACGGCGATGTACTCGCCCTCGCCCGCCTCGGCCGCCTGCCACAGGCTGTGGAACGCGTTGCCCAGGCCATTGGCCGTGGACTCGATGATCACCTCCGAGCCGGGCACATCGGGAAAGATGTTGCCCAGGCCGGCCATGTGCTGCTCGGCGTTTTGCCAGAAGGCGAACTCCGACAGGTGGCCCAGCTGCGCCGTGGTGCCGCGCGCCACGTCGTTGCTGCCGGCGGTGGCCAGCATGTACTTGGAGTCCAGCTTGTCGAACACCAGCTCCATCGCGTTGGAGTTGGAGGTCGAGACGGGCAGCGTGTTGTGCTTGTGGTAGCGCTTGACCATCTCGAACAAGCCGCTGGTGGACTTGGCCTGATGCGCCACGATCAGCGTGCGCCGACCAAAGTTGGTGGTCGTCGCGTGGTAAAAGCGCGCCCCCACGTAGGTGGAGATGCCCATCTGGCGACCCTTGAGCACCAGCGCGCGGACCTTGCCGGTGGTGCGCTTTTGCTCCTCGAGCAGGGCGTGCAGCTTGCGCTGCGCCGGGTTGAACAGGAACGGCACGGTCTCGCCACTCTTGTCGGCCACCTTCAGGCAGTGAGAGGCAAAGCCCTCGAGCGTGCGGGTGACCGCGGCCAGCGCCGAGATGACGGCGCCGTTGCTCATGGCGCGCCGAGCTCCTTGGCCGCTCGCAGCAAGTCCTCGTAGGACGACTCGCCCTTGGAATCCTCGGCGTCCATGTTGTGCGCCTTGCGCTCTTGCTCGTTGAGCGTCTTGGTGGCGTTGGCCAAGTTGTTCAGCGCCGTGGTCAGCGCAGCGACTTCGCGCACATCGCCCACCATGCCGGCCATCTGCAGCACCTTGGCCTTGGCCACATCCAGCGCGTCTTGCAGCTCGGCCGCGCGGCGCTGCTGCTTGAGCAGGATCTGCGCGTTGACCGCAGCAGCCACTTCAACCGTGTCTGCAACCAGATTTCCACTTCGTGCAACCTCGCGTTCAACCAACTCCTGGGTCAGTCGCGCGTTGGTGGCCTTTTTGATCTCGTCCTGGAGGTCTTTCTTCCAGTCGCCCTGCTTGGCCTTCTTTGCAACCGCTTGGTGCGTGACGCCGTACTTGGCGCCCAGCTCCTGCAGCGTGAACTTGCCGGTGCGGTAGTCGCGCTCGCAGGCCTCCCAGTCGGTGTTGCGCCGTGCCATCGCTCAAGCTCCCTCGGGCTGCGCCTGGGCGGCGCGGCGCGACTGCAGCTCAGCGTTGGCGACGCTGACGGCCAGCGCGATGTCCTGGTCCAGCTCGTTGATCACCTGGATCAGATCAGGGATCGAGCGGCCAGCGGCGCGCTCCATCAGGTCGGCCTGCTCGGTCATCCCCCGGGCACGCATGCACAGGATGGCCGCGGCCGTGCGCAGGGTGTGCGCGTCGGTGCTCACTGACAAGCCTCGCAGGCTCCGCGCTCGTCCGGGTCGATCGGGCAGCCCGGGCCGACCAGGGCTTCACTGGACTCCAGGTCCAGCAGGGTTTCGCCTTCCGCGTCGAGGTTGTCCTCGGGGCGCGTGGTGGGCAGGATGGTGGTCATGGTCACTTGCCGCCGATGAAGGCGGGCGGTGTCGCCGGCGGCGTGGCAGGCGGCACCCGGATCACTCCGGCGAGCACAGCGCCCAGGACGGCGGCGATGATGTACTTGAGGGCAGACTGGACGAAGTCCGAGCTCTGCTTTTGGATCGGCTGAGCAGCCTCCAGGGTGGAGATGCGGGTGCTCAGGCCGGCGATTTCTTTGAAGGCGCGCTCGATGGCGCCGTTGGTGGCCACCTGCCGCTCCTCGACGATGGCCAAGCGTGAGACGGCGGAGACCAGCTCCCTGACGGCGGTCTTGATCTCCAGGAGATCGGACCCCATGGATTCCATCTTCACAGCCAGCACGGCCGCGTCCAGGTCGACTTCAGGCGGCATCGGACAGCCTCTCTGCTTCGGGCGCCTGCCCAGGTTGGTTGTTGGGCACCACGGTGGACTGCAGCGTTGCGGCGTCCAGGAACGTGAAGGCGGACGTGGGCAGCGACAGCCAGCCGGCGGTGTCGATGAAGTGGTGGTTGTCGGCGACCACCGGGCGCGTCATGGGCGTGTGGCCACTGACCACCGCGCGCACGCCGCGCACCTCGCCGTTGATCACGCCATCAGCGCGCCGGCGATCCCACAGCGCGAGGTTGCGCCACTCGTTGGTGCCGAACGCCGGCACGTGGCCGGCGCTGTTGACGTCGCGCAGGATCTGCCCGCGAAAGTGCACCCAGTCGTTGGACGGGCAGCCCGCATGGACCAGCCCCACCAGCCCCTTGGGCGTCTCGATCTCGATGAGTACCGGCAGCTCGCGCAGGATCTGGGCGAACAGCTTGCGATGCCCAGGCGGCAGCTGGTAGAACCAGCGCCCGCCGTTGACCACGTGCATGTCCTCGTGGATCAGGCCCGCGTAGGCGTCGGCCGTCATCTCCTCGTGGTTGCCGCACACGGCATGGAACCAGGGCTTGGCCAGCCAGTCCAGGACCAGCTCGCTGTCCGGGCCGCGGTCCACCAGATCCCCAACGGAGAACAGGCGGTCGACGGCCGGGTTGAAGTCGATGGCCGCCATCGCGCGCTCCAGGCGAGCGAAGTGGCCGTGGATGTCGCCGACGATGAGATCCCGCCCGGCGGTGTTGATGCCAAAGCGTTTGATCATGCCGGCCTTCCAGGCGCCGGCTGCCCGGCGCTACTTGACGACGCTGCGGACCCAGTCCTGCAGCCCCGTCACTTGGTCTCGGAGCTGGTCAGCTTGCGCTGCCACTCCTGTGTATTGCGCGCTGCAGCTGCCGAGAAGCTCTCGGGCGGCACGGGCTTCATCAGCGAAGCGGGCGGCTTCGGGATCGCGGGGGGCTGGACGGGCGTTGAGCCGGGCGATCTCGTCGCGCAGGCCGTCAGCAGTCCGCTCAGCACGAGCAGCGCGATCACGCGATACAGCCTCGCGTTGAGCCAACTCGTCCACCACTCGCCGAGACTCATCGGCTCGCCGAGCCTCTTGTTCACGAGCCGCTCTTTCAGCGTCAGCACGTCGGGTTGCCAGTTGTGCACGTTCGCTCTCCCAGTCGGCCCGCATGGCCTGCTCGCCCAGGTGGTAGCCCCAGGCGCCGGCGCCCAGCGCCAGCACGAACACCAGCACCAGCCGGGCGGCTGCGCTGGAGACGAAGTCCACGATCGAGCCGGGCGTCACTTGGCTTGCACCTTCTGCACGACGTTGGCCGTGAGGTAGGCGCCCACGGTGCCCAGCACCACATCGCGCCACAGCAGCGCGGGCAGCTCGCCCAGGTACAGCATCGCCGTGGCCGCGGCCAGGGTGGCAGACGCCAGCAGGAACTTGCGCGACAACAGCGGGCTCATGGCGCCACTCCTTGCAGGCACACGTCGCGCTCGAGGGCGCGGCGCTTGGTCAGGCCGGGCAGCGGCACCAGGACGCCGGCGATGCGCGCCTTGTCCCAGCGCGGCAGCTGCTGGCAGGCGCCGGCGATGTCCCCCGCCTGCAGCAGCCGGGCGGCGGTCGAGGCCTGCGGGTTGCAAGCGATCGTCGGGCCCAGGTTGTAGGCCGCGTCGGCGAACGCGGCCAGCGTCGGCTCGGGCAGGCCTGGGGCGCAGCGCTCGACCGCGTCGATGGCCTTGTGCATGTCGGCGCTCAGCAGCGCGTCGCACTCGGCGAGGCTGTAGACCTTGCCCTTGACGACGTCCGGCCCGGTGTGCCCGCGGCACACGGTCAGGATGCCCGGCGGGTCGTAGTAGGCGACGCGTCGCAGGCCCTCGGCCGGCGCGGCCAGCGCGGTGGCAAGCGCCAGCACCGCGGCGCGACGCCGCAGCTTGGCGGGATCGGCAGCCATCAGGACAGCTCTTGCTGGGCCACCAGCCGCGCGATCGCCGCCACCAGTGAGACGGCGCCGGCAAGCATGGCGAAGGTGCCGCGCTCGAACCAGCCGTCCAGGTAGGGCACGGCCACCTCGAGGGCGGAGAGCACGGCGGAGATCAGGGCCAGCCGCAGGCTCCAGGCCTTGAGTGCGACGGCCTTCCAGTCGTCGATCAGCTTCACGGCGAAGTCCTGGGGAAGGGTTTGTTGCCCGAGACGGGCACGGCTGCGCCGTCTGAGTCGGGCGCCACTGGCATGTTGTTCTTGTGGGCGCGGTGATCGGCAAGCCGTCAACCGCATGTGCGCGATTGTGGCACAAATTGTTGCTCTCGTGCAACACTTTGTTGCGATTTCCCCACAGTTTCACTCGGGAATCTCGGGTTTTCGTTGTCGCTGTAACGCTTTGTTGCAGTTGGCCTGTTGAACATTCTCTTTTATTGCGCAACAATCTGTTTGCGTCATCAACAAACAGGAGCCAGACATGTTCACCAACCAATACGAAGAGCACCTACGCGACAGCGCCCAGGACAACAGCCGCTGGGACGGCTTCGACCGCGGCGACACCGGCATCGCCCGCACCCGCCGCACCTGCATCGGCCAGCTGACCGGCTCCCGCGGCCAGCGCGTGGCGGTCTGGCGGGAGATCACCGAGGACGGCTGGGGCGACAGCTGGTGCGAGTACGTCGTCACCGCCGATGGCCAGCGCGTCGCCGGCCGGGATCGCCGCGAGGACGCCCTGCGCCTGGGTCGACAGCTACTGTCGGCCACCCGCCACTGACGGCCCACCGTCGAGCCCTGCGCGCCAGGGCTCCGCAGTGAATCGTCAACCCGCCCACCAGGAGAACACCATGACCATCACCATGCACAAGAACGGCAACACCATCGGCCGCAAGGTCACCACCGAAGCCGGCGAGGTGGAGCACGTCGGCGCCAACGTCCAGGCCGACATCGACTACCGCCCCTTCACGCGCCACTACCGCGGCGCCGCGACCCTCAAGTTCGTGGTAATCGCCACGGGCCGCCGCTACGCCACGCTCGAAGCAGCCGCCCGCGCCGTGATCAAGAACCGCGCCGCCTAACCCCGCCGCCAGGAGAGCGCCATGATCTACGTCGTCACTCACACCACCCGCTCCGGCCGCATCGCGTTCGCCGCCAGCAACCGGGGCCTCGCCCGCCACACAGCCAAGGCCGATGCGCAGCGCACCGTGGAGCGCAACCAGGACCGGCTTCAGAACCTCGTGCTGCGCGAGTTCGAGAACCTGACCGAGGCCTGCGAATGGCGGAATGAGCAGAACGCCGCCCTGGCCCGCATCGCCTGAAGAAGTCGGCGTCAAGACCCCGGGCGCAACTCGGGTTTGACAATTTTGTTTTCTTGCACAACAATTTGTTTGCCGACTAAACAAACCCGCTGACGGCCAGCAACAGGAGTGACACATGAGCTACACCGGATTCACCACCGAGACGGTCGAGCAGATCGAGGCCGGCATCGCCGACGTCGACCAGCAGCTCGAGCGCATCGCCGCCGAGCGCGGCCTGCCCGGCGCCTACATGCTGGGCGAACTGCACGCCCGCCTGTGCCAGGAGGCCCTGCGCGAAGCCCGCGCCCACCTGCGCGGCAAGGAAAAGTACAGCGACAACTGGTGGCAGCAACGTGCCCGCGACCAGCTGGGCAGCGCCCGCTTCGAGCTCAAGCGCATCTAACCCCACACCCCCAGGAGCACACCATGATCGACAAAGCCTTAGCCCTTCGCGCCATCGAGACGCACGGCACCATCTTCTTCGACATCGACCTGCAGCCGGTCGCCCCCCAGCCGGGCCAGTGGTTCTGCGAGTTCGACGACCAGTACCTGCCCGAGGACTCCGAGACCCTGCGCGACGAGGCCATCGTCGAGTACCTGGGCCCGTGCGAGGCCCAGGTGTTCAGCCAGGAACACGCCGCCTTCATCCCCTACGGCGACCCCAAGCGCCGCCACCGCGTGGCCAGCGAGTACAGCGACTCCGACCGCCGCCCCAACGGCGTGATCCTCATCCGCCAATCCTGATCCAAGGAGCCCGCCATGACCAAGTCCACCGACAAGACCAAGATCCAGCTTGCCTGCGAGAACGCCAAGCTGCGCGCCGCGATCCGAGAGCTCATCGAAGAGTGCACCGGCGAGATCGCCCCCGACGGCTACCGCTCCCTGAAGGAGCCCAGCCGCGCCGCCATCCGCGCCGCCCTGGCTGCCCTCGACTACGTCGCCTGAAGGAGCTCACCATGCCCGACCTCGACACCCTCATCGCCTTCGAGAACGGCGAGCTCGACCAGGAGGAAATCATCGACTTCATCCAGGACGGCATCGACCGCGGCTGGGTCTGGCAGCTCCAGGGCTTCTACGGCCGCACCGCCGCCGCCCTGATCGACGCCGGCCTGTGCCACGCCTAACCCCAAGGAGACCGCCATGACCGACCGCACCATCCCCGAGGCCGTCATCGACGGCGCCGTCGACATCATCCTGAACACCCGCGACTTCTGCGGCGACGAGCGCGAGGCCGTGCGCGACTACTGCGCCGACGAGGGTCAGCCGCACTGGCAGACCGTCTACCGCCTCGCCGCCTTCCGCGCCAACGCCGCCTGGAACCAGTGCAAGAAGGCCGCCGGCGTCAACCCCCGACACATCTTCTGAAGGAGCCCATCATGGCCAAAACCAAACATACCCCCGGCCCCTGGCACGTCACCACATGGCCCGGCGATGCCGACGTCCCCGAAGGCTGCAGCATCGGGATCGATGACCGGCTCGGCGCCGAGGGCGGCCGCGACTACTACTTGGCCACCGTGGTGCACGGCGACCCTGACGAGCTGCAGGCCAACGCCCGGCTCGTCGCTGCCAGCCCCCAGCTCCTGGCCGCCGCCAAGGTCGCATACAAGCTGCTGGACTCGGTCGCCTTCGTCAGCCAAGAGGGCGACTCGCACAAGGCCCTGCGGCTGCTGCGCGAAGCCATCACCCTCGCCACCGAGGAGGCCGCATGAATCCGCACCCCAGCACCCACGCCGGCTACGCCATCTCCACCCGCACCGACGGCGGCCTGGAGCGGCGCCTTGAGGCGGCCACCCTGCGCCTGCGCGCCACGCCCCAGGCCCTGCGCGACGAGACCTGGGCGGCCGCCTGGGGTGGCGTCGCCTACGCCTGCGACCTGCTGGCCGACGGCCGCCGGGCCAAAGCCGGCAAGGTCTTCGCCGGCGTGCGCCGCATCCTCGAGCAGGACTTCCCCCTCCACTGAGCGCTCGCGCGTGACCGATCGACGCTGGTCAAAAGGAGTGGAGTCCGAGTGAACTGCAGGGTTTTGTTTGCTCGGACTTCAACTTTTTCTTTTTTTGCGCAACAATCACTTCACCGCAACCAACAAACCGGAGCCAGACATGACCACCACCCAGCTCATCCAGTCCACTACCGACCGCGGCACCTGGACCTTAATCGACAAGACCACCCAGGCCCCCATCGCAGCGGGCGCCCCCGTCGTCAGCTTCCGCCAGGAGCGCGGCACCGTCACCGGCGGCACCCCGCCCCACAAGCCCGAGAGCGCCGGCCGCATCGTGGTCAACGGCGGCGAGTTCTACCCCGGCGTCTTCAACTGCGAGTGGCGCTTCCAGCCGCGCCTCGCCTGAACGGCGCAACGCCCCAGCCCTAAGCCTCCCGACGGCAGCGTCGGGTCTTTTTTCGCCTCGAAACCAACAGTTTGTTTTCTCAACCAACCATCAGTTGATCGAAGGAGCCCATCGTGAACGCCATCACCACCAACTTCGTCTACCCGCCGGTGCCCTACCGCGACCAGGACTGGTCTGCCACGGTCGATGGCTACGAGCCGGGCGAGGCCATCGGCCGCGGCGCCACCGAGCGGGCCGCCATCGCCGACCTGCTCGAGCAGCTCGAGGAGGACGACCTGCCCCTGCCCTCGCGCCAGCTGCTGCAGCCGCGGCGCTTCAACGACGACGACCTGTACGTCTTCAACCCCGACACCCTGCAGCTGGTCGATGTCATCGCCGTGAGCAACCGCCGCGGCTACCGCTGCCCCGAAGGCCTGTGCGCGCGCATCGGCCTGACCGCCAAGTCCCTGGGTCTGTGGACCCCTGTTCAACCCACCAAGGAGAAGCAATGAGCCTGTCCAACACCATCCTGCGCGTCACGCTACCAAGTGGCGCCCAGGCCCTGTACGAGGTGGAGCCGCAGCACCTGAACGAGCGGCCCAACTCGACGCTCAACGAGCGAGCCATCAGCTTCGGCCGCCAGCTGGCCGTGGAGAACGCCGGATGCTGGTACGACCGCGCCCACGGCAACTCGAGCTGGAGCTCCCCCATCGCCGACCCGAAGGCGATCGCCGCCATCGAGGCCATCACCACCGCCAACCAACAGGAGTTCGCATGAGCACCATCGCCAACCATCGCGCCGCCTACCCCATCCTCGAGCGAGGCGGCCAAGGCCTGGAGCTGACCGATCCGGGCCTCACCCTGCGCGACTACTTCATCGCCCACGCCCCGGCCGAGCCGCAGCCGTGGTTCCGACCCGAGATGCCGGAGTACCCCCACGTGCCAGCGCACGAATGCCTGGAGGACGAGCTCGTGCGCCGCGACGTGCAGCGCGCCTTCGACAGCGACAGCGACCCCGAGACCGAGGCGGGCGAGCAGTACATGCGGCTTTACCGCGAGGCCCGCGACCGCCAGACCCGCTGGTTGCAAGAGCAAAAGAAGCAGCGCTACATCCAATGGCCCGGCGCCTGGGCCGACGCCGTGCTGGCCACCCGGGAGGCCTCGTGATGCTGCGCCAACGAGACATCAAGCGCATGGTCCAGGACGCAGGCCTGACCCTGGTGAGTGCCGCCATCTGCGGCTCGGGCCACTGGCGCCTGCGCGTGCGCCGATCCGATGGCCAGGAGGCCATCTGCGTCATGCCCTGCACACCCGGCGACCACCGCGGCCTGCTCAACAAGGCCTCAGATCTGCGGCGCTTTGCCCGTGGCGTGATTAACCTGGATGCGCGTCGCCCGGCCGCCCTGTACGGAGGTGCCGCATGAGGACGCTGCCCTTTGACTGCGCGCGCTGCCGCCCCACCGAGGTCGCCGAGCGCTGCCACCAGTGCCTGCGCTGGGAGGATCTGCCCGGCCAGACCTGGGGCATGCGCACCCCCATCAGCATCGGCATCAAGCCCGACAGCCGCCACTGCCACCACACCCCCATCGAGGAGCCCAAGCAATGAGCCTGCTGCTGACCCCGCGCGCCGACGGCGCGATGACCGCCTACGAGCGCTTCCTTGCCAAGGTCTACGCCGGCGTCATCGCGCTGGGCGCCCTGGTGCTGATCGCCGACCTGACCGTCTGGCGCCCCGACGCTGGGCCCGTGTGCAAGCCCTCCACCCATCTCACCACCAAGACCATCAAGACCAAATGAGCGAGACCTACGAAAAATTCATCGAGCGCGTGCGCGCCAAGAGCGACGAAGTGGGCGAGTGCTGGGAGTGGCGCGGCGCCATGTCCTCCAATGGATCGCCAACCATCAAGCACCACAGCAACTCGAACTCGACCTCCCTGCGTCGCGTCATGTTGACGCTGCAAGGCAAGGCGATGGGCGACCTGCGCGCCGTGGCCACCTGCGGCAACCCGCTGTGTGTCAACCCCGACCACATCGCCGCCTGGACCCGCTCGCGCGTGCTCAAACGCGCCGAGAAGGATACGGGCTACACCCGACGCGCCACCCGCAACGCCGCGATCTCCGCCACCCTGCGACGCAAGTCGCCCCTGACGCCGCAGCTGGTGACGGAGATCCGCCTGTCCAGCGAGTCTGCGCCCGTGATCGCCCAGCGCCTGGGCGTGTGCGCCTCCTCTATCCGGGCCATCCGCCGCTACGAGGCCTGGAAGGATTACCAGAACCCGTACCTTCAGCTGGCGGCCTGATACCCGACAAGAGCGAATGGTCTTTGTTGCTGCTCTTCCTTTTTTTGTTTTTCTGCGCAACAATTTGTTGTCTCGCAAAACATTTAGGAGTCCAGCGAAATGATCGAAGCCCTCGAAGCCAGCCCCCAGGAAGTGGCAATTGACCGCCAAGTGCGCGAACTGTTTCGCACCCTCTGGCCCCTGGTCAAGGCAGGCGCCACCACCCACCAGGAGCTGGCCCAGCTGATCAGCCAGCAGCGCAAGCGCCTGTACGGCGAGGCCATCAGCGCGCGAGACCAGTCCCGCCTGGACACCCTGCGCGGCATGGCCAACCTGATCGCCTCGTTCGGCCAGCGCTCGCTGCGCGAGGACCGCCCCATCGCCTGATGACCCAGCCGCCAGCCCATCGACGTGGGCTCGCGGATGCGAATCGCGCATCACCACCAACCCCAAGGAACCACCATGCAAGACCTTCACATCATCAACAAGCTCAACGCCGAAGCCATCGAGCGCTCCATCCCCCAGCAGCTGGCCGCCGGCCGCACCGTCGTGGCTGAGTACGCCGGCCTGCACTTCGTGGGCTACGAGACCTTCAGCGGCGAGAACGCGGAAGCCGAAGCCCAGGCCAAGGCCGACGAGATCGCCAGCCGCGGCTACACCTACACCGCCAAGATCCTGCGCCCCGAGCCGGTCGCTGCCTGATGACGCCCGGGCCCCCTGCGGGCCCGGTCCTACGAACCAACAGCACCGACCATGCACGCCCTCCTCAACATCGCGCTCGATGACAAGGCCCCCGGCCAGACCGTTGAGCTCAAGCTCCAAAATGCCCTGTCCGCCGTGCGGCGCTTTTTCACCCGCTCGATCGGCGAGGTGCGCTTCATCGAGTACGACAGCCCCTTCGGCCCGATGGCCGAGCACGTCGCCGTCATCACGCTCGAGCACCAAGCCAGCAAGGAAGTGGTGCTGGACGTGGCCGCGCAGATCTCTCGGACCATGCGCCAGGACTGCGTGGCCGTGCTGTTCGCCGACGGCGAGGGGCGCCTTACTGGACCCCGCGCCGACCTGTGGGCGCCGTTTCGCCTGGAGCACTTCAAGCGCCCCGCCCTGTACGACCTGCTGGCCGAGGCCGCCTGATCCAGGAGAGACGCCATGACCCTGCCCCACCCCACCGAGATCGAGACGCCAGAGCAGCTGGCCGAGCTGGTCGACGCCTTGTTCAACGCAGCCCACGCCCTGGTCGAGCGAGCCAACGAGTACGGCCTCGTGCTCACCATCTCCACCGTCCCGCTTCAGCCCTTGGCCATGGGCAACTACGAAATCGCCTGCGAGATCCGCGCCGGCCACGCCATCTACCGAGCCCAAGCATGACCAAGAAAAAACCCAAGCCCCCCGTCGACCTGGACAACTACGCCACCGGCGAGCAGTTCAAGACCGTGCTGCTGCGCTGGATGCCCACCTGGGCCTCGGAGTCTCCCGAGGGTCGTCTGATCGCCGCCATCATGGCCCAGTCCTGGAGCGACGGGAACTCCTGGTTCTTCGCCCCGCACAGCGACTCGCTGCAGTTTTACTGCGACAAGCTGCACCTGGACCCCGTCTTCATTGGCGAGATGTACCGCAAGCACAGCCGAGCGAACGCCCGTCGCGGCCTCGCCCAATGAGCGCGCGCAAGACCCCGGGCCGCAAGGCCATCGACGGCATCACCGGCGCCACCGCGCGCGTGAACGTGGTGCTCACCGAAGAACACCGCCGCCGGCTCGAGCAGCTGGCACCCAACGGCTACAGCGCCTGGATCCGCCGGGCCATCGACAACGCATGGAAAGAACAACCGAAATGCACCAGCCGAGCGACATCGTGAGTCTCACCGACATCTTCCCGCCCGAGACCCTGCCCGTGCGCAGTGGCCTCTACCTCACGCGCACTGTCTACGAGGACGGCTCGACCGATCCGTTCTGGCAGTTCAGCCACTTCGATGCGACCGACCGCATCTGGGGCTGCGGGCACCTGAGCACCTACGCCGCCGCCGAGGCGCCCGACTACGAGTTCGCCAGCCAGAGCAAGCAGTGGCGCGGCGTGAAGGCTCCGACATGCGTCTGATCTGGCAATCGCCCAAGATCTTCTGGCACGCCGGTCTGTACCTGAAGGTGGGCGCCAAGCGCTACCGCCTGCTGCAGGTCGGGCCCCGGTGAGGAGCTTCGCCATGGACGACAAGGAAATGCTGCACTGGGCTGCCAAGGGCGCCGACATCGACCTGCTCGAGGGCGTCACCTGGAACCCCCTGGATGATGACGACGACGCCATCCCCCTGCTGCTGCAGCTGCTGCGCCGCGGCGCCACGCTCGATGGCGGGCCAGTGGGCCTGCTGCTGTCGATCGACGAGCCGCAGGTCAACGCCATGGCCATGGCGCCGCTCGACGCCTCCACCTGGGACATGGCGGCCGCCCTGCGCCGGGTGACTGTCGACGCCTTGGCCCAACTCACGCGCGCCCTGGAGCAGCCCCACGAAGTAATCACCGGAGAAGAGGCATGACCACTATCGACGCCCTGCGTCAGGTGCAGGAGGCGCTGGAATTCATTGTCGACTGCAACGGCATTGCCGTGCTTGATCCCATCGGCAGCAAAGAACTCCTCGACAACGTGCGCCTCGCCATCGAACAGGCGGAGAAGCAGGAGCCGGTGGCGTACCTGTATGAGTTCTTCGCTGATCGAGGTCATCCTGGACTGGCATTTGAACCCCAACGGTCGGCGGACAACACGCCCCTCTACGCCGCCCCGCCCCAGCGCCAGCCGCTGTGGAAAGAGGCCGAAAATCGCTGCCCGTATCCAGAGGCCAACCCACGCACTCGCAACGCATGGCTGGACGGGTGGGGGGCAGCGGAACGTGCTCACGGGATCGGAGGTGAGGAATGAACACCCTAGACACCATGCGTCAAGCGCTGGAGGCGCTGGAAAATGTTCGCATTGAATACGACTACCACGGCAACCCCGCCACCGAAGAAGACTCGGCAATTGAGCCGGCGATAAAAGGCCTGCGCCTCGCCATCGAGCAGGCGGAAAAGCAGCGAGCGAATAGCGAGCAATTGGAGCCGGTGGCGTGGATGGACCCGGAAACATTGGACTTTGCGCGACCCGACACGAAAGAACGCATCCGAGCAGACGCAGCGGCCAAATACTCCACGCCGCTCTACACCACCCCGCAAAGCACTACCCCAGCACCCGAGGCTGAGAAAACGTCTACGCAGGATCCGGTGGCGTATGTCGGCGGTGGCGCGACATTCCAAGATTTGGAATGGGCGGATAACCCGCCGCAGCTTGAAAACGGAACGCCCCTCTACACCGCCCCGCCCCAGCGCCAGCCGCTGACCAAAGAGCAGAGGCGAGCGATCGAAAAAGCAAACACGATTGAGGGCTATCACGGCGACTATTACGACGCCTACGGAATCATGGAAGACGTCGAAGCCGCCCACGGGATCGGGGGTGAGGCATGAAACGCACCTGCCAAATCGTCGTGCGGGGCAAGACCCGCACCTGGGCCTTCAACTTCCAAGCCGACCCGGCGCACCTGCCTGAGTGGGAAGCCGACGGGCTTGAGGTCTATGAAATCCTGGCGACCATCCCCGAGTGGGCAGTGAAGCTGGGGCTTACCAAGCCGTGGGCCGCTGTTCAATCGCTGTGGCAGTGGCAGTGGCAGTGGCAGTGGCTGCGGGTGTGGTGAAGGAGCGAGGCATGACCGACAAACAACCTACTGCCCTGCGGCTGGCTGATGCAATGGAAGGCAGCGATGCCGAGTATCCAGACGACTTGGAAGTGGCCGCCGAACTGCGCCGCCTTCATACGTCCGAGCGAGAAGGCTGGCGATACGCCGATGAACTGGAGCAGGAACGCAAGAGACTGACCAAAGTAATTGCCGAGGACGACAAGGTCAACCACGCATTGCACCTCCGAGAAATGGAGGCGCTGCAAAAAGTGTCCGACCTGACCGCCCTCAACGCGCAACTGCTGGAGGCGCTGGAGGACTTCGTGATGGAGTTCGGTGAATGCGGCCTGACTGAAAAAGCCCGCGCCGCCATCGCAGCCGCCCGCGGGATCGGGGGCGAAGCATGAGCGCCGCCGGCAACGAGCAGCCACTACACACCTTCGTCATCGTTGGCCCGCGGGGCTTGGCCTACGTGGGCCTGCACGAGGACGAGGCCGATGCGTGGCGCATCTTCCTGGGCTGGCCCACCCGCGGCGAGGTGCGCTGCGCCCAGGCCCAGGGCTGGTACTGCGCACGCGCCGAGCTGCATTGGCAACACCCGCCAGCTCTAGACCAACCCCCTACCCACGAAAGCACTCCATGAAGATCCATCCATCGGGCACCGTGAGCCCCGAGATTTCCGACCTGATCGGGCACACCTTCACCTCCGTCGAGGCCACCGAAGAAACCCTGGTGTTCAGCGGCCACTGCGGCACCTTCACCTTCCACCACTCCCAAGACTGCTGCGAGTCCGTCTCCATCGCCGACATCATTGGCGACCTGCAGGATCTGGCGGGGACTCCGCTGCTCATTGCCGAGGAATCCTCGGGTGAGACGCCAGCCGGGCACACGTTCGAGTACGAGCCCGAGTCCTACACCTGGACGTTCTACAAGTTCGCCACATCCAAGGGCTACGTCGATGTGCGCTGGCTGGGCGAGTCCAACGGCTACTACAGCGAGAGCGTGGACCTCAAGTGGGAGCCACCCGCACGCCTGCGCGGCGACTTCCTGCTCGACTAAACCTCCAGCCGCTCCAGCGCCCAGGCGGCGGCCTCGCGGTCGCGGGCCTTGGTGGCTGGATCCTCGAGCAGGCGGTGCAGCTCCACGCGCATGCGCACCAGGGCCCGCTCGAAGGCCAGCTCCTTGATCGCACTGATCGCCTTGCCCTGGTCGAGCCACGTATGGCAGGCGTAGCAGGACCACACACCGAAGGCGTCGGCGGCCTTCATCCCCATGCCCTTGCCGTGCTTGCCCCAGTTGGAGTGGGCCAGCACCGTCGTGGCGGGGTCGTGGTTGCACACGTAGGGCACGCGCAGCTGCCACTCCTTGCCGGCGGCCAGCTCGCGGTAGGCGGTGTTGCGCCCGGGCGGGTTCTTGGGAATCGGCTCGGCTGCACTGACCGCAAAAGAGACGGCGCGCTGGTGCTTGGGATCCAGGGGCTGGGGCATCGTTCGCTTTCGCTCGAGGGTCTTGCGCGCGAAGCCTGAGCGCTTCACTGATCCACGTCCTGCAGCAGCAGTGCGTCGACGCCGCCGCCCGTCCAGGCATCGAGCTCGCTGGCCACCTCGATTGCCTTCATCGGGTCACACCCCAGCAGCATGGCCGCCAGCGCGAAGTCCCGCCCCGAGCCGATCGCATGCGCCCCCTGCTCGAACACGATGGGCAGCGGGTAGCGCTCGTACACCGAGATGACCCCCTCCGGGGAGACGACCATCATCGAGCACTCGCGCTCGTCGTGCTGCAGGCTTGGCCAGTCATCGTCGTCGCAGCCGTTCTCGAACCAGCGCAGCAAGGCGATGGCCACGTCCATGGCGCCGGCGATGCCCACGAGGTGGCCATTGACCTTGAAGATCTTGGTCACCCGTCCATGCTTGCCGTTGCCCGAGACGGCCAGCTTGTCGGCGGCCATGATCCCGTCGTTGTACGCGATGGTTGTCAAGTCGTTCCCCTTACCGGACCAGCCGGGCAATCGCCCGCTCGGTCACGCTGTCGATGCGCTCGAGCGCGGCGATGACGAAGTTGATCTCGTCGCGGTACTTCTTTTGCACGGGCCGGCGGCCGGTGCCGCGGCACGAGCGACAGACCCGAGTCGAGAGCACGGGCGCGTTGTCCTGCAGCTCGAACTTGCGGCCATGACAGGCCTCGCAGCTGGGCGAGACATGGTGCGACAGGCTTTGCAGCGCCACGGCCTGCAGGCCCTGGGCATTGAGGCGCCAGTTGCGCTTGGCGCTCAGCCGCTTGACCATGGCCAGGACCGCGTCGTAGGCCGTGTGCAGCGCCGAGTGCGTTCCCGTCAGGTGGACGTGCATCATGGGCGCCGCCACCGCCGAGTGATGGGCGGAGGCAAAGCCCAAGGCCAGCACGTAGTCGACGTCACCGCGGTGGTCGGCGTCGACCGTCAGGTCCGAGCTGTTGAGCGCGGTGCTCAGGCGCTCCAGCGCAGAGGGGCGTTCGGTGGTCATGCCTTGGCCTTCCGCTTCTTGACGCCCACCTCGCGCACCGTGATGCCGTGCACGCTGAGCATGAGCTTGCGCTTGATCACGTACTCGGGGGTGCGGGTGGCTGGCGACTTCATGTCCTCGACCACCTCGTTGCCCTCGCGGTCGAGATAAACGAAGTCTGCGATATAGGCGGACTCGCGCTCGAGGTAGCCGTCGGCGTTGCGCTTGGCCGGCAGCAACACGTACTTGACCTGCAGACGCAGGCGGTCGATGTCGCCGATCGCCTCGAGCTGCTTGAGCTCGACAAAGCGCGCGGCCTCGGCCTTGCTGTCGAAGGTGATGCCGGCCACCTGGGTCTTGACCGAGCCGTACTTGGAGCGCACCCGCCGGGCGGATGCGGGCAGCTGCGCAGCCATCAGCTGTTGGCCGCCTCGACCAGCGAATCGCTGGGCGCCAGCAGCACCGCCTTGCGCGGGGGCACCATCACAGACTCCCCGGTCCACAGGTTGCGCGCGCGTTTCTCGCCGCGGTGCACGACATGGATCTTGCCCAGGCCGAAGAGCATCACGCTCTCGCCGCGGCTCACCGCTTTCTTGGTCACGGCTGCAGCGGCATCCAGCACCGCACGCACCACCGCCTGGGATTGGCCCGACACATAGGCCGTGCGCTTGATGAATTCACCCTTCAGCACTTGTTGCTCTCCGAAACATTTTGTTTGCGACGGAGGCGTTTGTAGCAAGAAACTTATCGGGGGTGGGTAAAGTTTTTGTTGGGCGAGCTCAGGCGAACTCGCGCTCCAGGGACTCGACCAGCTCAGCGCGGCGCGCCGGGTCCAGGTGTGGCCACAGGAAAGCCTGCGCATGATCGGTGCGCATGAAGTCATCGACCTTGGCGTTGAGCTCGGCGAACTCGACGTCGTCCATGCGGTCCCAGGCGATCGACCGGGGCAGCGCCACCATCCGGCCCTTCGGCCCGGGTACGAAGTCCACCTCGCCGGCGCCCACCGTGAGCCACGCGCGCAGCGAGTTGATGTCCTCGAACTGCTCTTGCATGTCGAACAGGTAGCCCAGCTTGGCAAAGAAGCGTCGGTGGAATCCGGGCGAGCGCGGCGCCCGCCACGAGAACGTCAAGGTCTCGCCGATCTCCAGCCCCTCGACCGCCTTGCGAAACTTCGCCCAGGCCCGCGAGCCCTTCTCGCCAAAGCCCGCGAGCTTGCCGGCCTCATCCTTGAAGATCACGACATCAGCCATGGCGCGGCTCCCACACCACAAGCCCAGCCTCGCGGGCGCGGCGCACCATGTCGGCCGTGCCGCGGCCACCCGGGAAAGCCACCACCGAATCGGGCTGCATGTCCAGCATCTTGGCGTTGCGAATGTGCCCGGCGGCCTTGCCGTACTGGTCCCAGTCTGCGGGCACCGTGAGGTAGGGCACGCAGCGCGCATGGGCCCACTGCGCGGCAATCCGGTCGGCCCCCTTGGCGCCGCCCTGGATCAGCACGTCGATCGGGCGGCGGCTGGCTGCCCGGTCCAGCACCTCGAACACGAAGCGGCTGTCGTCAAAGTCGCGGCCGCCGCACACCAGCAGTCGGATGCCATTGGGCTGGCTCACAGGACCGCCTCCTTTTTGATGCAGTAGTCCGGCCCATGCTTGGTGAACACCATCGCCCCACCCTTGGCGGCGCACTCTCGCTTGGTCTTGTTGTAGTAGTTGTCTGGCGAGGTGGCAACGTACCCACCCACCGCAAAGGCGACCACGATCATGGCGATCAGAATGGGCATGCGATTCCCCTTGTGATGTCGTCGGAGGTGACCATGGCCGCGCACTTGATGGCGGCTTTTGTGATGGCGTTGCCCGGCACCCGCTCGTGCACAAGGTCTGCCTCGGTCACGAGCTGGACGACCTGGAAGGGTCCGATCCAGACCGCTGCCCCGGCGTAGCCAACGGGGGCCGGGCGCGACGGCGCAGACAGCAGCTCACGCACGCTGGCCATGGCCGCCCTCCTGGCTGCGATGCCGCCGGCGCCCACCGTGCCGGCCGGCTCGCACCACTCGAGCGCCTCCAGCGCCCGCTCCAGCTCGGCCCGAGGAATAGTGATCAGCTTGGTCATGCGATCCCCCTGGCGCGAATCAGCTTGGCCATGTGGCACTTGAGGGCGCCAACGACCCCGGCCGTCTCGGCAGTGAAGATCATCTCGTCCAGCGCCTCCTCGCACAACTGCGCGCAGGCTTCACGCTCTTGCAGCGCGCCACTCTTGCGGCCCGCCTCGTAGCTCTGCGGCTCGGCCAGTTCCATGAGCTGGACCGGCGGGTTGGCGTACATGCTCGCCTGATCGGCCATGAGCTTGAGCATCGAGTCATAGCGACACTTCCAGTAGTCGACCTCGCGGGCAGTGGCGCGCCGCAGATCCTGGAGCGAGACCCACTCAGCCTCCAGCTGCGAGCGCAGCTTGATCATCTCGGCATCAGTCATGGCTCAGATCGAAGCGCGCGATGCGCTCGCCCAGGGTGGTGGAGTACTGGCGCATGGCCACCAGCTGAAAGCGCAGCAGGAACTGGTCGTGCCCGTCCAGGTCGTGGTAGATCGGCGTGCCAATGAAGGCGTCGAGCCGCTCAATCTTGCCGTCCAGGTCGGTCTTCTCGTCGACCACGCGGATCTGGTGTTGCTTCATCATTGTCCTTTGTTGATTTTCACAAGGCCCACACCGTCGCCCAGGACGAACAAGGCCCAACAGATGGCGCTCAGCGGCACGTCGCCGCCAGCCCTGGCGAGGTCAAGAATGGCGTGCGCCCTCAGCCCCTCCCGGTTGCAGTGGTCACGCATCGCGCATCTCCTTGCGGGCGGTGGCCCGGAAGCTGGGCCAGTCGAAGGCCACCCAGCGCGCCACCTCGGTGAGGCGATCGAACACCCGATCGCCGACGGCGGTGCGCAAGTCCTCCTTGCCCAGGTTGGTCATCAGGATCACCGGACGCATGGCGCGGTAGCGGCGGTCCAGCACGTCGAACAGGATCGCGCGCTCGCCGTCGGTGCCGTACTGCACGCCGATCTCGTCGATCACCAGCAGCGGCACGTCCTGCAGGCGCTGCAGCAGCTGCGACTCGGTGGTGGTCGAGTCGCGCCGCCACGTATCGCGCAGCATGCGGATGAGGTCCATCAGCGTGACGTACACGCCCACATGCCGCGGCAAGATGGCCTGCAAGATGGCGCCAGCGAGGTGGCTCTTGCCGGTGCCGGGCATGCCCGAGAGGATCAGGCTGTCGCCGCGGCGCGCGGCGCGCTCGAAGTTCTCGGCGTAGCTGCGGCACACGGCCAGGGCCTTGTGCTGCCCCTCGGTCTCGGCGCGATAGCTGTCCAGGCTCTTGCCGATGAAGCGCGGCGGGATGGCGGTCTGGGCCAGCGACTCCTCGATCCGGGCCTTCAGGGCGACCTCGGCCTGGGCCGCCTGCTGCTCGCGCTCCAGGCGCTCGGCATCGGCCTTGCACCCCGGGCAGCCGGTCCAGATCTCCTTGGGCTTGCGCAGCAGCAGGATGCGCACACCCACCGAGTCGAAGTCCCCGTGCACCTCGCAGCTCACGGTGCGGGTGCCCAGCTCCTCGCGCAGCGGGCCGCCAGCGCTCAGCACCTGGGCGACGTTAAGCAAAGGAGCCGTCATCATCGATGCCCTCCCGGTAGTCGACCTTGTTGAAGCCCGCATGCGCGGCCGCTGCAGCCCCCAGGCGCGCCGGCGGCGGGGCGGGGTTGGCGTAGGTCGATTGGTTCAGGTACACCAGCGGCGCGGGGATGAACTGGCCGCCGTCCTTGGTCCACTGCGCCGAGCGCTTCCAGGCCTCGACGTTGGTCACCACGGCGCCAGCGCTGGCGTACAGCCGCTCGGCCTTCCAGCGGTCCAGGCACTTGGCGCGCTGGCCCTTGCGGTGGTGGCTCGGCCATGCCGCCCAGAACTCCTCGAAGCCAGCCTCCAGGTCGGGCTCCGGTGCCGGCTTGGGCTCCGGCTCGGGCAGGCCCGGCAGCTCAGGCTGCTGACCCTCGGCCAGCTCAGCCTCGCCCGCGTCCGCACCCGCGTTGTGTTCCTTTCCTTCCTTTCCTTCCTTTCCCTTCCCTTCCCTTCCTTCCTTCCTTCCTTCCGCTTTCACGCCACTTTCACGCGTCACGCGGCGCGCCGGCTTTTGCGGCAGGACGCTGTCGACCTCGCGGTTGTTGATGACCTGATGGTTGGTGAAGGAGGGGATCTGGGCGTAGGCTTTGCCCTCGACCTCGTACAGATCGATGAGGCCGGAGGCCACCAGCTCCTGGGCCAGAGCGTCGATGTCGCAGTCGTCGCCGGGCAGGTAGCGCATCTTCAGGGTGCGCGGCTTCCAGGCCATGCGGCCCTCGCGGTCGGCCTCGCACCACAGGCCCACGTAGAACAGGCGGGCCAGGGGCGTGAGGGAGACGATGTCCTCGGAGGTGAAGAACTCCGGCTTGATGGTTCGGATGCGCGCCATGCTCACGCCTCCCCGTCGATCCAGAAGTCCAGGAGCTCGCCGTCGTCGAGCAGGTCGTTAATGCGCTGGGCCAGGGCGGCCGCCATAAACCGGGGAAGCACGACCCTAACCGGGGTCTGGGAGATCTCGTAGTGCTGCTCGATGACAAGGCGTCCGCCAATGTCAACGCTGATCTCAGTGTGCTGTGTGGGAAGAAATTTCACGCTACCACTCCATCTAAAGCGCCGTGCCGCGGGTGGCGTTTCCACCCGTCGGTGCCACGGCCGCTTACCTATGGCGCGGCCGGGCTGACGCGGAACTGCTTGCTGTTGTCCGCCGAGCTACGCCCTGCGGGGCTTGTTGTCCGCAGCAACTGCGGCAGCAGGATGATATTCCAGGTTGTTTCTTGGAGCAACATTTTTGTTGTTGCGCGAGGCCAATGCCCCACTACGTCAGTCTGTTGTTCAGTCGCAACACCCCTTTTGGTGCGTCAATTTTTTTTTGCATGGGTGTTTAATTTTTTTGAGCAGTCAACGATTGATATGTAAGGACTCTTTTTTTCGCGAACCCTCTGTCTCAGGTAATTCCAAACATTTACATTTTTTAAATAACCGTCGGCGGCCCGACCTGCGCCGAGCGCGATAGGCCAGCGTAGCGACCCTGCCGCCCCACCTTGTTGCATGTAGGATTCAGCCATCACGGGTAGTTGTTTTGTCCTGGGTCTGTCTGGCCGCGAGGCTGGAGCAACGCAAGAACATGTTTCCCCGATGAAAACTTATTATGTCGTCGACCGCGTCTTGAAAATTAATTGTTTAGCCACTATCCTTGAGACGCAGCTAACGTTTGCTGCGCCAACTTTTTGAGGGGTCCGAGACATGAAGGTAAAAGATCAGCTTCGCGTGCGTCGCGAGCAACTGGGCGTAACCGTCCAGGAGCTGGCCGCTCGCCTTGGTGTGTCGGCCCAGGCCGTGCGCCACTGGGAGAGTGGTCGCAGCTTTCCGGGGAAGACTAAGACCGCCGCCATCGAGGAGGCCTTGAGCTTCACCATCGACTGGACGGAGGGGGCGCGCGCCGGCTCCCACCGGGCCCAGTCGGGCGCCCTCATCGATCCCAACGACGTGGCCCTGTTGCTGCAAATCGGTCGACTGCCCCCTCCAGCCAAAGCCTTGATTGGCGACCTGATCGACATGTGCCTGGACATGCACGGGGAACCATCGCCGATCGAGCGCTCCCATGAAGCGCCAGCGGCATCGTTTTACGAGGACAGGAAGAAAGGGGATTCTGAAAGTGCCACCCGAACATCAACTCGACCGCAGCCGTCTCCACGAGGAGCTTCCCAGCCCGAGGAGGCCAAGCGCCCTTCGACTCGTCGAAAGGCAGCTTGATGCGCGAACGGTCGAGATCCTGCGCTCGGTCTTGGCCGACGCCATCTCCGGGCGCGCTGTGGGCGTCTTGGTCGCGGTGCACTACGGCGCCGAAGAGTTTGGCTTTGCTGGCTCCGGCTCGGTATGTGAGACCCCATCGATCGGTGTCGCAGCCGCTTGCACGCTCGCAACAAGATTGTTGAAAACCAACATTTAGTTGCTATACTCGCATCTGTCATTTCTGTCGTATGGCACATGCGATCGGGTGCAAAGCCCGGACTCCTAGACAGCGCGCTGCAGTTGAATGTGCCGATGCAGCTGACCACTCGGAAAGACGAGTACTTTCGCGACTGAGGGCTGCCGGCGGGTTAGCGCCGCCGGACAGGTTGAAAATTGCAGGACGCTGCTTGATGCGAGCAGCCCTCAGTCGCGATGGTCTGCCAAGCTCCCCGAGGGCCTAGCCCGTGAGGTTGCCGACAATGGTGGCCGGCCGTAGACCATCGACCATCACATCAGCGGCGGCGTGGAAAGCACTTGTTCGCAAGGCAACCGAGACACGCAGCACAGGCGAAATGCACCTGTTCGATTCAGGTGGGCAGATTGGAGTTGCGGCCCGGCAGGTGAAAAAGGGGCACGCGCTTGCGGGGCGCGGCACAGCAGCGCCAAGCCGGGACTGAAGGTCCGGCCCGCTGATGTGATGGGGCGAAGTACAAGCAGCCATCAGGTCGGCCGCGTCACCAAAGGCGGCAGTACGGACGTAGTGGCGGAAGTCTGATCGAAACAACAGGCCAACGAGTCAGCCTGGACTACGGAACCTCGAGACATCCAGGAGAGACTGGAGCCATCACGCATGCGCCCGGCGCCGCGTAGCTGCTGAAACCCAAGGGACTGAGATGGGTCGCACCCAGACAGTGATTCCCCGATAACGCAGCACGACGGGGTTGCCGGTTTAAGCCGGGCGCAGTCGTGATGGTGGATGCGCAGGCTGATGCGCTCGTGCCCATCGCCGACCGTGGGGTAATTGCCCGCCGTTGGACAGGTGTTCGTGGGGTTGTGGCCCACCAATGCAGGGACAACACAGGATGCCGGAGATCAGCGCCGGCCACCATCACCATCACGCATGAGGGCTGAAGGCGGGTCAGCGCCGCCGAGATTTCTTCTGGCCCAACTGCATTGGACGCTGCTTGATGCGAGCAGCCCTCAGTCGTGATGGTGGCAACCGGCACGATACCGGATGAGCGCAAGCCCTGTGCGCACGTCGTGCACCTCTCGCCACATCGAAGTCGGGATGGCCGCGCTCGGCGGTCAGCAACTTTGGACACCCGGCCGGGCCGCAGCTGCAGATGCGGCAGCCACCATCTCCCAACACCAGCCCGCCACCGCGCGGGCTTTTTCTTGCGCGGGGCACAACTTTTCTGTTGCTTGCACAACATTTAGTTGCCATAATGGCGGCTCATCTTCAGGAGCTTGCCATGGTCTGGATCTGGTTGTTCATCTGCCTCGTGCTGGGCATCGTCGTGGGCTTCACCCTGTGCGCTGTGGCGCGCGCGAACTCCCCCTTCGAGGACGACTTCGAGGATGACTGCTGCGCCGGCGGCTGCTGCAAGGGCTGCAACAAATGAAGTGCCCCAAGTGCTTCGACCTGGACACGCGGGTGCTTCAGACGCGCAGCCTGGACAGCGGCATCATCGCGCGCCGGCGCCACTGCCAAGCCTGCGGGCACCGCTTCACCACGCACGAGCTGCCGCCGGGCGCCTTCAGCTACGCGCGCAGCGACATCCAAAAGTGGGAGCAGCGTGCCACGGGCGACTGGAAGACCAAGGTGTCCAGCCGCAAGAAGCTGGCGCGCCAGATGTGCGAGATGCGCGCCGGCGGCGCCACCTGCCAGGACATCGCGGTTCGCTTCGGCCAGAGCGTGCACATGGCCTACTACTACACCCAGCCCAAGCGCATGCGCGAGTTCGGCTTTGCCGTCGAGCAGGCGGCCGCGGCGCCGGCGGTGGGTGCGCACTGGGGCGGGCTGGTGCAATGAGGTACGTGATCCGCGAGGCCGACACCCGCGACCCGGAGGTGGCCGCCCTGCTTACGCGCATGCAGCTGGAGTGCCTGCCGGGCGACCGGCCGGACAGCGTCGCCACGGGGCACTGGTGGATCTGCCTGACCGACACCGGCAAGCCCGCGGGGTTTTGCAGCCTCAAGCCCAGCGTGCGCTGGCAGGAGACGGGCTACCTCTCGCGCGCCGGCGTGCTGCCGGCCCACCAGGGTCGCGGCCTGCAAAAGCGAATGATCCGGGTGCGCATCGCGCGTGCCCGGCGCCTGGGCTGGAAGTGGCTGTTGTCGGACACCTCCGAGAACCCCGCCTCCGCCAACAGCCTGATTGCCTGCGGCTTCAAGCTGTACGAGCCCGCCACCCCCTACGGACTGAAGACCTCGCTTTACTGGCGAAGGAGAGTGTGAGATGAAGATCGATCGCAACGACATGGAGTCCGAGCTGCAGCGCCAGCAGAACGCCTGGGCCCAGCTCAAGGCGCAGCTGATGGACCAGGACCACCTGGACGAGGATGGCTACCCCACCGAGGCGGCGCTCGAACTGATCCGCTGCTGGCACTGGGGCGACACCGCGGGCCTGATCGAGTTCATCTGCGGGCTGTGGCACATGCGCAGTTGGGGCTGGAGCCAGAAGGATGCGTCCGACCTGCCGCCCGATGACCCGGACCACCAGCCTAAAGGTGGTCAGCTGATCTTCGCCTCGACCGGCGGCTGGTCGGGCAACGAGTCGCTGATCGGCGCCTTCCAGCAAAACCACATGGCGTGGCATCTGGCCTGGGTGCAGTCGCGCCGCGGTGGCCACTTCATCTTTCGGCCCTACCACTTCGCGAGCGACGCATGACCCCGGCCGAACTGCGCGAGCGCGCCTACGCCGTCATCGCCGCCGGCGGCCGCGGCATGACCCTCACCGTGCCCATCGACTGGGTCAAGCCCGCGGGCTTTCCGCGCTGCGAGCTGCTGTCGATCAACGCCCGCGGCGAGAAGAACCTGCGCGTGCTGGCGCACCGGGTGATCGAGTGGCTCAACCGCAGCCCACTCGAATAACCATTCTGTTTTCTCAACCAATATTTTTTTGTTGAACCGCCAACTGTTTGTTGCATAATTCAACCGCCAGTTGGCACCACTGTTTACGCAACGCTAGGAGCACCACATGACCGACACTGCTGCCGCCACCGTCGCGGCCAACCCCACTGACTACCCTGTCCTCGCGCCCGTCGAGCAGCGCGCAGCGATCGCTCTCAACAGCACCCAGACCGAGCAGCACCTGCGCGAGCTGGCCACCAAGCACGCCGCCATCGTCCTGGTCAAGGACCGCGCCGGCCGCGAGCAAGCCCACGGCGCCGCGATGGAGCTCAAGCGCGCCCGCACCCACATCGAGAAGGTCAGCAAGGACGCCCGCGACGATGCCACCAAGTTCTCCAAGGCGGTCATCGCCGAGGAAAAGCGGCTGGTGTCCCTGATCGCTGGCGAGGAGGTCCGCCTGTTTGGCATCCGCGACGCCTGGGATGAGGAGCAAGAGCGCGTGCGCCAAGCGGCCATCGAGGCCGAGCAGCGCCGGGTCGACGCCCTGCGCGCTCGCGTGGAGGCGATCTCCTCATTCCCCCTGCGCTACGCCTCCCTGGGCTCTGAGGACATCGCCACGGCCTTGCTGTGGGTTGAGGCCATCGCCGCCGATGAAACCTTCGAGGAGTTCCAGCCGCACGCCCAGGAAGCCAAGGACAACGCCCTGCGCCAGCTGCAGGATCTGCATCAAACCGCAGTCGCCCGCGAGGCCGAGGCCCTGCGCATCGCCCAGGAGCAGGCCGCGCTGGCCGCCGAGCGCGCCGAGCTCGAGCGCCAGCGCCAGGAGCTCGAGCAGGCCAAGGC
>JACCEC010137035.1_pt1 | contig 26782 bp, 16 predicted proteins | sample 7450121 | NCBI WGS metagenome assembly JACCEC01 (sample SAMN15323455, study PRJNA562643) | freshwater metagenome | isolation source: river surface water | place: USA:Blue River Watershed | collected 2017-08-18 | reverse complement strand
TCTCAAATTGGGGCGTTTGGGGTGATTTGCCTTCCCCGTCTCCCCCGAGAATTTTCGCCCCGCGGCCTGTTGGTACCCCCCCCCCCCCCCCCCAACCGGTTTTGGGTCGTCTGAAACCTGGTTCGTTCTGGAAGTCTCAGACTGTCCGTAAGCACTCATTGCCAACCGGAGTTTGCTACTGGCGTCTCTAGGTGTTCATGGTCCCGGAAGGTGAGATTATAAAAAGTCCTTCTCTGTCCATCGGTTGCACCGCGGGTCTCGACGTCCTCGTCCTGGACCCCCAACCGGTGGCGCGGGCCGGCCTGAAGGCCATTCTGGACAATGTCGTCTCCGGGGGAAGGTTCAGGGAGGCGGATTCTGCGGCCGCCGCGCGCCTCGCGCTCACCCAGGCCCGGCCTCATGTGGTCGTGATGGAGATCCACCTGAACGGCCCGAATGGCCTGGAGTTCATCAAGGAGCTCTCATCGCGGGACTGCAGTCTGCCGGTGATCGTCTTCTCCTCGGCTCCCGAGGAGCGTTTTGCGGAACGCGTCCTGCGGGCCGGTGGTCGGGGCTACGTCATGAAGTCTTCCCCGCCCTCGCTCCTGATCGAGGCCGTGCGGCGCGTCCTGGCCGGGGGCGTGTTCGTCAGTCAGGCGGTGGCTGAGGGCATTCTGCTCCGGCTGTCTCCAGTTGGCGCCCCCCGTTCCGATCTCACCAGCCTCCTCAGTGATCGTGAGTTAGAGGTCTTCCTTCTCATTGGGGAAGCGGTCGGCACCGTCGAGATCGCGCGCCGGCTCCGAGTGAGCGTCAGCACCGTCGAGACCTATCGCGCCGCCATCAAACGTAAGCTCGGCCTCGCCAACGGAGCGCAGCTCGTGCGCGCGGCGGTGACGTGCGCGGTTGCGGTCGACGGGAGCGACCTTCCGGAGCTGAAGGTCCACGAGGGGGCATCGCGTGAGCCATGGGAGGCGATTCACGCGGTCACCGATACCCGCGTGGCCGATCGGTCGCTAGGCTGCGGCCGATGAAAAAGACTGTCGCCTTCGACCCCCAGTCCCGCCCGACGACGGAGCACCCGCCCCGTGTCTCAACCGGAGTTCGCCTTCCGTTCGGCGCCTTTGCGGATGCGCATCTTACCGGCAAATTGCAGCAGATACTCGGCGTGGCGTTGGGTTGCACGGTGCTGGTCAGCGCATCCTCGGTGCGGCCGGTCGCCTCCCGGGGCGCAGCGCGTTTCTGGGTGGAGTGCTTCTCGGGGGAGGATGAAGGCGAGCTCCGCCGCCTCGCCGGGGGTGAAGATCCTCCCGGCCGTGGTCCCGCCGACCTGGAAGTGCTCGGGCTTTCCGCCCGGGAGTCCGAGGTGCTCTTCTGGGTCGCGCAGGGTAAGACGAATCCCGAGATCGCGCTGATCCTCGGGATCGCGCGCCGCACGGTCGCGACCCACGTGGAGCACATCCTCGCCAAGCTCTCCGTCGAGAACCGCGGTGCGGCCGCACGCTGCGCTTCCGAGGTCCTGTTCGGCTGAGGCGGCGAAGTCGCCCCTCTCCGGACGCACGCCGCGGAGCGGCGTTCAGGCGCTGGTAATCGGGCCGTCCTGGCGTTCCGTGCGTACCCGTTCCCGGTGGAGCGCGACGTTGATGCTGTTTGGAGCGACACCGAGGATATCGGCAATCTCCTTGGTCGAGTAACCGAGGGTGCGGAAATTCCTGATCTGCTGGACGCGGGAAAGGCGCTTGGTTCCCGGCTGCGGAAGTCCCCTCTCCGCCAGCACGGCTCCGGCCAGCCTGGCCGTGAGCTCGTCCTCGGGCCGGAGGTCGCTGGAGGCCGGCACGGTGACTCCGAGGTGGAAGAGTCGGGGCAGGCCGGGCTCGGGGCGCAGACGCAAAGTCCAGAGTCGGACCAGCAATCGCTTACCTTCCTTGGTGATGTTCTCCAACGTTCCGCACCAGCTGGTGGGTGCCGTTGAGATCCTGCGCTTGATCTTGCGCAGTTCCTGCTCGGGGAAGGAGCGGTCCACCAGCAGCCTAGGGGTGAGGCCGAGGATCTCCGGCTCACTCCAACCGTAGAACGAGGTGAAGGCGGGGTTGACGTGGATCAGAAGGTTCTGGCCGTTGGCAACGGTCGTCGGATGCGGGAAGTCCTCCAGCACACGGCCGAGACGCGAATTCCGGATGGCTTCGTTCTGGGCCTTGATGACCGGCATCGACTTAAAGGCAAACGGCTGGCCGCCTTAGCGGAAGGTCTGGATTCTTACAGTTGCTTACGTCGCCCAGGCGATTCTTTGGTCCGAGGGCGGCTCCGCTTGATTTCGCGGAGTGCGATCCGGCTGGCGAAGCGACCGTCGACCTTTGGGGCTGATGGGGCTGTGGCTGCAGCCGCAGAACCTTTCCCGCGCGGTTGCCGGAAGCCGGTTCCGGGTAAGTTCAGCCGTTCCTGCCTACCGCTTCATCACGACTGTTGCCGTTCCGCCCAGGGCGTCGGACTCAGTCTAGCAAAATGGGGGCGTTCGCCGTTGGGAAACGGTTGGTTTCCTCCCGGGCCGAACAACGAACGCATTGATCCCAGGGAGAGGTTCCAACCGCTGAGAAACGCGAAGGGACGCCAAGGCGGCCTCCGGCGGCTGGGTTGGCGATGAGCGGGGAGGCAGGTGGCCGGGGCGCTGGGAACGATGCCCGAGTCAGATGCAATGTGGCGGCATTCCAGCTTGCGGCGCATGGTTGGCGTCGTATCCGAGGCGTCACCCCAATGAAGCTGCGTTCCCTTTTTCTCTGTTTCCGTGGTTTCATGGCCGTCGTCTCGATTGGCCTCCTTCTGCTGTCCGGGGGCCGCGCCGCCGTCCCGGCGGCGACGCCGGACCATATCGCCGGCCGAGTCACCCTGCCCGACGGCAAGCTACTCCAGGGAGACGTCCGCGACATCACCGTGGTGATCTACGGAGTCACCCTGGCGGGGGCGAATGTGACGCTCACCCCTGCGGTGGGAGATGACGGCCGTTACCGGCAGAAGGTCCCGTCGGGTTTGTACTCGTTTGGCACGGGAGAGGTGAAGTTCAGCTTCAATAATCGGGAATTCATCCTGCCCCTCGAACCGGTGGGTCGCCTGTGGCAGAAACGAAGGTCCGCGGACGAGGGCATGGTGCAGGATTTTTTGCTGCGGCTGACTGGCCCTACTCCGGCCGGACAGGCCGCGGGCTTAGAGGCAGACAACTCGACCCACTGGTACGGGGTCACCATCGGACTCCAGTGGCAGACCCACCGACAAGACCTTCGTGCCGCCACGCGGGCGCCAGGTGGAATCACTCGGCTCGTCTTCACTTGCCGGCCCATGGGGCCGGGCATCGACGGCCAGCCCGTGGCGACGCTGTCGCGGGAGCTGCGGTGGGATCCGACCCGGCTCACGCCAGAGAAAATTCTGAACGACCTGCCCCCGGCCGATTACGAGATCTCAGGCGAGGCGATCCTACCTGACGGTTCCCGCCGGCGGCTACTCCTGCAGGGCCCGGCGGATTACCCGAACTTCCTACCAGTTTTGAAGGCCAACCTTACGCCAGACAGACGCCCGTTCCGTTATCAGAAGCTCAACGCCGGCTTTGTGCTGGAGTGATCGGGCTGGTCGCAAAGTCGAAGGGGCAGCTCCTTCGTCGATCGTGACCGACGTATGGGTCTCGAGGCGAAAAACGAACGCTCTCACCCAATAGCCTGCCCCCGCCGGCCCGCCGGAACGGTTACCGATCACCTCCTCCGCCCGCCGTCAGAGCTTCGTGGTCAACGTGAAGGTCCAGTTGATCGGTTGTTTGAAGGCGTAGTAGCGCGGCACGGTCTCGCGCGCGGGGGAGCTGTAGTCGTTGTTGAGCGGCCGCATGACGTGGGCGTTCTGGGCGGTCGACGAGTAGGCGGGACCGCGGTCGTTCAGCAGGTTGTTGACCACAAGGTTGGCCTGCACCTCGCGGCGGTCCTTGAGGCGCCAAGTGTACGCCAAGGTGGCGGTGACGATGACGTAATCGTCGGGCGTGTAGGCGGGCGTGTAGGCGTCCTTCGTCGGGTCGTCGATCGCCACGGCCGGGTTCTTGGGATCGGGAATGGTATCCTCGACCTTCGACCAGAAGATCTGCTTGCCGCGGTAGCGGGCGCCGGAGCCGACGCGCAGCCCCTTCAGGCGGCCGGTCTGGAACGTGTAGTCGGCGAAGAGATTCGCCACCGGCTGGTCCTGCTGGAGTCGCTTGCCGTCGACGATGTTCCGCCGGAAAGAATAGATGTTGTTGTAGGCGGTCACCGCTCCGTTCACGTCGGACGAACGCTCGTTGATCGGGATGGAGTCGTTGACGCGCGCGATGTTGTCCGGGCCGATGATGACCCCTGCGTCGTTGGCGATCTGGCGGAAGATGGCGGCGTTCTTGTCGATGTAGTCGCGGACGTCGGGGTAGGCGTCGGCCTCGTAGAGGCGGGGCAGGCCGAGGTTACCGGTGAGCCGGAAGGCCCGGCTGGGATTGAAGGTGACCTCTAGCTCGTAGCCGTCGCCGCTGCGGGTGCGGGTGTCGCGGTACTGGTTGGGCAGGCGACCCATGCCGCGGATGTTGCGGCCGGTGGCGCTGGTGTCGCCGACGACGTTGGCGTCGTAGAGGCTGTTGAAGAACCCGGGACCGTCCTGGGGGATGGTGTTGTTGACCTCCTCGGTGGTGTAGTAGGTGAAGTTGAGGTTCAGGCGGTTGTCGAAGAGCTCCATGCGCAGCGAGTAGTCGATGCCGGTGGCGACGGTGGGCTCGAGGGAGCGGCCGTCGATGCGGACGATGGAGCCGGGCGGGTTGAAGGTCTCGGCGAAGTTGACGGCCGGGTTGAGCCACGAGGCGAGGTGGAGGACGGTGCCGACGCTGCGGGTGACCTGCCGGCCGCGGACGGGCGGAGGGTTGAAGTCGTCCTTGAAGCGCACGTTGGCGTACTGGGGCAGGCGGTTGCCGATCGAGTCGCGCGGGCGGATGGCGGCCTCCTGGACGGGACCGACGGCGACGCCGTTGGCGTCGCGCGGCGTGTAGGTGAGGGAGGCGTAGTCGGCGGGCGCCTCGGGCCGGAGGATCCGGTAGGTGGCGGGCCAGTCGATCGGGTAGTCACCCTGGTGGATCTGCTGGCGGCTCTGGAAGTAGTAGGAGTCGCGGCGGACGGCGCCGAGCACGACCCAGCGCCCGCGGAAGAACTTCGCGTTGAGGGAGGCGAGGGCGTAGTTGAAGCGGTTGGTGGTGATGTTCTGGGTGTCGCGGCGGTCGGCCTCGATGGCCCAGAGGGGACGGACGGTCTCGGGCACGTTGGTGTTGGGGTCGACGTAGGCGAGGGTGCGCCCGGCGAGGTCGGGGGACGGGCGGCTGGTGGTGTTCCAGTAGCGGCGGATGCGGATGCGCTGGTTGCTGTAGGCCCACAGCCGCTGGTCGGTGCCGCGGGCGACGCTGAGGTAGCGGTGGTCGCTGGTGTTCTCGCTGTTGTTGGAGCCGCCGAGCGAGTTGAACGTGAAGTGACCGAACCGCGTGGGCAGGACGTAGGCGATGGCCCCGCGACCGTTGTTCTCGGTGAACGTGCGGAAGCCGCGCATGTACTGCCCGTCGCCGTAGGCGTGCAGGAAGTTGTCGTTGGGCTGGCCGTTGGGCAGCACGCGGTTGATGTCGATGAAGATGTTCGGGAGGTCGCGGTTGGGCTCGCCGTTGGTGACGGCGGCGGTGCGGTTGAAGTCCGCGGCGATCTCGAAGTGGAGGTTGCCGAGGCGCTGGTTGAACGTGAGCTGCAGGTCCTTGAAACGCTGGGCGAGGATCGGGAGATCGGGGGAGAGGGTGAAATCCTCGGTCGGAGTCCGGAAGAACGAGAAGCGCTCGGCGTTGGCGAAGCGGTCCCGGGGAACGTTGATCTCGTAGAGGAGGTTGGCGCCGGCGGTGTTGAACGACGTGGCGCTGCCGTAGGTGTAGCCGGCGATGGGCGTGGTGGCGGTGTTGCCGCCGGCGACGGTGATGGGGTCGTTCTGGTAGTTGAGGATCACACCCGGCGCGGCGAACGGCTGGTAGATGAAGTAGTTCGCGCCGCGGCGGTTCACGCCGATCGCGTTGGCGTTGGAGGGCAGGGTGGCGAGGGCGCGCGGAGCGGCGTAGGTGGTGCCGTTCCAGCCCGAGAAGCGGTCGTTGAGGAAAGTCACGGCCGATTGACGTGAGTTCTCGCCGTACTCGCCCTCGACGCGCAGCTCACCCTCGCGCCATGGCCGGAACGTCGTCGTGAGGAATGCCGCCTTGCGCTTGTCGAAATCCTTCTGGCGCCACCCGCCCGCGTCGCCCCAGACGCCGGCGGCGCGTACGGCGAAGCGCGGGCTCAGCGGCTGGTTGACGTCGAAGGTCGCGCGGTAGTTCTCCCAGGAACCGGCCGCGAATTGCAGCTGGCGCGAGGGGCGCGCGGTCTGGGCCCGCTTCGTGGTGGAGGAACTGATGCCTCCGAGGGAGCCGTTGCCGAACAGCACGGCGTTGGGGCCGCGGCCGAAGTCGTAGCGCTCGAGGTTGTAAGAGTCGCCGTTGTTGAACTGGGGAAAGAAGTTCCGTTGCGGCCTCCCGGCGCCCGCGCCGCGCACCGTGTACTGGATCGGGTTGAAGAAGAAGTTCTGCTGGCCGTTGTCGACGGACGCCGTGCTCGATGTGGTCCATTCCGCCGCCGCCTGCAGGTCGGTGAGGTTGAGCGCGTCGATGAAGTCACGCGTGACGACCGAGTAGGCGACCGGCGTGTCGCGCAGGTCGCTCGCCAGGCGGCCGCCCGCCAGGGAGCTGGCCGCGGCGAAGCCGGTGTCGCGGTCGGTGTTCACCTCGAAGGGCGAGAGTCGCACGGCGTCTTCGCCGGGGACGGCGGACACGGGCCGGGCCGCCGGCACGGACGAGGACGCCGGAGCGACCTGGGCGTGGAGCGTGGTGACGGTGAGTGTGAGCGCGCAGCAGATCAGCGCGCGGATGGGCTGGTGGGTGGCAGGCATCGGGCTTGGGGTGGCACGGTTGACGCTGACGACATTGTCATCGTCAAACCTGAGGACCCTGTAAGGGTTGGGCGCGCGCCCCCGTCCATGTCGAGCCCTGATCCCGCCACGGTTTCAACCTGCCGTCCCGAGGTCGCGCGTCCGCCGGAGGCCGTGCCCCCGGCGCCGCGCCGGGCCGCCCGCGCATGGGAGGTCGCCTCCGTGGTGGCCGCGCTGCTCTTCGGCACCTGGTTCCTGCACTTCATGGTGAAGGGGAACAACGGCTTCGAGGACTGGGGTGACATCGACTACTACAAGCTGCTGGTCCGCGGCTGGCAGAAGGGGCAGCTCAACATCGACAAGGACCCGGCGCCGGAGCTACTGGCGCTGAAGGACCCGTACGACCCGGAGCAGAACGGTCCGTACAAGCTGGGCGATATTTCGCTGTATCGAGGCAAGTACTACACCTACTTCGGGGCCGCGCCCGCGCTCACGCTGATGTGGCCGTACGCCGTGCTCACGGGCCGCGAGATGGTGACGGGCGAGGCGACGCTCGTGTTCTGCGTTGTCGCGCTGCTGGCGGCCGCGGGGCTGTGGCTCGCGGTGCGGCGCTGGCACTTCCCCGGCAGCCATCCGCTGGTCGCCCCGGCGGGCGTGCTGTGCCTGGGCTTCGGCACGCACCTGCTGGCGCTCGCCCAGCGGCCGATGATGTGGGAGCTGCCGATCTCCGCGGGGATCGCGTTCACGCTGCTCTCGGCGGCGGGCTGCCTGCTGGCGGTCCGTGGCGTGCGGCCGCTGGCGGCGATGGCCGCGGCGGGGCTTTGCCTCGGGTTGGCGGTGGGTTCGCGGCCGACCTGCCTGCTGGCGGGAGGGATGCTGCTCGTGCCGGTCTGGCAGGCGTGGCGGGAGGCCGCGCCGGGCCGCGAGTGGTGGCGGCTGGCACTGGCGGCCGTTGTGCCGCTCGCGTTGTGCGGGCTGGCGATCATGGCGCACAACCACGCGCGCTTCGGCAGCCCGTTCGAGTGGGGCCAGAATTACCAGCTCTCGGGCGCGTACGAGGGTAAGCTCGTGCATTTTGCCGCGCGGTTCTTCCCGCACAACCTCTCCGTCTACCTGTTCCAGCCGCTGCTGTGGTCGACCGAGTTTCCCTTCGCGTTCGCCCAGGCGATCGAGATCTCTCACATCAAGGACTACTTCGGGACCGAGGAGGTCTGCGGCGTCGCGGTCACCTTTCCCTACGTCTGGTTCCTGCTGGCGTTGCCGTTGGCGTGGTGGCGGCGCGAGGGGCACGACGCCCGCGGCCTTGGGGCGGCGGTGGCCGGCTTGGCGTTGTACGTCGTGCCGGTCGGCGGCCTCATCCTTTCCTACCTGTCGACGACGATGCGCTACCAGACCGACTACCTCGTCGGATTGGGGATCCTCGCGCTCATTGGGTTACTGGCGCTCGAGCGGATTGCCCTTGCGGCGGGACGCGGCTGGGCGCGCGCGGTGGTCGCGGCCGCCTGCCTCACAGCGGCGGTCTCGGTGGTCGTGGGCGCGCTCGTCGCCTTTGATTACCATGGCCGCTCGATGCGGCAGCTCTGGGAGGGGTGGCAGCCGCTGGCCCGTGCAACCGAGGGGGTCCTCGCGGACTTCGGCCGGCGTACCGGCAAGGTGGACGGACCGGAGGTGCTGAAGGTGCGGTTCTCCCAGCGGCCGACCGGAACGGTCGAGACGTTCTGGCAGCCGGTCGACGCGAGCGTCCCGCATCGCATCGTGGTTGAGCACATCGGCGAGCGCCTCATCCGTTTCGGTCTGGCTTCCCGTGGCGACGCGTCGATCTGGGGTCGGCCCTTGAAATGGGATCCGGGCCACACGCACACGGTGTCGGTGCAGTCGCCGGCGTTGTACCGGCCGGGCGGACACCGCTGGGGGAAGGGCGCGCGGCGGGTGGAAGATTTCCGCGAGCGGACCGGTGTCGCCGTCTGGTTCAGCGGCGGGCGCGCGCTGCAGGCGGTGGTCGGAGAAGTGGGCGGGGAATTCCAGGTCGGCGGGCGGATCGGGGCGGATTTTTCGGGCGAGGTGCGGGATCGGTTCTCGCGGCTGTTCCGCCGGGACGAGCTCGCGCACGGGTTCCCCGATGATCACACGCCCCGCGGGGGAACGCTGCGGATGCGGGTGGTGCTGCCCGGCGCGATTCGCCCGGAGGGCGAGCCGATCTTCGCCGCCGGGGCGCATTACCGGTCCAACATCCTCTTCGTCGAACCTGCGCCGGGCGGCGTGAAGTTCACCTACGAGCGTTACACGATCCCGCGGGTGAGTTCACCGGTCATCGCCGTGAAGCCCGGCGGGCACGAGGTCGAGTTCACGCTGCCGTCGTTCAATCCCGCGGCCTACGGACACGAGGCCTCGGGTGAAGTGGTGCTGCGCGTGGACGGCGTCGACGTCTTCCGTGCACCGACGGTGGGCTACGAGTTTCCGTGGGGGCACGAACGCCTGGGAAACAATCCCTTCGGCCACACCACCGGCGAACACTTCCGTGGCTGGCTGCTGGACGTGCGCTGGACTCGGTAGGCCGCGCTCAGCGTCGCAGCGCCGCGGCGGCGGCCTGCTGGAACGCGGTGCGCACGTCGCTGGCGTCGCTGTTGGGGAAGTTGGCGCGCTGCACCATCAGCAGGTAGGCCACACCCTTCACGGGATCGATCCACGCCTGCGTCCCCCAGGCGCCGCCGTGCCCGTAGCTGCCTGGTGAAAGGACCTCGGCTGCGCCGGCGTGCGGGGCCTTCAGCACGCAGGTACCGATGCCCCAGCCGTAATGGGCGCCGTGGCGGCCGAAGGCCTCGGTCTGGAAAAAGCCGGTCGGCAGGTCGCCCGTGTGCACCGAGGAGAGCGCCTTCACCGCCTGCGGGCTGAGGATGCGCTTTCCCTCCCTCGTGCCGTTGCCGAGCAGCATTTGGCAAAAGCGCGCGTAGTCGTCGGCCGTGCAGTAGAGGCCGCCGTTGCCGAGCGGCGGGCCGCCCGCCCGGCCGTAATCGGCGCGGGGCACCGCAGGTTCGAGGGCACCAGTCTCCTTCTTGCGCGAGTAGCCGGTCGCGATCCGCGCGCGTTGGGCGTCGGTCGGGAAGAACGTGGCGTCCTTCATCCCGAGCGGCCCGAAGATCCGTTCGCGGGTGAAGTCATCGAAGCTCTTGCCGCTGACCACCTCGACGATCCGGCCGGCGAGGTTGATGCCCGACTGACAGTATTTCCACTGCGCGCCGGGCTCGAACTGCATCTTCGCCCCGAGCCACGCCGGCACGAGGTCCGCCAGGTTGCGGGCTGCCTGCGTGGCGGGCCCGCTCGCTTCGCCGAGGCCCGACGTGTGCGTGAGGATCTGCTTGATCGTGAGCTTGGCTGGCCGGCCCGTGGGCGTGCGGAGTACGGCGAATTCCGGAAGGTGCTTCTCGACGAGGTCGTCGATCGAGAGGCGGCCCTCGTCCTGCAGGATCAGGATGGCGGCGCCCGTTACGGGCTTTGTCATCGAGGCAATCCAGAAGAGGGCGTCCTCGGGCATCGGCTTGGCGGCGGCGAGGTCGGCGAGCCCCTTCGCCTGCCGGTGCAGCACGCGGTCGGCCGTTACCACCATCGTGACCGCCCCGGCGATCTCGCGTTCGGCGATCTTGGCGTCGAGGGCGGCGCCGACACCGGGCAGCACGGGCGTGGCGGCCAACGGGCCGGCTAAGGCGGCGAGAAGTAGGGCGAAGGGCTGGAGCGGGGATTTCATGCGGAGGGTAGGTACCCGAGGTCTCAACCCGCGGCCGCGCCGCGCCAAGCCGTTTTCCGATGCCGGCGGGGCATCTTCGTCCCGCGCACGATCGGCCTCAGCGGGAACCGTTCAGGTTTTCCATTGCGGGGGGATAGGGCGGGCCTTCAATCGACCTCCTCCCACCGCATGTATCTCAAGGCGCTCAAGCTGCACGGGTTCAAAAGCTTCGCGGATCCCACCACCCTCAGGTTCGAGCCCGGCGTGACCGCGGTCGTGGGCCCCAACGGCTGCGGCAAGTCCAACATCGCCGATTCCATCCGCTGGGTGCTGGGCGAGCAGAGCGCGAAGGCCCTCCGCGGCGGCAAGATGCAGGACGTCATCTTCGAGGGCGCCGACACCCGCAAACCGGCCCAGATCTGCGAGGTCTCCCTGCTGCTCACGGAGTGCGAGAAGCAGCTTGGCAGTGAGTTTCACGAGATTGAGATCACCCGCCGCGTCCATCGCGACGGTCAGAGCGAATACGCTTTCAACGGCCAGCCGTGCCGGCTGAAGGACATCCAGAAGCTCTTCATGGACACCGGCGTGGGCCGGACCAGCTACTCGATCATGGCGCAGGGCCAGATCGACCAGATCCTGTCGTCGAAGCCCGAGGAGCGTCGCTCCGTTTTTGAGGAGGCGGCGGGCATCACGAAGTACAAGTCGCAGCGCCGCGAGGCGATGCAGAAGCTCGCGCTCACGGATCAGAACCTGGCCCGCGTGGCCGACGTGATCGGCGAGGTCTCCCGCCAGATCGGCAGCCTCCGCCGGCAGGCGGCGAAGGCGATGCGCTACAAGCGGCTGAGCCACCGCCTGCGCCATCTCGCGCTGGCGTGGAGCGGTCACCATCACGCGCAGCTGGCGGCGACTTTGGCGGACCTGGAGGGCAAGGTGGTGGGACTGCGGGCGGCCGCCGACGAACGCCGCGCGGGCCTCGAGTCGCAGGAAAACGCCCTGGCGGAGCGCCGCGTTTTGCGCAGCCGGCTGGGTCAGCGGGTGCAGGACGCCCAGCAGGCGGTCTTCGACGTGCGCTCCCAGCGCGAGGCCGCGGAAAACGGCGCCAACCTCGCCGAGATCAAGCGCGCCGGGCTGGAGGACCGCCTTTCCTCCTCACGCGGCAGCATCGAGGAAATCGAGATGCAGCTGCGCGAGGTCGCCGCCCAGGTCGACACCGGGGCGCAGGACAAGCAGCAGCAGCTCGAGCTGCTCGGCGGCAGCGACGCGACCTTCCAAGAGCGGAACCGGGAACTCGGCATCATCGAGGGTGAACTTACCCGCCTCGAGCAGGAGCTGAACCAGGCGAAATTCGAACTGCTCCAGAAGGAGAGCACGGTGGCGCGCCTCCGCACCGACTGTTCCGGCTACGAGGTCGACCAGAAGACCAGCGTCCACAAGCACGACCTGCTCGCGCAGGAACTCGCCGGCGTGCGGGAACAGCGCGAGGCGGCCGCCCGGGTGGCCGCCGAGGCCGAGGTGCGCGTCGAGGAGGCCCTCACGGCCAAGGCCCGCGCGGGTGAGGCGGGTGCGGAGGCTCAGCAGGTCATCACCGACCTCACGCGCGAGTTCCGTGACGCCCAGCGGCGGTTGCAGGAGGTAGACCGGCAACTGGCCCAGCGCACCGCGCGGCTCCGGCTGCTCCAGCAGCTGCAGGAAAAGTGGGAAGGTTTCGGTGAAGGCGCCAAGGCCGTGCTGCAGGGGCGCCTTGAAGGCGCCCTCGCCGGCGCGAAAGTCGTGCCGATCATGCAGGGCCTTGCCGTGCGGGGAGATTCGGGCAAGGCGGTCGAAGCCATCCTCGGTTCCGCCGCCGAGGCGATCAGCGTGGCGGAACTCGGCACCGCGATGCGCATCCTCGCGCAACTGGAGTCGGAAGAGATCGGCTCCGCCGTCCTGCGGGTCACCGAGATGGGCCTGCGCACGGAGGGTTTCCATGAGCTGCCGCCCGGCCTCGTGCCCGCGGTCTCGGCGTTGGGCGACACCGATCCGGGCCACCCCGCGCTCGGCGTGCTGCGCGAATCCTACATCGCCGACGACCTCGGCGCCTTCCTCGAATTCTGGAAGGCCAATCCCGCCTTCCCCTTCCTCGCCGTTGCCACGCGCAAGGGCGACCTCGTCGATCGCCGCGGCCTAGTCTACGGAGGGCACCACGGCAGCCGCCGCGCGGCCCAGAGCATCGTGCAGCGCGAGATCGACCTCCGCGAGACCTCGCGGCTGCTGGCCGACGACCAGAAATCACACGACGACCAGAAAGCGGTGATTGATGCGCTCACGCTGCGGCTCACCGAGGCCGAGCAGGCGCTGGAGCAGCGCCGGGCCGACATCCTGGCCGCCACGCAGGCGCTCGCCGCCGTGCAGGCCGAAGAGCGGGGCGCGCGGCGGAACGCCGAGGACGTCGCGTCCCGGCTCGCGCGCATGGAGTCCGAGCTGGCTTCGCTGGAGCAGGCGCGCAACGAGGCCCATGCACGTTGGGAAAAGGCCCAGGCGGGCCTCGCGGAGGCCGACGCTGCCGCGGCGGAGCAGCGGGAATCCATCCGCCGGCTGGAGACGCGGATCGTCGAGGTGCGCACCGACCGCGACCTCAAGCGCGAGACGCTCGCGCAGGCGCGCCTGGAGCTTGCGGAGCGTCGCCAGAAGGTCGAGGTCCTCGACCGCGGTCTCGGGGAAATGCAGCGCCGTCGATTCCAGCTGAACGAGCTGCTGGTGCAGCGCCAACTGGAGATCGAGTCCTGGTCCGAGCAGGTCGGGCAGCTCGGTTCGGAGGCCGCGGCCCAGCGCTCCCGTGCGGAGGGTCTGGCGGAGACGCTGCAGGTCGCGCAGGGCCAGGTGGAGACGGCGCGGCGGGAGTTGTCCGAGGCCGAGCACGACATTTCGGAGCTGGAATCGGCGCAGCAGGCGGTGCGGCAGGAGTCGGAGCGGGCCTTCCAGGAGCTGAGTTCGCATGAAGTTCGCCTCGCCGAGGCGCGGCAGCGCGCCGAGTTCCTCTCCGAGGAGGCGCTGCGCGAATTCCAGACGGCGATCGGCACGGTCGATTGGCGGCTGCAGCTGTGGCGGGCGGAGGACGAACCCGAGGGGATGATGACGCTCGACCTCGATGAGGAAGACGAGGAGGCGGGCGAGGCCGCGGTGGCGGTTGCGGCGGCCGGGGAGGAGGTCGCACCCGTCGAGGCGGCCCCGCGGCGCCGTCGCCGCCGGAAGGAACCGCGCGGCGAGCCGACCGAAAAGGATTTGGCGGCGATGGACGCCACGGACTGGACGGCGGTGAAGTCCGAAGTCGACGCCCTGCGGCAGCGCGTGGGCGGGCTGGGCGCGGTGAACCTCGTCGCGATCGAGGAGTATGCCGAGCTCAAGCAGCGGCATGACTTCCTCACGGGCCAGGTGACGGACCTGAACACCGCGAAGACGGAGCTCATCAAGGCGATCGATGAGATCAACCAGACCTCCCTCCGGCAGTTCCAAGTCACCTTCGAACAGATCCGGAAGAACTTCGAGTACACCTTCCACACGCTCTTCGGCGGCGGTCGGGCGCATCTCGAGCTGATCCAGGCGGAGGACATCCTGGAGAGCGGCATCGAAATCGTCGCGCAGCCCCCGGGCACGAAGCTGAAGGGCATCTCGCTGCTTTCCGGCGGACAGAAGACCCTGACTGCGGTCGCGCTGCTGTTCGCGCTCTACATGGTGAAGCCGTCGCCGTTCTGCCTGCTCGACGAGCTCGATGCGCCGCTCGACGAATCGAACATCGGCCGCTTCACGGACCTGCTGCGGAAGTTCGTGGATGAGTCCCAGTTCATCATCATCACGCACAACAAGCGCACCGTCTCGGCGGCACAGGCGATCTACGGCGTGACGATGGAGGAGCGCGGCGTCTCCAAGACCGTCTCGATGAAGTTCAACGCCGAGCGCGGCGAAGCCGAAGCCCAGTCGGCGACCATCGCCGACTCCGTGCGCGGGGCGCGCTCTTCCGCCGAGCCGGCAAAGGCCTGAAGCGTCGCTACAGGATCAGGTCCGGCGGGACGTTGGCGAGGGCCTCCTCGAGGGTGGTGAGGCCCAGCTTCACCTTGAGCATGGAGTCCTGGTGGAGGGTCTTCATGCCGTTCTTCATGGCGACGCGCTTAAGCTCGGCGACCTCGGCCTCCTTGTTGATGGCCTCGGTCAGCTCCTCCGAGTTCGTCATGAGCTCGTGGATGCCGACGCGGCCCTTGTAGCCGTTGCCTCCGCACGCGGGGCAGCCGTGGGGGCTGGCCTTGAAGATCGGGCCGCTCCAGCCGAGGGCCTTCTCCAGAATCTCCTTCTCCCGGCCCTGCGGATCATGGGGCTGCTTGCAGGATTTGCAGACGCGGCGGAGCAGACGTTGGGCGCAGACGCAGATCAGGGAAGCGGAGATGTTGAAGGGCTCCACGCCCATCTCACCGATGCGGGCGACCGTCGAGGGCGCGTCGTTCGTGTGGAGGGTGGAGACGAGCAGGTGGCCGGTGAGCGCGGCCTCGACCGCGATGCCGGCGGTCTCCTCGTCGCGGATCTCGCCCACGAGGATGATGTCGGGATCCATGCGCAGGTAGCAGCGAAGGGCGCGGGCGAAGGTCAGCCCGATCTGCCGGTTCATCTGCATCTGGTTGAGCCCGGGCAGCGTATATTCGATGGGATCCTCGGCCGTCTGGATGTTCACGTCGGGCGTGTTCACCTCGGAGAGCGCGGAGTAGAGGGTCATCGACTTGCCCGAGCCGGTCGGCCCGCAGTGCAGGATCATGCCGTAGGGCTGGCGGATGCACTCGCGGTACTTGGCGAGGTTCTCCTCGGAGAAACCCAGCGCCGGCAGCGGCAGGGTCGTCTTCTGCTTGTCGAGGATGCGCATCACGACCTTTTCGCCGTGGTTCATCGGGCCGGTGGCCACGCGCAGGTCGATATCGATGTTCTTCTTCGTGAATTTCTTGAAGACGATGCGTCCGTCCTGCGGCAACCGGCGCTCCGAGATGTCCAGGTTGCACATGATCTTCAGGCGCGCGACCATCGCGCCCGTGACCTGCTTGGGCAGGCGCAGCTTCTCCTGGCAGAGGCCGTCGATGCGGTACCGCACCAGCAGGTCCTTCTCCATCGGCTCGATGTGGATGTCGGAGGCGCCGGAGACGTAGGCGTCCTCGATGATGCGGTTGGCCAGCTGGATGACCGGGGCCGAGTCCTCGGCCTCGAGGTCGAGCGCGGAGAGCTCCCCCTTGCCGTCCTCGTTGTAGGCCGTGCTGATGACCTGCGCCACGGAGGAGATGTCGACGTCCTCCGTCGGCGTGTTCCCCGCCTTGGCCTCCTTGAAGAACCGCTTCAGCAACGCCTCGAACAACGTAGCCGAGACCACGCGCACCTCCTCGATGGAGGACTCGGTCGCCTGCGAGAATGCCTCCCGCTTCGCGTAGTCGAGCGGGTTGGTCATCAGTACGGCGAGGGAACTGGTCCCGAGGCGCTTGTAGGGGAAGATGCCCTCGCGGCGGATGATCGCGTCGCCGGTGACCTCGATCAGCTTCTCGTCGAACTCGATGTCCTCGGCGCGCGTCACGAGCGGCAGATCGGTGAGGCGGGAGACGAAGCGCGCGGTGTCCTCCGCGCCCGGGACGAACTTCGGGTCCACCATCCGGTGGATGAGGGCGGCGGAGTACTCGGCGACCTCCTGGAGCACCTCGAGGTCCTTGTCGGTGAACTCCCCGTTGGTGCCGGCCGCGGGCTCCTTGTTGAGGACCTGGATCGCACCGAGCGTGATCGTGGTCTTGAGCGGGACGGTGACCATCGACTTCACCTCGAAGCCGGTGGTCTTGGCGAGCGAGGCCATGCCCTGCGGGTCATCGCTTTGGCGGAAGAACAGCGATTGGCCGGTCTGGATGACCTTGCCAACGTTGCCGGTGCCAGCCGGCAGGCGCAGCGCGAGCAGCTTCGCCGCGGTCTCCTGGAATTTCTTCTCCTTCGCGGCGTCCCCGCTCCAGAGTGTTGGCGAGTAATAGACGTGCTTGAAGGCGATCTCGTTGCCCTCGGCGAGGTACACGGTCATCGACTGCGCCTGGAGGGTCTCGACGATCTTGGAAGCCGTCAGCTCGATCACGGAAGCCACGTCCTCGCGGCTGGGCACGGCCTTGGAAATGACCTTGATCAGCAGCGAGCGCCGGAGCGCTCCGGTGGGAGAGGGCGAGGCCATGGGAATGGCGCGAGGCTGCGGTCCGCCTGCGGGGTTGTCAAAGCCGCCGGTCTGGCGCGGACTGCGCCGGCGTCCCCGCGTTGCGGCCGGCCGCCCTTTCGTACCCGCCATGACTTCGCTTCTCCAGCGGCTCCTCGCTATCCTCGGGCGCGCGCCGCGCGGCACGGGCGCGATCGCCGAAGAGGAGGCGGCGCGTTGGCTCGAGCGGGAGTGCGGATTCCGCGTCGTCGCCCGCAACTGGCGCAACCCCGCCGACCGCCGGGAGGAGATCGACCTCGTGGCCCGCGATGGGGAGATCCTGGTGTTCGTCGAGGTGAAGTCCCGCGCCCGCGGCGCCCTCGTGCCTGGCTACCATGCCGTCGACCGGCGGAAGAAGGCCGTGCTGCGCCGCGCGATCACGGCCTATCTTCGGGCGCTCGGACCGCCGCCGCGCACCTTCCGGCTCGACATCGTCGAGGTGACGCCGCCGGCCGCGGGCGCCGGCGTCCCGGAAGTCCTGCACTTCGAGAACATCCCGCTTTTCCCGAAGCATTTCCGGCCCTGAACGCTCAGGCCGGCGGGACGGGGGCTTCTCCACCCATCACCCGCGTGCCCTCGCGGCGCCAGCGGTAGACCAAGGGCTCGCGGGTGCGCTCCAATTCCTTGAGCAGCCGTGGGTCCGCCCGCTTGGGCAGCTCCAGCTCAGCCATGCCGTCGGCGTCGCAGTTCAACCAGCGGGCGTAGGGTTTGAAATGCTCCACGCGGCCGATGACGCGTGAAAGGCCGGCGCGGTCCTCCGCCGGCGGCCGCCGGTCGAGCGCGAGGAAGGAATACGGCAGGCTGCGCAGGTCGATCCCGGCCCGCTGGCCGAACTTCACCCAGCCCGAGTCGGCGAAGATCGCCGCCGGCGGCGGCGCGAAGAAGTGGCACCAGTCGCGCTCGCGCCCCGGCGCCAGTACCGGGCAGGGGCCTTCGTGGGTGCAGGGGGCTACGACCCGGAAGTCCTCCCGCAGCCGTTCCCGGGCCGCGCCGAGCGCGCGGGACACCGCCGCCGAGCCTGACTCGACCCAGAGTACGGCGGAGGCGCGGGCGGCCAAAGCGTGCAGCGACTCGAGCGCCGCCGGCGCGAGTTCGTTGAGGACGTGGCTCACGACCAGCAGCCCGATGGGTTCGCCCGAGGCCAGCAGGCCGGCCGTCGCCTGTGACACGGGCAGGGTGGGAAATTCCCGCGCGGCGGCGGCCGCCGCAAAATCCGCGGCGAGCGGCGAATGATCCCAGACGGTGAGCCCGGTGAAGTTTCCCGCGCCGAATGCCCGTAGGACGCGGCGCGACGCGACGCCGCTGCCGCAGCCCCAGTCGAGCAGCGGGCCCGGCGGCGGGGTCCAGCCGCGCCGGTGCAGCTCGCGCAGCACCTGATCCCATTTCCAGCCAATGCGCTCGCCGTAGGTGGCGTCGTAGCCGGCAAGCTCCGCCGCGCTGGTCCAGTAGGGACCGTCGAATCCTTCCTCGCCGATGAACCGGCGGCGCAGGCGGCCGAGCGCTTCCCAGTCGAGTTCCTCCCAGTTCATGGCGCGGCCGTGAGGTCAAATCCGAGGTGCGTGGCGAGAGCGTGGCGCCGCACGCCGTAGAAGGCGGCGAGCTCCCTCGCCGCGCGCGCTCGGCCGGGGTCGCCGGGCGCATGGGACTTCACGGCTGCGATCATCAGGTTCTTGGCGGTGTGCTCGCCGGAGATGAACTCGAAGGCGCGGGTGCGGTAACCGGCCCACTCTAGAAGCAGCACGCGGAGGGCATCGGTCACGAACTCCGCGTGCCGTTCCGCGAAGATCCCGTGGCGCAGCGGCTCGGCGAGGGGAGGGGACGGCCGCAGCTGCGGCCGCAGTTCCTTCTGGCAGCACGGCGCCACGACGAGCAGCCGCGCGCCGGCCGCAAGACCGCGGGCGAGCGCGTCGTCCGTCGCGGTGTCGCACGCATGCAGCGCGATCAGGCCGTCGCAGGCTGCAGCCGGCACTTCGGCGATCCCGCCGGCGGTGAACCGCAGCCGGGCTTCCAGCCCGCAGTCGCGCGCGACGCGGTTGCAGAGCTCGACGAGTTCGGACCGGCGCTCGATGCCGGTGAGCGTCGCGCGCACCCCCAGCACCTCGGCGAGGGCGAACGTGAGGTAGCCCTTGCCGCAGCCGGCGTCGACCAGCCGGAGCGGCGCGCCCCCGGTTGTTTCCGGGAACGCCTCGTCGAGCAGCGGGGCCAGCAGTTCGGCGAAACGCTGCACCTGGCGGAATTTGTCCGACATCCCCTCCCGCGGCCGTCCCTGCGCGTTCGTGATCCCGAGTTCGTGCAGCCAGCGGGCGTCGGCTGAAACCGGGTGCCGCTTTTTCCGGTCGTGGCCTTCCGCCGTGCGGCCCGCCTCGTCGTCGGCGCGCATGAGCTTCAACCGGTCCCGGCCGCCGGGCTGGCACTCGAGCTGCGCGTTGCCCGAGGCGGCGAACAAATGCGCGTCGAGGAAGTCTCCGCCCAGCAGCCCCTCGATGAGGGTGAGGCCTTCGGCCGGCGGGTGATTGCGCGTGACGTCGCGGTCCTGGTGGCGCCAGACGAAGCTCAGGTGCGGGCCCGACTTCAGCGTCACGGCGCGCACGTGCAGGTTGCGGAGGGAGGCATCGGCGCCGCGGTGGCGTCCGAGCGTGAGCTTGGCCAGCGTGCCGCCGGTCACGGCCTGCCGCAGCAGGTCGAGGAAACGTTCGCGGGCGGGTGCGGCGGGCATCCGGGCGAGCGAAGCGGGCGCGGCGCGGAAGTCGAGCGGCCCGCGACTTCGTCGTGCAGTTGCGGGTTGCACAAGCCCCGCGGCCCCCTTTTCTGCCGAAGCACCCCTTCCCCTCATGAAATTGAATCGTCGTCGTTTCCTCCGGAACTCAGCCATCGCCTTCGGCGTGCCCGCCATCATCCCGGGCTCGGCCCTCGGCCTCAACGGCGCGGTCGCGCCGAGCAACCGCATCGTCGTGGGCGGCGTCGGCCTCGGGCCGCGCGGCCGCGAGGTGCTGAAGTCCTTCCTCAGCCAGCCCGACGCGCAGTTCGTGATGATCGCCGACGTCCAGGAGACGCGCCGCGAGGTCATCCGCGTCATGGTCAACCGGCAGTACAACAACCAGGACTGCGTGAAGACCCGCGACATGTTTGAGGTTTTCGCGCGGAAGGACATCGATGCGGTCGTCATCGCGACCGGCGACCGCTGGCACGCGGTGGCCTCGATGCTCGCGGCCAAGGCCGGCAAGGACATCTATTGCGAAAAGCCCTGCAGCATGACGGTGCGCGAGAGCCAGGAGCTGGCCGACACCGTCAACCGTTACGGCCGCGTGTTCCAGGCGGGCACGCAGCGGCGCAACGTCGACAACTTCAAGTTCGCCGCCTCCCTCGCGCGCGGCGGCAAGCTCGGCCGCATCCACACGGTGCACGCCGGCATTCTCGCGCTGGAGGAAAGCCACAAGTGGCTGCCCGCCGAGCCGGAGCCCGGCATCGAGGCCGTCGATTGGGACCGCTGGCTCGGGCCGGCGCCGTGGCGCCCCTTCAACAAGGAGTACGTCAACGGCCGCTGGCGCGGCTACTTTGATTTCCACGGCGGCGCCGCGCTGCCCGAGTGGGGCGCACACACCGTCGACCTCTGCCAGTGGGGCGCGAGCGCCGACGACACCGTGCCGGTCGAATACGAGGCCGAGGGCCAGACGATCCACGCCCGCTACCCCAACGGGGTGAAGCTCGTCATGCGCCGCGCCGGCTTCAAGGGCGAGGGCAGCTGGGTCGCGCCGGGAACGTGCCCGATCCGCTTTGAGGGCGACGAGGGCTGGGTCGAGGCCGCCGACACCGGCAAGGTTGCCGTCTCCAACCCGCGCCTCCTCGAGGGCGGCGCGCCGGCGGAGATGGCCGGCACCGATCCGTCGAAGCACGTGCGCGACTTCCTCGACTGCATCAAGACCCGCGCCAAGCCGGCCGCCAACGCCGATGTCACGCGCCGCGGCCACATCGTCTCCCACGTCGCGGCCATCGGCTGGCGGCTCGGCCGCAAGGTGCGTTTCGACCCGGTCAAGGAGGTCTTCCTCGACGACGTCGAGGCCAACCGCATGTGCAGCCGCGCCCGTCGCGCCCCGTGGCACTCGTGAAACCCGCCGCTCCTCACCCCATGAACAAGCTCGTCCCCTCCGTTTCCGTCCTCGCCGCACTCCTGGTCGCCCCGCTCGCGTCGGGTGCCGCCGATCCGCGCGAGGCCGCCCCGCTCGCCGTCCTCCGTTCCGACGCCTCGGTGCAGGACAAGGCGCGCGCCTGCCAGCAGCTCGCCGACTTCGCCGGCCCCGCGGCCGTGCCCGCGCTCGCCGGACTGCTCAGCCATGAGCAGCTGGGCGACTACGCCCGCAGCGGGCTGGAATCGATGACTGATCCCGCGGCCGGTGCGGCCCTGCGCTCGGCGCTCGGCAGTCTGCGCGGCCGGCAACTCGCGGGTGCGATCAACTCGCTCGGCGTCCGCCGTGATGCCGCCGCCGTCCCCGACCTGCGCCGTTTCGCGTTGGATCCCGCCGGCGGCCCGACCGCCGAGGCGGCCGTGACCGCCCTCGGTCTCGTGGGCGACGCCGCGGCCGCTCGCGCGTTGCAGGATGTGCTCGGCCAGGGCTCGCAATCCGTCCGTCTCCCGGCCGCGCATGCAGCTTTGGAGGCGGCGCATCGTCTCCGGAAATCGGGTGGTTCCGCCCCTGCTCGTTCCCTTTTGGAGGCCGCCGTCAAGGCGGTTCCCGCCGGTCCCGTCGCCGACGCCGCTCGCCGGCAGTTGGCTGCGCGTTGACGCCTCGCGTCGCCGGCCTGGGCGCGCGTCGCCGCGTGCTCAGGCTTCGTTGCGCGCCCGGTAGCGGGCGCGCCAGCGCCATACGCCGAAGGCGCCCAGCAGGATGAGGGCGATGGCCACCAGGCCGAACCACTGGGACTTCGACAGCGCCTCGTTCAGTTTCTGGAAGTCCTCGTCGAACTTTGCCCACAGCCAGTGGCCGAACCAGACGAAGAGCGGCACGCTGACGACCGCGGCGAGGCCGTCGTGGAACGCGAACTTCAGGTAGGAGACACGCATCGCGCCCGCCGTGCTGAAGATCGGCGCCCTCAGCCCCGGCAGGAATCGGGCGATGAGCAGCACCGTCGCGCCGTGCTTCTGGAAAAGGGCGTGTACCTTGGCCTGCTTCTCCGGCGGGAAAAGGTGATGCGTGCCCTGCCACGCGAGCAGCTTGGCTCCGTACCTGCGCCCGAGCAGGAACATGATCGAGTCCCCGGCCAGCACGCCCACCCACATGAGGATCGCCACGGGAATCCACGAGCGGCCGTCGTCCTGCGCGAGTATCCCCGCCGTCACGAGCACGATGTCCTCCGGCAGGGGCAGCCCGAGCCCGCAGATGACGAGGATGATGAACGGTCCCCACAGGGAAAGGGGGGACTCCTTCAGCAGTTCGATCAGGGACTCCAGCATGGTGCAGCGCAGGGGAAGTGGGACAAAGATGGCTGCGCACCCGGGACGCAAGTCGCCCCTTTCTCCTCGCCTCGGCACTTGAACCGATTTCGCGGCACGACACGTTTTGTCCGTTGCCCGCGTCCCACCCCATGACTGCGCCTGAAGTCGCCCGCCGCCGTTTCCTCGGCCACATGGCCACCGGCCTCACCGGCGTCGCCCTCTCGCGGCTGCTCGCCCGAGACCTTTCGGCCGCGCCCGCGCCGGGCACCCATTTCGCGCCGAAGGCGCGGCAGGTGCTGCAGATCTTCTGTCCGGGCGCGGCCTCGCACCTCGATCTGTGGGACCACAAACCGATGCTCGAGCGGTACGACGGCACGCCGCTGCCCGGCGCCGGCGAGGAGGTCACCTTCCAAGGCAAGAACGGCAACCTGATGAAGTCGCCGTGGGCGTTCCGGCCGGCCGGCCGGAGCGGCAAGATGATCTCATCGCTCCTGCCGGAGATGGCGCGGCACGTGGACGACATCGCGTTCCTGCACGGGATGACGTCGCGCACGAACACCCACGGGCCCGGCTGCGTCGCGATGAACACCTGCTTCACGCGGGAGGGATTCCCCAGCGCGGGTTCGTGGGTGAGCCACGCCCTCGGCTCCCTCAACGAGAACCTGCCCACCTACGTCGCGATCCAGGACATCCGCGGCGAGCCGCCCAACGGGAAGGCGAACTGGGGCAACGGCTTCCTTCCGGCCCGGCACCAAGGCGTCGCGATGTCGGCCCAGCAGGCGCTCCGCAACCTCGTGCGCCCCGGCGGGCCCGCGCCCGAGGAGGAGGCCGCCGTGCGGGAGCACATCGCGCGTATGAACGCCGCCCACGCCGCGTCCCATGCCGGTGACGGCGAACTGCAGGCGCGGATGGAGGCCTACGCGCTCGCGGCGCGGATGCAGTTGGCCGCGCCCGAGGTGAGCGACCTCGCCGGCGAGCCGGCGCACGTCCACCGCCTCTACGGGACGGCCGACGCCAACCCACTCAAGGCCGCCTACGCGCGCAATTGCCTGCTCGCCCGCCGCTTCCTCGAGAAGGGCGTGCGGTACGTGAGCCTTTACTGCGCGTCGCGCGCCAGCGCGGTCGACGGCCTGCTCAACTGGGACGCCCACAAGACGCTCAAGGCCGACTACGACCGCCACGCGCCGGTCTTTGACCAGCCCACCGCCGCGCTGCTCGCCGACCTGAAGCAGCGCGGCCTGCTCAACGACGTCCTTGTGCTCTGGTGCACCGAGTTCGGCCGCATGCCGACGCACCAGGAGGGTACCAGCGGGCGCGACCACAATCCCGACGCCTTCACGACGTGGATGATGGGGGCGGGCGTGAAGGGCGGCGTGAGTTACGGCGCGACCGACGACTTCGGCCGGCGCGCCGCGGTCGACGTGACCACGGTGTACGACTTCTACGCGACGGTGCTTCACCTCCTCGGCCTCGATCACGAACGCCTTACTTTCTACCACAACGGCGCCAACCGGCGGTTGACCGACGTCCACGGCCACGTGATTCGGCCGCTCCTCGCGTGAGCATGCCTGCGCCGTACAGGTCCGCGCTTGCGCGGATCAACACCCTCCTGCGTGTGGCCGCCCTCGCGCCGTTCGCGGCCGCGGTGGCCGGTGCGGCGGAGGACGGCCTCGCGTTCTTCGAGAGCAAGGTTCGCCCCGTGCTGGTCCAGCACTGCCACGAGTGTCACAGTGCGGACGCGAAGAAGGTGAAGGGAGGGCTGCTGCTCGACACCCGCGAAGACTGGCGGCGTGGCGGCGACAGCGGGCAACCGGCGATCGTGCCGGGCAATCCGGATGAAAGCCCGCTGATCCGCGCCGTGCGGCACCTCGAGGAGGACTTCGCGATGCCGCCGAAGAAGCCGAAGCTGCCGGACGCGGTCATCGCCGATCTCGTCGCTTGGGTACGGATGGGTGCGCCGGATCCGCGCGACGGTGCCGCCACGGAGCCGCGGCGTGCGGACAAGACCTGGTGGTCTTTGCAGCCTCTCGCGCGGGAGTTTTCGCACGGCACGATCGACGGCTTCGTCGACGCGGCGCTGGCCCAGCGCGGGCTCGCGCGGAATCCGCCCGCCGACGCCCGGACCCTCATCCGGCGCATGACTTACGACGTCACCGGCCTCCCGCCGACGCCGGCCGAGGTGGCGGAATTCGTGGCCGCGCACGCGGCGGATCCCGAGGCGGCCGCGGCGGCCTTGGCCGACCGGCTGCTCGCCTCGCCGCGCTACGGTGAACGCTGGGGCCGGCACTGGCTCGACGTGGTGCGCTTCGGCGAGAGCAATGGCTTCGAGCGCAACTTCATCATCGATGACCTGTGGCCGTTCCGCGACTGGGTGATCCGCTCGCTGAACGACGACAAGCCCTTCGACCGATTCATTACCGAGCACCTGGCCGGCGACGTGATCGGCAGGAACCGGCCCGAGGTCGAGGTCGGCAGCGCGTTCCTCGTCGCGGGTCCCTACGACGACGTCGGCAACCAGGATCCCGTCGCGAAGGCCAACATCCGCGCGGCGACCGTCGACGACATGATCGTGGCGACGAGCGGCGCGTTCCTCGGCCTCACGGTGGGCTGCGCGCGCTGCCACCACCACAAGTTCGACCCGATTCCCACCGAGGATTATTACCGCCTGCGGAGCGCGTTCGAGGGCGTGACCCATGGCCGGCGTGACGTGGCGACGGCGGAGCAGCGGGCGGCGTTCACCGAGGCGACCCGCGGCCTCAATGCCCGGCTCGCGGAGCTGAACGCAGCCATCGACCGGGTGGAGCGGGCAGTCGGCGCGCGTGCGAAGGAAGCACTGCGGGCGAGGATGTTTCCGCGGCCGAAGATCGATCCCGAGCTCACCGAGGAGGCCTTCGCTCCGGTTGAGGCGAGGCACGTGCGGTTCGTCGTCCTCGACAACACCGAGGCGCCCGGCCGCCCGCCGCCGCGCCAGCGTGGACGGCGGCCGACGCGGTCGGGCGGGCGGCTGACGGAGTTCGAGGTCTGGACGACCGACGGGCGCAACGTGGCGCTGGCCGCCAACGGCGGCCGGGCCGAGGGAGCCCGTGGCGCCGTGGCGGAGGATTTTCCCGAAGCGTATGGACCGCAGTTCTGCATCGACGGACGCTTCGGCGAACAGTGGTTCATCGGCAACCCCGCCGAGCTCACGATCACGCTCGCGCGCCCCGAGGTGATCTCCCGTATCGCATTCAGCAACGCGAAGGGCCGCGGGTTGATGGACAAGGCGCAGGGTGCCACGCCCTGCGAGTACGAGGTGCAGGTGTCGTCCGACGGCGAGACCTGGCGCACCGTGGCGACCTCGGCCGACCGCGAGCCATGGAGCGAACGCCACGCGATCGAGCGCCTGCGCGGCGAGGCCATCACCGCGGCGGAGGAGGAGGAATTGGCCGGGCTGGAGCGCGAGCGCGGCCGCGTGCAGGCGGCGCTGAACAAGGTGCCGAAGCTGCCGCAGGTGTGGGCAGGTCGGTTCGCTCAGCCCACTGAGCGTACCTTCGTCCACAAGGGCGGGGATCCGATGCGACCGGGCGAGGCGGTGCGGCCCGCGAACCTCGAGGTGCTGGCGGGCGTCGTGCCGCCGTACGCGCTACCCGAGGACGCGCCCGAGGGTGAACGGCGCCTTGCGCTGGCGCGCTGGATCACCGCGCCGGAGAACCCGCTCACGCCTCGCGTGCTGGCCAACCGTGTCTGGCAGCACCATTTCGGAACGGGGATCGTCGACACCCCAAGCGACTTCGGCTTCCTCGGCGGCCGACCGTCGCACCCCGAGCTGCTGGACTTCCTGGCTGCGCGTCTCGTCGCGCATGGCTGGCGCCTGAAGCCGTTGCATCGGGAGATCCTCCTGTCCCGCGCCTACTGGCAAGCGGGCACGTTTCGCGAGGAGGCCGCCAGGATGGATCGCGACGCGCGCCTCCTGTGGCGTTTCCCGCCGCGCCGCCTTTCGGCGGAGGAGGTGCGCGACACGATGCTGGCCGTCGCGGGGCGCCTGCGCTTGGAACCGATGGGAGGCCCCGGTTTCCGCCTCTACAAGTTCACCCAGAACAACGTTTCGACCTACCTGCCGCTCGATGAGCACGGGCCGGAGACTTTCCGGCGCGCGGTGTATCACCAGAACGCCCGGGCGAGCGTCGTCGACGTGCTGTCGGACTTCGACCTGCCCGACATCGCCCTCGCGGCGCCGCGGCGGGCCAACACTACCACCCCGCTGCAGGCGCTGACGCTCCTCAACCACCGCTTCACGTTCGCGATGGCGGATGCGCTCGCGGCGCGTTGCGGCGGCCGCGACACCGTGGGGGAAGCCTATTCCGTCGCGTTCCAACGTCAGCCTTCGGCGGAGGAGCGCGCGGCAGGCGAGGCGCTGATCGCCCGTCACGGTGCGGCCGCCTTTTGCCGCGCCGTGCTCAATGCCAGCGAACTGATCCAC
>JACCEC012139123.1_pt1 | contig 26802 bp, 22 predicted proteins | sample 7450121 | NCBI WGS metagenome assembly JACCEC01 (sample SAMN15323455, study PRJNA562643) | freshwater metagenome | isolation source: river surface water | place: USA:Blue River Watershed | collected 2017-08-18 | reverse complement strand
TCGAGCGGCATTTGAACCAATATCGATGGCAGCAATTTTCATGAAATTAAGATGCTTTAGTAAATAAATGTTAAAGTTTTTCAATTGCAAAAGTACACAATTGCTTTCAAAATGGCAGATAAAAAATGAATTTTCCTAAATAAACAATAGGCTGTTCCGAATTGGAAACAGCCTATTGTTGGGGTATATTTAATCAAAATATCTTACCAGAAATATGAATACAAGAATACAATTACAACCAAAACAATGGCAGCTCCAATTGTAAAAGTACGAGATGGCTTGAACATAGAAGCATCTATTTCTAAACCTTTATTTTCTTGTGGCAATGCAAATCCTAATATAAACATTACTGAAATACAGATTAAGAATACCCAGCCCATACGGTCTAAAAATGGAACTTCAGACCAATTAGCACCTGGTAAAACATTGAGATGCATCGAGAAAGCAATCAAAAATCCGCCTACGATAGCAAATAATGCTCCAGCAGAATTGGTTCTTTTCCAGAAAAATCCCATGATAAATGCGGCAAAAATTCCAGGAGATAATAATCCTGTCATTTCTTGAATAAATTGAAAACCACCTTTTTTCTCAATACCCATGAATGGAGAAATGACAATCGCTAAAATCATAGAAACTACAATAACGATTCTTCCGACAATAACCAGATTTTTTTCACTCATGTCTTTAGCAAAGTAATTTTTGAAAACATCTAAAGTGAAAATAGTCGAAATACTATTTGCTTTACCAGCCAATGAGGCTACCACAGCAGCAGTCAAAGCGGCAAACGAAAGTCCCTTTAATCCCGCAGGAAGCAAATTTAACAATACCGGATAAGCATTATCTTGATTGAAAGTTCCATCTGCACCCAACATTTCTTGTTGGAATAAACCTTTTTGGTACAAAGCATAAGCCGCAATACCTGGGAGAGTCACGATAACAGGCATCAACAACTTCAAGAAAGCTGCAAATAATAAACCTTTACGTGCTGTATCTAAATCCGCCCCTAATGCACGCTGTGTAATATATTGATTACATCCCCAATAGTTCAAGTTTACAATCCACATTCCTCCGAATAAAACTGTCAATCCTGGAAGTGACATATAGTGAGGGTTTCCTTTTGGATAAATCATGTGGAAATGATCGTCATGATTCTGAGTCATGATTTTAAATCCATTGACTAAGCCAGTCATTTCATATTTTTCAGAAACAAGCGTGATAGCCAAATAAGTAGCCGCCAAACCACCTATGACCAAGAAAAATACCTGAATAACATCCGTAAAGCCAATTACCTTCATACCACCGATAGTAATAATAATAGCAAAAACTGCCAAGAATATCATACAAGTATAGAAATCCAAACCAGAAATACCAGATACTGCTAAAGCTCCTAGATATAAAATTGAGGTTAGATTAACCATAATATACAGCAAAAGCCAAAAAATAGCCATAATCAAGCTGACAGTCCTATTGTAACGTTGACTCAAAAATTGAGGCATTGTTGAAATTTTATTTTTGAGATAAATAGGCATGAAAAATACAGCCACAATAATCAAGGTTGCTGCTGCCATCCACTCATAAGTCGAGATACCTAAGCCCATTGAAAAACCATTTCCCGACATTCCGATCATCTGTTCTGCCGAAATATTTGAGGCGATAAGCGATGCTCCGATTGCCCACCAAGTAAGTGAGCCTTCCGCCAAGAAAAAATCCTGAGTTGAAGCTTGTTTGGCTTTTTTACGATTATAAATCCAATAGCCGTATCCCGCCACTACGACGAAATAAAAAAGGAAAACCAGATAGTCTAAAGTTTGTAACTTTTGCATATTTGCTTAGGGTTAAAAAAAATAATTTTATTAATTTTTTCGTTAAATGTTAGAAATGAGCTGTCTGTGAATCTCAAAACAAACTAATATGTTATCAATCGCTTCGATTTTCCAAACAAGATATTTACAGAATGGCAAATTAAGGTAGAAAATTTGCTTTTTCAAAGAAAAATCATTGCTTTTCGATGAAAGTTTTCAGGTATTGTTTGTAGCCGTTCCTTCAGATTCATTTGTTTTTTTTGAAATACTCAATGCTTTTAATTAAATTTACCGAAAAATATTACTGATTTGAATAGAAATACCATCAGGCTTCTGATTTTACTAGGTACGATTTCTATTTCAGGAATTATTGCTGTACAAGCCTACTGGGTAAAACGTGCTTTCGACCTAAAAGAACAACAATTCAGGCAGAGTGTCATGGTTTCATTACGAAATGTTGCCGACAGAATAGCTGCTTTGTATCAATTTTCTCAAATTGAGAATCCGGTGAGCCAACTCTCCTCGGATTATTATGTGGTTAATTTGCGTGTTCCCCTAAATGCCGATATTTTAGAGCATTACCTGAAAGAGGAATTAAAAAAGCAAAACTTAAATACTGCTTTTGAATATGGCATCTATGATTGCGATACTGAAAAAATCATATATGGTGCTTATATTGATGCTAATTTTGAAGACTCTTCAATTTCAGGAAAACCTTTGCCCAAAACCGACAAATACTTGAATTATTTCGGTGTGCGATTTCCTTCTAAAACCAGTTTTTTAGCAACAAAATTAGATATTTGGATTATTTCCTCATTCATTACACTCATCGTAACCTTATTTTTTGGTTATGCGATGTTTGTAATTTTGAAACAAAAGCGACTTAGTGAAATTCAAAGAGATTTTGTCAATAACATGACACACGAATTTCAAACACCTATTTCTACAATTCGAATTGCGACGGATGTCCTGAGCCAAACAAAAATCTTAGAACAACCCGAAAGATTAAAAAAATATATCCAAATCATTCGTCAAGAAAATAATAGACTCAAACTGCAAGTCGAAACTGTACTCAATACAGCTCGTTTGGAACGAGGGAAAATGGAATTGGATATTCGCCTTCAGGAAATACATGCTTTGATTCATGAAGTTGCAGAAGGATTGGAGGCAGACCTCGAAAAACCATTACTTTTTGAATTAAAGGCAAGTAAATCGAGTATTTATGCAGATAGAGTTCAGTTGATGAGTTTAATACGAAATTTGTTGGAAAATGCCATTAAATATTCTCCAAAACCAGCACATGTAACGCTAAAAACAGAAAATATCGATAATAATTTGGTTTTTTCCGTCATTGATAAAGGAATTGGCATACCGAAAGAAAGTATCAAAGATATTTTTAAAAAATTCTATAGAGTATCCACCGGAAATGTTCATAATGTGAAAGGATTTGGCTTGGGCTTGAGCTATGTAAACCAGATTGTAAAAGCTCATAAATGGCAAATTTTGGTGGAAAGTGAACAGGGAATGGGTACTACTTTCAAAGTTTTGATGAAGCAAGAAAACTAATTTAGGAAAAAATACAATAAATGTTCTTCTTTGCAAGTTTATAGATAAAGATTCCATTGATGCTTGATAATAGATAATTATTCCCATGTCCAAAATTCTATACGTTGAAGATGATCCAAATTTAGGTTTTGTCACCAAAGATAATTTGGAATTAGAAGGATTCGACATTGCTCATTTTCAAGATGGAAAAGAAGCATGGAAAAGTTTCTCCAAAGAAAAATATGATTTATGCTTATTGGATGTCATGTTGCCTGAATTAGACGGCTTCACTTTGGCAGAAAAAATCAGAAAGCAAAATCAACAAATTCCTATTATTTTCTTAACAGCCCGCACCATGCAAGAAGATAGAATTGCTGGTTTGAAAATTGGAGGAGACGATTATATTTCGAAACCTTTCAGCATTGAAGAGCTCATTTTGAGAATAAGAATATTCTTAAAGAGAAAAGATATTCAAACACTTTCTTCCGATGCTACAAAAAATCTTAAAATTGGTATTTTTGACTTTAATCCAAATGAACAATCCTTGTGTGGCCCTCTTAAAGAAGAACAATTGACACATAGAGAGGCTGAATTACTCAAATTCCTTTGTGAACGAAAAAATCAAGTAATCAAACGAGAAGAAATATTAATTGCTATTTGGGGACGAGACGATTATTTTTTGGGACGAAGTTTAGATGTATTCATAACTCGACTTAGAAAAATGCTCTTGACAGACCCTTCTGTGAAAATTGAAAATATTCATGGTGTGGGATTTCGATTTACGTGCTAAAAAATATCTTAAAGCGGAAGTACAGTTGTACTTTTTACTTCTGACATGACAAAAAAACTATGAATCAGCGAAACACCCGCTAAAACAGATAGTTTTTGTTGGTGAAATTGATGATAACTTTCCATATCTGGAACAATAATCTTCAACATATAATCAAAACTTCCGGACACAAAATTGCATTCAACTACTTCAGGTAAATTCAAAATCGCTTCATTAAAACCTGCAGAAGTATCATGAGTTTGTTTGATAAGTGTTACCTGACAATAGACCGTCAGGTGCTTTCCAAGCTTCTTTTTATTCAAAATTGTTACATATTTCTCAATAATTCCCTCATTTTCCATTCTTTTTACTCGGTCATGAACTGGAGTAAGCGAAAGATTGATTTGAGCAGCAATATCCTTTAAGGTCAAGTGAGCATTTTCTTGCAATAATTGTAATATTTTTCTATCTGTTTGGTCGAGATTCATCTTTGTATAAAAGCTTTAAAAACCTGCGTATAAAATTTACCGAATTTTTTTCTTCAAATATAATAAAAACAAACCCACATAAGAAATATTTTATTTTAAATTACAATTAAACATGAAAATATTCTTATTTTATGGATTATTGCAATAATATTTTCTAAAATTACTAATTTTGTCATGCAATTACACATCATCATTATACAATATAAATACATCTCATAGCCGAGCTATTTGGCTATGAGATGACAATCACTTCATCAACAAAACTATTAAAATTATGATTATTGGTGTTCCGAAGGAAATTAAAAATAACGAAAATCGAGTAGCCTTAACTCCTGCGGGAGTGGCAGAGTTGAAAAAAAATGGTCATATTGTATATGTTCAAACTGGAGCTGGAATTAATAGTGGCTTTGGAGATGAAACATACCAGCAAGCTGGTGCCACCATTTTGCCAACAATTGAAGCAGTTTATGCAATTGCTGAAATGATAATGAAAGTAAAAGAGCCAATCGCTCAAGAATACTCCCTTATTAAACCACACCAATTATTATTTACATATTTTCATTTTGCCTCTTCGGAAGCCTTAACTAAAGCTATGCTTCAGCAAGAAGCAGTTTGTTTGGCGTATGAAACAGTCGAAAAATCAGATAGAAGTTTACCATTGCTTATCCCGATGTCGGAAGTTGCAGGACGAATGGCTGTTCAGGAAGGTGCTAAGTATTTAGAAAAACCATCTGGAGGAAAAGGTATTTTGTTGGGAGGAGTACCAGGTGTACCTCCGGCAAGGGTTGTGGTGTTAGGCGGTGGAATTGTAGGTACACAAGCTGCTAAAATGGCCGCTGGATTAGGAGCAAAAGTAAGTATCTTGGATGTCAGTTTGCCACGATTAAGACATTTATCAGACATTATGCCTGCAAATGTGACTACCATTATGTCGAATCATTATAATATTCGAGAAGCAATCGCCGAAGCGGATTTGGTTATCGGGGCAGTATTAATACCCGGAGCAAAAGCTCCTCATTTAATTACAAAAGATATGCTAAAATCCATGAAGCCAGGAACAGTGGTGGTTGATGTGGCTGTGGATCAAGGCGGATGTATCGAGACCTGCACCCCTACTACGCATGAGAATCCAACTTTTGTAGTCGATGAAATTGTGCATTATTGCGTTGCCAATATGCCAGGAGCTGTGCCTTATACTTCAACATTGGCATTGACTAATGCAACTTTACCTTATGCCATAGAATTGGCAAATAAAGGATGGAAAAATGCTTGTACTGAAAATCATGAGCTAAAAAAAGGATTGAACGTAGTAGCAGGAAAAGTAGTCTATAAAGGAGTAGCAGATGCTTGGAATTTACCTTTATCTGATGTTAATACCATTTTGGAATAATTTTGCCATCTATAATAAATACATCCTTTTGCCTTCTCCATTCATTTGGAGGAGGTTTTTTTTTATGTGTCGTTTCAAAAGAAATTTGTAATGTAGTCTAAAAAACTGCAATTTTGTATCATGGCAAAGAAACAAAAATTTTATACGGTTTGGGAAGGAAAAAATACCGGAGTATTTAATACTTGGGAGGAATGTAAAGTACAAGTAGAGGGTGTTGCCGGAGCAAAATATAAAGGCTTTGATACCAAAGTTGAAGCAGAAAAAGCATTTACAGAAAACTATTGGAAATTCATTCAAAAAAATGAAACCAAGCAACCTAAAATCTTAAAAAGTGCATTTCCTCCGCCTTTACAAGAAGCTGTTGTGGTTGATGCCGCTTGGAATTCGGTGCAAAAAGACATGGAATATCAGGGATTTTACCTAAAAACCAAAGAACGATTATTTCATAAGGGACCTTTTCCTGATGCAACCAATAATATTGGAGAGTTTTTGGCGATTGTTCATGCGTTGGCATATTTAAAAAAAGTAAAATCAGATTTACCCATTTATTCGGATTCAAGAACAGCCATTAGTTGGGTAAAAAATAAAAAAGCAAACACGAAATTAGAAGAAACCTCGAAAAATAGCGAAGTTTTTGAACTTTTAGATAGGGCAGTCAAATGGCTACAAGAAAATAAATATGACAACAAGATATTAAAGTGGGAAACAGATTATTGGGGTGAAAATCCTGCCGATTTTGGTAGAAAATAGTGAGATGCAATGCCGAAACATACATTTACATTCAAGCAATTTATCATTCATCAAGAAAAAACTGCCATGAAAGTTTGTACCGATGCTTGTATTTTTGGAGCATCGATAGATTTGAAAGGCTACCATAGCATTTTGGATATAGGAACTGGCACAGGCTTGTTGGCATTGATGTTGGCTCAGCGATCAGCTGCCACAATTGATGCCGTAGAAATAGAACAAAATGCGTACGAACAAGCATGTTTCAATATTGAAAATAGCCCTTTTGAGTCACAAATTAGCGTATTTCATCAGTCGATTCAAAATTTTGAAACGGATAAAAAGTATGATTTGATTATCTCCAACCCTCCGTTTTATCAAAATTCATTGAAATCTTCCGATACCAAAACAAATAAAGCATTGCATAATGAAAGTTTGAATTTTGAGGAATTAGTAGAAGCGGTTTGTAGGCTGATTGACGTTCAAGGAATATTTTATGTATTATTGCCTCCTTTTGAGTTCGAAAAATTGATGCAAATTGCAGAGAAAAAAGAATTATATTTGTCAAAAAAAGTAATTATCAAGCACAGTGAAAATAAGCCAATATTGAGAGTAATTGCTGCTTTTTCTTTTGAAAAACCTATTGAAATAAGCAAGGAAATACTAATTATTCACGAGCAAGACAATAAAACTTATACATCGGCATTTAAAGAATTATTAAAAGATTATTATCTGATATTTTAATCGGAAGTATCAAAACTTTCCTAACAAATATGAACGAAACAAAACAAATATCCGTAGTTATTCCTTTGTACAATGAAGCTGAATCATTGCCAGAACTGCATGATTGGATTGTGCGAGTAATGACCGCCCATCAGTTTAGTTATGAAATTATTTTGGTAGATGATGGAAGTACAGATAATTCTTGGGAAGTAATTAGGCAATTATCCCAAAAAAATACTGCTGTGAGGGCTTTTAAATTTATCAGAAATTATGGAAAAACAGCTGCCTTACAAACAGCTTTTATTCATACGAAAGGGTCGGTAGTAATTACGATGGATGCTGATTTACAAGATAGCCCCGACGAAATTCCTGAATTGTACCGAATGATTACGGAAGATGGTTATGACTTGGTTTCGGGCTGGAAAAGAAAACGTTATGATCCATTGACTAAAACTTTACCTACAAAACTTTTTAATGGTGTTTCTCGATGGGTTTCTGGGGTACATTTACATGATTTTAATTGTGGATTAAAAGCATATCAATCAAGAGTTGTAAAAAGTATTACGATTTATGGTGAAATGCACAGAAATATTCCTATTATTGCTAAATGGAACGGATTTAAGAAAATTGGTGAAAAAGTAGTCCAACACCAAGCACGTAAATACGGTACCACCAAATTCGGGCTTGAAAGATTTATTTTTGGATTCTTAGACTTACTGACGGTAGCGTTTGTGAATAAGTTTGGTCGAAGACCCATGCACTTTTTTGGTACGATGGGAGTTTTGTCTTTCTTAATTGGAAGTTTGTTGGCGATGTATTTACTTTTTGAAAAATTATACAATATTAACCAAGGACTTCGTTATCGAAATGTGACCGACAATCCCTTATTTTTTTTAGCGTTGGTAGCAATCTTGATAGGCTCTCAATTATTTCTTTCCGGTTTTATCGGAGAGTTATTCGTCAAACAGAATTTCAAAAAAGATGAATATTTGATTGCAGAAGAAATTTAATAGAAAATAGTACATTTTATCAATTAATAACATTACAAATGAATTTTTATTTCCCGGAACTCGCAGATGGTAAATATAAAGGTATCATCCGAATGATTTGGAGATGGACAAAGTTAGGTACAATAGCTTTTGGCATTTATCTAATTGCTGTTAATTTTAACTTCTTTTGGCTTTTTGGTAAGATGCCAAGTTTAGAAGAAATTGATAATCCGCAAAGCGATGTTGCTTCGGAAATTATTTCTTCGGATGGAAAAGTTATTGGTAAATTTTTCTACGAAAACCGTAGTCCTATCGAATTCAATCAACTTTCGCCAAATGTAGTCAATGCTTTAGTTGCAACCGAGGATGTCAGATTTACTGTACATTCTGGTATTGATGCCCGAAGTACTTTGAGGGCTATTTTTGGCGTATTTACTGGACAAAGAAAAGGAGGAGGAAGTACAATATCGCAACAATTAGCTAAAAATTTATTCAAACTACGAGAAACCGATTATTATAAAGGTCCTTTGTATTATATTCCGGGTTTAAAGCAGTTGCTTATCAAAACAAAAGAATGGATTACAGCCATTAAACTTGAAAGACGCTATACCAAGCAGGAAATCATGGAGAAATACCTCAATACTATTGAATTTAGTAGTGGGGCATTTGGTATAAAATCTGCGGCAAAAACTTATTTCAAAAAAGATCCCAGCGAATTAACTTTGGAAGAAGCTGCCGTATTGGTTGGAATGATTCAAAATCCTTCGAGATTTAACCCTAAATTTCATCCAGTTGCCTCACAAACTCGTAGAAATATTGTATTTGATCAGATGGTAAAATATAATAAATTATCACCCGAAGAATGTGAAATTTTGAAGACCAAAGCCATCGTATTAAATTATTCACCCGAAAGTCATAATTCGGGATTAGCTCCATATTTCAGACAATTTTTAAAAGATTGGCTCAAAGCTGAATTAATAAAAGAAGGATATTCCGAAAATGATATTTACACCAAAGGGTTTAAAATTTACACAACCATAGATTCTCACATGCAAACCTATGCCGAGGAAGCATTGAAAGAGAATATGAAAGACCAACAAAAGAAATTTTATGCCCATTGGAAGGGCAAAGGCAGACCATGGGTTTTGGAGTCCAAAACAAAAGAAGGACGGTATGTAGAAATCCCAAATTTTATTGAAAATATTGCCAAAAACTCACCAAGATTCAAAGAATTAAAAGAAATATATGAAGATGATTCGGACAAAATTTGGAAGGAAATGAATCGTCCAACCAAAATGCGAGTATTTACTTGGAATGGAGAACGAGATACATTGATGTCGCCGATGGATTCTATTCGCCATTATAAATATTTCTTACATTCGAGCTTTTTGGCAATGGACCCTCGCAATGGGCATATCAAGGCTTGGGTGGGAGGCATCAATTATAAGTATTTCAAATATGACCACGTGTACCAAGGTAAGCGACAACCTGGCTCTACTTTCAAACCTTTTGTTTATGTCACAGCCATTGACAATGGCTTTTCGACGTGCGAACAAGTTGTAGATCAGCCTATTACGATAAATGTTCCAGGAGGAAGTTGGACTCCGAAAAACTCAGATGGAAAATACTCTTTACGCTCTTTGACACTTCGTCAAGCACTCGGTCAATCCATCAATACAGTGAGTGCTTATTTGATTGATAAATTCAAGGCAAATAACGTAATCAAATATGCCCATCGATTAGGTATTAAGAGTGAGTTACCAGAAGTGCCAGCCATTTGCTTAGGAATCGGAGATGTATCTCTATATGAATTAATGGCGGGATATTGTGTGTTTGCCAATCAAGGAAAATATACCGAACCACTCTTCGTCACAAGAATTGAAGATAAAAATGGCGAGCTAATCAAGGAATATTTCTCCGATAGTAAAGAGGTAATTAGTCAAGAAACAGCTTATAAGATGATTCACTTGATGCGTGGAGCAACGATGGCGGGAGGAACTGCCGTTGGACTATCCAGATATGGAGTATTAGATGGAAACGAGGTCGCAGCTAAAACAGGAACAACTTCTAATTTCTCCGATGGTTGGTTTATGGGAATCACGCCAACGTTGGTAGCAGGAGGTTGGACTGGAGGAGATGACCCGACCATTCACTTTAGAGATATCAATCTCGGACAAGGAGCAAGACTCTCAATGCCTACTTGGGGTGGTTTTTTCCAAAGAGTTTATGCTGATAAATCATTGGAATATAAGAAAGGAAACTTCCTAAAACCAAGCACTTTATCTATCTCTGGGGATTGTATTTTCACTGCTGGAGAAGGAAATTATATAGATTCGACAAAATATACACCGCCAACAGCCAAGCCGGCAGATGACGACGAGCAATTATAAATAGAAAAGTCCCTCAAAAAATGAGGGACTTTTTTTTGAATAAAAATGTAGCTATTAGCATATTCCAAACTCAGTAATGCTCATACCAATTGAACTTACTTTCAACAATTTTTGTCTTTTCTTGTTCTAAACATTTCAAAAACGAAATAGATAAAGGAGAATGTTTTTTCCCTTTTAACCATATTAAGCTCCAAGTGGTTTTGATTGGCAATCCTTCAATCGGAATAATTTGCAACTCATTTTGATGCAATTCATTACGAATACCAATTAATGGCATAATTGAATAACCCAAACCCGCCAATAAGGCTTGTTTGACAGCTTCATTGGAAGTGAGTTCGATTTTTTTCAATACAGATAAATCATTATTACTGATAAAATCTTCCATTATTTGACGAGTACCCGAGCCTTTTTCTCTGAAAATAAGCGGTAATTCACTGAATAATTCTCTAATACTCATCTTTCTATCAGGCACATTTGCTGCATTCCCTACAAAATATAGTTTGTTTTGCAATAAATCCAAATGTTCAATCGGAAGTTTGCTTGGCAATATAGAAACGAGTGCAAAATCTACCTCGTTGTGTTCCAGACTTTCTATTACTTTCAACTTGTTTGTTACGTCCATTACCAATTCTACCCCTGGATTTTGTTGCAAAAAATCAGAAAGAAAATAAGGCATTACGTATTTCCCAGTTGAAACCACCGATATTTTCAATCTACCAGTCAGCTGACCTTTATAAGCCAATGTTTTGTAATTGATGGCATGTACTTGCTCAAGAATGTTCTGAGCAGCTTCTGCAATTTCTTTCCCAAATTCTGTGATGTATATTTTTCTACCTATCACTTCAGTTAGTGGAATATCAAATTGATCTTGAAAATTTTTAAGCTGAATCGAAACAGCTGGTTGTGTCAAGTGTAATTCTTCGGATGCTTTTGTAACACTTTGGGTTTGTACGATTTTTAGGAATATCTGTAATTGGTTAAGTGTGTAATTCATTAAATATATTTATGTTTATTATTGCAAATATAAATAAAAATTTATAAAAAAGAATCTTCAATTTTGCATCACAGTTCAAAAATTGATTTGTCTGACCGGCGGCAAGCAATTTACAATATTTTGAGATTAGAGTTATTAAATTTTTACAAAAATGAATCAGACAACTATTAAAGTAATAATTTTTATATTCTTGACAGTCATCTCATTATTCATGTCATTTACGACAAAAGATGTAAATGAAAGTTCCATTTTGGCATCATTATCAATCATATCCGGTGCATATACATTTAGATATCTACCAAAACAATCGATTAACGAAGAATAAATAAATATGTTTGGCGACATTTCGAAAAATATTTTTGCCGGAAGAAAATTATTGATTGCTACCAAGCATCAAAAAGAGCAAGTAATAGCTCCAATTCTTGAAGAAGCACTTGGAGTACATTGTGTCGTTGCTGAAAATTTTGATACGGATACTTTTGGAACATTTTCTGGGGAAATTGAGCGAGAAAATACGCCATTAGCCACTGTAAGAATGAAATGTTTAGCAGCAATGTCTTTGATGAATATTGATTTAGCAGTGGCGAGTGAAGGCTCATTCGGTCCTCACCCCTCACTCTATTTTATTCCGGCAAATGAAGAATATTTAATACTTATCGACCGAAAATATGATTTAGAAATAATAGTACGGGAATTGAGTACAGATACAAATTTTGGTAGATCGGAAGTTGGCTCGGAAGAAGAATTATTCGAATTTGCAACAAATGCAAAATTCCCATCACATGGTTTGATTCTTCGAAAATCTCAAAATAATCATTCCGCCATCGAAAAAGGTATTATTGATATAGAATCTCTAAAGAGTATATTTAAAAACCTAATCGACGGGCAAAGCTCAGTTTTTGTCGAAACAGACATGAGGGCAATGTTTAATCCTACTCGAATGAAAATAATTGAAGCGGCTGCCCACAAACTTGTAGCCAAAATCAAATCTTTTTGTCCGACTTGTCAAATGCCTGGTTTTGGTATCACCGACACTATAAAAGGCTTACCTTGCGAACGTTGCGGTTTTCCAACAAAAGGGATACTAAGTGCCATCTATACTTGCCAAAAATGCAGTTTCAGTCAAGAAATAAAATATCCGAATAATGTATTCACCGAGAAAGCGATGTATTGTGATATCTGTAATCCATAAAAAATGAGAAAAAAAGTAATTAAAAACGCCTTCATTGTAAATGAAGGTAAAATAATACCCGGAGATGTATTGATTAATGGTGAGAGAATCGAGAAGATTGCCTCCCATATTTCTATCACAAATGAAGACGTAAGCGAAGCGGCAGGGACTTATTTACTACCGGGTTTTATAGATGATCAGGTTCATTTTCGAGACCCAGGATTGACACATAAAGCAGATATTTATACAGAATCACGGGCTGCTATTGCCGGAGGTATTACTTCCTATATGGATATGCCAAATACAGTTCCAAATACATTAACACAAACTTTATTAGAAGAAAAATACGCTCTTGCAGCCAAAAAGTCCCTTGCTAATTATTCATTTTTTATGGGTATTAACCGTGATAATTTGGAAGAAGCTCTAAAAACCAATCATGAAGATATATGTGGAATTACAGACGATGGGCTTTATTTCAGCGGCGAAGGTAATATTCTTGCAAATCAACCTGACTATCTCGAAAAATTATTTTCAAGAGTTGAGACATTGGTGGCTCTACATAGTGAAGATGAATCCATTATTCATCAAAATTTCTTAAAATACCAGGATAAATATGGAGAAAATATCCCCTTTTCATGCCACCACTTAATCAGAAGTGAAGAAGCTTGTTTAACAGCAACCCAAAGGGTTTTGGACATCGCTCGAAAATATCAAAATAGACTACATTTTTTCCACATATCTACTTTAGCAGAAGCACAACTATTCGATAATAAAACGCCAGTGTCAGAAAAACGAATTACGGCAGAAGCCTGCATTCACCACCTTTATTTTTCGGATGAAGATTATGAAAAATATGGGGCATATATCAAATGGAATCCAGCAATTAAAACAAAAAATGATAAAGATGGACTTTTAAATGCCCTTATCAACAATAAGTTAGATATTATTGCGACCGACCATGCTCCACATACAATTCAGGAAAAGAATCAAAAATACAAGCAATCAATGTCGGGAGGACCGTTGGTGCAACATGCTTTACCTGCCTTGTTGGAACTTTTTCACGAAAGAAAAATTGGATTAGAAAAAATTGTAGAAAAAACCAGCCACCATGTTGCCGAAATCTACCGAATACAAGAACGAGGCTATATTCGAGAAGGCTATTTTGCCGATTTGGTTTTGATAGACTTAGAAAGCCCTTGGAAAGTAAGTACCGATAATATTTTATATAAATGTAGTTGGTCGCCTTTTCTGAACCAAACCTTCAAATCAAAAATTGCAAAAACATTTGTCAATGGGCATTTAGCCTATGATAATGGCTTTTTTAGTGAAGAAATTCATGGAAAAAGATTAAAATTTTCAAAAATTAGATAAACCAAAACGTTAAAATTATGAATTATTATTTACTGATAGACAATCTCACAAATCCTGCATTACTATTCTTTGTATTGGGTATCGTGGCTGTTTATTTGAAGAGCGATTTAGAAATACCCTCCAATTCATCTAAATTTATTTCTTTGTACTTGCTGTTTGCTATTGGATTCAAAGGAGGTCAAGAACTTTCACACGAAGCATTTACCTTAGAGATTGGTCTTTCAATGTTGTTCGGGGTATTGATATCAACACTTATTCCGCTATATACTTATTTTATATTACGAATGAAATTAGATGTCGAAGATTCTGGAGCAATTGCGGCAGCTTATGGGTCGGTAAGTGCCGTTACTTTCGTAACTGCCGTTTCCTATCTTGAATCTCAGCAATTGAGTATTCATGGACACATGGTAGCCATTATGGCATTGATGGAATCTCCTGCAATCATCATGGGTTTGTTATTAATTTCGATTTTCAACAAGGATATGAATGGTAAAATCAAAAAACGTACAGCTCTTACCCATTCATTCACAAATGGTAGTGTTTTATTGATAATTGGCAGCTTGATTATCGGGTACTTAGCAAGTGCCAAGCATGCGGAAGGAATCAAGCCTTTTACGAACGATTTGTTCAAAGGTTTCTTGGCAATTTTCTTATTAGACATGGGTATTACGAGCGGTAAAAAACTAAAATCATTCTTCTCTTTCGGATGGTTTCCGCTGACCTTCGCTTTATTAATTCCGATTTTCAATGGATGCTTGGTGGCGATGCTTAGCTCTTTCGTCACAGACGATTTAACCAATCGGTTCATGTTTGCCATTTTGGCAGCGAGTGCTTCTTATATTGCTGTTCCTGCTGCAATGAAAATATCCGTTCCTAAAGCAAATCCAGGTTTATTTTTGCCCATGGCTTTAGCTGTTACTTTTCCGATTAATATTACTATCGGGATGCCGCTGTACTTAATGGTTGTTCAAAACACTTAACAAAAATAACTATCATTATCTTATAAATTTTTCCGCTTTTCTTGCTCAAATCCTCATAACAAAAAAAGATAACATTTAGAGGAATTTCCTCCGAATGTTATCTTTTTTCAATAATATAAAATCATCAATTTGCTCTTCTTTCCAACTCTGCTCGCTTGATTGTTATTAAATGTCCAATCGGTTTACCTGCACGATACGTAATTGCACGCAAGGTTATAGGGCCTTCAGGAAGCGTAACGGGTTCGGTATATTTTGGAGAAAAATTATCTGGCATAGAATCATCAATGGTATAATAAATATCCAAATCTGCAATTTCTTTGCCTAACTCCAATACCAATTTACCATCCACATTTTTAGTACTGACAACGGCATCGTAAGCTGCTTTAGAAACATTCAATTGAGCAATTTCTGCTCTCTCAAAATAAGCTTCCATACGTTTGCTGAAATTATCCCAGTTTTTCGCACTTTTTTGCGACCAATATACCTCTGCCAATGCCCAAGCTCTTGGGTACGTCATGTATTCTGCATGTCGGAAATTAGGCAACTGTTCACTCCACAAATTAGCTTGTCCACCCAAAATATATTTTGCATCTACCCCATCTGGTACAGGCTCAAAGCTATAAGATTTACTCACACGTAAATTAGCATAAATCGGAGGATCAACACTATTATCTCCCTGATTGTAATCGATATAAGCATAAGTCGTCGGGGTCATCACCACATCATGTCCCAAATGAGCGGCTTCAATTCCTCCTTTCACTCCTCTCCAGCTCATCACAGTGGCATTTGGAGAAATACCTCCTTCCAAGATTTCATCCCAACCAATAAGCTTTTTACCTTTATTGGCAAGAATTTTCTCTAAACGATTCATAAAATACCCTTGTAAATCCTCTACATGACGAATATTTAATTTTTTCATCAAAGCTTGGCAACCCGCATCTGCTGCCCAATAGCCCTTGTAGCACTCATCACCTCCTACATGTACATACGGATGTGGAAAGAGAGCAGCTATTTCGGTCATGACTTTATCCAAAAATTCATATACTTTTTCGTCAGACGGATTTAATGTATTTTCATAAAGCAATTTGAATGTTCCATTACCATACCAATCGGCAATTTTTGCTCCAGGATTCACAAATGTCTTAGGATCTTTTTTCGTACTTAACTCAGGATATGCGGCAATGGCAGCCATACTATGCCCTGGCACATCAATTTCTGGCAAAATCGATACATTTCTTTCTTCAGCATATTTAATAATTTCTTTAATTTCTTCCTGCGTATAAAATCCACCCTCAGTTGCTTTTTCACCAGGTTTTGGAGCTTCTCTATCACCAAAATGACCTGCTCTTGGAACTCTATAAGCTCCAACTTCTGTTAGTTTTGGTAATGATTTAATCTCTATTCTCCAGCCTTCATCATCAGTCAAGTGCCAATGTAAAGTATTGTATTTATAGCGAGCCATATCATCGATATATTTCATTACTTCTGCTTTAGTGAAGAAATTACGACTAACATCAAGCATAATTCCCCGCCATTTGAAACGAGGGTAATCTGTGATTGTAACCGACGGAACTGTCCAATTAGCTTTCACGGTATTTTTGCTTTCAATCTCTTTAGGCAATAATTGCAATAAAGTTTGTACACCATAAAATAAACCAGCTTTTTGATTAGCTAAGATGCTTATTCCCTTTGTAGTAGCCTCCAAAGTATATCCTTCATTCCCAATGGTCTCATTTGATTGTGCATTGATTATCAACTGAATAGAGCCTACTTTTCCTTGTTGGGCTTTGAGGTTAAACCCTGTAGCTGTATTTATTTTTTGTACCAATTTTTCGGCAATACCGGCTACTTCAGCATCTGAATAGACTATAGTACTTTTGGCTGAAAGCGTAAAAACGCCTTTCCCTTGCTGGAGTTGAACCGGCTGAGGAATAAGGTTGAGCGATGAATTCTGAGCGAATACATTCACGAATGTAAAGCAAAGAATAGATAAAAGAATTTTTTTCATTGTGTTTATTGAAGAGTTTTGTTTGAAAATAGGGTGAAAAAATTATGAAAAACAAATATACAAATATTAATTCCTCTTAACACATCAGAATTTATGAATATTGATGTTTTTGTATTCTTTTTGATAAATCAATGGAGATTTACCCATTATTTTTTTAAACTGACGATTGAAGTTAGAGATGGTATTATAACCACTTTCGTAGGCAATTTCGGAAATATTATAGGAACTTTCGTGGAGTAATTTGCAAGCATGTCCGATACGTATTTCAGCTATAAAATCAAAAAAAGATTGGTTGGTTCGTTTTTTAAAATATCTACAAAAAGCTGAATCACTCATACTCACCAACGATGCCAATTCGCTCAATCTTACTTCCTCTTTAAAGTGCTTCATTACATATTCATATACTTTTTGCATACGTTCTGTTTCTGATATTTTGTGTAAATTCACATATCCAATACTTGTAATATACTGATAATCATCACTTTGAGAAAGTTCGTGAAGTACATTCAGAAGCTTCAAGACCCGTTCAAATCCTTCCATTGTGTGGAGTTCTTTTAAATCTTTGCGAATCTTTTCTCTCATTTCTCCGAAAATCGCAATACCTCTCTGACCATTTTCTAATAATTGCCGCAACTGAAACATTTCAGGTTTTGAAAAAAAAGCCTCTCCTAAAAAATCCTCTGTAAAATACACAACTATACCATGGGCTTGTAAAGATGCTGAAGGCTCAAAATATTCTTTGTCATTTTGCCACAGATGGGGAATATTTGGCCCTAAAAATACAGTATCTCCAGCCTCAAAATGTTGAATATCATCCCCAATAAATCTTGTTCCGCTACTTTCATAAACAGAAAATAGCTGATAATGCGGATGAAAATGCCAACTTGAATCGAAATGCGTTTGTTTTAGCTCCTGCACTTCAAAAGAATAAAGCTGACTTTCCAAATTTTTTTTCAAAAGTTTCATGGAAAACAGATTGATAAATTAACTTATTTTTGCCTATTTTTTTGCAATATATACAATAATAGTCAAAATACAGTTATTATTGGCAAAATCAAGCATAAAATATATCATTTTTTAATGATAAAATTGCATTGGTAAATTATCATTAAATTTTCGGGCGAATGACATACGGAATGAATCTCCTTTTATGGGGAACAGAAATTGACGAGAATCTTTTTCCTGTTTTGGAAAAAATAAAAGCAATGGGATTTGATACAGTTGAAATACCAATTTTTGATACAAATCCTGAAAATTGGTATGCTTGGCGTGCAAAATTAGATGAATTAGGATTAAATAGAATTGCTGTAACCATTTGTGGGTCGGATTTTAATCAAATCAGCCCTGACCCCACTGTTCGTGCGGCTACTCTCGAAAGAAATAAACGTGCGGTAGATTGTGCATTGGTCTTGGGGGCAAATTTACTTACGGGGCCCTATCACTCTGCTCTTTGTCACTTTACAGGAAAACCCGCTACAAATGAGGAATGGCAATGGGCAGTAGAAAATTTACGTGAATTGGCTCAATATGCAGATGATTTAGGTATTACACTCGGGTTAGAATACCTCAATCGCTTTGAGAGTTATTTGGTTTCTTGTGCAGATGAATTGTACCGATTGGTTGAGGAAATTGACCATCCCGCTTGCCGATTGATGTTCGATACTTTTCATGCCAATATCGAAGAAAAAAGTTTAGGCGATGCTATACGAAAAATATCAAAATATTTGGTGCATGTACAGATTTCCGAAAACGACAGAAGTACCGTAGGGAAAGGAAATATCGATTGGGAAGATGTATTTAAGGCATTAAAAGAGATTGATTATCAAGGCTGTTTATCGGTTGAAGCCTTCAGCGAGAAACTGGCAGTTGCAAATATTTGGCGAAAAATGTTTGATTCAGAAGAGCAATTAATGCGAGATAGTTTGGCATTTATTCGTTCAAAAGTCATTCCTTAAAATTTATATAAAAATATCTAATCTATCATAAAACTATGTCAAAAAAAATAAATATTGCCATCGTAGGGCTTGGTTTTGGAGCTGAGTTTATTCCGATTTATCAGCGGCATCCTAATGCCAATATGTATGCCATTTGCCAGAGAAATGTCGAAAAACTGAATGCTATCGGCGATACTTTTGGGGTCGATGTTCGTTATTCAGATTATGACGAATTATTAAAAGACCCTAATATTGATGCCGTTCATATCAACTCCCCTATTCCGAATCATGCCGAACAAACTCTGAAAGCTCTGCGTGCTGGCAAACATGTAGCTTGTACTGTACCTATGGCAACATCGGTAGAAGATTGCCAAGCAATTGTGGATGCTTGTCGAGAAACTGGGCTGAAATATATGATGATGGAGACTGTTGTATATGCTCGTGAATTTTTGTTTGTAAAAGAATTGTACGAAAAAGGAGAATTAGGAAAAGTACAATTTTTGAAAGCTTCTCACCAACAAGATATGGAAGGATGGCCAGACTATTGGCCAGGTTTGCCACCAATGCACTATGCGACACATTGTGTCGGACCTGTTGCTGGATTATTACGTTTAGAAGCCGAATATGTTTCGTGTTTCGGTTCAGGACGAATTAGTGAAGATCTAGTAAAAATTCATAACTCTCCATTTGCCGTAGAATCCGCTCATATTAAATTCAAGAATAGTGATTTAAGTGCCTATGTCTATCGTTCTTTGTTTGATGTTGCGAGACAATACCGAGAGAGTTTTGAAGTATATGGCTCTAAAAAATCCTTTGAATGGGCATTGATTGAGCATGAGCCAAATGTTATTCATACTGCCAAAAAACCTGAGCCAGAAATTCCAGAAAAAGTAGAAACACCTGATTACGCTCATTTATTACCAAAAGAAATTCAGTCTTTTACAGGTAAAGGGGTATATGATTCGGACGAAAACACACATTTAAGCTTCGCTCAGGGAGGCGGGCATGGAGGCTCACATCCTCATTTGGCACATGAATTTTTATCTGCATTGATTGAAGATAGAGACCCATTCCCGAATGCTGTGCAATCTGCCAATTGGACTTCTGTCGGAATTTTAGCTCATGAATCTGCCATGAAAGGTGGAGAAATTATCTATCTTCCTGATTTTTAATTGAATAAAATATTAGGCTTAACTTACTCTATTCCCTCTTTTAACGAGGCAATTTTCCTAATTACCAAATTAAGAAAAATTGCCTCATTTCAAACAACCTGTTAAAAATCAAACAAATGAAAAAAATCTTTTTCTTTTTATTCCTAAGTTTGTTAGTACTCGATGTTTCTGCTCAGAAGGCAAGACGTTTAGAAGTGCTATTCTTGGGCGACAATGGCCATCACAAACCTATCGAGAGAGTACCTTCTTTGATGGCAGCTTTGGGTAAAAAAGGTATCAATTTTACCTATACCGACCAATTGAGTGATATCAACAGCAAAAATTTGTCGAAGTACGATGCCCTCATGATTTATGCAAATTGGGATGAAATTACACCTGATGCAGAAAAAGCCTTATTAGAATTTGTAGCCTCTGGCAAAGGTCTTTTACCGATTCACTGTGCCTCTTATTGCTTCAGAAATTCACCTGAATATGTCAAAATGGTAGGTGGGCAATTTTGGAGGCATACCATGGATACCATTCGTACCACTATGGCTCAACCCAATCATATCATCTTGAAAGGTGTGGGAGCAATCAAAACCTACGACGAAACTTATTTACATAGCCAACTGCAAGCCGATAATAATGTATTGATGTGGAGAGACATTCAGGCTGATCAATACAAAGACCGTCCGGAAAGCAAAACAGAACCTTATACATGGACGAGAAATTATGGCAAAGGGAAGGTGTTTTATACAGCTTATGGGCATGATGAAAATACATGGGACGATGAAAACTTCCAGCAATTAATCGAAAATGCAATCCTTTGGAGTGTAACAGATGAGGCAAAAGCAGCTCATACAGCATTAAATCCAAAACCTTTTGAGTATCGTTCGGCAAAATTACCTAACTACGAAAAGCGTCCTGGAGAACAACTACAGCAATTGGCACTCACTCCTGAAGAATCAATGAAACATATTCAAATTCCGACGGATTTCCAATTGGATTTATTTGCAGCAGAACCAAATGTGCAACACCCGATTGCTATGTCGTGGGATGAAAAAGGCAGACTATATGTACTCATTACAAAAGATTATCCAAATGAAAGAAAAGAAACAGGAGGGAGCGATTTTATCTTGATTTGCGAGGATACTAATCATGATGGGAAAGCCGATAAATTTACAAAATTTGCCGACAATCTAAGCATTCCGACAGGTATGGTATTTGCCAATGGTGGATTAATTGTATCTCAAGCCCCGCATATTATCTTTCTGAAAGATACAGACGGCGACGATAAAGCAGACGAAAGGAAGATATTATTTTCAGGTTTTGGTACTGGAGATACACACGCAGGACCATCTAATTTACATTATGGATTCGATAATTGGATTTGGGGTTGTGTCGGGTATTCAGGATTTGAAGGAAAAGTGGGCATGAGCCAAGATAGTTTGAAATTTGGACAAGCATTTTTTAGATTTTTACCTGATGGTTCTAAATTAGAGTGGATGACAAGTACCTCAAATAATACTTGGGGTATGGCATTTAATGAAGCTGGTGATGTTTTTGGCTCAACTGCCAATAATTCTCATGGATGGTATATGGCAATTCCACACAATAATTTCTTGAATCCAGGGTATAATTCGGATAATGGGAGTCGTGGGACTGATACCCATAAAGACATGAAACCTATTACATCTAAAGTTCGACAAGTAGATGTTTTTGGAGGTTTTACAGCCGCTGCTGGTCATAATTTCTATACAGCAAGAGCTTTCCCGAAGAAATATTGGAATCAAATTGCTTTTGTGGCTGAACCAACTGGTCATATTTTACACCAAAATTTGATGGTCAAAAAAGGAACAAATTATGAAGACAAAGAAGCATTCAATTTAATGGCAGGAGCAGACGAATGGTTTTCGCCTGTATTTGCAGAAGTTGGCCCTGATGGAGCAGTTTGGGTAGCAGATTGGTATAGCTTCATCATTCAACACAATCCTAGACCTGATGGTTTTCAGATGGGTGTAGGAAATGCTTATGAAACCGACCTACGTGATTATACCCATGGTCGAATCTATCGAGTTGCCTACAAAAATGCTCCAGAATACAAGCCTATGGCATTAGATAAAAATAATCCCGAAAGTTTGCTTCAAGCATTAAAAAATGACAATATGTTTTGGAGAAATCATGCACAAAGATTATTAGTTGAACGCAAAAAAACAGACGTTGTACCTGCTTTATTGGCAATGATTAAAGATAATTCGGTAGATGAATTAGGATTAAATACAGCGGCAATTCATGCCTTGTGGACACTTAAAGGCTTGGGTGAATTAGATAAAAATACTTCTGCTTTAGCGGTGGTTAGTAATGCCCTGAAGCATCCATCATGGGCAGTTCGTAAAAATGCTTTGCAAGTATTGCCTCCAACAGAAGCTACCGTAAACACCATCTTACAAAATAATGTATTGAACGACAAAGAACCTTTGGTTGTACTGAATGGCATATTGGCTCTAAATCATGCTCCATTGACTTCAGCTGCCGAGAAAGCCATTCTTAGTCGCATGGAGACTGCCTCCGAAAGCAATGACCGCTGGCTTCCTGATGCCTTCGCTACCGCTTTAACAGCTCATCAATCAATTTTATTCAAAAAATACTTATCAGGATTAACCAAAAAACCAGCTGAAAACATATCGGTTACTAAAAAAACAGAGCTTACCAATCACACGATGAATCATGATATGCACGCTACATCATCATCGGGTATAGATTTAGCTATCACGAAGTTCCGTACAGAACCAAGTTCACCTTTTGTACGTGAAGGTATGCGTTATTTCGTTGAGGTAAGTAATTTTGGTAAAGATTCTGTTAAAAAAGGACAAGTAGTTTCTTTAAAAATCGATATAGCTGGACAAGGGCTAAAATCGACTGTTTTTAGCCAAGTACATCAATCAGGAATAGCTCCTGGTGAAACGGTTACAATCAGCAAAAATACCAACGGTCCTTGGTCAGGGGATTTTTGGTATTCGACTGATATTCCGGGAGAATATAGCTTCTCAATTATGGTTGATGAGGAAAATAAAATAGCAGAGTCGAATGAGAAAAATAATACATTGGTACGAAAAATCGCATTCCAACAAGCTCAAAAATTAAGTACTTTTGCTTTAGAACGTGCTTCTCGTAGCTATGCGTCAGCATCTCCAGCCGATTCGGTAGTAACTTTATTAAAATTATGGGATAAATTGCCAAATACCGAAAGAGAGGCTTTACTGAAAGGAGTTTCTGCGGGATGGAATCCACGTAAAAAAGCTAATGTTTCTCCTGAAAATCAACAATTTATGGCAAGTTTAAGTGCAAAATTAAGCGATGATAACTTGGCTCGAATCAGTAAATTGATGCAAGCTTGGAATCTCAAAAATGCACTTTCAGATGCAGAAAAAGATGCTGTCGTGATTCAACTTAAAACCATTACGGAAGCAATGAAATACGATAAAAAAGAATTTACGGTGCCAGCAGGAAAAAATATCATCATTGTCTTTGAAAATCCAGATGCAATGCAGCATAATTTGGTTATTGGAAAGCAAAAATCGATGCAAATTATCGGAAATGCTGCCGACAAAATGATTACGCAAAAGGATGCGGTAGAGAAGAATTATGTTCCGAGTATCCCGCAAATTATCGCCGCTACCCCATTGGTGAATCCAGGAGAAACATACCGATTGAAGTTTACAGCTCCTTCTCAAGTCGGAGATTACCCTTATGTATGTACATTTCCAGGGCATTGGAGTATCATGAATGGAGTTATGAAAGTAGTGAAATAAGAAAATAATTTTTGCAAGAGCCATCTAAATTTTTCGGATACGATAATTTAGATGGCTTTTTTGTATATTTACGAGAATTTTTATCGAATATTCAAGAAATAAAATACAAGACATAAACTTAAAATGATAGATTTTAGCCAAACATTAGTGTCGGATGAGGATATTCCTTGGCAACAAGTTGAAGAGAAAATTAAGCGAAAAATTATGGCTTACAACAAAGATTTGATGCTTGTAAAAGTAGCCTTTGAAAAAGGAGGTATAGGTACAATGCACCAACATCCACATCTTCAAATTTCATATATTGCCGAAGGAAAATTTGAAGTGACTATTGCGGGAATTAGCAAAATTCTACAAAAAGGTGATGTTTATTTTGTGCCATCTAACACCCTTCACGGTGCAATTTGCTTGGAATCGGGCATTTTAATCGATGTATTCAATCCATTGAGGGAAGATTTTTTAGCATAAACCCTAGTGAAATTTAATTGATAAATACATCATTTTCTAATAAAATCAAGTTCTCAGTAAGAAAGAGATAAATAAAATAAATAATGAATGATTCTTTGAATACGTCATGGCGGAAAACAGCCCTGACGATGTATCAAAAACCTGTAGATTCAAAAATTTTCGGTTCGGTAGAAATAGACGTAACTGATTTGGATAAATACATTAGCGAACAGCGTAAAAAAGGAATTAAAATTACCCTAACTCACTTTTTTCTTTTAGCGACAGCCCGGGCAATTCGTGAAGAAATTCCGGAATTAAATACTTTTGTAAAACGAGGAGATATCTGTAGATTTGAACAAATTGATGCTACCGTAAGTGTCTTGCTGAAAAACGGAGAAATGGGATCGGTAAAAGTACAAAAAGCCGATGAGCTGACTTTATCATCTTCAGCAATTTTACTGAAAGAAGAAATCAATAAAACATATAAAGGTGTCGAAAATGCAACGATGCAAATGAAAGAAAAGCTAGCGGCTATTCCGTGGCCTTTTCGAGGCTTAATCTATCGAAGTATCAAATATATGACCACAACGCTGGGCATCTCGATACCATCTTTAGGATTATCGGCAAATAATTTCGGTTCCTTTATTTTATCGAATATAGGTAGTCTAGGACTTGATACGGGATATCCCGCATTAATGCCATCTGCAAATATTTCGATAGTACTGATTATGGGTGGTGTGAACGAAAAGCCTTGGGTACATGAAGGTGAAATAAAAATTCGTAAAATTCTTAGCTTGGGGGCTGCTCTCGACCATCGGGTCGTAGATGCCTCACATGGAGGGAAATTATTCAAATACTTGAAAAGAATGGTAAATAACCCATCTTTACTCGAAACTATCTGATAGGCTATTGCTTTAAATACAAAATTTAGGCAGATTCATTTTCTAAATTGAAAATATAATTTTTTGTCAAAAAAATAAATAGTAATTTTATACTGAATTTGGTACTTAACACAAAATAATTTCATAGACTCGTATGAACCTGACAGACAAAGAAATGAACCCTTTGGCAAGCATCGAAGAATGGGAAGATGATTTGCTCAATAGATATCCAGAACCCAAGGGAGCTTCTAAAAACAAAGAAGAATACCGCAATTATGTGGACTCAAAGCGTGTCGAAACTGTTAAAGAGTTTTATCGTTTGAACCATACTTATCAAACCTACGATTTTGTGGTTCAAAAAGAGAAAGATTTTTTAAAATTCGATAAGCGAGAAATGTCTATTTGGGATGCCATAGATTTTTTGAATACTTTGGTAGATGATTCAGACCCAGATACAGATTTAGACCAATTTCAGCATTTACTACAAACTTCAGAGGCAATTCGTGCTGATGGTCACCCAGATTGGTTTGTATTGACAGGATTTTTACATGATTTAGGGAAAGTTCTTTGTCTATTCGGTGAGCCTCAATGGGCAGTAGTAGGCGATACTTTTGTGGTAGGTTGCAAACATTCGGATAAAATTGTATATCCTGAATTTTTTGAAGCAAACCCAGACTCAAAAGACGAAAGATATAATACAAAATACGGAATTTATTCGCACAAATGCGGTTTGGATAATGTCAAAATGTCGTGGGGGCATGATGAATATTTGTATCAAATGCTAAAGAATTATCTACCTGAAGAGGCAAATTATATGATTCGTTATCATTCATTTTATCCACAGCACAGAGATGATGCCTACGCCCATCTAATGAGCGACCACGATTATAAAATGTTTGAATGGGTTGATAAATTTAATCCTTATGATTTATATTCTAAAGTACCAGTGCCACCCAATGCGAAAGCACTTCGACCTTATTACGAAGATTTATGTGCTAAATACCTTCCAAGTACATTGAAATTCTAACAATAACACACAAACGGCTGCCAAAAAGTAGCCGTTTGTGTGTTATTGTAAAGTTTTAATTTTTCTTCAGCGTTTTTTTCGAGTAATCCTATCTTTTTCCAATTCAATAAGTAACAGTTTTGATATCCTTTACACAACGAAATCCAAGATGAAATAGGCTTGTTTCGGAGCTTGAACTTGATCGCCCAGACACTCGATAACCGTGAC
>JACCEC010847385.1_pt1 | contig 26807 bp, 22 predicted proteins | sample 7450121 | NCBI WGS metagenome assembly JACCEC01 (sample SAMN15323455, study PRJNA562643) | freshwater metagenome | isolation source: river surface water | place: USA:Blue River Watershed | collected 2017-08-18 | reverse complement strand
GTTGGCTATTTATTTGAGTCGAAAATTAGGGACAACGATTGGTGATATAATAATCATTATCAATGTGATTATTTTTGGTGCAGCCGCTTATTTTTTAGGAGTTGAAATAGCTCTTTATTCGATGATTACATATTTAGCCGCCTCGAAAACACTCGATTTTCTAGTTGAAGGTATCGAAGAATATATCGGTGCAACTATCGTATCTGTAAAAAGTGAAGAAATACGTCTGATGATTATCAATCAATTAGGTAGAGGAGTGACAATTTATAATGGTAAAGGTGGATATGGCAAAAGTGGAGAAAAACAACAAATAGATATTCTTTATACGGTCTTAACCCGTTTAGAATTAAATAAATTCAATGCAGAAATCGAAAAAATAGAGCCAAAGGCGTTTGTGGTAATGCATAGTGTGAAAGATACCAAAGGTGGAATGATTAAAAAACGACCACTCCAACATTGAATCAGCTATTGAAAAAATTAACAATTGGATAATTTTAAATATGTATAAAAATAATTTTTAATTAAATTTTAATGTAAATTTAAAGTCAAACTTTACTTCCTCATGCAATTTTACGCTTAATCTGAATTAAAATATTAAAAGAATGTCTAATTTAAAGGTTTTGCTGGTGGAAGACGAGCCAAGATTGGCGGAGTTTACCAAAAAAGGACTCGAAGAAAATGGTTTTTTGGTTGATGTGGCTTATGATGGTCAGATAGGAAAAAATTTATTGATGAGTCAAACGTATGATTTGATGATTTTTGATGTAAACTTACCAAAAATCAGTGGAATAGAGCTAACGCAATTGGCTAGAAATGAACAAATAAAGACTCCGATTTTGATTTTGACAGCGATGGGTACTACTCAAGATAAATTGTCGGGTTTTGATGCAGGAGCAGATGATTATTTGGTGAAACCTTTTGATTTTTTAGAACTTATTGCCCGTTTGAATGCTTTGTTTAGACGCTCTAATAAAGAAGTAGAGTTGAAACGCAATATTTTTGTCTCAGATTTAGAATTAGATTTGAATGAGAAAATTGCACGAAGGGGAGGGAAAAACATCAATCTTACTTCTAGAGAGTTTACTTTATTAGAGTTTTTTATGAGAAATCAAGGGAAAGTTGTCACCCGAACAGAAATTGCCGAGAATGTTTGGAATTTGAATTTTGATACGGGAACGAATACTATTGATGTTTATGTAAATTTTTTAAGAAAAAAAATAGATTATGGCTTTTCATGCAGGCTCATCCATACGGTCATTGGAAGAGGATATATGATGAAAGGCTGATAACACTCCACAATTATTATGAAAATAGTTGATAAACAAACGATTAGAATTCCACTCATTTTAAGTGTATCTCTAATTATTTTTTCTACAAATATTTATTTGTTTTACAGCAATTTTCGTGAGAATGAATTTTATCTTTATCTGAGAAATAATGGTATAACAATCGAAAAAATGATTGTTGATGAAAATATCTCAGCTAATTTATTGCATACTTTGGATGATTTAAAAGAAAATATCTATACGCAGGAGCAATATGTAATCTATGACCGAGAGGGGAGAGTGGTATATAAATCGAGATATGCCATTCCACATCTAACAGAATACCGCAGGCAAGAGGTATTTAAACATGAAATTGAGTTCAAAAAAGATGGTTATGAAAGAACTATTTTCGTGAGTAATAATAACAAATTTAAAAAAATATTTATCATTGAGGCTGCTGGATATGACCTTTCTGGCTTCAATAAACAGCGAAATTTATTATTGATTTTGATTGTTAGCTCCGCTTTACTTTTGTCTGTCATTACACTTACAACCCGATATTATATCAGAAAAGATTTGAAGCCAATCGGAAAGATTGCCAGACGAATGAAAAGAATTTCGAGTAAAAACCTCCAACAACGTATTCCCGAATCTACCCTCGATAATGAAATTGGTCAAATGGCTCATACTTTCAATGATTTATTAGATCGTTTAGATGAGTCTTATACTCAGCAGCGGAATTTTGTTTCTTATGTTACGCATGAATTACGTACACCTTTGTCGATTTTATTGGGAAATGCTCAAGTAACTTTAATGAAACAAAGGTCAGTCGAAGAATATAAGCAAACTGTTGAAAATTTTCAGTATGACATCAATAGCATGATTCGTTTGGTGAATAGCCTTCTCGAATTAGCAAGAATGAATGCAGATGCCCAATCAGTGCCGTTTAGTGATGTTCGGGTGGATGAATTACTCTGGGCAGCCTCAGATATGGTCAAGCAAAATAAGAATGATTACCATATCAATATTGAATTTGATGAAATTCCTGAAAATGATGAAGCAATGATTGTTTTTGGAAATGCTGAATTATTAATCTTGGTATTTCGAAATTTGATGGAAAATGCTTGTAAATATAGCGATAATAAGAAAGTTTTAGTGAAAATATTTTTTGAAACAAATCGAATTATCCTAGAATTTATCGATGAAGGTGTAGGTATGTCTGCCTCTGAATTAGAACATATTTTTGAGGCATTTTACAGAAATGAGAAAACCAAGGATGTTTCCGGACATGGGGTTGGTTTGCCTTTGAGTAAAAGAATCTTAGAAATCCATTCTGGTGCTATTTCAGTACAATCTACTGAAAATGAAGGGTCTGTATTTAGAATTGAATTACCAATGAAAAATGATTGATTATGAAAATATTATTGGTTGAGGATGAGTTTAGATTGGCTGAATTCATAAAAAAAGGCTTAGAAGAATGTTCGCACCAAACTGAAATTGCGAAGGATGGAGAAATGGGCTTGAAAATGGTATTTGAAAATACCTATGACGTGATTATTATGGATGTTAATTTGCCTAAACTTAATGGCTATGATTTGACGCAGAAAATCAGGACAGAAAATGTGAATATACCGATTTTAATGCTAACTGCAATGGGAACAATCAATGATAAAGCCTTGGGATTTGGTGCTGGAATAGATGATTTTTTGGTAAAACCCTTCCAATTTCAGGAATTATTGATGCGTCTGAATGCTCTTCATCGTAGGAGTGCCTTAGTACAAAAGCAGGTAAAAAAAAATATTATCCAAGTAGCCGACTTAGAATTAGATTTGAATGCAAGGGTATTTTCTAGAAATGGGGTAATTCTGAATCTAACAGCCAAAGAATATACACTCCTCGAATATTTGATAATCAACAGAAATCATGTTGTTTCTCGTTTGGATATTGCAGAGAAAGTTTGGGATTCTGACTTAGACCCTGCCAGTAATACCATTGATACTTATATTAATTTTCTAAGAAAAAAAGTTGATAAAGAACATGAAATAAAATTAATTCATACCGTAGTAGGTATGGGCTATGTTTTAAAGAAATAGAAAAAATGTTTGGAAATAATAACGATTTACGCAATATATATTTTATAATCTTTTTGAGTTTTGTTTTTTCTTTGAAAAATAGTCATACTCTTGCTCAAGGGGATAAAATTATTGGTGTATGGGTATCAGAAAAGAATGATTTGAAAATCGAAATATTTAATAAAAATGGGAAATATTTTGGTAAAATGCTTTGGTTTGTCTGTGAAGTAAAGGGAAAAGAAATGCTTGATTACCAAGATACAAAAAATCCAAATCCAGCATTACGGAATCGAAATTGGCTGGGAATGCAGGTAGTGGAGGATTTAAGATATGATAAAAAAACAAATCTTTGGAAAGGTGGGTCGCTTTATGACCCAAACGAAGGCAAAACTTATAAAATAGAAGTAAGTATTGACCACACGCAAACGCTATTTGTGCGGGCTTATTGGGGAATATATTTACTTGGAAAAACGCTAGTCTTTTGCCGAGAAAATTAATAACGGGCTATTCCTATTCCCTTATGAAGTAGCCCGTTTAGTTTTAATTATATAATTTCTGAATCACTTTTTTGTGAAATATATCCAATTAAGTCGGCAACTAATCCTGTCCACCCACATTGGTGAGCTGCTCCTAAACCTTTACCAGTATCTCCATTGAAATATTCATAAAATAGGTGTAAATCTTTGAAATTCTGGTCTTTATTGAATAAATCAATTTCTCCATAATTAGCTCTTTTATCGTCTTTATTAAGGGCAAAAATACTTACCAAACGTTCGGCTACTTTGAGTGCGGCATCTTTGATAGACATTATATTACCAGAGTTTGTAGGGTATTCTACCTCAAAATCATCCCCATAATAACCATAAAATTTCAATAACGAATCAATTAGTAGGAAATTAATCGGGAACCAAATAGGGCCTCTCCAATTGGAGTTTCCTCCCATGATACTTAAATCAGACTCGGCAGGGGTATATTTTACACTCAAATTTTCACCATGAAGGTTAAATTGATAGGGGCTGTCTTTATGAGATTTGGATAGTGAACGAATACCATAATCAGATAAAAATTCAGCTTCATCAAACATTCGTTTTACGACCATTTTCATACGGTGACCTCTCAAAAGTGAAAGTAGGTGTGTTTCTCCTTTGCCAGGTTCATTCCAGCGAGAAATTAAGGCTGCTAAGTCGGGGCGATTATTTAAAACCCATTCTAAACGTCGCTTGAAATCGGGCAGTTTTGAAAGCATTTCGTCATTGATGACTTCCACGGCAAATAGTGGAATTAGCCCAACGTAGGAGCGAATCTTCATGAAAATTGTCTCCCCATTTGGTGCTTGTAGTTTATCGTAATAGAATTGGTCGGCTTCATCCCATAATCCCAAGTCATTCCCCTTGATTGGTCGATTGATAGCCGCAGCAATATGTAGAAAATGCTCAAAAAACTTAGAAGCCATATCTTGATATACAGGCTTTTCCAAACTAATTTCGCAAGCAATTCTAAGCATATTTAGCGTGTACATTGCCATCCATCCTGTGGCATCGGCTTGTTCGAGTTTTACTCCTGGAATTTGGGCATTTCTATCAAAAACTCCGATATTATCTAAGCCTAAAAAACCACCTCCAAAAATATTATTACCCTCTTCATCTTTTTGATTTACCCACCATGTAAAATTGATGAGTAATTTATGAAAGATTTTTTCTAAAAATGCTAAATCTCCTTTTCCATTATTTTTTTTATCGATTTCATATACTTTCCAAGTTGCCCAAGCATGAACTGGAGGATTTACATCCGAGAAATTCCACTCATAAGCAGGAATTTGTCCGTTTGGGTGCATGTAATATTCTCTTAAAACAACTGCTAATTGCCTTTTAGCAAAATCTGGGTCGATTCGGGCAATGGTTGAGGTATGAAATGCCAAATCCCACGCTGCAAACCAAGGGTATTCCCATTTATCGGGCATCGAGAGGATATTTGCCATATAGGCGTGTTTCCAAGTATTATTCCTCGGGAAAGCTCTTCCTCTAAATTCAAAAGGCATTTTAGGGTCGCCGTTTAGCCATTCATTGATGTTGTAATAATAAAATTGTTTATTCCACATCATCCCAGCAAATGCTTGCCTTTGTATATTTTTCAAATCAGCGGATGCAATTTCTTGCTGAATTGACTCGTAAAATTCGTCGGCTTCTGCTAGTCTATTCTCAAAAATGGTATCAAAATCTTCAAAAGCATGGTGATTGGTTTTTTGACTGAATCTTAACTTTACGGTGATTGAATCTTCTCCTTCTATGGTTCGAGCAAATTTTGCTGAGGCTTTTGTTCCAATTTTATTTGGATTAATCGCCGTATTATCGCCCGAAATGATACAGTTTCCGATACCATCCTTTACATACATACTTGTATTCGGACGACCAAAAACTCTCTCCATATTGGTCTCATTTTCACAAAATAATAGCTCATCCGCTCCTTCGATATAAAGTTTATATTTTCCTAATAAGGCATGATTTACCTCAATTAAGTTGTTGGCGATTCCGGTTAGCATCGGAACTTTATTATAGGCTTCGTAGCCCCAGCTCCATGTATTTCTAAACCAGATGGTTGGTAAAATCGTTAATTTTGCTGCTTTTTTATGTCGATTATGTGCTGTAATTTTGATTAAAATATCATTTTCATCAGCTTTGGCATATTCAATATAAATATCAAAATACTCGTTATTATCAAAAATGCCGGTTTGCTCGATTTCAAATTCTCCATCAGCCCGGGTGCGTTTTTGATTTTCTTCAACCAGCTGGGCATAGGGGAATTTATTTTGAGGGTATTTATATAGCATTTTCATGTAGGAGTGTGTAGGTGTACTATCCAAATAATAATACAATTCTTTCACATCTTCTCCATGGTTTCCTTCGGAACCTGCCAAACCGAATAATCTTTCTTTGAGGATATTGTCTTGATGATTCCAAAACGCCAACGAAAAACAAATATGTTGTTTATTGTCTGAAATGCCTCCAATTCCATCTTCACCCCAACGATAAGCACGTGAACGAGCCATATCGTGCGAAACATAATCCCAGGTATTGCCGTACACACTATAATCTTCTCTTACAGTTCCCCATTGTCTTTCCGACAAATACGGACCCCATTTTTTCCAACCTTTATTGTCTTTTCTTTGGTTAAGGCGTATTTTTTCTTGTATTTCCGTCATGATTAATTTTCAGTATTTTCTTTAGTTTATGATTAATGCCTTTCGGTAATGACATTATTAATAGAATTTTCAAATTTGGTGGAGGGGCAGTTGATTAATGCCATAGTAGTTCACAAAAGTAAAAAAAAAACTAAATTATGAAAGCCTTACAATTAAATCCATAATAATTATGCTATAAAAAATTAAAATATTTCTAATTGTAAGGCAGGATAGCCTAACAACTGATTGCTATATATGAAATAATGGGTACTTAAATTTGTTTTGTCTTGAAACGGCTGACATTTTTTTGTATTTCTGCTAATTTACTTTGTGCTTCCTGAATCATCTTTTGTAAGGCTGCCTCATCTTCTAAAAGCTGTTCTCTTTTATTAGCATTCTCTATTTTTTGTGTAATTGATTTGTTGAGCTTTTTACGCTGTTTTTCTAATTCTTCTGTTTTTTCTGGAGAAGTATTCTCTTTTGTTGCTTGATATGCTTGAGCATTTGGTGTTTCTTTTTCTTCAAAATATTGAATTTTTACCTGAGTTTGGTCAATATTTTTACTAATTTTCTCATCATTCTTTAAGGTTCTATTAAATTTTCTCTGATTTTTACTAAGTTTTCTTTCAAGCTCGTCTAAATATTTTTCAGCTTCTACCAATTCATTTTCTATAAACCTGCCTTCCTCATTTTTTAGCGTAAATTGATAATAATCTCTAAGCATTTTTTCAATAAAGATTCGATTTTTCTCGGAGGTATTTACCGAATCTATCGACACAAATAACTTGGATTGGTACTTATGTTTTTGGATAATTTTTGAATAAAAAGGCATACTTTTCTTAGAAATTTGCTCAAATAAGGCATTTTTTATGATAAAATTATCTTTGTCTCGCCTCAAAGCACCGAATTTGGAAATATAAGTTTGCCAATCTTTTTCGATAAACTCTTTTTCAGACTGAATACTTATATAAAGTCCTGAATATATTGAATCATCGATTTTTTCTGTTCCATCGAAAATTGTTTGAGCATGAGATAATTTGGCGAAAGCCATCAAAAAGTAAATAAATATATATTTTTTCATTTTGGGTAAATTGGTTTATGATTGTACAAAAATACGCATTTTACAGTTTTTTACAGATAAGAATTATTTTTTGCTTCTCGAAATCTTCTGTGGCAAATAGATAATAATCGCCTCCATCTTTCAAGCTTGTTTTTTTCTTGATTTCTTCTGGACTCAAAGGAAAATTTCTGGTCGAAATATTGGCTTTCCCTTCAGGAAGATATTTTTTTAGTTCTTTTTTATCCAACTTCGTCAATGTTAAACATTCAAAAACTCTGCCAGGGAAATCTTGAATCATTAATTCAGAAGTGTAGAGATGGCTATTAGGGGCAATTTTTTTGAGCGAAAAATGCTTGGCAACTGATTTAAAAGCTCCTGCTTTCATAATGGCGGCATTTGGCTCATATAAATAGTGTTCGGGTTTCGCATAAGTTATGCTCAGAAGTGCTTCGTCTGAAGGTTTGAATCGAAAAGTTTGTCGTTTGCCACTATTATTCAAATTAATACAAGTAAAATAAAGATTCTCTGTTTTTTCACTACATACAAAGAGCAATTCTTTTACTTCATTTTCAATCGAAATAATATATACAGCAACGACGTTTTCTAATTTTTCTAATGCCAAACTAATATCAAGCATCGGAGAATATTTTATCAGACAGTTTTTCAATAAGTCTTTTATTTCCAAAATATTAGGCTCACAATCTTCAATCTTAAAAACTTTATTATTGGCTTGATTTCTACGATGCGGATCCAAATAAAAACTCTGTTTTTCTAAATTATTTTTTAGATATTCATACGCATCTCCCTGAATACAACGGATATTTCTTATGCCCAATTGCTCAAAATTATGGCTTGCAATTTCGGTTAATACTTCATTTCTTTCGATGTAGGTTATTTTTTGAGCTATTTGGGATAATGCCCAAGTGTCAAGTCCCATTCCTCCAGTCAGGTCGCAAATAGTCGAACAATCGAAATGTTGTTGAAAAATTTCGGCTTTTAGGACGGCTGTTTTTTCGGAAGATGCTTGCTCTACGGATAAAGGTGGAGGAAAAATGATGTTTTGATGTTCATACCAAGTCGGAATTTTATGCTTCGCTTTCTGTTTTGCTGTCCATTGATTTGCAATTTCGGTAAGAAGTTCCGCTTCTATTTTAGTTGAATGTTGTAATACATAAGATTGGATATCATTGATTTGTGTATTTTCTACTATTTTCAGAGCTTCTTTTTTGATTGCTAAATTCATATTCAATTTTTTCTTGCCTGATTTTGATTTATATTTGTAAAAAAACAATTTACATTTCGAAAAATTCTTTTTTTGAAGAATATTATTTCAAAATAACTAAATTTTTATCATAAATATTACTCAAATGTTATCCAACCGAAACATTATTTTGGCAATTGTCGCTTCTGCACTTGGTTTTTTTGTTGATTTATATGATATCATCATTGTGAGTGTAGTACGAACCAAAAGTCTATTGGCATGTGGTATTCCCGAAAATGAACTAATGTCGAAGGGCGTTTTATTGTTGAATGTACAGATGGCTGGGATGTTAATAGGGGGATTTATTTGGGGAATTATCGGAGATAATAAAGGGCGTTTATCGGTACTTTTTGGCTCAATAGTATTGTACTCTTTGGCTACTTTTGCAAATGGCTTTATCCATAATTTTGAGCTTTATTTAGCATTACGCTTTTTGGCTGGATTGGGGTTAGCGGGTGAGCTAGGAGCGGGTATTACTTTAGTGAGTGAGCAAATGCCACAAAAATGGAGGGGTATTGGTCCTTCAATTATTGGTTCTTTCGGTATGCTGGGGGCAATTATGGGGGCTTATATTGGTGGAAAATATTCTTGGGAAGCAACCTATATCATAGGTGGAGTAATAGGTTTTGCTCTTTTGATATTGCGATTAGGCGTTTTAGAATCTGGAATGTATGAAAAAATAAAAGCGGAAACGACCGTTAGGGGTGATTTAAAATTGATTTTCAAACATCCTGCTAAATTGAAAAAATATATCAGTATTTTTTTACTTGGTTTTCCAGCTTGGTATATCAATGGAATTATCATGACATTTACTCCTGAAATTGCTAAATCGATGAATATGTCGGAAATTCCATCGGTAAGTGTTGTATTTACGATGTATTTTTTGGGGTTTACTTTTGGTGATATTAGTTGCGGCATTGTTAGTCAGTTTTTTAAAAGTCGCAAAAAAGCGATTTTATTATATTTATTTTCTTTTGGTATATTTTTGGCATTATTTTTCCTCTTTGGAAAAATTTCCGTCACACTATATTATTCTTTCTTCTTTGGTTTGGGTTTAGCCGCCGGCTATACAATTGTGTTATTGACCTTAGCTGCCGAGCAATTTGGAACAAATATTCGCTCAACAGTGACGACTTCTTCTCTTAATTTGATTCGCGGCTCGTTGATTCCACAGACTATTTTGTTTACGACATTAATTCCTTGGGTCGGCATTTTAGCAAGTGGTATTTTATCAGGGGTCTTTTCATTGGGAGTATCTTTTTGGGCTTTGACTAACTTAGATGAGACTTTTGATAAAACTTTAGATTTCATCGAAGAGTAAAATATTGTTTTTCTGAACAATTTAAAGAATTTGCTTTAATTCTCTAATTCATTTTTTTAATGTCGATTGTATTACCGATTCTGTATCAAGACGAATATTTTGTAGTTATCAATAAACCGCATAATTTGTTGGTTCATCGGTCGCCAATAGCTGCCGAGGAGACGATATTTGCTTTACAGCTACTTAGAGACCAGCTAGGATGTTGGGTAAGCCCTTGCCATAGAATTGATAGAAAAACTTCGGGAATTTTAGTCTTTGCATTGTCGTCTGAGGCAGATAAAGTTTTGAAAAAACAATTTGAAACCCAACAAGTACAAAAAAAATATTTGGCTTTGGTTCGAGGATATTTACCAGATGAAGGCATGACTGACCGACCATTGCCTAAAGAAAATGGAACATTACAGGATGCAGTAACGCATTTTAGGTGTTTGGCAAAAGTAGAACTTCAGATAGAAGTAAGCCGTTATCCAACTTCAAGGTATTCGTTGGCAGAAGTGTTGCCAAAAACAGGTAGAATGCACCAAATTAGAAGACATTTTGCCCAATTGAGACATTACCTGATAGGGGATAAAACCTATGGCGAATGTAAACATAATAAGATGTTTGAGCAAAGATTCGGTTTAAATACAATGATGCTCCACGCACGAGAAATTGAGTTTGTGCATCCTTTTAATGGGCAAATAATTCAGATTAAAGCTCCTTTACAAGAAGAATTTCGGTCAATTTTATCTCAAATAGGAATGCCATTTTTTGAGGATTAATCTAGGTCGATTTTTTCAATTATTTTTAACATATCGAGGGCAACTTTTTGCAAATTCATCCATTGTTGGGTTACAATTGGCATTGTATTTATACTTTGCTCAATATCAATTATAATCGGCTTTGTTTGTTTGGGAACAAGTGTTTTTTCAAGCGTTTGAATAGAGTCATTCATGATGGAAAGTATATTTTCGGAAATTTTCTCTAGTGGTTTTCCCGTCAAATCTTGATTTGGATTCTCCTTAGCGATGAGGGCTAAAGTGGCAATATATGATGAAAAAAGATGATTCAATACTGATAATTTCTGAAATTCTTTACTATTAATTTGTTGATTTTTGGGTTCAGACAACATTCTTTGGAAACCAGCATTAAAATTGGCACTTCGTACAAATACTTCTTTTCTGATAATTTTATAGGGAGTTCGCTCATATTTTTTGCCAAAATACAGCTGAGATACTTCCTGAAAGTATGCCATATTTGCCTCTAATAGTTCGATTAATGCTTTTTTAAGTTTTTTATGCTCCCAATGTGGCAATAAAAGATAGCTCCCAATAAATGCCAACGCCCCGCCAATGATGGTGTCATAAATACGCTCAATGAGAAGGGCTTTGCTACCCATTCCCAGAAATTCAAATAGTATCAAAATAAATGGAGTCATGAATAAAACACTCACAAAATATGTTTTTCTCTGGAATGTGTAAGTTCCTAACATACAAAAAAGTAGTATGATAAATAATAACTGATTGTTATGAACATAATTCAAAACGAACATACCAATTAAAGCTCCCCCAATCGTACCCTTGAGCCTATCCATGTTGCGTTCTTTACTTAAACTATAAGCTGGCTTGAGAATCACCATGATGGTGAGTAAAATCCAATTACTATGCAAAAAACCACTCATTTGTGCAATAAAAAAACCTACCAGCATCATACCACTTACCCGTAAAGCATGTCTGAAATGTTCGGATTTTAAGTCGATGTTTTCAAGAAAAATATCGAAAGTATAAAGCTGGTGGTTGATGAATGCTGTTGTATAAAGATTGTTTTTATTGAGTTTTTGTAATTTTTTTTCCTCAAAATAGGTGAAAATTTTCTGAATTCGAAGATGGATTGTTTGAATATTGACACTGATATTTTCCAATGCTTCTATACCCAATGCCGAAAAGCCGAAAGTTTCGTTGAATTTAAGTTTTTGTATCTCATTTTTTAGTGAGTCGAGCCTTGTTGATAGATTTGAGCTAATATTTGGTCTTTTCCCATCTTTTAGTGCCAACATTATTTTTTCGATTTCATGCCCTTGCAGTCGAATCAGTTGCTCAAATTCTGTCAATATACCAATACCATCAAATTGTGCATGCAATTGCTGATAATTATAAAAAATGGACATCATTTGCTCGAATAAATCTACCATATCAACAAAAATAGCAATCAGAAAACGGCTTTCTTGTGAGTTTTCTTGAACAATTTTAGGATTTTTGAATAATTGCTCTCTGACTGCATCTAATTTTTCGTTCACCAAAATCTGACTTTCAAGAACTTTTTGATAATTTTCTTCATTATCAATTTCAGCTTGATAAAAATTGGCTTTAAGATGTAAAAAATGGGCAATTTCCTCGATGGCTTCTGCTAAAGATAAACTTGCCAAACGATAAGGAAAAATTCTTTGTACAGACAAACTCAATGCCATGTACCAAACTCCTCCAGCAATGATTAATCCCGAATATTGAAGAATTTCGCTGCTTGGTCGTATATCATCTATGCTAATAATCATCACCAAAAAACCAGCTACACCCATTGAAGACGCCCTTTGTCCATAAACATAAAGCATTGATAATAAAAAGCTTAATGAAAGGATGAGTAATGTTTTTAGAATGAAGGAATGGCTTACGAAACTGGTAATTAGTGAAATTATCCCAATCAATAAAATACTTAAAAACATTGCATTTCTTCGGTGTAAATACGGTCCTGGGCTATCAACAATGCTGATACATAATGCCCCCAAAGAAATAGAAATCCCCAATTGTAATAGTCCAAATCTTGAAGCTATCAAGCTTGGCAATACCACACCAAAAGTAATGCGTAGCCCATCTCCAAAATGTGGCGAGAGAATAAAGTTCTTCAAAGATTTAATGATAGTTTCTGACGAAGTCTGGAAATATCTCATACAGATGTTTTTTTGCAATTTAGCCAATTTGAGGGTGTTTTAACTGAATTTTTTGATAAAAGCAAATTTTCTCACAGTACCCAAATGGTTAATGTTTGTTAAGTTGTTGATAATGAATGTATTACGTACGAATTGGTTGTATAAGCTATTAAAAATACGATGATTCGGCAGGTAAATTGAAGAATAAATGCTAATTTTATAAAAAAATGGCTTTAGCAATAATCCGTTTTACCCTAAGAAATCATTTTATCCATATACATTATGTTACAATCAATGACTGGTTTTGGTTCAGCAATTGTTGAAAATTCCAAAATCACTGTGACCATCGAAGTGAAATCTCTAAACTCTAAGTTTTTTGATATTTATTGCCGAATTCCGAGAAATTATTCGGATAAAGAAATCGAAATACGAAATATTTTAACTCAAGAATTGGAGCGAGGCAAAGTTGAATTTGCTATGAGCGTGACCCCCAAACAAGAGGCTGGTGCATCAACAGTGGTGAATAGAGGCTTAATAAAAGCTTATTTTAATGATTTGAGAGAAACTGCATTAGAAATAGGTTTTGAGCCTAGCCCGACCGAATTACTTCGCATGGCTTCGATGATGCCGAATGTTTATAATACAGATGCGGCTAACGAGGAAGATGCGAAAGCTGAATGGGAATTGATACGTGGAGGGGTATTACAAGCCATTGAAAAATGTAAAGAATTTCGTAGGCAAGAAGGGGCAAATACCGCTGCTAAATTTAAAGATTATATTAGCAAAATATCAGATTTACTAAAAAAAGTCGAAGCACAAGACCCTAACAGAATTCCGGCTATTCGAGAAAGATTAGAAAAATCGATACATGATTGGGTGGCCACAGAGCATTTTGACCAAAATCGATTCGAGCAAGAATTGATTTATTATGTAGAGAAATTTGATATTTCTGAAGAAAAAGTAAGATTGAGTAATCATCTTGATTATTTTATGCAAGAAATGCAAATTGCATCCGTCGGTAAAAAACTAAATTTCATCGCTCAAGAAATTGGAAGAGAAATCAATACCATCGGCTCAAAGGCAAATGATGCTGTTATTCAACGATTGGTCGTTGAAATGAAAGATGAATTAGAGAAAATCAAGGAACAAACAATGAATATTCTCTAATTTTAGTTAAATTTGCACGAATTGCCAAAGAAAATCTTGTTTTCTTGTACGATTCCAATATTTTTTATAACCAATAGCTTAATAATTACAATTTTAACTTATGAGCCAAATTGTTCGAGTACACGCGAGACAAATTCTCGATTCAAGAGGAAACCCTACTGTTGAAGTGGATGTTTTGACAGATAATGGATATTTAGGTCGTGCTGCTGTTCCTTCGGGTGCATCTACCGGAATTCACGAAGCTGTAGAATTACGTGATGATGATGCAAAAGTATTCCAAGGAAAAGGGGTATTGAAAGCGGTAAAAAATGTAAATGAAAACATTGCTTCTGAATTATTGGGTGCCAATGTTTTTGAACAAAATCTAATCGATCAAATCATGATTGATTTAGATGGTACTCCAAATAAAGGAAATTTGGGTGCAAATGCAATTCTTGGTGTTTCGTTGGCAGTAGCTAAAGCGGCTGCTCATGAGGCAGGCTTATCTTTATTCCGTTATTTAGGTGGTGTAAATGCAAATACTTTGCCTGTACCGATGATGAATATCTTAAATGGTGGAAGCCATGCGGATAACTCAATCGATTATCAAGAATTTATGGTTATGCCTGCAAAAGCTGAGTCTTTCTCACATGCTTTGCAAATGGGAACTGATATTTTCCATACTTTGAAAAAAGTATTGAAATCCAAAGGTTATTCTACAAACGTAGGTGATGAAGGTGGTTTTGCTCCAAACATCAAGTCGAATGAAGAAGCGATTGAAATCGTTTTACAATCGATTGAAAAAGCTGGATTTAAGCCAGGTGAAGATGTGTTTATTGCGATGGATGCTGCTACATCTGAATTCTATGATGCAAAAACTGGTCTTTATACTTTCAAAAAATCAGATGGAAAACAATTGAATTCTTCTGAAATGGCAGCTTATTGGGCTTCTTGGGTAGAAAAATATCCAATTATCTCTATTGAAGATGGTATGGCTGAAGACGATTGGGCTGGTTGGGCTGAATTGACTCAGCTTATCGGAAGTAAGTGTCAGTTGGTAGGTGATGATTTATTCGTAACTAACGTAAAACGTTTACAAGAGGGTATCGATAAGAATGTTGCTAATGCTATTTTGGTGAAAGTAAATCAAATTGGTTCATTGACGGAAACAATCAATGCTGTTAATTTGGCACATAAAAATAAGTACAAGAGCATTATGTCGCACCGTTCTGGCGAAACAGAAGATGCAACAATCGCCGATTTAGCAGTTGCTTTGAATACTGGTCAAATTAAAACAGGTTCAGCTTCTCGTTCTGATCGTATGGCAAAATACAACCAATTGCTCCGTATTGAGGAGGAATTAGGACAAGCAGCTTATTTCCCGGGTTTAAAATTCTAATTTTTATCCCTTATAATAAGTTTTTGATACAAAGTCTGTCAATTTATTGGCAGACTTTGTGCTTTTTTATACTTTTGATATAAAATTCTTAGCTTTTTAAACTTAATGAAGAAAAAAATTATAGATTTTCTGGCGAAATATCATTTCTACTCACTTACTGGCGGCGGATTATTAATTTGGGTTTCTTATTTTGATGGGAGTAGCCTTTGGGCTCAAATTCAATTACGTAGCAAGTTGTCGGATTTGAGAGAACAACAAGAATATTATGAAAAAGAGTTGAAAAAGGTGAAAATTGAGGAAAGAGAGGTAATGGGAACCAAGGAAGCTATGGAGAAATTTGCCAGAGAAAAGTATTTGATGAAAAAGAATGGAGAAACAATTTTTATCATTGTGGATGAAAATAATCAATCCGTTGATAAATTTGAAGATGAAGAATAGTAAAATATTGTATAATAAAAAACTCTCTTTTCATCGAAAAGAGAGTTTTTTATTGAAGCACCTAGTCCGCAGGAATACTATATTTTTGAATATAATCTCAATAAAATACCAAAAATAAACGTACTCTCAGGGATAATCTAAGCTAATTTCGGTATAAGAATTACTTCAAAGTTGTAATCCATTTTGCAATTTTCAAGGCATCATCCTTCGGAACGTTCGTCATTGCTGCCATTGGAGGATATCCTTCCCAATTACTTGGCTTTGGTTTATAAATTAGCTCAACGATTTGCTCCGCTTTGTATTTTTTCTTTTTCATTACTTCTTGGTAAGCTGGACCTACTAATCTTGCATCAACTCGATGACAAGCCAAACAAGTATGCTTTTGAAGTAATTTTTCGATATCTGGTGGAATTTTTGTTTGAGCTTTTGAAACAGACGCAATGCCCAAAACTATTGCAATAGCTAAAAGTGATTTTTTCATTTTTCTTAGTTGGTAATTGAATATATTGCCGAACAATTAATTTTACTTATGCGAAATACGTAAACAAAACGATAGAAAGAAAATTTTTCTGCAAATTTTAATCTATTTTTTTGTTAATGTTTAGTTAATCTTAAATTATTCAATAATCTTGCCATCATTTTAGAAAAAATTGACAAGCTTCATTTAATATTTTTGTAAATTTGAAATCTTTAATCGTTAAAAAGCACGTTATTTTTATCGGTAAGTCGGAAAATCTATGAGTTATCCCAACAATGAATCAACTATGAATACTTTGTCTTTGAAGAAGTCTTCTATTTTAATAAGTTTTTTTTCTTTGGTATTTTTTTCTGTAAATGCCCAAATTCAATGGGCAAATAAAGTACTTGGATTTTCATCTGAGCGAACGGAGTCTTCTAAAAATGGTCAGGAGGAGCGTGTTTTTCGTGCCAATCAAGCTTTAGGAAAACCAAATGTGTTACCTCAATGGCGAGAAAGTGTTTGTGCTTGGTCTCCTGCTGGTATAGACTCGTATGCAGAAGAATATTTAAAAGTTGGTTTTGAAAATCCATCACTGATTAGTCGCATCATCATAGCTGAAAACTTAAATCCTGGAGCGATTGTACGCATTTATGCTTATGATGAGCGGGGTAAAGAATCGCTTATTCACCAAAACTTAGAGGAAGACCCTAAAGTTGTTGGAAGACTTTGGGTGATAGATATTCCACAAACTTCTTTCAAAGTAAGTGCATTAAAATTAGTAATTGTGCCAGAAAAAGTTCCAGGAATGAATCAAATAGATGCTGTTGGGGTGTCCGAATCAGCAATTACTTTCGAGCCTAAAATCAATGTTTCGAGTAATATGCCCAAGGAAATTGTTAAAGAAAATTTAGGAAAGGGGGTTAATTCCAAATTTGGTGAATTAGGTCCGCTAATTGCTGCCGACGGAAAAACTTTATTTTTTACCAGAGACGGGCATCCAGATAATTTATCCAAAAAAGCCGACCAAGATGTTTGGGTATCAAGGATTCAAGCCAATGGTACTTGGGGAATTGCCGAAAATCTTAGAAACCCAATCAATACTCCTCAAAATAATGCTGTATCGACTATTTCTGCCGATGGCAATACATTATATTTAGTAAATGTGTATGCTCCAGATGGGAGTATGTCGAAGGGTTTGTCAAAATCTAAACGTACTCGGATTGGTTGGCATTTTCCTGAAGAAATTAAAATTACCGATTATTATAATAGCTATCGATGGGTTGAATATACTGTAAATCCGAATGGAAATGTATTGGTAATTTCTTGTAAGCGGAAGGATAGTAGGGGAGAGAGAGATTTATATGTTTCGTTCATGCAGCCAGATGGAGTTTGGGCGAAGCCGATAAATATGGGTTTCGATATCAATACAGCAGAAGATGAAGGTTCTCCTTTTATTGCTGCAGATAATAAAACTTTGTATTTTTCTACCGAGGGGTTTCCGGGATATGGGAAGGCTGATATTTTTCTCTCAAGAAGATTGGATAGCACTTGGACTAAATGGAGCGAGCCTGAAAATTTGGGAAATTTAATTAATACTCCTAAATGGGATGGCTATTTTACGATTCCTGCTTCGGGAGAATATGCTTATTTGAGTTCAAATGAAAACTCAATCGGAGAGGAAGATATTTTTAGAGTGAAACTATTCCCGGCAATTAAACCTGAGCCAGTTGCTTTGATAGCGGGGACGGTAATTAATTCGGTCGATAAACGAACTTTAGCGGCTGAAGTTCATTTGGAGTTTTTGAATGATTCGACGGCTCATACCGAAAGAATAAATGCTGATTTTGACCCAGAAACTGGAGAGTTTAAAATGATTGTCCCACTAAAAAAAATGTATAGTGTCCATGCTTCTAAAAAAGGTTTTGTGAGTGTCAGTGAAAATCTCGATTTGACTAAAGAATCTCGTTACCGTGAAGTGCGAAAAACGATTACTTTAGTGCCTGTGCAGGAAGGACAATCAATTCCTTTGAATAATTTATTTTTTGAGCAGAGTAAGTATGATATTTTACCTTCTTCGCATGCAGAATTGAATCGAATGATTGATTTAATGAATGAATATCCGACGATGGAGGTATTGATTGAAGGACATACGGCGATTAGTGATGTGGATGAATTTTTATTGAATTTGAAATTATCACAAAATCGAGCTAATGAAGTTAAAAATTATTTGATAAATATTGGTAAAATTGCCCCAGAAAGGATTCAAACCAAGGGTTGGGGGCAGTCGAAGCCTATTGCAAGCAACGCCACCGAAGAAACTAGAAAGAAGAATAGAAGGGTGGAATTTACTATCATAAAACTATAAATATGCCAGATTTTTTTCGTTTTGATAAATGGAAAAAAATATTTTTTGGACTAATTTTTATTTGCCCAATAATACTTTTTTTCGGTATTTTCGATAAATATGCCCTAAATATTCCCCATTGGGATGATTTTGCTGTTCGTAATTCAATTCAAAAAATTACCGAATCAGATACTTTATTTCATAAAATAGAGCTATTTTTTGCCCAACACAATGAACCCCGTATTTTTTTTACCAGATTGGTGGCTTTTGTAATTTTTGAATTGAACGATGCTCTCAATTTTAAGTATTTAATGGCTGTCGGCAATTCTTGTTTGTTGATAATTCTTTTGATTTATTATAAAATTTTTCAAAAAAAAGCTCTCAATTTATTATATTTTGTCCCGATTTCTTGGCTATTACTAACTGTAGTTTTGTTCGAAAATGAGTTTTGGGGAATGGCTTCCATACAAAATTTTGGGGTGATTACTTTTGCTTTACTTTCATTTTATTGGGTAATTTTCTCAATCGAAAGTGAGCGACGAAATTATTTATATTTAGGATTGACAGCTGCTTCGCTGGCTGTGTTTACAAGTAGTAATGGTTTATTAGTGCCTTTTTTGCTTATTTTGGTACTTTTATTCCAAAAAAGAAAAGCAGATGTATGGATTTCTTTGGCAGTAGTATTTATCATTTATCTATTATTTTTTGTAGGGTTTGAGCAAATTCCTGACAAAAATTTACATGCTTCGTTTCAACCTAAATTGATTTTAAAGGGGTTTTTAGCGGTGCTTGGTTCAATGTTCGATTTGATGTATTTTTCACCTGCAAACCGAGTCGATTGGGCAATGGCTTTTGGATTGCTGATGCTAATTATTATCGGGTATTTTGGCTCAAAAGTGCTTTTGCAATCCTATGATATTCGAGAAAAAAATGTAGATTTATTTCTATTAACTGCTCTATTATTTTTTATCTTGACGGCTGCAGGAACAAGCTTTGGACGAATTGCTTATGGTATTGAGACCTTAATGTCGAGTAAGTATAAAATTTATTCTTTCTTGATATTCATTACAATTTATATAATCCTACTTCAAGATACTTCAGTGTATCGCCGAAAAAGACTATTTCTATTCATTTTTATCTTTTCTATTTTCGGATGGGTATCAATATATATGCAAAATTATCCAGCCATACGCTTGCTACATCATGAAAGGCTAACTGATGATTTCGGTATTTATCAAAAATCAAAAGGCATCAAAAGCGACTTGATTAAGACGGAATATAATTTCTTGAAAGAATTGGTCATTGGTACTATTGTTGTGAAAGATTCAGCCAATATTATTAAAATTTCAGAAAATCCTGATGGATATTTGTTTGAAATAGATGCACATGGACAAGTATTTCATTTCGATAGCCCAGAGTCGGGTATATATCTTGTACTAAAAAATGATAAAAATTTCTTTATTTTCCCGACTAGGATTTTTCCTTATGGGAAAAAAGCCTTTTTTAGTTTTGATTTTTTGCTGAAAAATCGACTTAAAATCAATATTTTTGTATCAGAAGTACGAAAATACCAAGTCCCAGAAGGGAAATATATGCTTGGGAAATTAATCAGACAAAATCGTAAATCTTCGATTATTTGGTCTAATCAGACTATTGATTTTCAAGGAAAGCCCTTGAAAGAAGTTCAAAAAAATTGGTAAATAATCAATATGATTCAAAATAATTACATCAAACAATTAGACGGGCTTCGATTTGTGGCTGTGACTTTGGTATTAATTGACCACTGGACGGGAGATGCCCTGAATTTCCCGATTTCCTATCTTGGCGTTTGTATGTTTTTTGTTCTAAGTGGCTTCTTAATTACAAGAATTTTACTTCAGGCTAAAGAAAAAGATGAGAAATTTGCCCGTGGACATGGTTTTTCGCTGAAACAATTTTATATCCGACGTACAATTAGAATATTTCCAGTTTATTATCTGACAATATTTATACTGTATTTATTGAACGAACCTCCTATTCGGGAGAAAATAGCTTGGTATTTAACTTATTCTACTAATATTTACGTAGCACTCAAGCATACTTGGTTAGGCTCAAGCGATCATCTTTGGTCATTAGCTGTTGAAGAACAATTTTATCTTTTTTTCCCTTTTGTCGTTTTGTTCATTCCACTGAGAAAATTGAAAACTCTTTTTGTTGTTTTTATCATTTCTGCAGTAGCTTTGAGATTTGGATTTTATTATTTTAAATCACCATGGATGACTCCTTATGTATTGATGCCTACTGCGTTAGATGCTTTTGGGCTAGGAGCGTTATTGGCATTTGGGTATTTTTATAAAGATGAAAAAGTGAAACAATGGATTACAAATAGAACTTTTTTATTGTTGAGTTTGATGGCATACCTTATGATTGTAGTGATAGGAAAGTATTTTACCGAAGAAGAAAATATTGTAAGAATGGTATTTTTGAGGCTTTTTGAATCAATTTTTTCTGTGTTTTTGGTAGGAAATGCCGCTTATGGTTTTGGTGGTTTGACTAAACAAATTTTAGAAAATCGAGTCAGTGTTTATTTAGGGCAAATTTCTTATGGTTTATATATTTATCATAAGTTTGTATATGATTTTTACAGAGAAAGTGAGCAGCATCCGACTATTATTTTATTGAAAAAAATCCCATTTATTGCTGAAAATGTCATTCTTAAACTGATATTTTTATATCTTTTGACGATTGCATTGGCAAGCCTTTCTTGGAAACTTTTCGAGAAACCGATTAATCAATTAAAAGACAAATTTAGCTATTAAAAACGCAGAGAATCAGGAGTAAAACCTGATTCTCTATGTTTAACGTTTATGAATGCGTTTGACGATTTTTCGTCGGTCATCAATATAGACCAATATATAATATCCAGGGTTGAGCATTTCTAGATTCATCCGATTTTCTTGTAAAGGCATATTTTCAATCTCTAAAAGAACTTTTCCTTGTAAATCTGCCAGATACATTGTAGCATTTTCCTGAGGAATGAATGGAAAATTGACCTGCATATAATCAACCGTTGGATTTGGATAAGCCGTTATAGAAAGATAATTATCTTCATTAGCAGTAATGACTACTTTCTCAGCAATGCTGTTATCGACCACTATATTAATACTCCATCCCATAGATTTAAGGCAATTGAGCAATACTTCACCAGGTTTTTGGATAACCTCAGCCGTTTTTATATTCGGCGACATCAGAGAATTTGGGTTTCCTGCTGGGTAAATACCTTCATCTAAATGCGAAAAACTGGAACCTGCACGAAAAGGATTTGGAGCATATAATTGCGGAGGATTATTGACGAATTTTGGCAAAGATAGATGAAAAAAAACTTCATTGCTTGTCAATACTTGTTTGAGATTTGTTGAAGGATTACCATAAATCGCACCGTTGATAAGTTTATTTTTTCGAGAATCAACCATGAATGCATCAAAAATATATGGAATGCCAACCTGACCATATTTACCCTGAGAATTGTTGATAATATTCATCGAAGAAGAGAAACCTAGTCCATGGGCTATTTCGTGTAGTAAAATAGAGATTAAATCATATTCTCCGCTCTGAGGTTTCCCGTCGAGACCTTCATACCAATTAATATTTGAGTTGAGTGTAACATTAATATCAGCTTCTGCACCGTTCAAATTTCGATTACTTAGAGCTTCCGCCAATGTAACTGGATACCAAGTATTCATTTGGGGCAATCCCCCCAAATCTTTATATATTTTACTCGCCCCCGTTTCTGCCAAAACCCCTACGCCTAAAGAACTCCAATTGGCAGTAATTCGAATAACCTGAGATGATACTAAGTATCTTTCCCAAATTGAAACAGCTTTTTCAAAGGGATTTATCAAATAAGATGGAAAATTAACATAAGTTACTTCAATATTAGAGGTTGCGATAGATTTGAACTTACTATCATCGATTTCGGGCAGTATTTGGGTAAAACTATCGCCCTCACCCGCATAGCAGACGGTAGGTTCGAGAGGCAATACATCTTGTGCAAAAGCCTTGTAAATGATGCCATGTCCTATACAATAAGTAATAATTAGAGAACGGAGAAACATAAATGGCTATATAATATGGGAACTTTTTGGAATATTAATTCAAAATTAGTGAAAACTCTCCAAATTTTTAAATTTGGAGAGTAACTGAGTTTAAAAATTTTTTATAAATGATTGAATTCCTGATTTTTCGATATTTTTTTGAGCTTCTTGAGCCAAATTCATTTTATCAAACATTCCATAAACGACACGATAAACCATCACTTGATTGGAGTCTTGGATACTTTGAATCGCTATTTTATTTGCTTCGATTGCAGTATTTTTGATTAATTTTTGAGCAAAATCCTGAGCAAATTTAAGTTGATTAAATGCCGCCAATTGCAAGCCAAACCCTTTTTGGTCTTTTATTTGTCCATCCAAATTATAGAAACAATTGCTCTGAAAAGTAGTTTTTGATTCCACTTTAGGCTCATCACTTTTGGGCTTTATAATTTTATCTTTTAATGATACTGTTTGCGGATAGCTGTTATCGGTACTTGCCAAAAGTACGTGACTATCTACTGCTTGCGATGTTGATGTACGTTCGGTAGCCTCCATGATGGGAGTAGCTGTTGAGGGGCGAGCCATCATTGTTTTATCTTTAATTCTCAATACAACTGTTTTCCCAGTATCGGTATTTGTCAATTTTACTTTTTTATTAAAATTGATAATACTTTCTTGTGGTTTTGCTTCTTGAGCATAAGATTGTACTAATATTCCACTAAGGAATAAAGTCTTTAAGTAAGTTTGAAGTAGATTCATGGTTTTCGATGCTAAATGATTAATTTATTTTCGGTAAATAATTAGATTTTGTTCAAATATTATGCCAAAAATATTATCACTTGCTCAAAAACCATGAATATTACAATAATTGCTTTTATTATTTAAACTCTTTCACAAAAGGGGTGTAACCCAACTTCAAAAATGATTGTTGTTTTTGGCGTGCAAACTCTTCTGTTTTCATGACACCGTAATAGACCTTATAGAATTTTTTATCTCCCATTTTTACGGTATAGATAAAAAATTGCTTTTTTGTAGCATCACCTTTACGGGCGATATTGAGTACGTACTCTTTGGCAAGCTCCAAATCATTAAAAGACGCAAATTGTAGGGCAAAGCCTGCTAAATCTTTTTTGCCTTTGACATAAATAAAATTTTCGATATCCTCCAATTCCATTACAATAGTAGCTCGATTTGACTCGATGGAATGAGAATAATTTGAGTTAAAATGCCCTTTGGCTTGAATTATTTGGAAGCTTCCAATAAAAAATGTAATTAATAATCCCTTTTTCATTGTTTCGTAAGTTTATAATAAATTCATAGCAAACTCCGTGCTAAACTTGTTTCTTACACAAAAAAAAATGAAATTTGGAAATTAATTCTTTAACCTTTAATGATTTTTAGTGTTTTTTTGCCTAAAATCCTTCTTTTAGTGCGAAAAATACAAGCTCAATTATGAAAAACTTTTTTCCATTCCCAGAAAATGGGCAGACCCGAATAGTTATCGAAAGGGTAAGCCCAGAAATTGATGCCGGTAGATTTTCTACTAAGGCAATCGTTGGTGATACAATCGATGTTGAAGCTGATATTTTAGTGGACGGGCATGATTTAATTGCCGCAAGATTGTTGTATAAGCATGAATCGGATAAAAAATGGTCTGAAAAAATCATGTCAGCAAAAGGAAATGACCGTTGGGTGGGGCATTTTATTGTTGAAAAGCAAGGCTTTTACACATATACGATTGAAGCATGGGTTGATCACGCTTCAAGCTGGAAACATGAAGTAGAATTGAAAGTAAATGCAGGCTTGATTTTAGGCGTAGAATTGCTTCAGGGGGAAGTTTTTTTGAATACAATGGCAAAAGTAGCCAAAGGTGATGATAAAAAAGCAATTCAAGATGCTGCCAAAGCAATGCTCAATCCAAATCGTTATGAAGAGGCTGTTCGCTTGGCCACAAGTGAGCAAATGCACGAATGGATTGAAAAATATCCAGATAGACAAGCACCTTTTCGATATCAATCTCTTTCTTTATATGTGGATAGAAAGAAAGCGGCATTTTCTGCCTGGTACTCCATGTTTCCGAGGTCAGCAGCAAGAGAATTTGGGCATCATGGTACGTTTAAAGATGTAGAAAAATTATTGCCAAGAATCCATGAAATGGGCTTTGATGTACTCTATATCCCGCCAGTACATCCCATAGGTCAAACTCACCGTAAAGGTAAAAATAATACTGTAAATGCCGAACCAGACGATGTTGGTGTACCTTATGGCATTGGTTCGGAACTAGGAGGGCATACGGCAATTCATCCTGATTTAGGTACGCTTGATGATTTAAAACATTTAATTCAGGCTTGTCAGCAAATGGGTATCGAATTGGCTATGGATTTAGCTATTCAATGTTCGCCAGATCATCCTTGGGTAAAAGACCACCCAGATTGGTTTAAGATTTTGCCTGATGGTACGATTAAATATGCAGAAAATCCACCTAAAAAATACCAAGATATCTATCCCGTTAATTTTGAAACCGAAGATTGGAAAAATCTTTGGAATGAACTTAAAATGGTCATCAAAACTTGGGCTGAATGGGGTATTAGAATTATTCGGGTGGATAATCCTCATACAAAATCTTTCAACTTTTGGGAATGGGTGATTGCGGAAATCAAGCGGGAATATCCTGATATGATATTTTTGGCAGAAGCATTTACGAAACCGAAAGTCATGCAGCAACTTGCTAAATTGGGCTACACCCAATCATATACTTATTATGTGTGGCGAACTAATAAAAAAGAAATTATTGAGTACATGACCGAATTGACCAAAGGTGAAATGAAGCATTATTTTAGACCTAATTTTTGGCCGAATACGCATGACATCAATCCTTATATGCTACAAAATGGGCATGAACCTTTATTCCTGATTCGTCTTTTTATGGCGGCAACTTTAGTAGGAAATTATGGTATTTTCGGGCCAACTTATGAACTGATGTATCATGAGCCATACCCTGGTAAAGAAGAGTATGCTTTTTCTGAAAAATACGAGGTTAAGTATTGGGATTGGGAACAAAGAAATAAATTGACCTATATCATTTCCCAAGTAAACAAAATTAGAAACGAAAATACTGCTTTTCACGATACCAATAATATTGAGTTCTGCGAAACAGATAATGAGCAGATTTTAGCTTATGTAAAAACATCTTCTGATGGAAATAAAATTTTGTGTGTCGTGTCTTTAGATGGTTATTCGGTGCAAGAGGGGTTTGTAAATATCCCTTTGTGGAAAATTGCTAAAAATGAATGGGATTCTTATCGAGTACATGATTTACTTTCAGGGGCAAGTTATCATTGGCAAGGTGCAAGGAATTTTGTAAGGCTCGATCCTCATATTTTGCCATTTCATCTTTTTAGAATAGAAGAGTTTTAGATGAAGCAAGGTTAATAACCTTGCTTTTTAATTTTTTTTTAATGTAATATTTGTTTTGGCTTAATTTTTGCACTATAATTTGTAAATTAAAGTCCTGAAAATTAAAGAATTATCTGAAATAGCCTTTACTATTTTATTAATAATAATTAATGTTCAGGCAATCAATTATTATTAATTTTTGCTAACCATTTTTGCCATGAAATTTACCAAAATGTTGCTCTTGCTATGTATCTTGCAAATGAGCATGAAACAATTAACTGCCCAATCAAAGCTTAAGGTAGGTGCAAATCCAACATCTATCTCAAATAATTCTCTTTTTGAGGTAGAATCATCAACTGATACTACCAAATTTACAATCACAAAAGCGGGACTAATTGGAATAGGGACATCTAGCCCAGATACATCAGCTATTTTGGATATTCAAAGCAAAACAAAAGGTGTTTTATTTCCAAAAATGACTTCCGCAGAGAG
>JACCEC012268021.1_pt1 | contig 26811 bp, 24 predicted proteins | sample 7450121 | NCBI WGS metagenome assembly JACCEC01 (sample SAMN15323455, study PRJNA562643) | freshwater metagenome | isolation source: river surface water | place: USA:Blue River Watershed | collected 2017-08-18 | reverse complement strand
TGACTCGGGTAATTGCGCGATCTGCACATGACTCCATGTCGATCCCCCTTTTTGCGCGAGCCCTGCTGAATCTTGCGTAATCACTCCTTTGCCTTCGATATGCGCGGCCACACCCAGTAACTGACCGATCGTGATGACACCTGTCCCTCCAACGCCCGCGACAACAATCCTGTAAGGTTCCAGGCAGTCTGGGACGACGGGCACAGGCAGAGTAGGCGGTGTAACCGATTGAGAGACCGATTCAGGTCGGCGTCTCGTTGCATTTTCAAGTACGACAAAACTTGGACAAAACCCTTTTAGGCATGATTCGTCCTTGTTGCAACTGCTGAGATTAATTTGACGTTTGCGTCCAAATTCCGTCTCCAGAGGTTCGACTGACAGACAATTACTCTTGACCGAACAATCTCCGCAGCCTTCGCATACCAGTTCGTTAATGACGACAATCCGTTTTGGATCTTCGAGCTTTCCAGCTTTCCGTCTTCTTCTTTTTTCGGTGGCGCAGGTCTGGTCGTAGACAATGACAGTCGTGCCTGGGATCTCTCTAAATAAGCGCTGAACCTGATCAAGGTCGTCTCGATGCCAGACTTGAACGCCTGGTTCAAGCTCGACACCATCATAACGCTGCGGATCGTCTGTGACGACCGCCACACGTTTGACGCCTTCTGCAATACAGCTTTTGACAATTTGCGGAGTAGTCAATCCCTCTGGACGTTCACCCACTTGTTGCCCGCCGGTCATCGCAACGGCATCGTTGTAAAGAATTTTGTAAGTGATATTGACACCAGCTACCACGGCCTGACGAATCGCCAGCGAGCCGCTGTGGAACCAAGTGCCATCGCCAATATTGGCAAAGACATGTTGATCTTTGACAAAGTGAGACTGGCCTACCCAGGGTGCGCCTTCGCCGCCCATTTGGGTAAAGGTCGAGGTGGATCTGTCCATCCACAACACCATGTAGTGGCAGCCGATTCCAGCCATGGCCCGACTACCTTCAGGTACACGTGTGCTAGTGCTGTGTGGACAGCCACTACAGAACCAGGGCGGCCGTTCTCCGACAGTCGGATCAACCACTTGAAGGGAGCGCTGTTTAGCCTCGATCACTGCCAGGCGCGCATGAATGCTTGCACGAACTGAATCTGGCAGGGGCCGGCGTAACAACCTTTTGGCGATCGCCTGTGCAATGATCGCCGGACTCAAGTCGGCGTTTGCGCGCAACAGCCAGTGGCCAGCAGGGTTTGATCTTGCCCATTCACCACCGCTGTGATCATTGTCGGGTTGATCAAACTTGCCTAAAACATCCGGCCGTGTGTCAGGCCGCCAGTTGTAAAGCTCTTCTTTAAGCTGATACTCAATGACTTGGCGTTTTTCTTCGACGACTAAAATTTCTTCGAGACCTAGAGCGAACTCCCGGGTCGTACTTGCTTCGAGTGGCCAGACGACATTGACCTGATGCACGCGTAATCCGATATCTCTGCAGACTTCGTGCGTCAAACCCAAATCTATCAATGCCTGACAAGTGTCTCGGTATGCTTTACCACTGGCCATGATGCCCAGTCGATCATGGGGCCCCTGAATGACGGTATGGTTCAGTTTGTTGGCTCGAATGTATGCGAGAGCTGCGTACCACTTGTACTCCATCAGGCGAGCCTCTTGAGCGAGTGGTGCGTCAGGCCAGCGAATATGCAGCCCGCCTTCTGGCAGTAGAAAGTCTTCGGGCAATATGATGCGAACCCGGTCTAAGTCGACATCCACACTTGCGCTTGATTCAACGACTTCCTGGATAGTCTTCATGCCGGACCAAAGACCGGAGAAGCGACTCAGGGCAAACGCATGCAGACCCATGTCAAGGATCCCTTGAACATCGCTCGGGAAAAATACCGGCAGTCCGCAGGCTTTGAAAATATGGTCACTCTGATGGGCGGCTGTCGAACTTTTAGCAATGTGATCATCCCCTGCAATCGCAATCACACCGCCGTGAGGTGAAGTGCCAGCCATATTTGCATGTTTGAACACATCGGAACAGCGATCGACTCCCGGTCCTTTACCGTACCAAATTCCAAAAACACCATCGTATTTTTTTTGTTCCGGAAAGAGTTCGACCTGCTGGGTTCCCCAAACGGCTGTAGCAGCGAGTTCCTCGTTGACGCCAGGCTGAAAGACAATATTGTGTTTTTTGAGATGATCAGACGCCTTCCAGAGCGCCTGATCATAGCCTCCCAAGGGGCTTCCACGGTAGCCGCTGATAAAACCAGCGGTCTGTAGTCCGGCTTGCGCATCGCGCAGTTGTTGAACCATAGGAAGCCTGACCAGAGCTTGAACCCCGCTCATAAACGCCCGGCCGCGCTCTTGTGTATATTTATCTTCGAGTGATACCTTGTCGATCACCTTGTGAGTGGACTCGGTCAGAGGTGCATTCATGGGTAATTTTCCTTTGATCAAAAGGGTTTCCCGTCGACTCTTGCAACGTTCCTCCTAATCATCGACGCAGAATACAATGTTGTCAAACAATCCATCCCAAGTGAGACAAGATGAGTGATTTAAGCTATTGGCTGATTCGCTGCGGCAATCAGGTACTGATTTCCATAGATGAGGAGGGAAAGGAGGCGTTCCCCCGTGCTCGGCACGATGACTTCTTGGATTTGGACCAGCCTTTGCACATTGGTCATTGGAACGGAGTCTCATGCTATGCAATTGAGACCCCCGAGATTCCCGCCCATATTTCCGGAGAACTCAGGCCGGTGCGCAGCCTGTTTGCATCTGCCGGCCCTGAAATATTTGCGTTGGCGGGGCGCGGAACCCAGATGATCGATTGGCAGAAAAACCATCGATTTTGCGGGCATTGTGGCACACCCACCATCATGAAAAAAACCGAGTTCGCGCTGGAGTGCCCCGCCTGCCGGTTGGTGGCATACCCCCGCATTTCTCCAGCCGTGATGGTATTGATTGAACGAGGAGATGAGTTAATGTTGGCGCGTAGCCCGCATTTTCGTCCTGGAGTATTCAGTGCACTGGCTGGGTTTGTGGAGGCGGGTGAGACTTTGGAGCAATGCGCGGTGCGCGAGGTACGCGAGGAGGTGGGACTGGAGATCACGAATTTGCGTTATTTCACCAGTCAATCGTGGCCCTTTCCCAATTCACTCATGATTGCGTTTTTTGCTGATTATGCCGGCGGAGAAATCACACCAGATCCAAGCGAAATCGAAGCGGCAGGATGGTTTGCCCGCGATGCCTTGCCACCACTGCCCGACCATGTGAGCATTGCAAGACAGTTGATTGATGCCTCTTGCCGGATACATACAGCTCAGCGTATGTACACCGGTCAGTAGTATCGGGCAATCAGCATTGGTAAATTGATATCGAGCCGCTCGTTCTCTAGTATGTGTCAAACATGCGTTGAATCTCGGCACGATCTTTTGTTTGAGTGAGTGCCATCGCCAAGAGGATTCGGGTTTTTTGTGGCGTGAGGTTGTCTGCCTGAATAAAGCCAGCCTCCCGCATTTTGCTTGGTGCAAAGGTTCTTCCCGAGCCAGCACGTGAAGAAATTGCCACGACCAAACCTTGTTTAACTGCAGATTCCATGGCGGTAAACTCTTCAGGAGAAAGGAGTCCTGGTGCGAATGCTGCACCAACGAGTCCTTTTGCCCCGGCTTGAATAAAAGCTTGCACAGCTACACCATCTCCTCCGGCATAGCTATAGGCAATATCCACTCGCGGTAAGTGCTCGATTTCCCTCAGGTCGAATTCTGTGTCTGGGGTGCGACGTCGTGTGGGGCTTCGATAAATCACAATTCGATCGCCATCGACATGACCGAGTGCGCCAAAATCGGGGGAACGGAAAGTTTGTAGCCTGCCGTTTGATGTTTTTGTCACCTCACGGGCAGACTGGATTTCATCGTTTAGACAAACCAATACTCCTAGATCTCTCGCTTCGGGGCAGGCCGCTAATCGGACTGCGTTGAAAATATTCATGCCTGCATCTGTCGACAATGCGCTCGCAGGTCGTTGAGCGCCGGTCAGCACAACAGGAATATCTGTTTTAAGCCCAAGATTGAGTGCATAAGCGGTTTCTTCCAAAGAAGATGTCCCATGCAAAATCACCACGCCAGCTAGATCAGAATGCTCAACAGTGAGCTGTGCAATGACTTCTGCAAGTTTTTTCCAGTGAGGAAAACTTACTGCGGTCGAAAGCAGTGTATCGAAAGCAACAGGAATCACATCAGCCACACTTTTAGCCTGTGGGAATTTTTCCAACATGCCGTGCGCATCTAGTCTTGTTCCAGTCGAACTGTACTCAAACACATCAAGTTCGCCCAAAATACTCAGGGAAGTAATGGTGCCGCCAGTGCTGATCAGAGCGACTTTAGGTTTTTTTGTCATGTGCGATCCGTTGTCTAATGAATGTTTTTAAGCGACTTTTAAAGTTTACATCTTAAAAAATGGCACTAACTTCCTTTAAATACAGCTGAACGCTTTTCTTTCCATGCTGCCGCACCTTCCTTGATGTCCTCTGATTGCTCAGAGTGTAGGACGGCTTGTTTAATTCCAACCTCGTCTAACTGACCGCGGGCAATTAAATTCAGATGCTTTTTAATGCCGAGCAGGGCGAGTGGCGCCATGGAAGCGAGTAGCTTAGTCAATTCCTCGACACGGCCATTCAAATCTTCAGGCTCGACAACTTCAGTTAAAAAGCCGATCTCTTTCATTTCTGCGGCATCGATTTTTTCAGCAGTTAAAAAAAGTCTTTTGGCTTGATTAAGGCCCAGACGAGTGACATATCGCACCATACCGCCGGGATAAAAGTGCAATCCTAACTTGGCGGCTGGCATGAACATATTGGCAGCAGTACTCCCCAATCTAAAGTCGCAAGCTAGACTCAGATCCGTTCCGCCTCCGTAGACACCACCGTTAATGGCGGCGATCGTCACAGGTCGAGCCTGTTCGAGTAGATCAACCGTTTCGCCAAAAAAAATAGAGGAGGGTGCGCTGTCCGCAGCAAGAGAGGAAATGTCATAACCGCTACAAAAATACTTTCCCTCGGCTAATACTCTTAAGATGAGTATGTCAGTATTTTGATTCACAGTCTGGATGTGAGACTGAATCACTTTCAGATCTGCCGGGCTTAAGCGATTGGCATAATCAGGATTGCATAAACGCAGGGTGGCAATATTGCCATCCACAGTCAATTCTGGCGAAGTTGTTGATTTTTTTGAATGGGTGATTGACATGCTATGCCCGTGCTTGGGGAATGTGTGTGTAAGCTCAAAGTTCCTGGCTGATCCAGGCGACGAGCGCTGAAATAGTGATCACAGATAAAACCGTTGAAACTAAGATCGCGCGCGCGCTTGCGGCTGCGTCACGTTGATAGAGTTGTGACATCATGAACGGGCCTGTTCCAACAGGAAGCGCTGCTGCCAAGATCGCAACCAAGGCCCAAAGTTTTGGAACATCAAAGACAAACAAAACCAATACTGCGGTCAGTGCAGGCTGAACAAGTAGCTTGAGCAAAACGATGCGTATGACTTCAGGGCCTGCTTGCTGATGCGTCGTTTGTCCGAGAAACAAACCGATTGCGATGAGTGCGCAAGGCGTCGAAGCATCCCCCAGCAGGCTGATGTAACGTATCGCTGGAGTCGGGAGTGGCCATTGCATCAAAGACCAGAGCACACCGAGTACGGGCGCCACCAGGAGTGGATTGCGAAGCATCGAGACAATCACTTTTTTGATGGCGGGGCCGATTTTCGAGTTTTCAAGCCGTTGTAACTCGACAAGCATGATCGCGACAGCAAAAAGCAAAGAGACAGTGAAAACAGCAGTAATGACTGAAGGTCCCAGACCTGCTTTACCAAACACCATCAAGCACAGTGGTATCCCCATGAAACCCGCATTTCCGTATGCTGCGCTCATGCTATTGATCAGATTGTCGATAGGAGCGACATGCTTGTCTCGCGCGATCACATAATAGATTCCTGCTGTGCCAAACATTCCAAGCGCGAAAGACCAGAAAAAACCGGGCTGGGCAAGATCTCTCATGTCAGAACCTGACATCGCAGCGAATAATTGCGCGGGGAGGGCAAGATAAATGACAAAGCTATTCAACCCCTCGCGGCTAGTGGAACCGAGCAAGTTGGTTTTTGTGCAGACCCATCCTGTCAGGATCAAGGCAAAAACCGGAAAGGCAGCTTCAATGACTGCAGCGAACATGGCCGAAAAGAGTTGGAATTTAAGGTTTCTTAGTGTAGCGCTTTGGCCGGGGCCTGGATGCCTGAGAACGCCTACTCAGTCATAATACGCAGAGGAGTGGTCAAAATTTCAATGTAATCGCCCGCGAGGCAGGTGAGTGATGAATCAGGAGAATATTCGAGTCGTGCTGGGTGCTTGGGACGAAATGGGAAGTCAGGCTTCCGCAATTCGTTTCGCGGTGTTTGTTGAGGAGCAAAAGGTCCCGTTGGCCTTGGAGCTTGACGAAATGGATGTGCTAAGCCTCCACGCTCTGGCCTTGGATCACCATGGTGAAGCAGTCGCGACGGGCAGGCTGCTTCCCGATGGTCATATTGGAAGAATGGCCGTTAAGCAGTCCGAGAGAAAAAGGGGGATTGGTGCTCAGGTTTTACGCGCGCTGACAGAGGCGGCAGTGTTTAAGGGCTACTCAGAGGTCTTGCTAGGCGCCCAGCTTCATGCGACTGGGTTCTATGCCAGACAGGGATTTGTGGAGTACGGAGAAATATTCATGGATGCGAATATTCCCCACATCATGATGAAAAAGAAGCTGGCATGAAGAGGTTGTTTTGATTGATCGTGTCGGCCCGATAGTGGTTGTGTCAGCGGTTGTGACATTTAGGCAATAAAAAACCCCAAAATCTTTTAAAAGAGTTTTGAGGTTAGTTATTTTGCTGAAAATCAGCTGGGGAACGTTAAAGCAACAGGTATTTTGCTTTACACTTCAGTGGTGCCCAGAAGAGGACTCGAACCTCCACACCTTGCGGCACACGGACCTGAACCGTGCGCGTCTACCAATTCCGCCACCTGGGCCTATCTGTACTTCAGAAGCACCGCATTATAAGCGAGATTCAAACTTTGGCAAACCGCCTTCCTCCTCATTCTAAAAACAGCCGCGTGACTGCTGCTTCTCCCGAGCTGCCTCCTGACTTCGATCCTGATGTTCCAAGTCGCGAGGAAATTCTCGAGTCCTTGCGAACAGCGCTCGTTCCACTTTCACCAGAGGATCTCGCCACCAGGCTTGGACTCGAATCCGAAGAAACTCTCAAAGGTTTCCATCGTCGCCTCTCTGCGATGGAACGTGATGGCCAGCTTTTGCCAAATCGAAAGGGCGTTTTGTTACTCGCCAACAAACTTGATTTTGTTGCAGGTCGAGTTCAGGGGCATCGTGATGGTTTCGGATTTCTGGTGCGCGACGGTGGCGGTCCGGATCTATTCCTTTCACCTCGTGAAATGCTCAAGGTTTTGCATGGTGACCGTGTTCTCGTCAAACCAACGGGTGAATATCGAGGCAAACCAGAGGCCACCATTGTCGAGGTGATTGAGCGCCGCACGAATCGATTGGTGGGTCGTTTTCTGAACGAACGCGGTTTGACCATCGTTGTGCCTGAAGATCAGCGTATCAAGCACGATGTACTGATTCCGCCCTCTGACACTGGAGGCGCTCAGCACGGCCAGGTGGTGTCAGTCGATATTATTGAACAACCCACTCGACATACGCAGCCTCTCGGACGTGTCGCCGAAATCTTGGGTGAAATAGACGATCCTGGTATGGAGATCGAAATTGCGGTGCGCAAATTCGATGTTCCAGTGGATTTCTCCGATGCGGCGCTTCGTCAGACCGACAAACTTCCCGAGGGTGTTCGTCGTCAAGATCTCAAAGATCGTGTGGATCTCAGGGATGTCGCCTTTATTACCATCGACGGTGAAGACGCGCGCGATTTCGATGATGCCGTCTATTGTGAAGAAGTCGATCTCGGATCCGGACGTAAGCGTCCCGCGTGGCGTTTGTTAGTGGCTATTGCCGACGTCAGTCATTATGTGACGCCCGAAGATTCTCTGGACATGGATGCCCGCGAACGCGGCACGAGTGTGTACTTTCCTCGCCGTGTGATTCCCATGCTGCCAGAAAAGCTGTCGAATGGTTTGTGTTCATTGAATCCTCAGGTCGACCGACTGGTGTTGGTGTGTGACATGGTGATTCCTTTGTCCGGTGCTAAAGCAGGCACGGTAGCGGCCTATCAGTTTTATAACGCGGTCATTCACTCCCACGCTCGTACAACCTACAACCAGGTTTGGGAGTCTTTACAGCAGCCCCAAGGGCCCGCGGCGAGAAGTCTTTCGCATGTTTTGCCGCAAATTCAGGGATTGCATTCAATTTTTCAAGTCTTGCAACAGGCTCGTAAAGAACGTGGAGCCATTGATTTTGATACGGTCGAGACAAAGATCGTGTGTAACGAATTGGGGCGAATCGAAAAGATTATCGGGCTTGTGCGCAACGATGCGCATCGTTTGATCGAAGAGTGCATGTTGGCCGCGAACACGTGCGCCGCTGATTTTATGGCGCGCAGCAAGCACATTGGTCTGTATCGAATTCACGAGGGACCCACCACCGATAAGCTCAAGGCGCTGCGTGAGTTTTTACGCACACTAGGATTGAGTCTTGGAGGTGGAGCAGAGCCCACAGCCAAGGATTATGCCGAGTTGCTGGACAAGGCTCGGGCTCGCCCAGATTATGCTTTGTTACAGACAATGTGCCTGCGCTCCATGCAGCAGGCCATATATGGTCCTGACAATATGGGACACTTTGGCTTGTCTTACCCCGCATATACACATTTCACATCACCGATCAGACGTTACCCGGACTTGCTGACGCATCGCGTCATCAAGGCTTTACTCAAGGGCGAACGCTATCAACCCAACCTCCATGGTTTTGTCGCTGCTCCTGGCGCGACTAAACAGGAGTACGAGCATGATCTCTGGGAACGTTTGGGTTTGATGCTGTCTGGCACCGAGCGTCGTGCTGATGAAGCTTCCCGTGATGTTGAAGCGTGGCTGAAGTGTTGGTTCGTGAAAGAGCGCGTTGGTGAAACATTCAGCGGCAGAGTCACGGGTGTTGCAAGTTTCGGTATTTTCGTCACGCTCGATACCTTGCATGTTGAGGGAATGGTGCATGTTTCTGAATTGGGAACTGAATACTTCCAGTTCAATGAGTCCATGCATGAACTTCGTGGAGAGCGAACCGGAATCCGCTACCGCCTGACGGATGCTGTTCAGGTTCAGGTCGCTCGAGTCGATCTCGAGGCCCGTCGCATTGAGTTTCGTCTCGTGACTGGTACAAGCTTTGTCGCTTTGCGCAAAGCAGCGTCTCGTCCGGATGATTCTGTCGCGCGTCGTGTTAAAAAGGCGGCCCCCACAAAACCCTCTGAATTGTTAGGCAAAGTCGCGAGTGTCCGCCGCGCCGAAGCGAAAAAAGCGGGCAAACAAGAATCTGCGCGCCCGAGTAAAAAGTTACTTCGGGCCACTAAAAAAAGCGCAGGCGTAAAGAAATCAGCTCGAAAAGGGCGTTAGGAATTGATTGATGGCAGCAACACAAATGCTCGCGGGTTTTCACGCGGTGATCGCCAGGCTTCGACAGGCGCCTGAAACGATCAGAGAGGTTTACGTAGAAGCGCAACGCAAAGACAAGCGCATGCAGTCGCTCATTGATCAGGTGGGCAAGGCAGGGCGCCCTGTGCATTTGGTCGGCGCGGACCGACTCGACGGGCTTTCTGGAGGTGCGCGCCATCAGGGAGTGGTTGCTGTCGCGGATGCACGCAAACTGGCGGATGACCTGGACGAGGTTTTGGATGGCGTCGAGGGACCCGCGCTTCTGTTGATTTTGGATGGTGTGACCGATCCCCATAATTTGGGAGCTTGTTTGCGAACGGCGGATGCGGCAGGTGTGCATGCCGTTGTGGCTCCCAGGGATCGTGCGGTTGGTTTAAACACAACGGTTCAGCGTGTTGCCTGCGGGGCGGCAGAATCTGTTCCATACATCATGGTGACGAACCTCGCGCGCACGATGCGCGAGTTGAAAGATCGCGACATCTGGCTAGTGGGTACAGATGATCAAGCTTCCGAGGGCATTCATCAAATTCAAGGAAAGCGCTCGATGGGCTGGGTGATGGGAGCCGAGGGTGAGGGCATGCGCCGTTTAACGCGTGAAACTTGCGATGAGTTGGTGCACATTCCGATGCTTGGTAGCGTCGAGAGTTTGAATGTGAGTGTCGCGACGGCGATTTGCTTGTATGAAACAGTCAGGCAGCGTTGCCTCAAGTAATCGGTAAAAGTCATCTACTAAACTATTGTTTTATTTCATAGCCTTTTGTTGAGTATTTTTATGGCAAAGCACGGATTTACCACGAACATTTTGCACGGCGATCGCCGACTATCCGTTGAGCACGGTGCGGTGCACAAGCCGATCCATACCTCTTCTCAATACGCCTATCCGGACTCCCGAGAACTTGCCGCCGTTTTTCAGGGAAAACCCGGCTATACCTACGCGCGCCAAGGGACTCCCACGACGGATGCCCTTGAGAAGAAGATCACTGTGATGGAAGACGGTGTGGCGAGCTTAACATTCGCTACGGGTATGGGCGCATTAGCCGCATTGTTCACCACCTTGCTCAAGGCCGGGGATCATCTCATTTCCAGTCAGTTTATTTTTGGTAATACCAATAGTCTTTTCGGCACACTCGAGCTGCTAGGTATTGAATTGACACTGGTCGATCCAACCGATATTACGGCCGTTGCGGCAGCTGTTCGTCCGAACACTCGCATGGTTTTTACGGAAACGATCGCCAATCCCGGCACACAAATTGCAGATCTCGAGGCGATTGGCGCGCTCTGCGCCGAGCGTGGGTTAGTGTATGTGGTGGACAATACTCTGACATCGCCCTGGCTTTTCAGACCTAAGACCGTCGGTGCAACATTTGTGATGAATTCTCTTTCCAAGCATATCGGTGGACATGCGCATGCTTTGGGAGGATCGTTGACTGATACGGGTTTATTTGACTGGACAAAGTATCCCAACATTCTGGATGTCTATAAAAAGGGTGCAGCTTCTGGTTGGGGTCTGACGCAAATTAAGAAAAAAGGTTTGCGTGACATGGGCGCCACGCTTTCTGCCGACGCGGCGCACAGGATTGCGGTTGGCGCTGAAACACTTTCTTTGCGCCTGAGCAAAATTTGCACAAATGCCCAGGCACTAGCGCTCTTTTTATCCAAGCATCCAGGGGTTTCAAGGGTTGCTTATCCAGGGTTGGCTTCGCATCCTCAGCATGCCCGCGCGCAAAAACTTTTCAAGGGCGGATTCGGAAATCTGATTGCATTTGAGCTTGCCGAGGGAATTGATTCATTTGACTTCTTGAATCATCTGGAGGTAGTGATTTTGGCAACCCATGTTGGCGATACGCGTAGTTTGGCGCTGCCTGCGGCACAAACCATTTATTATGAAATGGGGCCTGCTTTGCGCGCGCAAATGGGGATTGGCGAGGGCTTGATTCGTTTGTCAGTGGGGATCGAGGATGAGGCGGATCTTCTAGCTGATTTCGCCCAAGCTTTTGACAAATGTCAAAAATAATTCCCAGCGATCGTGTTGAAATCGACGTGCTTTTAACGCATTTTTTTATTTGTTGCCAGCGTTGATTGTGAAGAGTGTGGCTTAGCTTCACAAAATTCTTTCATTTTCTTACATTCAAGTAATTTGCGGCTGATACGGTGATTTTTTCTTGACAGCCGCAGCGTCACGAGGCTTAATGTTGGCATGTGCTGTTGCAGTTGAATTGCACTGAAATGATCTGGCACAGATGAGAAAAAACATCTGGCTTTTTTTAACACCACTAGAGGTATCTCTAATATGAACAAAACCGAATTGATCGATCACATCGCCACTAAGGCTGACATTTCTAAGGCCGCTGCTGGTCGTTCACTCGATGCAATGATTGCCGCTGTCAAGACAACGCTCAAAAAGGGCGGCACTGTGACTCTCGTCGGTTTCGGCACTTTTGCTGTGACAGCCCGCGCTGCTCGTACAGGTCGTAACCCACGTACTGGCGAAGCGATTAAGATCAAAAAAGCCAAAGTGCCTAAGTTCCGTCCTGGTAAAGCTCTGAAAGACGCAGTCAACTAATACTCATCTTTCGAGTTGCCAAAAATGTGCGGTTCGCTATAATGCGAACCGCATTTGTTTTTTTAGCTGTGTTGGCCCCTGAGTTGTTTGTTGCAAAGATTTTCGCAATCCATGGGTGCTTAGCTCAGTTGGTAGAGCGGCGCCCTTACAAGGCGTAGGTCACAGGTTCGACCCCTGTAGCACCCACCAATCACAGCAGCTGTACCCATCAATTATCCCTCACGCATATCAAGCTCATATCGAGCATCTACCCCACGAGTTCTCTAATAAGCATTAAATAGAACAGTTTTCCTGTCTATTTAAGCCTGGCGATCGTTCATTTTTTCTCATAAAGAGTAATATTTATCCTATGAGAGTTTTGTTGATTGAGGATGATCCAACGCTAGGTCGTGCCCTGCAAGAGTTTTTGACAGGTCAAGGCTACGCAGTTGACTGGCTCGCCGAAGGGCAAAGGGCCTTGCTGGCTATTAAAAACTACACCTACGACTTAGTTGTCCTAGATCTGAATCTTCCCGATATGGATGGTTTGGAGGTGCTCAGAACCTTTCGGCAGCAAGGTAGCCAGATTCCCGTTCTCGTATTGACGGCACGTGATGCCTTGGCCGATCGTGTGGCCGGTCTTGATGCGGGTGCGGATGACTATTTGTCAAAACCCTTTGAGCTCGACGAGTTGGCCGCTCGCGTGCGCGCATTTGCGCGAAGACATCTGGGCACTGTTATTCCGGTCATTGAGTTTGGGTCGATCAGCTTTGATACCGTGCATCGTGAGCTGCGCGTGGCGGGAGAGTTATTAACAGTCTCTGTACGGGAGATGTCCGTGCTCGAGATACTGTTATCGCGTGCAAGCAAGGTCGTCACTAAACAGCAAATTACCCAGGCACTTTCAGCGATGGATGCTGACTTTAGCGAAAACGCTGTGGAGGTCTATGTATACCGCCTTCGTAAAAGACTCGAGGGAAGGGGCGTTGCTATCAAGACAGTTCGTGGTTTTGGCTACATGCTCGAGCTTGAAGAGAGCGCTTGATATGCATATGTACGATCTCCTTGATCATGCAACTCGGGTGTGATCCATGAGATTTCCTCCCGCTGGCTCAATGGCCAGGCTCTTGATTATGCGGTTGTTGCCACCCATCATTGCCCTGGTGCTTCTGGATCAGACCGTGACATGGATTGTCTCCCATAAGTTAGAAATGGCGGATTGGGACCGGGAGGATGTTTTTTGGTTAATGGTAGTGGGTGAAATATTCCTCATTATCTTGCTGATATGGGTTGTTCTGAATGCCGTCAATCGCAGTATGTCGTCAGTCGAGAAATTGTCTGACCAAATCTCACAGAGATCGGCGCAAGATCTCGGGCGCATGGAGCTCAAGGGATTGCCAACGGAGTTTGATCAGCTCCTGTCGCATACCAATGCATTGTTTGAAAGACTAAACGACACCTTTGAAGCTCAACGCCGTTTTGTAGGTCATGCCGCGCATCAACTTAAAACCCCTTTGGCAGGTCTAAAACTCGAGTCCGAGCTGATGTTGGCTCAACCTCTGCCTCCTGATATTCGTCAGCGCGCTGAGAGAATTAAAACCGTTACAGATCGCATGATTCGGATGGGTACTCAGCTGCTGTTGCTCGCCAGGGTGGATCCAGAAGGGCACCCTCAAGACCATTTTGTTTTACTGGACTTATCCGAATGGACCCGCACTTGTGGCGTGGAATGGCTTGAGCGCGCTCAGGGGCGTGGTATCGAGTTGCAACTGGACGCGCCTGATCAGCCTGTCTGGATCGAAGGTGATCCAGTTTTACTCAGAGAGCTTTTAGGAAATCTGATTGATAATTCACTTCGTTATGCGAAAGGCGCAACGCGTATTCGTTTACTGGTGAGTGCGACGCCACCGACATTATCAGTAGAAGACGATGGCTGTGGAATCAGTGAGGATGATCAAAGCAGAGTTTTCGATGCTTTCTATCGTGCCTCAGATTCGATGGAGGGTGGTTCTGGGCTTGGTTTGGCGTTGGTCAGAGAAATCGCCAGAGCGCATGGTGCTTGGTGGAATTTAGTGAGTACACCGCATATGAGCGGTGTCAAGATTACTGTACTGTTCCCGGGACTTAGAAAGGGCGCACAACTCAACCGCATGGATCGTTTAAGTCAATTACAACTATAAACCGTACCTCGGTTCATGAAAGAGACCGAGGCACGTTTAAAGTATTGACTAAAAAGTGTTGATTAAACGTTTACTTCCGACCCGCACGCGCTTCGATACGCATGCGCAAAGCGTTGAGTTTGATAAAGCCAGCCGCGTCCGCCTGATTGTAGGCACCGCCGTCGTCATCAAAGGTCGCAATCGTCTGATCAAAAAGAGTATCTTTGGAATCACGCGAAACAGTGTAAACATTACCCTTGTAAAGTTTGACACGTACCCAACCATTGACATCCTGCTGTGTCGTGTCAATCAGAGCCTGAAGGGCGCGACGTTCTGGAGACCACCAGTAACCGTTATAGATTAAGGAAGCGTAACGGGGCATCAAATCGTCTTTGAGGTGCGCGACTTCGCGATCCAAAGTGATTGATTCGATCGCACGGTGCGCCTTGAGCATAATCGTGCCGCCTGGTGTTTCATAGCAGCCGCGGGACTTCATCCCAACGTAACGATTTTCAACTAAGTCCAGACGGCCAATGCCATGCTTTCCGCCAAGCTCGTTGAGTTTTGTCAATACCTGAGCGGGTGAGAGACGTACGCCATTGAGCCCAACGATGTCGCCTCTCTCGAACTCGATGTCGAGGTACTCGGCTTTGTCCGGGGCGGCCTCAGGCGATACTGTCCAGCGCCACATTGACTCTTCAGCTTCGGCTTTTGGATCTTCGAGATGGCGTCCCTCGAAACTGATATGCAGTAAGTTGGCATCCATGGAATAGGGTGCACCACCTTGCTTGTGCTTCATATCGATCGCGATTCCGGCATCTTCAGCGTACTGGAGAAGCTTTTCACGGGAAACCAGATCCCACTCGCGCCAAGGCGCGATCACCTTGATGCCGGGCTCCAAAGCGTAATAGCCGAGCTCAAACCGAACCTGATCATTTCCTTTGCCTGTTGCGCCGTGTGAGACAGCATCCGCGCCAACCTGGCGGGCGATTTCAATCTGGCGTTTCGCAATCAAAGGGCGGGCAATTGAGGTACCGAGCAAATATTCGCCCTCGTAGACTGTATTGCAGCGAAACATAGGGTAAACAAAGTCGCGTACAAATTCTTCACGCAAATCATCGATGAAAATTTGTTCTGGCTTGATCCCGAACTTAATAGCTTTGGCACGAGCAGGCTCGAGCTCTTCACCCTGACCGATATCAGCAGTAAAGGTGACAACCTCGCACTGATAGGTGTCCTGAAGCCACTTCAAAATAACTGAGGTATCAAGTCCGCCTGAGTAGGCTAAAACAACTTTTTTAATATCGCTCATGAGCTGCTCTGTGTGTATAAAAGTAAGATTTTAACCCGTTGACCGGGCTTGAAAGATTATTTAACTTGCCCAAGCAGGAGGAACTCCATCAGGGCTTTTTGAACGTGCAAACGGTTTTCCGCTTCATCCCAGACAACGCTCTGCGGACCTTCCAGAACTTCAGCGGTGACTTCCTCACCCCGGTGAGCGGGCAAACAGTGCATGAAGAGGGCATCGGGTGCGGCGCGATTCATCATGTCCGAGTCGACACACCAATCAGCAAAAGCCTTTCTACGCTCTTCATTCTCAGATTCATACCCCATGCTTGTCCAAACATCGGTAGTCACGAGATGAGCACCCTGGCAAGCTTCGTTAGGATCTGAGAATTCTTGCAGTATCGAGGGTTTCGCGGAGCCGATGCGGGAAGCTTCGAGCCTGTATCCCGCGGGAGCAGAGACATGCAATTTGAAATCAAGGAGTTCAGCAGCCTGCAGCCAGGTGTATGCCATATTATTGGCGTCACCCACCCAGGCAACAGTCTTGCCGGAAATGCTGCCGCGGTTTTCAATGAAAGTGAAAATATCCGCCAAAATTTGGCATGGATGAAATTCATTGGTTAAACCATTAATGACCGGTACGCGAGAGTGTTCAGCAAATCGCTCAATGCGAGTCTGCTCGAACGTCCGGATCATCACGATGTCCACCATGCGTGAGACAACCCGAGCGGTATCTTCAATCGGTTCAGATCGGCCTAGTTGTGAATCATTTGTTGTGAGGTGGATCACGGATCCACCCAACTGGTACATCCCGGCTTCAAATGAAACGCGCGTGCGTGTGCTGGCTTTTTCAAACACCATGGCAAGTGTTCGATCATGCAGCGAGTGATGGGGCTCGTAGCGTTTGAATTTTTCTTTGATCAGTCGCGCGCGATCCAGTACATAAAGAAGTTCTGTTCGCGTGAAATCACTAAACTGAAGAAAATGCCTGATAGGGCCATTAGGTGTGGCGACGTATGACATGTTGCACTCGATAAAGTTGGCTTGTCTGAGGCATGGCGCGAGGACTCTGTTTGAGTCTTCGCGCCATTTTCAGTCGCTTACGACTCGGCGTTAAAGGCCTTGATAAGCGGGACGAGGATCTTGACGATTTCGTCAGCCTCGGACTCAGTAATAATCAGGGGAGGGAGCATCCGGATCACGCGATCTCTGGTGACGTTGATCAGTAGCCCGGCTTCAAGCGCGCGACTGACAAGAACGCCGCAGGGCTTATCAAGCTCGATGCCAAGCATCAAGCCCTGGCCACGAACCTCTCGAACGCCAGGAACCCCTTTTAATGCTTCCTTGAGAGCGTTCTTGAGATGCGCACCGACTTTGGCAGCATGATCCAGTAATTTGTCATCCTCAAGAGTCTTGAGCGTAGCGTTGCCAGCCGCACACACGAGCGGTCCGCCTCCAAAAGTGGTGCCGTGACTTCCAGGTCCCAAAACTCCGGCTGCGGGGCCGCGAGCCGCGATGGCGCCGATTGGCACTCCGCCGCCCAGACCCTTTGCCAGCACAACGACGTCGGGCAAAATGTCTGCCCATTGGTGCGCCAGCCATTTGCCTGTTCTGCCAATGCCAGATTGGACTTCGTCAATCATCATCAGCCAGCCGCGCTCGTTGCAAAGCTTGCGCAAATCTTGCACGTAGGTGATATCAGAGGGGCGGATTCCACCTTCGCCTTGGAGTACTTCGAGAAGTACCGCGACAACACGAGGCTCTTTATCACCAGCAGCCTTGATCGCGTTCAGATCGTTATAGGCGACTTTGATAAAGCCTTCCGGAAGGGGACCAAAGCCTGTGCGTGCCTTTTCGCTGTCAGTTGCGGCAAGTGTGCCTAAAGTGCGGCCATGCCAGGAGGACTCCATCGTAATGATGGTGGGCAGAGTGTTCCCTTTCTTGTAGCCATAGTAGCGGGCCAGTTTGATGGCGGCTTCGTTGGCTTCGGCGCCACTGTTGCCGAACAACACCTCAGTCATGCCGGAGATATCAAGAATTTTTTGAGCGAGCGCTTCCTGCTCTGGAACTTGGTAAAGGTTCGAGGTATGGATCAAACGGGCAGCTTGCTGGCTGATCGCCTCCACAAGCTTCGGATGGCCATGACCGAGGCAGGAAACGCCAATGCCCGCCATGGCGTCAAGATAACGTCGGCCGTTGGTGTCCCATAACCAAACACCTTTACCGTGTGTAAAGGCAACGGGAAGACGGGCATACGTATTTGAAATGGCAGAGGTCATTGCCGAGGCTCCGTGGTGAAAATGCCCGTCAGGCGGGATCGCTTGCATGGGCGTAAAACATCAATCATATACAATCTTGGCGTGGGACTCATGAATCAGAAGTTCTTGAGTCTGATAATCGGCGATACAGGTTGTGCATGACATCAGAAGTTCGCTATTTCATTATCTTTGGTCTGACCCAATCCGGTACCGCCTTTAGGCCGAGTGATTGGGCGGAACGCCTGGCGGGTGTTCTCGCCCCTTATCGGCCAGCGGGTACTCTGGGCGGACACCTTTCATACTCGCCTTACGCTGTTCCTACAGTCATCGATGGCGTACGCAGTATCGTCATCGATGAGCGCCTGCGTGAATTGGAACCCCTTGCCTGGAAATTCGTTCACGACTTCGCAAAAGACAATAATCTAAAGACCGAGTCTGATCTTGCGACCGATCCCCTGAAAAGACATTAAAAAGACTCGCAGAATATTCGGTTGCTCGCTTCACTCAACGGGGGTCATGACTTGGCCGTTTGCGAAAAATGAGGACAGATTATCCAGCAGGCAATCGGTCATTGCGCGTCGTGTTTCATGCGTGGCGCTCGCCACGTGAGGCATCAGCACGACATTATTCATCGTTTTCAATGCGTCTGGGACTTTGGGTTCTTTGTCAAAAACATCGAGTCCAGCGCCACCAAGGGCGCCTTCGCTGAGCACCTGAACCATGGCGGGCTCGTCAATGACTGATCCGCGCGCAATATTGACCAAAATACCTTTGGGACCGAGTGCGCGAAGCACCGATTCATTGATGAGTCCTCTCGTGCTGGCACCACCCACTGTAGCGATGACAAGGAAATCGCTCCAAGTGGCCAAATCCACGAGAGAGTCTTTGTATTCGTAAGGAACTTCAGGGCGCGCGCGACGATTGTGATAGGCCACTTGCATATCAAAACCTTGACCGCGACGTGCGATAGCTTCACCGATTCGACCAAGGCCGACGACACCGAGTTTTTTGCCGCTCACGCGAGTCCCGAGCGTGAGGCCCCCAACTTTGTTTTCCCAATGGTTGGCTCGAACAAAACGGTCACCCCATGCAATGTTACGCGCGCAAGCGATCAACAGTCCCCATGCTAAGTCCGCAACGCAATCATTTAAGACATCTGGCGTGTTGCTCACAATGACACCGCGGCTTTTCGCCAGATCGACATCGATGGAGTCGTAGCCAACACCCCAGCTGCAGATCGCGCGAAGTTTGGGGAGCGCTTGAATGACCTCGGCTTTACACCCGATATTGGCAGATGTCGCAATGACTTCGATGCTATCTGCGTGCTCCCGCAAAAATGCTTGTGGATCTGCAGCTTTCCAGAGCTCTAAAACTTCGTAACGCGCGGCGAGCTCCGCGTCTGCGGGAGGGTGTCCAGTGAGAGATCCAATTTGCAGGATGCGGGGCTTAGTCATGTGTTTGATCCGTCTAGGTATGTAATAGGCCAATAAGAGCTGCGTTTAAAACTATCCGGCTAGATTTATTCTCGACAAGGAGCATCAAAAGCAAAACAGCCCATGAAGGGCTGTTTTTCGGAAGAACGTACAACAAAGCTACGTTTCATCCTCAATGCTACATCAGGATTAACCGATCAAACAACAACCGCATAAAAGTGCGGCGATGAAATGAAGGATTAGGCCAGTGATTTAATTGCTGCGGACAAGCGGCTCTTATGACGAGCGGCTTTGTTTTTATGAATGATGTTTTTGTCAGCGACGCGGTCAATGACGCTCGTCGCTTTCTGGAGCACTTCAGCAGCTGCGGCTTTGTCGCCGGAGTCGATTGCAGTACGCACACGCTTAATAGCTGTGCGAAGCATAGAACGCAGGCTGGAATTGTGCAAATTGCGGGCAACCGATTGGCGTGCACGTTTGCGAGCTTGGGCTGTATTTGCCATGAATAATCTGTCTTATCTTTAAAGTGCGCGCGTGATTGTGAGGAGATTAAAAATCTGTGAATCTGCTCTTGAAATCCGCACATCAGGTTGAGTTCAGTCCATAATTCTAACACTAAGTCCCTGAAATGCAAACCTATTAGGTCAAATTCCTGGCCTGTGTCGCTTCTGGGGGACGTTTGAAGTGTTTGATACGAACCCCCAGAAGCCATAACGTAGATAAATAGGTCAGCCCGCTCGTTAAAAGAGATAAAAATAACCAAAGAATCCTGAGCCAGGGTGTCTCTTGAAGATTGAGCCAATCAAAGTACTGGGCAGCGAACCAGAGCGGGATGGCCATGGCGAGCAGTCCACAAAATTGTTTGAATAAAAAGGGCATCCATCCAGGCGCGGGTTGGTAAATGCCTTTGCGTCGCAAACCAATGAAAAGCGCCGCTGCATTCAGGCACGCTCCCAGACCAATCGCCAGGGCGAGTCCTGCGTGAGCGAGTAATGGAACCAAAATTAAATTGAGTAACTGAGTCACAACCAAAACACCAATGGCAATTTTCACTGGCGTTCGGATATCTTGTTTGGCATAAAAACCTGGAGCCAGAATTTTGACTGTCAGCAAACCCACGAGACCAACAGAGTAAGCCATCACCGCCACACGCGTCTGAGCAACATCCGAAGCATTAAATGCACCGTAGTGAAACAGTGTAGCCACCATTGCATCAGCCATCAAAACCATGCATAAAGCTGCGGGCAGGCCGAGCAAAAGCATCAGTTTCAATCCCCAGTCAAGAAGGTAGCTGTAGCGTTGATGCCCATCTTGTTCTGCATGCGCTTTGGAAAGGCTAGGCAACAATACTGTGCCCAGAGCAACGCCAATAAGCGCTGTCGGAAACTCCATCAGTCGATCCGCAAAAGACAGCCATGTGACACTTCCAGGGGTCAGCCAGGTCGCGATATTGGTGTTGATCAGCAAAGAAATTTGCGCCACAGAGACACCGAGTGTCGCGGGAAGCATCTGTTTCATGATGCGCCTGACGATGGGGTCTTTTAGTGCGGGTTGAATCGGGCCGACAAGTCTGGGTCTGAGTCCAAGTCTTGTGAGCGCCCACCACTGGACAGACAGTTGTGCAATTCCACCGGCCATCACCCCCACAGCAAGTGCATAAATGGGTTGAGGAAAATAATCTGAAAGCAGCAGACTGCTGCCAATCATGGATAAATTGAGTAGGACCGGCGTGAATGCAGGGATGGCAAAACGACGCCATGTATTGAGAACACCCGAGGCAAAGGCGACAAGTGACATACAAACGATGTAAGGAAACATCATTCGCGTCATCCAGACGGCGGCGTCGAAGTCTGCAGCGCGAGAGGGATCGGTCAGGCCGCTTGCCATGGCCATCACAACCCATGGTGCACCGATGATGCCAATGATTGTCGTCAGAGTCAGGATCAAAAAGAGCGAAATCGCCACACGATCCAGTAGAACTTTGACTGCCTCTGGTTCGTGCTGATTTCGAACTTCTCCCAAAATTGGCACAAAAGCCTGGGCGAAGGCACCTTCAGCGAAGAGTCTTCTGAGCAAATTGGGAATGCGGAAGGCGACCCAGAATGCGTCAGTCAGGGCACCCGCACCAAAAGCACGGGCAATGATGATGTCGCGTGCCAGGCCGGTGATACGCGACAGCAGAGTAAAGCTGCTGACGGTCGCCGCGGCACGCAACAAGCTCATTTTGGAGGCATACGGATGGCACCGTCGAGACGAATGGTTTCACCATTCAACATCTCGTTGGTCACGATCTGATGAACAAGCTTTGCATAGTCTTCCGGGCGTCCAAAACGCGACGGAAACGGGATGCTGGCAGCCAGGGAGTCTTGCACGGCTTGTGGCATACCAAACATCATGGGTGTCCCAAAAATCCCAGGAGCAATCGTGACGCAGCGAATGCCCAGTGGCGCAAGGTCGCGGGCGACTGGTAAAGTCATTCCAACAACGCCAGCTTTGGAAGCGGCGTAGGCTGCCTGGCCAATTTGACCATCATACGCTGCGACCGATGCCGTATTGATCAACACACCTCGTTCGCCTGTTGATTCAGGCTCGTTTTTACTCATGGCCTCTGACGCTACGCGGATCATGTTGAAACTGCCAATCAGATTGATTGAGATGACCTTTTGGAACATATCCAAAGGGTGCGCTCCGTTTTTACCGACAGTTTTAGCCGCCGGAGCGATTCCTGCGCAGTTGATGAGACCAAACAAAGGCCCAAGTTCCAACGCAGCTGCCACTGCAGCCTTTGCGTCTTGCTCTTGGGTGACATCGCAATGCACATAGCGTTGGCCCAGTTCGGAGGCAAGCGCTGTGCCAGCCTCGTCCTGCACATCGGCCAAGATAACCCTGCCACCGTTCGCGCAGAGCATTTTGGCAGTACCTGCACCTAAGCCTGACGCACCGCCGGTCACGATAAAAACTTTATTTTTGATATCCATGAGACTTTTCTTGAATGTTTAAGCCAGTACGCTAAATATTTTTTCTTTGATCTGTTCGACCGTACCCACGCCCTCGACTTTACGATAGCGAGGCGCGTGAGAGTCTGCGTGTGCCCATTGCGAGTAATAGTCAATCAGAGGGCGGGTTTGATCGCGATAAACCTTGAGACGGTGACGAACGGTTTCTTCTTTGTCATCATCGCGCTGGACTAAGGGTTCTCCAGTGAGATCATCCTTTTCGGCAACTTTGGGAGGATTAAACCGCACATGGTAACTGCGACCGCTGGCGGGATGCACACGCCTGCCGCTCATGCGTTCGATAATGTCCTCTTCTGGGACAGCGATTTCAACGACGAAATCAAGTCCGACATTGGCTTGTTTGAGGGCATCTGCCTGGGGAATTGTGCGGGGAAAACCATCGAACAGGTAGCCTTTGTTGCAGTCGGCTTGTTTCAGACGATCCTGGACCAAGCCAATGATGATTTCGTCCGAGACTAAACCGCCGGCATCCATAATTTTCTTGGCGGCAATACCCAGAGGGGTACCTGCTTTCACGGCGGCGCGGAGCATGTCTCCGGTCGAGATTTGCGGAATACCAAAATGCTCGGTAATGAATGCCGCTTGCGTGCCTTTGCCAGCGCCCGGTGGACCAAGCAGAATTAGACGCATGAAAACTCCCGATTCTTTGAATGAAGATTGACAATATTATGCCGCATCGCAGCACTTGACGCGGACTGGCTTTTTTGGTGCTTACCCTGAGTTTGAAGTGTTCGTCTGAAGAAAATGGCGAACCCGATCTAAATCTGCTTGTGTATCCACGCCTGCGCCGGGGTGGGTATCTGTCACATGCACCGCAATCTTATAACCATGTTCAAGAGCGCGTAACTGTTCCAGAGATTCTATTCTTTCCAATACGCCGCGAGACATTGTCGGGAAAGACTTCAGAAAGTGGGCGCGATAGCCATACAGACCAATATGCTGTAGCGCAGGCACTCCGTGATCAAGGACTCTCGTGCCGTCTGCCAGCGCGTCTCGATCCCAAGGTATTGGGGCTCTCGAGAAATAAAGCGCATCCCCATTCTTGTCGCACACCACTTTGACGATGTTGGGATTAAAAAAGTGCGTAGAGTCCGTGATCGATACTGCGCAGGTGGACATCGCGGCTGTTGGATGCTGTGCAAGCAAAGAAGCAACTCGACTGATTAATGCAGGGTCGATTAAGGGCTCATCGCCTTGTACGTTGACGACAAGTGCATCGTCGGAGAGATTAAGTTGCTGAACCGTTTCGGCTAACCGATCTGTTCCGCAAGAGTGATCGGGGCTTGTCATGCGGGTATGTATGCCGAAAGAGCGGGCGACCTCTGCAATGGTCTGATCATCGGTTGCAATCAACACATCCGTGGCTCCTGAAGCTGCTGCACGTTGCGCAACTCTTATCACCATTGGAATTCCCGCAATGTCAGCCAGCATTTTTCCTGGCAGTCGAGTCGATGCTTGACGCGCGGGAATGATGACAATGAAAGGCTGCATGAGATTGTCCGATCGGATTCAGGGATTATCCGAAATTTCTTCGGTATCCGCGAGAACTCGGGCCTCCGCCTCGAGCATGACCGGCACACCATCTCTGACCGGAAAGGCAAGCCGATCCGCTCTACACACAAGCTCAGTGTGTTCCGCATTGAGATGGAGCCGACCCTTGCAGAGTGGGCAGACTAATAGGTCTAACAGGCGTGTTTGCATAGGGGCATTGTAATCATACGTTGGTCAAAAGCTTGGCCTTATTGTGTAAAGCATCATCGAGCCAGCATATAAATTTCGGATCCGAGAAAATAATTTCACTATCAGCGACCCAAATTCTAGGATCCGTTGGTAGCTTGAGCTTGATCGCATCTTTTGAGGTCACGATGATCGCTTCGCTTCTTAAAGTCAAAAAAGGAGAGTGATCAAATTGAAAATGGTCTGGCAACGAGAGTGTTTCCGATAAATTTAAACCAAGCTTACGCATTGCATTGAAAAATCTTTCTGGATGGGCAATCCCGGCGACCGCGGCGATTGTGCGGCCTTGCATGTTCGCTAAAAAGCATTCGGTATTCAAACACAAGCCGCCAGCAAGGTTTTTAAATTCACGCACTTGAAGAGTCACCGATGAGGTTCTGACGTTTCCTGTCTTGGGCGATGAAACAAGGTTTCGCGCGCAATCTTCACGTGTCAAAATTGCATGGACTGTCTTTAAGCGACTGACTGGCTCTCTGAGAGGTCCGGCGGGTAACAACCATCCATTCCCAGCGCCCCGGCGATCCTGAACAACAAGTTCAAGGTCTCGGGACAGCCGCAAATGCTGCAAGCCATCATCAGAAATGACCAGATTGACCTCTGGGTAGCGGGCGAGAAGTTTTCTGCATGCTTGAACTCTGTTTGGGTGAACCGAGATGGGAGCATTGGTTTGAGACGCGATCATCGCCGGTTCATCACCAAAGTCTTTTGCGTCGAGCTTTCCTTGACCAGTAAGCGGTTCAGGACCTATATCCGTGCCATACCCCCGACTGATGACACCCGGGCGCCAGCCAAGACCTGTGAGCGCGTTGACTAACGCGATCACGACAGGTGTTTTTCCTGTCCCACCCACGTAGATATTTCCAACCACGACCACAGGGACGGGTATTCTGGTTTGATTGTTTTGATTCGCAAACCAAGCCTGTCGAATTTTTATGATCAAGCCAAAAATCAAGGCCCATGGAACCATACACCATGCCCATATTCCACGCTTTAACCACTGCAGCTGGAGCCAGGCTTCTAGTTTGGATTTCAGACTTGTAAAAATCACTGTGTCGCCTGCGTGGCAAAATGGACCTTGCTGATTCCTGCTTCTCTGGCAGCTTGCATCGCGTGGACAACCGCTTGATGCGGTGACATTGCGTCTGCGCGAATCAAAAGAACGCTATCTGTTTGTCCGGCGAGCTGAGCCTTCAATCTGGTGACGAGGTCAGCCGTCGAGACGAGTTGTCCTGAGATAGCATAGCGACCATCTTGTGAAATTGACACTTCGAGTGTCGGGAGGCTCATTTGTTCTGCTTGAGCCTGAGGTAAGGATATTTTTAGTTGCCTTTCTCTCGTAAATGTCGTCGTGGCTGCGAGAAAAATTAGTATCACCAACAACACATCAATCAAAGGAATGAGGTTGATTTCGGGTGTGTCGTCTGTCGAAGAGGCTTTGCGAAAGTTCATCGATCGTCTGGCTTAGATATTTTGAGCCACGTGCCGGGTTGCTTGTTCCATTTTTAGCAACAGAGCTTCAACTCGCGATTTGAATAAACGATGCGCCAAAACCGCAGGAATCGCGATCAGAATGCCAAAACCAGTGTTGTAGAGAGCGATGGAAATACCCCTGGCCAACTCGGTCGGGTCTGAACCATCTGGCCTGTAAGCTGCAAATATTTCAATCATGCCCACTACCGTTCCAAACAGGCCCATCAGAGGGGCAATACTTGCCACGGTTGCAAGAGCGGGGAGGTATCTCTGAAGGACGTAGGCAACATCCCGACCGGCATCTTCGACTGCTAGTCTCAATTCTGTTGGCGATAAGTGGCGGTGCGTCAACAACTCGGCAAGTACTTGCCCCAGGGGAGAAGAGGTACGCAGTTTTTCGATCGCTTCAGGTTGATCCGCCTTGGCGCGCACCATTTGAATGACCTGTGCAGGTAGTTCGCTGGGAATGATTCGGGAGGTCTTGAGGCTCAGCGCGCGTTCGATCACGATAGCGAGTCCCGCGATGGACAGAGCGATCAGGGGCCAAATGGGCCATCCAGCCTGTATGACGATGGATTGCAAAAAGTAACCTCTTTCTGATGGTGTTGAATTTCATACGACAATGGTGGCATCGTACGGGCGCAATGTGATGATTGGCAAGTTGGCGTCTCACTCAAAGCTATCCACAGAACTTGTGGATAATTCTGTGCGCATCTTCTGAAATGAAGGAAAATGGGCGCTGAGAAGGATATGCTTAAATTTTGAGCAGTTTTTTATTTTTTCTTAATTAAATCAATAAAATCATAGAGTTATTTAATTTTATTAATCAAATTTAATAAATAATTCGATAAATTCTTTTGTCACAATAACTTAATCTCTATTTATTGCGTTTGTGGACAATCATTGGTGTAAATACCTTATGGCGCTTGGCGATCAGCAAAAAAACTCAGCATTAACGCGGGACATTCTGACAGTTTCGGAGTTGAATCAAGCTGTCGCTCGGCTTTTGGAAGACAGCTTCGATGTAAGTTGGGTTCGCGGTGAGGTTTCTAATTTCACCCCCGCCGCTTCAGGTCATTGGTATTTCACTCTAAAAGATAACGGAGCTTCTGTTCGCGCCGTAATGTTTAGGAGCAGGGCGGCCGCTGTTGGATTTATACCGAAGTCGGGTGACTCGATCGAGCTCAAAGGGCGTGTCACGCTCTACGAAGCCCGTGGTGAGTATCAAATACAAGCCGAACAAATGCGGCGCGCCGGGCTGGGGTCACTTTTTGAGGCTTTTTTAGCGCTGAAAAACAAACT
>JACCEC012921642.1_pt1 | contig 26827 bp, 23 predicted proteins | sample 7450121 | NCBI WGS metagenome assembly JACCEC01 (sample SAMN15323455, study PRJNA562643) | freshwater metagenome | isolation source: river surface water | place: USA:Blue River Watershed | collected 2017-08-18 | reverse complement strand
TTTTACTTTCATCTTTCCTCGCGACATTCCCACGTAACTCTCTCCTACTTCTTTTCCTATTTCTCCCATCAACACTCCACTCTTTGTCGAACCTTGACTCTTATGCACTGTTTGACCTTTACTACTCGCCGATCAGTTATTTCAGGTGTAAAACTACATACATCAACCTATCGACCATTTTTCATGTGATGTCCAGTTGTAACGTATACATATCAAAATTGATTCTCATTTTACAAAGTATTTGAATACAAGCAAACCGTAACATCAATTCAGCAATGTCAAGAAGAACCGAAATGTTATTTCATACACACACTCTTGCTATCGAAAATGAAGTGTTTATGCAATTCATTGAAGGGTACTTTTCACAAGAAGAGATTTCACTCATGATTGATATCAACAGTGGGTGTTGGAAAAACATCCCTATTCTCTATAATGTATGGGATGATTCATTGAACAATCATAACGGAGAGGAAAACACCCTATATAATGAAGTTAATCGTGTGAGAGCAGATATATGCCAAGAACGCATGTACCAGAGTTATGTACAAGAGATTCAAACCTAAGTATGTAAGTATGTAAGTATGTAATTACTTTATGAAAATAACCAATATTATACCCTCGCAGTGGTAGGGTTATATCACCTTTTTTTATTGACATAAAATTGAAGTGCAAGTATACTTACATAACGTATTACATAAGATATCAGTTTACAACATTCGTGTATGAACCCATATATTCAAGCCGCGTTTCCAGAATTAGATGAAAGTGATGTATCGATTGAACTATTACATATTGATGACATTTATGATAACATAGATAACGACAACTACTCAAAAGAAGAATGTCAACATGACATATCATACCTTATTCAGAATCGACTAATTCGTCAACGTATTGTAGATGATGAATATGTGTATGAACGCGTACCTGGTACCAAATGGATACATACTCTTAATCCTAGTTTACAACTTACATCAAGACAACGAGCAATACTACTTACGCTAATGGATGATCCCAAGACGTTGTCATTCATATACAATACACAAAAAGGTAAAACAGAATATATTGTCAATACCGTTAAGGACCTTGCAACGATAGAAACAAAAAAAATAGTAACTTTTATTGTGTTACTAAATGATCAAACATTAGCAGACCAAAGTATTACAAGTATTCTTACCGCAATTGGACGACCATTCGAAGGAAAAGAGTTACCGAATGGTATATTCCCCTTAATGTCACAGTATAAAGTGAATGAAAGAGAGATAAGAACATACATCGACGCATACAAGTATGACATATCAAACGAATACCCGATGCCAATCATCTTCTCTCTTGACAACCCTACACAAAGAGATAAAGTAACCAATGTTATTAACCGAATCAACGAAATATATACATCCGGACAACAACGCCTGATAAACCAGCATGTAACTCATGAACCAAAACAACTATGTGTTTCGATGTTGTTTGATGAGTGTGATAGTACCTACCCATCACATCGTACAATTTCATTAGGACTTATACAAACAGATGTCACTCTACATACATTACACTTCATTACTGCGACCGACGGAACTATGATCGATGATTACGATGAGTTCCGTCATGCATTATGTATTTCGCAACCGGAAAACGAGAATGAAGAACATTATAGGTCAATACATCATTCATCATCCGTTGTTAAGCATATCGAGCCATGTAATGTTCGTCTTATGCCATACAATGTCATACTACAAAATACAAATCACTTTGACCAAGAAGTACAAACAGTTGGCGGACAACATATAAAACGAAAAACAATCATAAATGGCAGTAAGAATGGTGTTGATCATAGACTATTTGCACTACATATGGTTGGATTATCATATAATGTAATGACCTTCAATATGATGGGTGTGACATTATATAGACCCGGCAATACCATAATACGCATTTCTACTAAACGCAGACGTTTAAATGAAATATTGTACTACATGTATACCGTCTTTCGGTTAGAACATGCACCCTTATTCATTATCGGATGTAGAAAGGTAGATAGAGGATTAGGATTTCATTATGCCCCTCGTTCACATATCAGTATTACGAAAAAAACAGTTGACTATGGGTATGGTCCAGTGGAGTTCGACGGAGTAAGTGGGCTTATATTTACTGACATGATTCTAGGTAAAGTAGATAACATATCAACTGCTGCACAAAAGTCGGGCAGGTTAGACGGTATTATTGGTCAATGTCCACAGTGTCCTGTATGTCTTACATGGTGGACTGATGAGTTAACATCATCTAATGTAATTAGTCATAAAACAATTGTGGATGAGATGCACCGACTACCTGGTGGCATATATTCAACTTTTCAAGCAAAGAATACTGCTGTTGACAATATCAATAGTCGTGTTAACCCTGATACAAATGTAAATAACAATGACCCTGAAGTCGACCCGAACACATATCGTATATATGACGATGAAGATACGCTTCGTAAAGCATGTGAAATCATGGGATATCAGTATAGAAGGGTTGTCAATAACCCAACAACCGGGTTCAAGGAAACATCACTTAATAACGTATCTCATGTTGCGTCGTTAGATGAAGCAGTTTCAAAGGTTCCAACGGCATATGGTACCAATAATGGAATTACCACGTGGCGAACATATTATCCTTGCTATGTTGATGTAACAAATAACCAAACACTCCGATTTGTCATGATTATTCGACCTGGAACTACGAGTGACAAACTGAATCAGTGCGATACCGAATGTAGAAATATTCTGTATTCTCGCGGTAACTTAACGAATTAAGTTACAATAAATTATTCATTCGTGGTGCGTTTTACAATAAAAGCCAGTAGTCAGGCTTTGTAACCTTTTTTTTATAAAAAATGTTATGCATGGGTATAACATTTTACTATGAGTAATGGGTATTGTAAAACCAACACGTATGATGTCTATAATAGTTAAAACCAGTCGCCGCTTGAAACATCTGCGATCGCTTCTGTTCCGCGAAAAATAGTCTGGGCTACTTCGAGACCTGCTCCAATATAGTCATGATGACGAATATCACCAACAACATATCCAAGGTCGTTGATTGCAGCACATCCATTGCCTACCGCACCACCCAAATGCGAACCAAGTTCGACAGCTTCATGAAGAAAGTTCATATGAATCAAAGTAAGGGATTTATACACTATAGTATTATTATTTTATGTTATTTTGTACGTATGTTAGTTTGTATGTATCTTACTGTTTATGTTTACGAGTATAACGTGTATTGTAACTGTGAATACGACTATCTCGGGGTCGGGGTCGATGTCTGTTCCCTCCTTTTGTAAACTCCGTATCAGTTGATATATCATTCACAAATAATCGGCGTTGAATTGCGTGAATACGACGATTGAGTGATGCAAAAACCATATCTTTTTCATTTTCTAAATATGAAACCAAGCCAGATACAAACCGACGAACATCAGCATTCATAGTTCGCGGATTACTCTCTATCAGTCGTTGAAGTGGACCAGTTCTGTATACATTAGAATCTCGGTCGTGTTTCATATTCGAAATGTAGTCATCAATATCATCATTGGTTATATCAAGTTCCTCTATTATTATGGTTCGAATGATTGACTCATCCAGCGTATCGTCTCGTCTTCGAGACAATGATATTGATCCAAACGAACGACCCGAAAGAATATCATCATCACCTGCATTCGTCTTTCGAGGGGATAACCCTACACGGGATGGTGTCCTAGATCTGGAACGGGAACGGGAACGGGAACGCATCCCACCGTTCCACATTTTCAAGCTGCGTTTCTTCCCTTTTATTGTCATAATGAAATATCGTATAATGAAAAATACCGTATACTAAAACTAATATATATCCATATTATTTATTTGGACTCTCTCGCATTCATTCTATCCAACTTGGTAACGGTGTTTACTGTATGTTTAAGTGGTGCAACAAACTTCCTACTTCCTGTTTTATTACATTCAATAAACATCATTTTGGTTGATGCATCACGTATTAATTTCGTATCATATGACCCAGGAATTGACGGAGACTCAACATACTCAGATAAGTATCGATTCAATAATGTCTCAATCTGTTCTGTACGAAACTTCCCTTTAATAATCATCCGATATGCAGTCGGATCTTCTGGCGATGGAGCTATCGAACATTCGGTACTAAGTTCAATCGTATAATATAACTGTAAATGTTCCCTCGTCCGATTAACTGCATTTACAATGCTTGAAAAGTTGGAAAACATTGTTTTTTTCGACCCTTCCTTATAAATATTCGGTTTTGGGATCTGAAACAAGCTTCGTCTATAACGATCATCTTCTGACATTCGATTCATTTCATTGTGTTGTTCATATAACCTATCAAGTAAGAACTCATAATCGTGGTATATATACGAGTCATTACCACTACTCCCTGACTTTGAGTTAGGAGACGTAGATTTACCGCGTTGTTTTTGACCATTTGTGTCATGTGACTTCTTCTTATGTTTTTTACCGAACGTGATTTCTATTCCATCCTCATCGTCTGCCATATGTTATATAGTAATAAATACCAATACTATATGTAAAAAATATAATATACATTATGGAGATGTTTTTATGTTTATTTTATATTATCTTATCACAATTATAGGTTATATTGTATTGTATACATAATCTGTTATATATGAAATATGGGTCTACAATATGGTCACTTTACCTGTTGAAATAGCCCGGGTATAGAATATGCTCCGTCACTCGTCTTGATATACTTTGCAATGACTCGCGGATTCTCTCGATTGGAAAGAATATCTTCTGGATTATAGACATTTCCATTGTCATCAATGTAGTATACAATACCCTTTATATCTTGCCCCCAAACACTAACCTTCTTCTTCGTAACAGATGATAAACTTGTTTCATCAAGAATACCATGAGGCGCGCCTTTCACATGTGTCCCGCAATACTGTTCACCGTCTTTTTTGCGCCGTGTACATTGTTCGCCATTCGCTCGTTTCGCGCAACATCTATCACAAATCGGCACTACATTCTTGACGCGTTTTCTCTTTACAAAATCGCTCTTATCTAGTTCAATCGCGGGATAATTATATACGAATGATAGTAAACCATTACATGTCGACACCAGTTTGTCGGTTATGTCTCGTTCTACACTAGGCATCGCACGAAATGCAGGGGAGCTAGCATGTCGATTCAGTTGTTCCATCAATTCATTGAGTTTCGTGGTTGTCTGCGTTTTAAAGTCACACACATACGTGCTGACCTTCTTATTAATGCGCGAATCCATGATAATAGTATCACAATGATATAAATAATATAAATGATAATAATGAATCAATTTTATCAATGTGATAATACATATGTATTAGTATTATTTCACTTCACTACTTGAATCCGCGGTTGTTTTGTCATCTCTTACTTCAATAAAGATCGGGAGAAATAAGCTATGTTGTCCCTTCTTATCAGTAATGCGTGCATTATATTTAATGGAAACAATCTTTCCGATAATATTATTTTTAAGTGTAGTTCGTTGTTCATCATTAAACCCGCTACCTACATCTACTTTTATAACACCATCACGGCTTTGGCAAGAGATCGCCCCCAACATACCAGCATATTTACCGGTTCCATCTAGTACATCTGTAACAAGAAGATCGCACTCAAGCTCTCCTTTACATTTCATTTGATGTTTCGCGCGTTTGTTCTCCCATATACCTGCGCGGTCTTTAATAATAATGCCTTCTTGTCCTTGCGCTAAGTATGTATCAAAATACTGCATTGCTGCTTCGAATGACTGTACCGTATGGTGTTCAACCAAGGCAACTCGTGTTATTGAGGCAGGTAACAACGCATCAATTAGATGAGATAGACGCATATGATACGGTGTTCGACAAACCTCTCGTTGAAAGTCGTCAAATGGAATCATATCCCATACAGTTGCGTAAATCATGCATGCCTCTTCGTTGGAAAGCGTTCCCTTTGTCGCCTTACTTAATATTCCATTTCCGATCTTTCTCTCTGCAAAAACCCCCTGATTATGAATCGCCGCATTAGGAAACTTGATCATGAGTTCTCCATCAAACACCACATTTTTTCCTTTTGCCATAGTAACAAAGTCCGCGTCAAGGGTTCCATGTAGTTCTAGCTCTTTACCATTACGACTTCGATATTCGCAGCATCCATTCCGGACAATGACATTAAATCGCATTCCATCCATTTTCAGTTGCACGATTGCCGGGTATTTTATTTTAGCCGCCAATTTATCATCAAATGCGGAGCAAAGCATAACAGGATAGTCGTGTATAAGACCTTTCCATATACTATTGACGGTAGCGGTAGACACACCACATTTTAGATCTTTTTGAATAATTCGTTCAATTACTGACGCATCATCGGATGACAAGCTAGATAAAATGGATCGAAGAAGTTCTATTGCCGCATTTCCGGTTACTTCGCGATTAAATATACGTTCAAGAGAAGGAAGTACTTGGGGAAGAGTAACAGTGGCTGACGTAGAGGGTACATAAATTGGTATTTTTCGTATATAGAAGTTTATCAATGGATCAAGTGTTAGTTTTATTACAGTTTGTAATAACCGGTTCTCTCTGTATTCTGATAAAACATGGGTTTTGTATGTACGAGAACTATTGGTTGCGATTTCATTGAGTACTGCGTTTATATTCAAATATGACATATGATTGATGATACAATTGGTATACTTATTCTGTTGTATACTTAATCGATTGTATCACTATTCAATTTTATATATTTGAATATAATAATGGTTTCTCTATACACTTTTTTACATTTCATATGCGCCAACATTATCACTTAAATTATCAAATTGGTTACGTAGTTGATATAGTTGTTCTCCGGTTATCACGGCAGGCATTTCAACTGTGACGGGCGTGGGCTGTACGGGGGCATCAACAACTTCTATACGATTCTCTTGAGTGGGGGAAGACGATTCTTCGACGGGTGAAGCGACTGCCGCGGGGGTATTAATGCCTTCATTCGAAGGTGTATGAGAGAATGATCGAAGTGATCCAGAAATGGATGGTGGCTTGGAAACTATATCGGCTGTAATAATTAGATTTGTTGCACCATTACCATTTGATAGCGACCCTGTATTTACTTTTCTCACAGACCCTGCATCGTTGACTGATATATTGCTTACGGACTTTGGTGCAGATGGATTGTTTGCGATAGCCGCTGCGACAGTTTGTTGAAGTGAATTATTTAAAAATGTAGCCATAAGTGGATTATTGCTCTGTTCTCTCACCATATTTTCAATGAGAGCTTTATTGAATGACTGTTGAGTAAGAACTGATTCAGAAGACTTTACATGTTGGTCTTTATTACTGGCAGAAGATGCAATATTTTTGACTTCATTTTCGATATTATATACACGTCCACCGGTATGTGATTGGTTTGTACTTGGGGGTGATGTATGTATTTTAATGCCTGATACTGCTCCTCCACCACTGCCGCCAGAGCCACCAGATCCTCCAGAGCCACCGCTGCCGCCACCTCCACCCCCGCTACCGCCAGAGCCACCACTCCCATTTCCACCGCTTCGACTAGCAACAGAATGGCCTGATTTGCTAGCCCCTCCCTTTATAGACGACGCTTCGGAGTTCGCCTTTGGACTATTCACTACCGAGTTTGCGAAACTCCCCATACGGCTTGCACGCCGAAACTCATATTCGCTTGTATCATTCGCCGTGTTTATCTTTACCTCAGTTAACCCATTTACAAAGTTCGGCTTCTTTACCTTTCGATATCTACTATACTTTTCATTGTACTCTTTTACAACATCCATATCAATCAGCGGTGCAATATCACTAAGATTTTTAAAGTCGGTTTTTATAATATTCAGCATATCCTTCGCGGTCATACGCTGATCTCTCGTAAGTGCTAACTCGATTTGTATTTTCTTTGATAACTGACTAAACTGAAGAGAACACATTCGATGCGATTCAGCACGCTTCGCCAACTGAAAGTATGTATCAATTGATTTGATAATACCGACAAACACACTACCAACACCTAATATCACATTCATCTTATCATACTGTAAGTCAATACCTGTAATAAATCCAATAAAGCTACTTAACACTACAACAGGAATATTAATGTAGTTTGAGCGACGATTATATTTTTCATAAGATGACCGATGAAGAATAGAAAGCGATTCGCATTCTTCGGAATGTTCTTTCAATAAAGCTTCTAGATCATCATTATAATCAATCTTATGTTCTTTTACGGGAAGCGTCATTTTGTACGCAATATACAATATATAGTATAATAAGATAATCTATATCAACACATTCAATCATTTGTATCGAAAAAGGAGAGTATTCCCATCACTAAAATACCGAGTCATGTGACCTAGGTAAAAATATCATAAATAATCCAATTGCAATAAACCAAAGTAAATATCCTAAGAAAAACACATAATCTATATCTAAAAAGCTCATAATTTGCACGATTATTACTACTACGAATAGTAACATAAGAAGATTCAGAAACTTGTTATCAAATACGCCCATTGGTTCGAATAATATAAATCCAAATTGTAGTTATGTATAGAAGTGATATACCGAGTATGATATATATTTTATAATATTTTATAATCGGTAAACTCACCATCATACTTCTCGGGGATACCAGTAGTATCGATATAATAATAAGACAAAGGAACATGATTAAAGTAATCATAAATAACCCATTGAGGTATACGAATATCAACTTCATCCCCAACTCGAATTACATATTTCCCAGTATATCCGGAATCATAGTGTCGGGTCCAATTTCCATCGCTATCTCGAAGACCTCGTGTTTCCCCTACTATCTCATTCTCTTTCATTTTAAGCATGGTTACTTCCGATGTATCTCTCGGTCCATCTATAAAAAACGTCTTGGTCTTTCCAAGAAAAACAGCAAACCGAACAAGTCCGCCCTTATTAAAACGTCCATGTGATGTATTCGTGATTTCTCGGTTATCAATTCGACCAACTGCTTTTCCGGAGTAACTATAACATGCATACTTCATACTAGATGCATAATCGGTAAAATAGAAGTATGGCCCGAGAGATGAATACACTGACTGCCGCTTCATTCCAAATGCAGACACGTATGAAATATACGATGAATGATTGCCATAATATAAAATACGAGGTATTTCAATGTGTTGACCATTCTTCATTAAAAACATAATTGATGGATACGTATAAAATAACTCGACCACATGTTCAGCGATTGGTACAGATAAGTATGATTGTACATCTGCTATTTCGCTTGCAGAGACCCACACCCATTGTCCATTTTTCTGAGTGAATGATACGTAATCAATGAGAACCTGACGGTTGAAGTATTTTTCATAGTATAAGACACATCTGCGAGTAGACTCATCAACAGTGTATCCCCTGTATATATATTTTGTGTCAAATAACTTTTTTACAACAGCATCACCTTGTTCTTCAAGTGATTTACGAGAAGGTTTATATGTAAAAAATGGAAATATACATTCGGAAGATTTATTCTTACTTGGCGTATCAAAGTAAAGGAGATATTCAATAAACGGGTTCTTGCCTAAAGTATTGACACGGTAAATACAACATTCAAACGTCATATCTTGTAGGGTATCGTTATTATCTTCCAGTTCAGAAAGATCATAGTAAATTGAATCGATGAATGGATAGCTGAAGTTATCAATTATGTTATATCCTACAACAGATTGATCATTCCGATATGATGAAACATTGTTGGGAAACATATATTCATCTTCGGAAGAAGACAATGACGAAACAGAATTATTGTCTTGATCTTCCTGACCATCTTCCTGACCATCTTCCTGATCATCTTCTTCCTCTATATCAACGACTGGTTTCTTTTGTTTCTTATCTTCATTTCGTTTTAATACACGTCTCCCACCTGTCATATCACCGCGATGAATGCCATCATCAACATCAACATCATCCTCTCCATCATATATATTATTATTCGCGCGTTCTTCATATGTATTTTGCGTTGGGTTAGATGAGGTATAAAATAGTCTTTGTACAGCCTTCTTGTTTGATCGAAGCATGATACACGTATATGTATATAGGTATAATATGTTTATGTAAAATTACACAATCAACAAACATATTATATTATATTATCTACATCTTAGGAAGTTTCATTCGAATTGACTCCTTCACCTTTTCTGCCCTCTCAGATAAAAGAAACTCGCTCATCTCTTTCGCCGTATCATTATCATTATAGTATTTGATTAAAGCAGATAATAGTTGTCCACGATTCAAAGGAGCTTTCACACGTGTTCTCGAGTAAATAAGTTGTCCATTGTTTACATCAAAGCAGTCAATATCATTTGACTTCATCACTTGAAGTAGAGAACCAGTAAGACGTTGTTTCAGTTCTCTCCTCTTTTTCAATTCATTGGTTAATTGTTTTATTTCATTTTCAACACGAATCCATGCTCGAATATGTGTAATTAATTCCTGTTTTCCAGATGGAGGGGGGATTGCATCGGTGCGTCCACCTTCAATTGGTCCTTCATCTACGTTATCGGTTGTAGGAGGAACAATCGTATTTGAATATGGTATATGAGACATACTAGTATAATAGACAGACCGAAAATAAAATTATGTATAGTTACGGAGAATAAAAACGAGTATCTCTCACTTTTCGATAAATACTGCTTGTTCAAGACATTTCAGGATCTTGCGTTCTCCGACAGGATCATCCTTAATTTCATGAAGTACATTGAGAAGCATTTTATGGTGTATGTCTTGGAGCCGTGTATTATTTTCCCAACCCGGGTTAGTATCCATCCATGTTTTAATCGCCTTATATTCTTTGTTAGCGATATCGACGAATACTTTCTTTATCCGTATATTCCCTTCATCTCTCTGCCATTTATGGTTATCTTTGATATATATTGTATCTCTTTTCTGGTCGGTACAATGGATTGGTCGCTTATATACATCTAGTTGTTTGAGTCCATTCACTAACACAGTGCTAATACTTGAAACAAGCCCTTGACTTTTTGTAACATCTAAATCATCCATACTAATTTCGAGAGAGTTAACAAAGTCAGAGAGGTTAATAGCATCTTTGCATTCTTCATTCAAGAAAAAGTTGAGATTAAACTGTGTATTGTTTGTGTTATTTGTAATATTATTGCCGACCTTTGGTATAAGTTCCTTCAAAAGTTCGTGTTGCTCTCGAATAATGCGAAGCATGTCGGTTATTATCTCAGGAGTTAGATCTTTCACTGATACTTTACTGTTTGTATCAGGGTCATCAACGGCTGTTGCTGTTGCTGTTGCTGTTGCTGTTGCATCATTCCCCGAAATTGGTGGTTGTTTCTGCGAAGTGTGTGATGTATGTGACGAGTGGGGGTGGTGTGAAACCGGTGGCTTCGTCTCAGATGTCCGTGTATGTATAGGGGGTGCGCAATTACTAGAGGTATGATTGGGATGTCCTATATGTTTACTATCCGCGGCATGATCATGATCTTGATTACATGTATCCATATCTTTTATATCATCTTCATAGCTAGAGTAATCATGTACTGTATCCGAAGAGGTTGATTCAGTCGAAGAAGATGAGTGTTCATGCATTTGAATGTATACAGCGCATTTCTTTTTATGTTTCCATATTCCGGTTCGATCCATATATTTTTTGCCGCATTCACAAACAAACAATCCATTATATGATGGAGTTGTATGAGTATTAGTAGTAGACGGGGGTATTTGTATTCCATTAATAACCACTGTTCCTGCACCATTACAATTAAAAATAATAGATTGGGCGGGGGTGGATGTGCCGGGTTGTATAGTTCCTGATCTTAATAAATGTTTCTTTGTTTGAAGATGTTTGCCGTAGTCCTTTTTATTTTGAGTACTATAATCACATAATTTACATTCGAAGGACTGATAATATACATGCTTCATTGAATATATTATATAAGAAAGCAGAAGTTATATATAAGTTGATTATTTCGTTGATATTGATTGAGTATATTCGTTACCAATTAATTAGAATAAAAAATATGGGATTATAACATTTTATTCAAAGAAACCCGGAAGGCCTCGACCCTCGACCCCCAAATCTATTGAATAAAGTTCTACTTCAAACAAAAACAACCTATTCAATCCCATAATTTTTGGCAAACTCAAACAGTGAAAAACAAGATACCCTACTTTTGGGGGTACGATTATATACATACATATAGTATAATACCCTATAAACATAACGATTTTGGTATATAGGATATACGATGCATATCGATTCTATACTATAAGAGTATAGTTATTAGTCACGTGACCACTATTATAAGTACCGTTATACGACCGCGCAAAATAACGTATCGAAAACGCCTATATTTATCCCCTGACTGACTAGACCATAAAATACAGTACACAGATTAGACATACAATATACACACCATTATGGTAACATATATAATCGATATACTGGTAACTACAAAATGGGGATTTTGGCAACGGCAACGCTTTTGGGGACAATTCCAAAAATGTCCAAAAACGGCTTTTGCGTTTTTCAATTTTGCACGCGTTTTCATCGCCCCTTTCCAACTTTTTGAAAAAAGCCAAAAAATCGTGGTCACGTGCCGACCATTTTCAGTCACGCCGTCATCGACTAATTTTCGAAAAAACGTGACTGGCCGTTTTTGGCCTGTTTTGGGCCTCTTGACCCCCTTTTATCCCCCGAAAGTGGGCGAGTATGTTTGAGTGAAAACATAAAGTGGGGATTTCTGTGGATAAAATCGCATTTTTGGCATGTTTTCACTCAAACAAGAATGGTCATTTTTGGGGGATAAAATCCGGTTTTTCGAAAAAATGCGATTTTTGGACCCCCAAAACATGAAAAAGCTTTTTGACCTCTTACAAGACCGACCATTTTTATGGGATAATCATCCCCCCAAAATGCACGGTTTAGTTTTGACTCAAACATGACCCCCCACTTTCGGGGGATAAATGACCCTATCCCCCCAAAATGGCCAATCTTGTTTGAGTAATTATGGCAACGGTTGAATTTCACCCCCTGTTTTTGCGTATTTTGCCATTTTGCATGTTTTCACTCAAACAAGAATGGTCGTTTTTGGGGGATGATTTTTGGTGTATATACCCTATTTTCAATTATTCGAGATTATTACGTAAAAAGTGTTATATTTTCATGTAATATATATTAGTATTGTCGCCTAACCTATGTAACAGACCGGATAACCTATGTAACAGGTCAATAAGGGGGTACATCCATCGGAGAAATAGTTTATCCGAAGTATTATTGATTTATTACAGGTATGTTCATTTTGGAGTGACGTTTACAGTAATGTGAATCAGCACCAGATACTTTTGAACTACACTTGGAACCCTTGTTTTTTCCTGATACATATACTGCCGAACACGTAGTTTCATTCGTAGATATAACTTGTGACTTGGCAATCTTTGCTTGTTGTTTCGCAGCAGCCTTCGCCGCCCTTTCTTCTTGTAATTTCATGAGACGAAAGTGTAACTTACACAAAAACCCATACTTTGTATTAAGAGTATTCCCCTTTCCGCATAACTTTGGACTATTTGATTGTTCGGAGGATGAAATATCTTTCTCAGGTACATTAGACATTTTATAACAACACCGAAATATAGGCATACAATAATACTCTGGTGAGTTTACGCCATACGTTCGTTTCACTCCATTACAAACAATAAACGGCAATAATCGACTTGTCTTAGCACGACAATATGGACACTTTATTTGTCCAGCACCAAGCGTAGTAATATCATACATTTGCGACGAACTGCTCTTTTGGTGACATACATCTTTATATAATGGTACATAGTTAAATCGATGTCCACAGTCCAATTTTATTTGTGTGTTATCAAGTGGTTCCTTACTTAACATACAGAGATCATCTTCATGTATCACAACTGGATGCACATGAGAAACAATTTCATTTACTTTATTTGAACATACTTCAGAAGGCTTCAATATATTTTGCAACTCCTTGAAAAAGTCAATTCCATCTTCAACATCATAACCAGTTGACTTATTACTAGAAATAGTGCCGTCAGAAGTAGTCGAAGTATTCATTCGCTATGTATATGTAGTAAATATCCAAGTTGTTTATAGATTATAACATATCATAATGTTTATGTTTGTTCAAAAAATATAATATGAAGTATATCTATACTAGGTGTATAATCCACCCAATCGTCATTTAGTAGTATTCCTGATATTACGTATCGATGGTATCTAAAGCAGTATGGGGACCAGCTGTATGGTACTTATTTCATACACTCGCCCAAAAGGTCGACGAATCACAGTTTATGCTTATTCGAAATGAGTTGATTCAGTTTGTATATAGAATATGCGCGAATCTTCCCTGCCCTGAGTGCGCTTCTCATGCAGAGGCGTTTCTCAAAAAGAACAGTAACCGCCCAATTCGTAATAAAGAAGACTTTAAACGATTGTTATTGGACCTTCATAATCATGCCAATGCAAATACGAAGAAACCAATGTTTACATATGAACAATTAAATGAGAAGTATGATAGAGCAAATACTCAAATGGTTGTTCAAAACTTTTTTAACATATACGGTGCTAAAACCTATAATATTAAACTCCTAACGAATCGATTCCATAAAGATATACTCTTATCTGACTTTTCTGCATGGATACTGCGAAACAGTACAAAGTTTCAGGTATAATAACCCATCGAGTTGTTCAATGTTTGCTACTCATACTCTCGTAATCATACTCTCGTATTCATACTCTCGTAATCATATCATGTATACCAATACGAATAATTGTCGTATATTGTATACATGATACCATTGTGTATATTCATTTATGCATCTTGAATCAGTTGCCCATTCTTATAAACAGAACACTTGAATGTCTGGTTCGCCGGTCTCTTACAAACCACATTATTGCTAGTTAGGTCACTAAAAAACAACAAAGGTTTTGTATTATCACTTATATACAATGTGTAAAACCATGCAGTTCCAAGAACAATACCAGTTAGCGCTCCAAATACAATACCCTTAGGTAAAGTACAGTTATTTGTAAGCTTTACATATGCATCAATGATAAATAATGAAACAATCATTCCAACAATAAAAAAGTTGATCTGGTTATTTGCAATCATTGGAAGAAGCAAGTATGCAAGAGTAAACATAATAAACATACTATTGAATGCCGGAACATTATACTTACTGCTAATAAATGGAAAGTCGATAATATTACAGAGTGGAGATGCATCCTCTCCCATCTCGCTGCCAAACCCAACAGAGAGAATCGTGTTAATTACGGATGCAAGTAAGACACCAGCTAAATAGACAATTCCCTTTATGTTCTGATTAAATATTGACACTGTTACTAGAAAGAATATCAGAAACATGGGCGAGAAAATACTAAATAGCTGTACTATGTTTGAAAATGTTAATTGTAACCCCATTTTTGTTTATTATATGGTGACAAAATAATATAACATTCCAGGTGATACAATGACAAAGAGATCATACTGACCACTCTCGTGTATACTTATACTTAAAAGACAAGGTTGATTACTTCAGATATATGCGTAACAGCATGAAATACAATCGAAGAGAGGAATGGTTTATCCTTATATTTTTCAATGAAGTCTCGATAATCCTTATCATTCTCGGCAGGATAAATAAACTCAGTAACCCCTGCTCTGATTCCGCCAAGTATTTTCAAGTCAAGCCCTCCTATCATGGTAACTCTTCCCTGTAGATTGATCTCTCCAGTAATTGCAACCACGTTCTTGATAGGCCGTTGTGTTAAAAGACTGTATATTACACAAGTAATCGCCGTTCCAGCAGACGGCCCATCTTTCGGCGTGGCACCCTCGGGACAATGAATGTGTAGACCTTGTGTCTTCGTCTTATCAAATAGTTCAACGAGTGCCGTTTTTTGATAATCATCAAGTAATGTCCATGCAAGTGTTTTCGCAACAGTCATACTTTCCTTCATTACATCGCCCTGCATGCCGGTTAACTTCAAATCCATCATTGTAGTTGATGGGTACCATTTCGCCTCAATCGGTATAATGCCGCCATTCCCTAAAGCATTCGCCCAAAGACCATTAATGATGCCAACCGACGGTTCTACATGTATTTTATGATGTCGCGCAGGATGCCGTTCTTTCAAATACTTATCACGAATAATATCATTGCTTACCTTGACGGGGAATGTTCCGACGGATGTATGTTGTGTTCCAATCGATAGATTTTGAATATAATCGAGGTTAATCTCTCCGATGATTTCAAACAAAAGCTCCTTGAGTTTTCGAACACCTGGTTCACATGTGTACTCTTCAATAATAAATAAAATATTTTCATCACTTAGATCAATCATGTTTAAAAGTCCCATTTTGTCATACATTTCAGGTAGTAAATGCTTTCGTGTAATCGTAAGTTTATCATCGAGTGATAGATGGTCAAACTTGATGCGATGAATGCGATCAAGAAGTACCTTATCAATTGCATCAACATCATTATATGAAAATACGAAGAGAGCTTTCGAGAGATCGAGGTCAATTCCATTAAAATATTTATCTTGAAACCCTTCATTTTGCGTGGTGTCAATTAAATGCGTAAGAATCCCGATAATCTCTCGCCCATGTTCTGTTTTACTGACTTTATCCAACTCATCAATAAAAAAGATGGGGTTCATGCATTTTGTCTCCATGAGTATTTCTACGATGCGTCCCCAGGTAGATCCGACATATGTATAATTGTGGCCTTCTAGTGTACTTCCATTGCTTGACCCACCGATTGCAATAAATGCAAAAGGACGCGAGTTTCCTTCATCATCTTTAAGGCAATGAGCAAGGCCTTTCTTTGCAAGGCTGGTTTTTCCTACACCAGGGGGTCCTTCAAATCCGAAGCAGTGACCACATTGTTTTCCATTAATCCACTGGGCGATAATTCGTTCAATGTGTCTCTTCGCTCGTTTGTGTCCGTGTACTGCCTTATCTAATATGAGAGATGTATCTTGAATATAATTATTAACTCGCGTCCATTTCTCTTGTATAGCAATGCTCTCGTCATTAAGAGATTGAACAAGTGCATGGTTCATATATAGAAGAGAACCACCACCCGATCCAGACAAAAGGTGTATACCATTCTCTTTTTGTATACAATGTACTGAGTTATTTATAGGTGAGTACACTTTACATATCGTATCAATCAATTTCGTTCTAGATTCAGTTGCTGGATTGATGGTCGATCCTTGTGTATTATGGCTATCCTTTTCAAACGCACATAGTTCATTAAAAAATGTAGTAATCTCTTGTTTCATAAAGTCGATTGTCTTCCCAGAGTGACAAAGTTTATGACGTTTGTAGTTGCTGGTTTTGATAATTGAATTGAGAGATATAATGGTTGATATTACCGAACCTCTATTATTCGAAGAGTCAGTTAGTCGTTTGCATATTGTATGTAATGAATTGGAAGTAATATTATGAATATAATTATCTTGAACTTGTTGTAAGTAATGATGTATTTCAATGTTCGTATATTGGTATGATACTGGTATATTGCAATCCGGGTATATGGAATGAACATTTTTCAATAGTTTCGCGAACATGGTTCGAATATCATCCATAATCGAAAGTATATTTTCATGTCGGTATGTTCCAAATGGAATACGAAGTAGGCCTTCCAGGTATTGACGTGCTTTGGATCCAGAGTCTTCTGATTTAGATCTTATTTCTTTAAGTTTAAGCATCGCCTTCTCTTTGATGCTATCATTCGCCTTCATAAGACATATTTGCTGTTCGAGAGGTATTTTATTTAAATCATGATTACAGAGAGAATTAGTATATTGAATCGTTTGTTTCATTGCGTCTTTGAAATATCGTTTAATGTTCCATGGAAGACTATCAAATAATTCGCATTGATCTCTCGTGTCTACAGTTGATCCGTATCCTCCTTGGCCTATAATAAATGAACAGCTGTTGTTGTTGTTGTTGTTACCGATGCTTCCTGAAATATGTTTCCCTTTACTTGAATTGGAACGGGATTCATCAATATCGCCGCAGCCACCGCTACCATACTCTCCTCCTCCTCCTCCTCCTCCTAATCCGAGAAACCCTGAATTGTCAACTGCAGTATCAGTCGACAATAAATCATATAGTAAATACGCCAAATACTGAAACTCGTGTTCATTCTCTTTAAGTAGTAATTGAATAATAATTGTCCGTTGGGCATAAAGCTCACTATTGGTAAACTCTTTTACAACTTGTGCAATAGGTTTCTGTTTAATCATGCGAAGTTGGGACATATGATGTTGGTATTTGTTTGCAACATCTCTCGTTTCATATACAAGAAGTTCTTTGAGGGAGAGAGAATGAACGTAGCGACAGAATGATGCATTATCGGCAAACTCGCTTCCATTATTAATCGCTGCAAGAATATTCTTTGTTTGTTGCTTCAGCATAGTAACTTTTTGCTGGATATATTTCGACCCAATTGATTCAACCATGACATTATCAACGATTCCACTTACAATAAGTGTTTTTTTGTCGATTTCATTGTGAATTGCGACTTTCATTCCATATACTCTCGTCTTAAATGAACGACAAGAACGCGAGAGATCGAAGCAGTCTAGGTTTTCCGACTTTTCGACAATCATACAGTCATCAATCATTTTGTTTTTGGGAATAATTGATTCGGGTATAATCGGGGGTTTCTGAGAGCCTGGCAGTGGAAGAGGCGTACTATCGTTGTATATAGGCCGCATTCGAGGAGTGCTATTTGGAGTGATTGCAGAAGACGACCCAGACGTACTGTGTTCGCATCCTCCTGACCCCGACCCCGACCCAGAAGTAGGGAGAGGGATAATTCCGCTGTGCATGGTCGTAGTTTCAACGAGAGAAGGTGGTCGGTCATTTTTCCATGAAATCACCTTGTATTGAAATGGATGAAAATATTTATGAATTACCTCGTATTTTGATTGGTTCCAAGTCGAATTAATAAGAAAGTTTTTCCCGAAACAAATAATAATTAGGTCATCTAATAGCTCGGTTCCATATTTTCGAAATATTTCGGATAAGTCGTTGTTTACATTTTGGAGTTGACTACGAATATATACATAGTCAATTATTTGCGAGGATGGATGCGGTGATCCCTGCTTTTGGTGGGTAACTGTTCCATGTAGTTCAGAAACATAATCTCCGTCCACATCTTCCGGAGAAATAATCCTCATCACCGAGAGAAGTGTACCTTGTATCTTCTCAAGGCTAGAAATACATATGTTTATTTCATTCGCGCCATATATATCGAGTGACCTGTACTTTTGAATTGATATTACAGTACGCTGCGTTACTTCTTGAAAATATCGAATTGTTGTTAAAATAGGTGCTTTTTGTGACATAATATTATCGATTTGGGTAACATCGATCGGCGGATGTATCGATTTCGCCGATCGTACCTTTGTATTTTTCATATATATTATGTTGTTTTTAAAAAAAGACAAGAAAACACTTACTAAACCAATATAAATGTATTTACATAATCTCTCTAATCTCTATATATCATTCAACACAGGTCATCCTTTATCTGTGCATTTAACAACCATTGCATTTAACAACCATTGCATACAACAACCATTGTATTTATAACGAAACAAATAGAAGATGGGTATTCCAAGTTATTTTTCATATATTGTTCGAAAGCATGCATCAATAATAAAACGTCTTGAAACATTACCCCGTGTTCATAACTTATATATGGATTGCAATTCGATTATATATGAATCAGTTCGAAAGTGCGGTCCAATCGGTAATACATCGCCGGATTATTATGAAACAGAACTGATACAAGATGTATGTAGAAGTATTGAATCATATATTCGCCTTATTGAACCTACGAATAAAGTGTTACTTGCATTTGATGGGGTTGCCCCTGTTGCAAAGTTGAACCAGCAACGCGAAAGAAGATATAAATCATGGTTTACATCAGTTATTGAAAAGCAGATCGAAGAGAAGACACGAGAGAAGAATGGTGTATCAAAAGCGCATGCCACTATTATTTCTGACCAGAACCGCGGATGGAATACAACTGCGATTACTCCTGGAACAAAGTTTATGCAAAAGTTGTCCGAAATGATTCATGTTTATTTCTCTAGAGTATCTACGTTGTCTCCATTATCAGAGCCAGTTTTTGCTGAAATAACAAGACAAGGGATACATGATAATGATAATGATAATGATAATGATACTCAAATCGAGGAACCAAATGCCACAAAAACCACACTTATTATGCAATATAAACCGGCAGAGATTATCATTACAACAAGCAATAAAGCAGGAGAAGGTGAACACAAGATATTCGAATATATTCGCACAAATCCCGAATATCATGCAAAAACCGACACAATGATATACGGTCTTGATGCAGATCTAATCATGCTTACTTTGAATCATTTACATATATCAGAACGATTGTATTTGTATAGAGACACGCCCGAGTTTATTCATTCGCTCAACTCGGAGCTTTCATCTAATGAAAATTATTACTTGGATATTCCACAGTTTGCAAAGTATCTTGACAAAGAAATGCGCGTAATGACGATGCGTAAAGATGTCGAAGAAGAGGCGGCTATTTTGAAACAACCTCTTTATGAAAAGCCCCTGATTACGTCATCCGCGGTAGATGATTATATTCTGATGTGTTTCTTTCTAGGGAATGACTTTATGCCACACTTTCCATCGCTCAATCTTCGAACACATGGACTAGACATTCTGCTTCAAACATATGTCGCATTATTTCAAAACACCACTGAATATCTTACGCGCCGAAACATGGCGACAATGGAAAAGACGATTGTCTGGAAGAATGTGAAGAAGTTTATTTCAGCGTTAGCACGAATTGAACATGATCAATTTATGGCAGAACACAAACAGCGTGACAAACAGTCAAAAGGAATGTCATCTATATACGGATATAATGAAAAGGGTGGGAAAATGAGTGAAGGAACCAATCGTCGAAATGTAGTTGTCATGGCAAAGTCTACGCCTACGCACGGATCATCCCACCTATCGCAACCACTAGAGGATGAATCACAAATAGAATCAATGGTAGCAGATAACATAAAACAGTTCAATTCCATTCCAATTTTAGATAGGTCAGTTGAACGATATATAGACCCATTTACTCGAAACTGGGAGTATAGATACTACGATGCATTATTCGACATTACATTTGATGAAAGATGGGGAAGAGACATTTGTACGAATTATTTAGAGGGGTTAGAATGGACATTCAAGTATTATTCGGGAGCATGCATCGATTGGCGGTGGTGCTACAAATATGCATATGCCCCGCTCTTAACAGACCTTGTCAAATATGTGCCTTCTACTGATATAAACATGTTACCAGTTAAACCGAAGAGTCCTATTAATGAGATAATACAGTTGTGTTATGTATTGCCACTCGCAAGCCACCATCTTCTTCCAGCGAATGTAAGTCGCAAGATTCATACGAATTGTATGCATTATTATGAAGAGAATCTGGAGTTTAAGTGGGCATACTGTCGGTATTTTTGGGAAGCACACACTGACCTTCCAATGATTCATATTCCGGATTTAGAGAGAATCCTTTCATTAAGTGATGAACAAGTACAGGATATCGCAAAAACAAATGTACTTCATTCAGTGAAGAAGTCGACTCCGAAACCAATTACTGGTAAAATGAACAAAAAGATTCAGCCTTCACTTATACAGGAATGAGTCAATAACCATATAGTGTTACGTAGTTACGTAGTTGCGTAGTTATTACGTAATAATTACATAAGAAATCTGTATATGTAATTATATATTACCACCAACACATTCTCTTATTTGAATGAATCCTATCATCTTTCCAAGAATACAACATATCGACCTAACTCGCGAAACATTCGCAGGACTTCTTCAGTATAACACTGCAAATGGTAAACATACATTGATTAAGATAACCGCAACATGGTGCGGACCATGCAAACAAATAAAACAATACGCGCATGCAAAAGCAAACGAACTTCCAACTAGTATTGAAGTATACGAAGTCGATGTCGACGAATCGCCTGACTTTTATGCATTCATGAAAAGTAAAAGAATGGTAAATGGAATCCCAGTATTCTTACTATTTCATGCAGGAAATATGACATATATTCCAAATGATTCAGTTACTGGTGCATCAACATCAAACCTCGACTTATTTTTCGCAAGATGTATGACGTTATAGTGTCACCTTATTCTATTTTATTCTATTCTACTATTCTATTCTAATCAACCTTTACTTTTTGCCATACTGGATAGTTTGCATCGGAAATAAGACGACAAATCGCAGTTTCTTGTGATATTGGTCGCAATCTTCGAATACTATGTTGTTGTTCTGTTGTTTTATCAGCGGTAACATATCCAGGGTCATCATATTTTCCTTTGTTTGGATCGGTTGTTAAGTCTTCACCAAGAACATCAGGTGACGAAGGATAATCAACTTTCTCACTTAATCCAGTATTTGCTCGAAACTGTTTAATTCTTGTTTCCCATTCATTTTTTATCTTTTTTGCATATGAAAATGCAGCATTAATAATCTTCATTTTCTCGGCGGTTGTCATTGTGATAAAACTCATCACTTTCTCTCCTATTTTCTTCTTTGGGTCCATTCTCACTTTTTCGCTACATTTATCTACATCTTCTGTGAAAGGCTTATTTGGTCCGTTCTCCGGCGCTTTCGGATGTTTCCCAGTACACTCCGCATCTAACGGACCATCGTATACACGTGGATCGAGTTTGTAGTCAATGTCAACTGTTACTGTATCAGCAATGTTATTACGTACTTCACCAAGTTGTTCAGGAACAACCTCATTTAATTCTTCAATGACTTCTTGTAGTCGAGTTATATCTTCCGACGAGTAGTATCCAAATAATGTCGCAGTACCCTTCATCTTTGATATGTTATTATTTGGGTTAAACACACTATTGATTGGGAAAGTAATGGTTGGCTGGGTTTGTCCAGATGCATTATCTTCGTCATCCTCATCCGACCCGTCTACTGGTACAGCATTGTCTGCAACCGTAGCAGGTTTAACAATTCGAATATGTAAAGGATTATTTGCAATGACGAAGATAACAAACTCGAATGAGGAAGATGCAGAATCAGATGGAATCATTAATCGAAAGCGAAGAATAGTATATGTATTTTTGTCTATCTCATTCACGCCACTATCTGGATTGTATCGAAGTAAGTAATCATACTCGTCGTCATTTGTTGGATTGCATGATACAAGTAACTCGTATGGTTTCACCGGAGTTACAGGGTCGGTGCCACCGACACGCCGTCGTTTTGATCCAGCCACTGCTTTTTTTCGACGGGATATTTTACGAGTACGACGTATTATATGGCTTTTTTTTCTAGCGGCAGCTGTAGCTACATTTATTGTAACGCGTCTTGTTTTCATTTTCTTATTCGTTTCCGATCCTCTTTTTTTCATATTATTTTTGTTATATACGAGAGATATATACGTTATTATTGATATAACGATATATTTTATTCATCAGATCATATAATGCAATCAAATGATTTGATAATTGAGAATTATAATTTGGAGGATCTATTAAATCTCTTCAACCTCCCAGTATTATTTAATGAAGCTGATTTGAAGCGTGCAAAGCAAATGGTATTAAAGACTCATCCAGATAAATCATCACTCCCTAAAGAATATTTTCTCTTCTTTAGCAAGGCATACCGAATTGTGCATCAAATATATACATTTCGCAACCCATCAATTAAGAAGACATATACACAGCGTCCAGACTATGGCGGCAGTTCTTCATCTGTATCAGAACCATACATTCGAATTGACGGAAACGCGGCCAAACTTCCATCATACACAGATGTAATGGAGTCAGAAGGGTATCTCACCTCCAAATATGATATAGATACAAGCGAAACAAACCGCCGATTAAAACAGCGGTTGGATGAACTTGTGATCGAAAAGAATGGCGGCATAAAAACGGATGGAAGAGGTTTCAATGCATGGTTTAATGAGCAGTTCATGAAGCATAAACAGACGGATGAATATGAAGAAGGATATGGTGAGTGGTTAAAAAACAGTGATCCGAGAGATGATGGATTTGAAGACATTCCTGAATCAAGTGATTGGAATACTAAACTGACTGCGATCAATCGTCGCAAACAGCAACTGAAGCAACAGTATGCATTGGTTGAACACAGAGAGGTTCAAACATTTAATTCTGGCGGGGGCGGCTATGACTTGGTTAGAAACAAGCCAGAGGATTATTCAAGCGGTATATTCAGTCAATTAAAATATGAGGATGTGCGAAAGGCGCATACCGAGACAGTAATACCGGTTACAGAAGACGATTATCTCTCGCGGCAGTCATTTAAAACAGTGAATGATTATCAACAGTTTAGAGATAGAGATCTGAGAGATTCGCGAAATAATACATTAGATGCACATGCATTATATGATATGCAGAAACGTCAATCGCAAGAGGATGATGTTAGGCGCGCATTCCTTCTGGCGAAACAGGACGAGGCGGCACGAGAGATACATCATCGGTTCCATAGTTCATTATTTAGGCTGCAATGATGACAACTTCATAAAATATATTCGCTCATGATATATATACAGTACGTAACTAGGAATAAGTATCCAAGAATCAGTACTTCAAATAATAAGTAATATGAATGACCAAATACTAAAGTTATTCGGAGCATACCTTGTCCTTATGGTGGTTGGCGTGGTATACAACAAATATAAGAGAAAGATCGAAGTAAAAGAACAGTATAATGATGGTGAAATGATACAAAAGTACTTGTTGAATGAGTCAACATTAATGCAAAGTAAGAAGCCGATCATGTGGGTACATATCGAGTTCGATAAAAATGCACGATCATGGGAGTCATTTGGATCAAGAACAACCGAGAATCTAAACCAGCCATATCAGTACCTAACGATTCGATCCATTATTGAAAAATGTGGCGAATCTTTTAACGTATGTATTATTGACGATGACTCATTTCATCAAATTATTCCAGATTGGAGTATCAAAGTGAATGAGTTACCGCGACCTCTCCGTACACATATGAGAGAATTGGCAATGAGTAAAGTGCTGTACCATTATGGTGGTTTCCTTGTTCCGTCATCATTCGCATGTTTTCATAATTTGAGACCGATGTATGATGCGTATATTGAACAGACCCAGGGTTCATCTGGCGTTGTTATTGCTGAACTCTATACTCGTACAAGCACTACATCACAAACCCTCTTCTTCCCAAATACGCGATTTATGGGGGCCAGAAAACGTAGTCCGGTTATGAAGCAGTATTCCGAATATTTAGAACAGTTGATATCGAGTGATTATACAAATGAACTTGACTTTTCAGGAGAATGTGGGCGTTGGTTTTATGAAAAGTTGGTAAACGGTAGTAACGCGGCGGTTCTTATACCAGCGGAAGAGGTTGGTGCGAAATTAATGAACGGAAAACCGGTATTACTCGAGGACCTGTTTGGTTCTCATGATATACCAATCTCTCCGACTGCAGTGGGGATTTATATACCAGCAGATGAGGTGTTAAAGAGAACAAAATATCAATGGTTTGCACGTTCATCACCTGAAGATGTACTGTCATGTAATATGGTGATCTCGAAGTACCTTATTGGTAAGGCGATGGCATAATTAGCTCTAGCTACCACTCGCTACCACTAATTACATATCGATGTTTCATACTTCACTCGACGACAGCACCTTTCGCATATTATTTGTAAACAATGCAAGTTCAATTTCATCCTCATGGATGTTATGGAATACAGTAATATATTTACAAATGAGAGCAATAATCCGATACTTCTCTTTTTCATTTATGAGGTCGGTTGATTTAATAAACAAAAAGTAGTTATCGAGAATATCCATAACAGAATATCCTTGGTCAGAAAGTTCATATAGTGTGTGTATCGAACGTACTAGCGCATCATTGACGCGAGATCCATCATTGTCGCTAGACAGTTTCGCACTTGAAATCACCTGCTGTGTATATTCCTGAAAATAATGGAAACTTATATTGGAACAAAGTTTATTGGCAATAGTGAAGTCGATATCGCATCCAAGAATCTTTATCTTCTCCAAATAGTTAATGAGAATACGAACAGATCCATTTGATATGTTAAGTAGAAATCTCTCGGCTTCATCATTAATGACGAGACCTTCCGCCGTTTTTATTTTGTATAAAATCTTGTAAAGACACTCATTGTTTAACTGGTTGATTTTAATGATTATATTTCGTGATTGAAGGTTATCGATCACCTTTTGAATATTGGAGCAAGAGGAAATAAAATGAACATTATGGCTATACTTATCAATACAGTTGCGAAATACTTGCTGACTTTGTTCATTTATGAGGTCGATATCGTCAAGAAGTACAATCTTTTTTTTACCAGGGACGAGAGAGCATGTTTGACAAAATATTTTCACGTCATTCCGATAATATTGAATCCCTTGGTCCTTGAGGCTATTTAATACAAGAATATTGTCGCTTTTAAAGATGGATCCTTTATAATATTCATGAATAATTGCGTTAATAAGTGATGTTTTTCCAGATCCTGCGTCGCCGTAAAGCAAGAGGTTAAGGTTGTTCATATCAATAAGCGATGCAAGTAGAAGGACCACATCCCGGTCAAGTTGCTCGAATTGGTCTATTTTAGAAGGCTGATACTTATTAATGAAAGGGACATTAGAAGGAACGATAGAAGGG
>JACCEC010121351.1_pt1 | contig 26828 bp, 19 predicted proteins | sample 7450121 | NCBI WGS metagenome assembly JACCEC01 (sample SAMN15323455, study PRJNA562643) | freshwater metagenome | isolation source: river surface water | place: USA:Blue River Watershed | collected 2017-08-18 | reverse complement strand
GGCGGCCCGATGATGTGGGTCCTCGGCGCCCTCGCATTGGTGCTGTTCATGGTGTTCGTGGAGCGTGTCCTCTTCCTGCATCGGGGCCAGATTCGCCCTGAGGCTTTCCTGGAAGGCATCCGAAACATCCTCGCGCGTCGCCGCCTCGTCGAAGCGCTCACCGTCTGCGAGCAGACGCCCGGTCCGGTGGCGGCGGTGGTCAAGGCCGCGCTGCTGCACGCCGACGCCTCGGAGGAGCGGATGCGCCTGCAGGTGCAGGAGGCGGCGCTCAACGAGATTCCGGTGCTGGAGCGCCGGATCGGCGCCCTTGCGGTCATCGCGCAGGTCGCTCCGCTGGTCGGCATCCTCGGCACGGTTCTCGGGATGATCAACACCTTCGCCGCCTTCGAGCGGGGGGGGAATTACGCGATGGCGGCGGCGCTTTCCCGCGGCATGTGGGAGGCGCTCGTGGCCTCGGCGGGCGGCCTCCTCCTCGCGATTCCGGCCCACCTTTCCCACCACTTCCTTGCCGCACGGGTACGGTCGATCGTGCGCGACGTCGAGTGGTCGGGCAACGAGATCATGAAGTATCTGATCGCCGAATACCGCGTCGCGTCCAAGGACGCCCCGGCCGGCTCCTGACATGATCACGCGCCCCCTTGACCTCGCCTCGCGCCTCCGGCCTCCGCCGCGCGGCCAGGAGTGGTTGTTCGTGGCCAACGTCGCGCTGCTCGCGCTCTTTTTCACGCTGTTCGGCTCGCGCTTCGTGCTGGCGCCGGGCCTCGGGGTCGACTTCCGCCTGCCGGTTGTGCCGGGCGCCGCCGCGGGCGCGCGACCCGCCTCCCATGTGATCTCGGTGCTCAACTCCGGCCAGGTCTTCACGTCTGATGGCATTTCGGGCATCCCCGAACTCGGCCGGTGGCTCAAGGCCCAGGCGGTGCGCACGGACTCTCCCCGGCTCCTCGTGCGCGCGGGTGCCGAAGTGCCGACATCCGTTCTGGCTGATGTCGCGGCCGCGGCCGCCGCTGCCGGGTTCGAACTCGTCTGGGCCGTGGCTGAGCCCGACGGGCGCCCCGGTGCTCGCTAGCCCATGAAGCTTCGCGGGAAGTTGCCTTGGGCCGTTTCCGCCTGCGTCGCGTTGCTGATCGTCGCGGGGGCCGCTTGGCTGCTGCGTCGCCCGCTGACGCCGAGTGAGGCTCCGCCGGTGGCGCGGCCGTTATCGCTCCAGCTGGCCCGTCCGGGAGCCGAGGACGGCGTTTTGCGGGAGGAAGCCATCCTCCGTGATCCCCGGCCGCTTTTTCTGCCCACGGACCTGAACTCCGCGCTGCCTGAACCGCGTCGCGAAGCGGGTCGCACGCTCTTCGAACTCGATCGCGCGGGCGACGAACCCGGGGAAACCGATGCCGCAGTGGTGCGGGATTTGCCGCCGGTAGCCTCGATCAACGGTCGTTCGCCCGACTCCGCCCGTGGAACTGACGCGCTGGCCGGTCCGGTAGAGGTCGGCGTGGTTGGCTTGGGGCGCGGCGGCCGCGTGGTGGAGCCGCTCCCGGCGCGTGGGGGGTTCCTTCAGGTCGTTTCCGCCGCCACTGGCGCCACTGTGCTCGCTGAAGCGCTCCCTCCGGCCCTCGGTCCCGCCGGAGGCAAGGCATGGGAACCGCTTGAGCTTTTCGCCGCGGTGGATGCTGGGGGTCTGGCGGCGCCGCTAGTGGTGGTCAGTACCTCCACCGTCGACGAGGTCGACTCTCATTTTCGTCGGATCCTTGCTCAGGATTTCCGGGTCGGGGAGCGTTTGCCGCCGGGCTTCTTCCTTCTCGTCGTCGGGCCCTGAGAATTTCGTAAATTCAAGTGAATTTGCTGTTGACGGTGCCTCCCTCGGATCGCACGTTTTTCAACTCTTTTCGTTTTTTCCACTCTCTCTTTCCGCCCAGATAGCTCAGTTGGTAGAGCACCCCCTTGGTAAGGGGGAGGTCGACGGTTCAAGTCCGTTTCTGGGCTCCAGGGTCACAAACCTCGTCGGCTAAGGCTCCTGCGACGGAAAACCAAGAGCCTCCTTTTCCTTCACCATCCAAACAACCGTCTCCCATGGCTAAAGCAGCATTCGAACGTAAGAAACCGCACGTCAACGTTGGCACAATTGGCCACGTCGACCACGGCAAGACCACGCTGACGACCTCCATCCTCGCGTGCCAAGCCCGCAAGGGACTCGCTGAAATGAAGTCCTATGCCGACATCGCCAAGGGCGGCACCGTTCGTGACGCGTCGAAGATCGTCACGATTTCGGTCGCTCACGTGGAGTACGAGTCGGACAAGCGCCACTACGCCCACGTCGACTGCCCCGGCCACGCCGACTTCGTCAAGAACATGATCACCGGCGCCGCCCAGATGGATGGCGCAATCCTCGTCGTTTCCGCGGCCGACGGTCCGATGCCGCAGACTCGTGAGCACATTCTCCTGGCCCGTCAGGTAGGCGTTCCGAAGATCGTCGTCTTCCTGAACAAGGTCGACCTGATCGACGATCCGGACCTGCTCGAACTCGTTGAGGAGGAAATCCGCGACTTGCTTACGAAGTATCAGTTCGACGGCAAGAATGCGAAGATCATCCGTGGCTCGGCCACCGCCGCCCTTGAGGGCAAGCCCGAGGGTGAGAAGGCGATCGCTGACCTCATGGCCGCCATCGACTCCGAGATCCCGGAGCCCGTGCGCGAGATGGACAAGCCGTTCCTGATGTCCGTCGAGGACGTGTTTTCGATCACGGGTCGCGGCACCGTTGCCACGGGGCGCATCGAGCGCGGTGTGGTCAAGCTCAACGACACCGTTGAGATCGTGGGTCTGCGTGACACGACCACCACCGTCGTCACCGGCATTGAGATGTTCCGCAAGCTTCTCGACAGCGGGCAAGCGGGCGACAACGTCGGTATCCTCCTTCGCGGTATCGATAAGGACGGTATTGAGCGTGGCCAAGTCATTGCTGCGCCGAAGTCCATCAACCCGCACAAGAAGGGTAAGGCTGAAATCTACGTCCTTTCCAAGGACGAGGGCGGTCGCCACACGCCCTTCTTCAACGGCTATCGTCCGCAGTTCTACTTCCGTACGACTGACGTCACTGGCGTCGTCAACCTCCCGAAGGGCGTGGAGATGATCATGCCGGGCGACAACATCGCGGTCGACATTGAGCTGATCGTTCCGATCGCGATGGAGAAACTCCAAAAGTTCGCCATCCGCGAGGGCGGTCGGACCATCGGCGCCGGCCGCATCACCGAGATCATCGAATAAGCCCCTCAACCACCGCTGTTCGGCGCCTCGCCGAGGCCCCCTGAAGGGGTCTCGGCTGCGTTGTCTAAAGGGAGAATTTCAGGCGCGTAGCTCAATCGGTAGAGTAGCGGTCTCCAAAACCGTTGGTTGGGGGTTCGATTCCCTCCGCGCCTGCCAGCAATCACCATGAAAAACCCGTTTCGCAGCACCCGCATCTTCCTTGGGGAGATGGTGGGGGAACTCCAGAAGGCGACGTGGCCGACCAAGGCTGAACTCCGCGACTCCACCCTCGTTGTGGTCGTAGCGGCGCTCATCATGGGAATATTCACGAGCATCAGCGATTTCTCGCTGACCCAAGTCGTCGTTCTGTTCACCGATTTGGTGAGCTGATCGCGGGCGTCTTCCCCCACATGCCTGCTCCTACGACAGCTCCCGCCGGATCGCAGTGGTTTGCGCTTCATACCCTCTCCGGACAGGAGTCTAAGGTTAAGCTCTATATCGAAAAGTTTAAGAAAGCGGAGGAACTCGACGAATTCATCTTCGAGATACTACTGCCCACGGAGGTCGTCTCGGAGGTCAAGGGCGGCAAGAAGTCGACCAAGGTTAGGAAGCTTTATCCGGGCTATGTCTTCATCCAGGCGAAGCTGTACGGTGAGGACGGTAAGCTTATCAACAAGCCGTGGTACTTCGTTAAGGAGACGACCGGCGTGATCGGTTTCGTGGGCGGAGATCGACCTGCCGCGCTCCGCCAGACTGAAGTCGATGAAATCTATGCGCGCATTGAGGCGGCCAGCGGCAAGGAAGTGCCAAAGGTTCAGTACTCGGTCGGCGAAGAGGTCAAGATTACCGACGGAGCCTTCGCTTCCCTGACCGGCCGGATCGACGAGGTCGATCCGGAGCGGGGCAAGCTCAAGGTCTCCGTCTCCATCTTCGGGCGCTTCACGCCCGTAGAGCTCGAGTACTGGCAGGTTCAGCGTCTCACCGATTGACCTGTTCTGATTGACCGACTGCTCCCGAATTACCCTCTCACACTTTCCACATGGCCAAGAAGATCCAAGGTTACATCCGACTCCAGCTGCCGGCCGGCGCCGCGAATCCCGCGCCCCCGGTTGGTCCCGCCCTCGGCGCGCAGGGCGTGAACATCATGGCTTTCTGCAAGGAGTTCAACGCCCGCACCAAGGACCAGAACGGGATGATCCTCCCGGTGGTTATCACGGTCTTCACAGACAAAAGCTTCACTTTCATTCTCAAGTCGCCTCCTGCCTCAGTGCTCCTGAAGAAGGCGGCTAACATTGCCAGCGGCTCCGCCAAGCCCAACCAAGACAAGGTGGGTAAGGTAAACAAGAAGCAGCTGCTCGAGATCTATAACATCAAGAAGAACGACATGAACGCCACCACTCCGGAGGCCGGCATCAAGGTGATCGCTGGCACGGCCCGCAATATGGGCATCGAGGTGGTGGACTAAGTTTTCACTGGCGGTGTCGGCGTGGTCCCCCGCGCTGACATCACCGCTGTCACCCAAACATCCCGCGGGAGTTCATCTGGACGTTCGTACCGCAAGGAGCAAACATGGCAAAAACGCACAGCAAGAGATACAACGGAGGCCTCAAGGTCGCCGACCTCACGAAGGATTACCCGCTCAAGGAGGCGGTGGAGGTCCTTTCCAAGTTTCCCAAGGCGAAGTTCGACGAGACGGTCGAACTTTCCTTCCGCCTCGGCGTGGACGCCGCTTCGGGTGAGCAGAACGTGCGCGGCACCACGCCGCTCCCGAATGGCTCGGGCAAGAAGGTCCGTGTCCTGGTGTTCACCGATGATCCGCAGAAGGCGATCGCTGCGGGTGCCGACTTCGCCGGCCTCCAAGACATGATGCAGAAGGTCAACGAGGGGTGGCTCGACTTTGATGTGGCCATCGCGACCACCGAGGCCATGAAGCAGGTGCGTACTCTAGCCCGCGTGTTGGGACCTAAGGGCCTCATGCCCAATCCCAAGGCTGGTACCGTGACCGACGACATCGTTGCCGGCATCAAGGCTGTCAAGGCAGGCCGCGTGGAGTTCAAGATGGACAAGACCGCCAACATTGGCGTCGGCATCGGCAAGCGCTCCTTCACGGCGGCCCAGATTCTTGAGAATGCGTCGACCGTGCTTGAGGCCGTGGGCCGGGCTAAGCCCTCCACATTCAAGGGCGGGCAGTTCATCAAGAGCATTACCCTTTCCTCGAGCATGAGCCCGGGCGTGAAGGTGGCCTCCACTGAATTCAGCAAGTACTGAGGAACCCGACCATGAGAGCTGAAAAACAATACCTGATCTCCGAGGTCGAGTCGCACCTCCGTAAGTCTGATTACGTCATCCTCGCTAATTTTTCCAAGGTCTCCGTCGCTGATACCGCTGAGCTGAGGAAGCGGCTGGCTGCGGAAAAGGCCGAGTTCCACGTCGTCAAGAACAGTTCACTCCGCGTGGCTGCCAAGGCCCTGGGCCTTCCTGACTTCGATACCTCCCTTTCCGGGCCCACCGCGATCGTGGTGGGTGGGAAGAATTCGGCCGGAGTCGCGAAGGTTCTGAAGAAGTTCTTCGAGGACAAACAGAAGCTCGAGGTCAAGGTGGGCGTGCTGGACAAGAAGCTCGTCAGCGCCGCCGACCTTTCCCGCATCGCCGACCTGCCCTCCTTCGAGGCGCTGCGTTCGCAGCTGCTCGGCCTCCTTACCCAAAACGCCGCGGCCTTCGTCCGCGTGCTCGACGCCAAGGTCAAGAAGGAGCAGCCCGCCGCCCCGGCGGCCTGATCCTGCCAAAAGTAAACCCTTTTGCCGCCCAGGGCCCCGCGCCCGCGTGCGGCGAAATCCAAAATCCATCCGGACCCGCTAGGGGATTCGTCTCTTAAACGCGTTTCCTCCCTGAAACCGCTAGCGGCTCCGAGGAGCCAGATACCATGAGCAACATCACTAAGGAACAAGTCATCGAGTGGCTCTCCAGCCAGTCGGTTCTCGAACTAGCCGCGCTGGTCAAGGACCTCGAGGGCAAGTGGGGCGTTTCCGCCGCCGCTGCCGTTGCCGCCGCCGCTCCCGCGGGCGGAGCCGCCGCCGGCGCTGCTCCGGCCGCCGAAGCGCAGACCGAGTTCACCGTCGTCCTCAAGGATGCTGGCGCGAACAAGATCGGCGTCATCAAGGAGGTCCGCGCGATCACCGGCCTCGGCCTCAAGGAGGCGAAGGATCTCGTCGAGGGCGCGCCCAAGAACGTCAAGGAGAACGTTCCGAAGGCCGAAGCCGAGGACATCAAGAAGAAGCTTGAGGCTGCCGGCGCCAAGATCGAGCTCAAGTAAGACCTCGAGACGCTTGGCGACTTCGTTCGCACCCATGCGTTTTGATCGGGGCGGGCCGCATCCTTGCGCGGCCTGCCCTTCTCCATTTCCGCGTACGTTCTCCTCAGCTCCGCTTATGCCCCTTCGGGCATGCGTGGCAACCTCCGCCTCCTAACCCTTTCGGGAATCCGCCATGGCCGACCGCAACCACACCGAACGCGTCAACTTCGGAAAGCTCCGCGAAGTTATCCAGCCGCCGAATCTCATAGAGATCCAGATCACTTCGTATCTGGAATTCCTGCAGAAGGGCGTTCCTGAGAAGCAGCGCAAGCCGCAGGGCCTTGAGGCGGTTTTCCGCGAGGTCTTCCCCATCCTTTCCTACGATGAACGTCTGACGCTTGAGTATGTTTCCTACAGCTTGGGCGAGCCCAAGCACTCCGAACTCGAGTGTCTGCGCGAGGGCATCACTTACTCGGTACCCCTCTACGTTAAGCTTCGCCTGCGCGAAGAGGACTTCATCAAGGATGAGGACATCTTCATGGGCGAGATCCCGATGGTCACCGACCGCGGGTCATTCATCATTAATGGCGCCGAGCGCGTAGTCGTCTCCCAGTTACACCGTTCTCCAGGCATCGCCTTCGAGGTGACGCCCCATCCAAACGGCAAGCCGCTCCATTCCTTCCGTATCATCCCCGACCGCGGTACGTGGCTCGAGGTGCAGTTTGACAACAACGACCTGCTCTACGTCTACCTCGACCGCCGCCGTCGCCGCCGGAAGTTCCTCATCACTACTCTCCTGCGAGCCATTGGTTACTCCAGCGACATCGATCTGCTAAACCTGTTCTACGAGATCAAGGAGCTCCGGGTATCCAAAGCTTTGGACATGGAGAACGTGTCCACTCTTGTGCTCGTCGAAGACGCCATCGACGCCCAGAAGGGCGTGGTCCTCGCGCGGGCTTTCGAGCCGCTGACTAAGGCCATCGTGCGCACCTTCGAGAAGCACGACATTTCGACGATCCGTGTTATTGACACCTCGATCGACGAGGGCGCCATCATTCGCGCCCTCAAGAAGGACCCGACTCGTAATGAGGAGGAGGCGCTGAAGGAGATTTACAAGCGACTCCGCCCGGGTGAGCCGCCGACCACCGCAAACGCCAAGGCCCTGCTCAAGCGACTGTTCTTCGACCCCAAGCGCTACGATCTCGGGCGTGTCGGCCGCTACAAGGTTAACCAGAAGCTTGGCCTGAAGGCTGAGCTTGAGCAGCGCATCATGGAAAGCGCCGACATCGTTGCGGCCACGAAGTACCTCGTTCGTCTCAAGAAGGGAGGGGGCGTCGTCGATGACATCGACCATCTCGGCTCTCGGCGCGTCCGCACCGTGGGCGAACTCCTCGCGAACCAATGCCGCGTCGGCCTGAGCCGCACTGAGCGCCTCGTGCGCGAGCGGATGACGATGTATGACCAGAGCGTCGACTCGATCACCCCGCAGAAACTCATCAATCCGAAGGCGCTCACGACCGTCATTCGAGATTTCTTTGCCCGGTCCCAGTTATCCCAGTTCATGGACCAGATCAACCCGCTGGCCGAGGTGACGCACAAGCGGCGCCTTTCCGCCCTCGGGCCCGGAGGCCTCAATCGCGAGCGCGCGGGGTTCGAGGTTCGCGACGTGCATCCCTCGCACTACGGTCGCATCTGCCCCATCGAGACTCCTGAGGGTCCCAACATCGGCCTGATCAACTCCCTTTCAACCTATGCTCGCGTGAACGAGTTTGGGTTTATTGAGACCCCTTACCGCGTGGTGAAGGACGGCCGGGTGAGCGACAAGATCGAGTACCTCACCGCCGATCAGGAGGAGGGCAAGGTCATCGCCCAGGCCAATGCTGAGATCGACGAGAAGAACCACTTCGTCGGCAAGGTTACCGTCAGGCAGGACGGCAACTTCCTTGAGGTGCCGGCCGGCGAGGTTCACCTGATGGACGTCTCGCCGAAGCAGGTTATCTCAATCGCGGCGGGCATGATCCCGTTCCTTGAGCATGACGACGCCAACCGGGCCCTGATGGGTGCGAACATGCAGCGCCAAGGGGTGCCGCTTCTCCAAGCCGAAGCTCCTTTCGTCGGCACCGGTATCGAGGAGCGCGTCGCTCGCGACTCCAAGATCGTGGTCGTCGCCGAAGAGGCTGGTGTTGTCGCCTCGGTCGACGCTAAGCGCATCGTCGTCACCAAGGACGGCGAATTGCCGCGTAACGTGCGAAATGATCCTAAGAACCACGTAAACGTCTATGAACTTCGGAAGTTCATGCGGTCGAACGCGGGAACCTGCTTCAATCAGAAGCCGATCGTGCGTCAGGGTCAGAAGATCAAGGCGGGCCAGATCATCGCTGACGGACCTTCGACTGATCGCGGGGAAATGGCTCTCGGCCGGAATGTCCTCGTGGCGTTCATGCCGTGGAACGGATATAATTTCGAAGACGCCATTCTCATTTCCGAGAAGGTGCTCCGCGAAGACATCTTCACTTCAATCCATATTCAGGAATTCGAGGTCACGGCCCGCGACACCAAGCTCGGGCCCGAAGAAATCACCCGCGACATCCCGAACGTTGGCGAGGAGGCCCTGAAGAACCTTGACCACAACGGTGTCATTCGCGTCGGTGCGGAGGTCAAGCCGGGCGACATCCTCGTCGGCAAGATCACTCCGAAGTCCGAGACCGAACTCGCACCCGAGGAGAAACTGCTGCGCGCGATCTTCGGTGAGAAGGCCGCTGATGTGAAGGACACTTCGCTTATCGTCCCGTCCGGAGTCGCGGGCATCATCATGGATGTAAAGGTGTCCTCGCGCGTCGATAACCAGGAGGAGAAACTGTCGCCATCGGACCGCCGCCGTCAGGCGAAGCAGATCCAAGAGGAGTACAAGACGCAGATGGATAAACTGCGTGAGGCCCTTACCGAGGCGCTCTCAAACATTCTCCTCGGCGAGAAGATCCCGCTCGACGTGATCAATGGCGAGTCGGGCGAGATCATCATCCCGGCGAACCGCAAGATCACGAAGACGTTGCTGCGCAAGCTGGCCGCGGTCTCCAAGCACGTGCAGATCGATCCTTCCCCGGTGAGGATCAAGATCATGGAAATCATCGGCTCGTACCAAACGAAGTTCGACGAGCTCGAGAGCGACAGAGAACGCAAGATCAACGCTATTGAGGCGGGCGAGGGCTCCGCCGACGGTGCCATCAAGCAGGTCAAGGTCTACGTCGCGACCAAGCAGAAACTCGAGGTCGGCGACAAGATGGCGGGCCGTCACGGCAATAAGGGCGTGGTTGCGAAGATCGTGCCCGAGGAAGACATGCCTTTCCTCCCCGACGGTACACCCGTCGAGATCTGCCTCAACCCGCTCGGCGTGCCTTCGCGAATGAACGTTGGCCAAGTGCTCGAGACCCATCTCGGCTGGGCCTGCAAACGCCTAGGGATCAAAGTTGCCACTCCTGTCTTCGACGGCATCCCCGAGAAGAAGGTTCGCGAGTACCTCAAGGAGGCCAAGCTGCCTTCGTCGGGCAAGAGCCCGCTCTTCGACGGGCGTACGGGCGACAAGATCGATCAGGAGGTCGTCGTCGGCTACATCTATATGATGAAGCTGAACCACCTTGTGTCCCATAAGATCCACGCTCGCGCTGTCGGTCCGTACTCCCTCGTCACGCAGCAACCGCTGGGTGGCAAGGCCCAGTACGGCGGCCAGCGCTTCGGCGAAATGGAGGTGTGGGCTCTGGAGGCCTATGGCGCGGCGCACACGCTGCAGGAACTGCTCACGGTCAAGTCTGACGACGTTCAGGGCCGCACCAAAATCTACGAGTCGCTGGTCAAGGGGGACAACACCCTGCAGGCCGGCACGCCCGAGTCGTTCAACGTGCTCATCAAGGAGATCCAGTCCCTCGGCCTGGACATCAAACTCCAGAAGCGCGACGCCCTGAGCTTCGGCTCCTGAGCGCCGTCCCAACCCAAACGTTACAGGGAGAAATCGCCATGATCCAACCCAACGACTCCGCCGGCATCAATCGCGACCAAACCCGGGAGGCCCTCGGTCTGGAGGAGAGCGCGTTCGACTGCGTGTCCATCTCCGTTGCCTCGCCCGACACCATCCGCAAGTGGTCCAAGGGCGAGGTCAAGAATCCGGAGACCATCAACTACCGCACGTTCAAGCCCGAGCCGGGTGGCCTCTTCTGCCAGAAGATCTTCGGTCCGGTGCGCGACTACGAGTGCGCCTGCGGAAAGTACAAGCGCATCAAGTACAAGGACGTCGTCTGCGATCGCTGCGGCGTCGAGGTCACCATCGCCCGCGTCCGCCGCGAGCGGATGGGGCACATCGAACTAGCCGTCCCGGTTGCCCACATCTGGTTCCTCAAGTCGATGCCGAGCCGCCTCGGACTACTGCTCGACATGACCGCCCGCTCCCTTGAGCGCGTGATCTACTATGAGAACTACATGGTGATCGACCCGGGCAAGACGCCGCTTGAGCCGCGTCAGCTGCTGACCGACACCGAGTATCGACAAGCCCTTGACGAATACGGCGACGACTCGTTCGTCGCGAAGATGGGTGCCGAGGCGGTGCGAGATGCGTTGGTCAAGACCGACCTTGAGGCGACCGTGGCCGAGCTGCAGGAGCAGATGCGCGCCACCAAGTCGAAGCAGATCAAGAAGAAGCTCTCGAAGCGTCTCAAGGTGGTGCAGGGCTTCATCCATTCCAAGAGCCGCCCTGAGTGGATGGTCCTCGAGGTGCTCCCGGTGATCCCGCCGGACCTTCGTCCGTTGGTGCCACTCGAGGGTGGTCGATTCGCCACGTCCGACCTCAACGATCTCTACCGCCGCGTCATCAACCGCAACAACCGTCTGCGGAACCTGATGCAGCTGAAGACTCCGGATGTGATCATCCACAACGAAAAGCGCATGCTGCAGGAGGCGGTGGACGCGCTTTTCGACAACGGCCGTCATGGCCGCCCGGTCACCGGTGCGGGCAACCGTCCGCTCAAGTCCCTCTCGGACATGCTCAAGGGCAAGCAGGGCCGCTTCCGGCAGAACTTGCTCGGCAAGCGCGTCGATTATTCGGGCCGTTCGGTCATCGTCATTGGTCCCGAACTGAAACTTCACCAGTGCGGGCTGCCGAAGAAGATGGCGCTCGTCCTCTTCGAACCTTTCATCATCCGCCGTCTTAAGGAGCTCGGCTTCGTGCACACCGTGCGCGGCGCGCGGAAGATGATCGAGAAGAAGTCCCCCGAGGTGTGGGACATCCTCGAGGAGGTCACCAAGGGCCATCCGGTGCTGCTGAACCGCGCGCCGACGCTCCACCGTCTCTCGATCCAGGCCTTCGAGCCTGTCCTCATTGAGGGTGAGGCCATTCGCATCCATCCGCTCGTCTGTACCGCTTACAACGCGGACTTTGACGGCGACCAGATGGCCGTGCACGTTCCGCTTTCCCTTGAGGCGATCATGGAGTGCAAACTCCTGATGATGGCGACGTCCAACATCTTCTCGCCGTCGTCGGGCAAGCCCATCCTCACCCCGTCCCAGGACATCGTCCTCGGCGCCTACTATCTCACCATCGAACCGCGGCGGAAGCCCTCGAAGAACGAGCGCGTCCCTCTGCTTAGCGGCCTGCAGGAGGTGCTGTACGTCAAGGCGGACGGCGCCCTCCGGATGCACGACTGGGTTGAGATTCCCAATCCGGACTACGGTCGTGAGACCATCTTCGGAGACTCCAAGCGCAAGTCGCTGCGCACCACGGTTGGCCGGGTGATCTTCAACGACATTTGGCCCTCGGGCCTCGGCTTCGTGAACTTCCCCGTTCCGAAGGCCAAGCTCGGCGACCTAATCCTCAACACCTACAAGATCTCGGGCAATCAGGTGACCGTCGAGACCCTTGACCGACTGAAGGAGCTCGGCTTCCAGACCGCGTTCCAAGCCGGCATCTCCATCGGGATCGACGACATGATCATCCCTGACACCAAGAGGGAGATCGTGGCCGAGTCCCGCAAAAAGATCGCCGAGGTCGAGGCGCAGTTCCACAAGGGCATCATCACCGACGGCGAGCGCTACAACAAGGTGGTCGACATCTGGACCAGCGCCACCGACCAGATCGCCAAGCAGGTGTTCTCCAAGCTCGAGAACAACGATGGCCGCACCGAGGTTAACCCCGTCTATATCATGATGGACTCGGGCGCGCGCGGCAACAAGCAGCAGGTCCGTCAGCTGTGCGGCACCCGCGGCCTGATGGCCAAGCCTTCCGGTGAGATCATCGAGCGTCCCATCCTGTCCTCGTTCCGCGAGGGCCTCACGGTGCTCGAGTACTTCATCTCGACCCACGGCGCCCGCAAGGGCCTCGCCGACACCGCGCTTAAGACCGCGGACGCCGGCTACCTCACCCGCAAGCTCTGCGACGTGGCGATGGACGTCATCATCGCCGAGGAGGATTGCGGTTCGCGCGACGGCGTATGGAAGAAGGCCATCTTCGAGGGCGACGACGAGATTGTCGGCCTCAAGGAGCGCATCATCGGCCGCTTCTCGAGCGACGATGTGATGAACCCGATCAAGCCTTCGGAGGTGCTCGTTGGTTCCGGAGAGCTCATCTCCGAGGAGATCGCGGCCCGTATCGACGAGCTCGGCATCGAGCGTATCAAGGTGATGTCTCCGCTGACCTCGATCACGAAGGGCGGCATCGACGCCAAGTCGTACGGCATCAATCCGGCGACCAACAAGGTGGCGAAGATCGGCGACTCGGTCGGCATCATCGCCGCCCAGTCGATCGGCGAGCCCGGCACGCAGCTCACGATGCGTACGTTCCACATCGGTGGCGTCGCGTCCGGTGGCTTCAAGACGCCCGAAATCCGGGTTCGTTCGGCCGGCCGCGTGAAGTACCGCGGGCTTCGTCTCGTGGAAACCGCCGACGGCGGCTCCATCGTCCTCAACAAGACCGGCACCATCCAGATCCTCGACGCCGAGGACAAGGAACTCGAAGTCTACAATATCGTGGTCGGTTCCTACCTCCACGTGGCCGACGGCGGCAAGATCGACAAGGGTGCCGTGCTCGCGCAGTGGGATCCGTACAACATCCCGGTCCTTTCGGAGAAGGGCGGTTCGCTGCACTTCAAGGACATGATCCCCGGTGTGACCGTGAAGCGCGAACTCGACGAATCGTCGGGTCGCATCGCCACGGTCGTCATCGAGCACAAGGAAGACCTCAACCCGCAGATCGAAGTCCGCGACGGCAAGAACAAGCCGCTCGCCGCCTACTCGATCCCCGTCGGCGCGCAGATCGCGGTCAACGAGGGCGACACCATCGCCCCCGGCGCGCTGCTCGCCAAGACGCCCCGCCAGGCGTCCAAGACCAAGGACATCACCGGTGGTCTTCCCCGCGTCGCCGAGCTCTTCGAGGCTCGCCGTCCGAAGGACGCCGCCGAAATGTCCCGCATCGACGGCATCGTGTCCTTCGAGGGCACGGTCCGCGGCAAGCGCAAGCTCGTCGTCAAAAACGACGAGACGGGCCAGGAAGAGGAACATCTCATCGCGACCGGCAAGCACATCATCGTGCAACCCGGCGACGTCGTCCACAAGGGCCAGCACCTCACGGAAGGCTCGGCCGACCCGCACGAGATCCTCGAGATCCTCGGGCCGTCCGCGCTCTACGACTTCCTCATCAGCCAGGTGCAGGAAGTGTATCGCCTCCAGGGCGTGACGATCAACGACAAGCACATCGAGATCATCATCCGCCAGATGCTCCGCAAAGTCCGGATCACCGATCCGGGCGACACGGAGAACTTCTGGGGCGAGCAGGTCGATCGCGCCACGTTCCTCGCGGAAAACAAGCGCATCGAAGAAGCCGGCGGCAAACCCGCCGAGGCCGAGCCGATCCTCCTCGGTATCACCAAGGCTTCGCTCGAGACCGAGAGCTTCATCTCGGCCGCCTCCTTCCAAGAGACGACGCGCGTCCTCACCGACGCCTCGACGCTCGGCAAGGTCGACCTCCTGAAGGGCTTCAAGGAAAACGTCATCATGGGTCACTTGATTCCGGCGGGCACGGGCCTGCCGACCTACAAGCAGCTCAAGATCACGCTGCCCTTTGGCGCCGAACTGCCCGTCGACGACGTCAAGCCGGCGGAAACGCAGGCCACCGCGAGCTAAGCCTCGCGCAGGATCCCATTAGCAACGAGCCGCGGATGAAAATCCGCGGCTCGTTTGTTTTTCAGCCCTCGAATCGAGCCGAAGGCGCCGCGGGCGGTCGACTCGGCCACCTGCCCACGCGAGCCGGAAGGATCGCTGAAAATTCAGCGGCCCCCCAATCTTCCCTTACCGGCGCATCAAAACGTCGCGATACTCTCGAGGCGTCGCCGATAACGCGCACCGATGGCGGCCGGCGAGTAGCGGGTGGCCATCGTTTCCTGCGCGGCCGCCCCGAGGCGGGCGGTCAACACGGGATCGCCGAACACCGTTCGCATCCATTCGGCGGCATGCGCCGGGTCCGGCTCGGCCCAGGTGCCACCCTTGGCGTAGGGCCCGTGGTTCGCCTCGAGCGTGACCAGCTTGGCGCGCACCGGGCAGCCGTTTTCCCGCGAGACAAACTCGGCGGTCGCGGACCAATCGGTGGAGATCACCGGTTTGCCGAGTGCCATGCATTCGGCCACCGCGAGGCCGAACCCTTCGGAACGGTGCAGCGACACGAAGCAGTTGCAGGCGGCCTGGAGGGCGTAGATGTCGGCGCGCGAAAGCGTCTCGGTGAGCAGCACGGTGCCCGGCAGATCGCGCACGCTGGCCTGCAGGGCGGCGAAATCGGCTTCGTTGCCCGCGACGTTCTGCACTTTGACGACGAGCGCGGCGCCGAGGCCGGCCAGCGCCGATTGCCGGAACGCATCAATCGCCGCGCGCGGATTCTTCCGCGCGGCATACGAGTTGAGGTCGAATAGGGTGAGAAAGAGAAAGGCGTCCGCGGGCAGGCCGAACCGGGCGCGCAGCTCGGCGCGCGAGCCGCGCGGCGCCGGCACCTGGATCGAATGCGGCATCGTCAGCACGGGGACCGGCGATTTCTGCGCGATCGCGGCGGCGGTGAAATCGCTCGGGCACCACACTTCGTCGAAGTAATCGAAGCTCTCGCACCAGGCGTCGGGAAACTCCGGCAATTCCCACGCGAAATAGGCGATGTTGTATTTGCCGGCGCGGAATCCACGCCCGTGGTGGTGGTCGATATCGCGGGACGCGGGCGGGTCGATGTGCACGACGTTCACGTCGTAGGGATTCGCCTCCTGCAGCCGGGAGGCATAGGTTTGGTCGCCGAGCCTGTTTTTGCAGTGCAGCTTCAGCGGCACAAGGGCGGTCGGGAGCGCGGCGGCGTCGGCGGCACGCACCATGCAGCGGGCGGATTCGCCGACGCCGAGCTCGGCGGCGAGAAACCCCACGATGTTCAGGCCGAGCTTGGCGTGGCGCCGGGCGTAGGCGGTGGAGTAGGGGGCGTGGCGGTTGGAAAAATCGAAGATGACTTCGCCGGTCGAGGTGGCGATGGAGAGGATCCGGAGCTGCCGGTTCTTGTTTTGGGCGCGAAAACGCTGGAGAGCTTTCGCTCCGGTGATGCGGCCGAGCCACGCGAGCGTGTTGGTGAAGCCGGCACCAGTGAGGGTGAAATGCAACGCGGTCGAGCGCCCGGCCGGCAGGGGCAACCGAATCTCCCAGGGCCCCGGGCCGGCCGGGCGAACGACGACCGGCGGAGTGTTGTCGATCCGGAGGCCGAGGCCGGGCAACGAGCGTTCGATTCCCCGGGCCGCGGGGTGCGGCCGGAACTCACCGCGAACGATCAGGGCGTCGACCCCCTCGAGCGGGGGCAGACGCAGGGCGCCGTGCTCGCGGATCCAGGCCGAACCCGGGTGAAAATCGTCGTAGTGGAGACCGGAAAAAGCGGTGAAGCGGCGGGAAAAGGCGCCACCGGCAGGCGGCGTGCGAGGACGGGCGGACATCGGGTGACGGAGCGAACGGGGCCGCGGGGCGGGAGGCAAAACTTTCGTTCTCCGCGGGATCGGTGGCCGACGGGGATTTCTACCCCGATCAGGCCCGAACGGACAGGTCGTAGAATGACATTTCAGTCAGAAAATAACCGAAGGTTGCGCCGTTGCGTCTCCGCGCATTCCTCGGGGCCCTCGCTTCAATTCGCACGCCTCCCCAGCTCCGCGTGCCCATTTCCCCGAAAACTTTTCTTGCCAGTTTGGCGGCGCGTTGGCGCGTCGCGTTGCTGACTGCTGTCGTCGTCGCCATCTGGTGCGAGCACTACGACCGGTGGACGGTAGCGAGCTGGAACATTCCGGCGGACTACCGCGGCGACACGCTTGAAATCCTGGCCCGGATCGCGGCGGCGGCGGAAGGGGACGCGAAGCCCTTTCAGGCGCAGAACATCTCGCGGCTCGGGGCGCCGTTCGGCGCCAACTGGAGCGCCTACCCGTCGTCGGATTTGCTGCTGCTGTGGGGTATCGGGCAGCTGGCGCGGCTGGTCGGTGTCTTTGCGGCCGCCAATCTGGCGCTGCTGATGGCGACGCTTTCGGCCGCCTGGGCCTTCTACGGAGCGGCACGATGGCTGCGCGTGCGCTGGGAGTGGGCGATGGCGGGTGCGCTGCTCTTTGCGTTCACGTGCCAGACGTTCCAGCGCGGCTTGCCGCATCTGTTCCTGGTTTTCTCCTGGACGGTGCCCCTGGCGCTGGTGGCCTGCGGTCTGGTGGCGTCGAGCCGGCGACTGCGGTTGCGCGGACCGGGCGGGATTTTCTGCGTCGCCACGGCGGTCGCGATCGGCGTCGGGAATCCCTACGTGCTGTTCCTGTTCCTGCAGTTGCTCGGCTGGGCGCTGGTGGCCCAGTGGCTCGGCGGAAAGCGGCGGGAGAATCTGGCGACGGGCGCCGTCGCGCTGGCGGCGGCGGTGGCCGCCTTCCTTGCGGTCGAGTCGCACATGTGGATCCACGCTCCGGATACCGCGGCGGCATCCCCGCTCGTGCGCAATTACGGCAGCACGGAGCGGTATGCCTTGAAGCCGCTGGAGCTGTTCATGCCGCCGGCGAACCACCGCTGGGATGCGCTCGCCTTTTTCGGCCACCGCTACGTGCGCTGGTCGGAATGGCGCGGCGGCGAGGCCTTCATGCCTTACCTCGGGGTGATCGGTGCGGCGGGCCTGGTGGCGTTGTTTGCCGCGGTGCTGCGGGCGGTGCTGCGGGGACGGCGGGTGCCGGGCGTGGCCCTGCCGACGGGGTGGGTGCTGGCCTTCGCGTCGGTCGGCGGGATCACCAACATCCTGGCCTTCTTCACCGGCCTGGTGCTGTTCCGCGCGACCAATCGGTTCAGTATTTTTCTTTCGGCGCTGGTGCTGCTGTTTGTCGTGACCCGGCTGGGCCGTTGGTTTTCGGGCCGTCCGGGCTGGCTGAGCTTGGCGGCGGCCGGGGTGATCGCGGCCTTCGGTCTGGTGGACCAGCTGCCGCCCGCGCCGGGACTCGAGAAACAGCAACGCATCGCGCGGCGGATCGAGTCGGACCGCGAGCTCGGTCGTCTGCTCGAAGGCCGGCTGGCGCCGGGCGCGATGGTTTTCCAGTTGCCGGTGATGATGTTTCCCGAGTCGCCGCCCGCCCACATGCTGGCGGATTACGAGCATTTCCGGCCGTATCTCGCGACCGAGTCGCTGCGCTTCAGCTACGGGATGCTGCGGGGGCGCAGCCGCGGCCGCTGGCAGCGCGACGCGGAGACGCTGCCGACGGACGAGTTTGTCCGGAAGCTCGAGCGCTACGGATTCTCGGCCCTCTATTTCAATCGCAGCGGCTTCCCCGACCGGGGAGAAAAACTGCTCGGCGATCTCGCGGCGATGGGCCGGACGGAACGGCTCGACGGCAAGTTGGGCGAGCAGGTCGTGGTGATGTTGCAGCCGTCGGCGCGTCCGGAGGCGCCGCTGGCGCGGACGCTGACCTTCGGGAGCGGCTGGCACAGCCCGACGGCGGGCGAGCCGCGCTGGGCCTACGGGCCGGCGACGATGTCGTATTTCAACCCGCTCCACGGGCCGTTGACGCGCAACGTGCGGCTGGTGTTGAGCGCGGTCGGGGAGCGTCGCGTCACGATCCGGCTCAACGGAAGAGAGCTCCGGAGCGTCGAGCTGAAGGACGGCCGGCAGGAGGTCGAGTTCGAGGCGACGCTGCGCCCGGGCTTCAACCGCTTCGACGTCGACTCGCCGTCGCCGGCGGTGCGGGTCAGCCACGAGCGCGGGCAGTTGCGCTCGTTCGCCGTGCACGAAGCCACGGTGCGGACCGAGACGGAGTGAGGGCACGCTTGCGCCGCGCGGGCGGTCGGCTGCACCATGGCGATCGCGCATGCAAAACGACGAATACCTCAAACTCGCCGAAGTCGAAGACCGCATGTGGTATTTCCGCTCGCTGCACGAGCATGTGCGGCGGGAGCTGGCGCCGGTGGTGCGCGCGGGCGGCGAGGTGCTCGACGCCGGGTGCGGCACGGGCGGACTGATTTTGCGCCTGCGGGCGCGGCACCCGGAGTGGCGGTTCGCGGGCATCGATTTCATGCCGATCGCCTGCGACCTCGCGCGCCAGCGCTGCGGACCGGAGGTGGATGTGCGGGTCGCGTCGATCACCGAGCTGCCGTTCGCGGACGCGAGTTTCGACGCGGTGGTGTCGGCCGACGTGGTCTGCCAGGTGGAGAATCCGGAGACGGCCGCGAAGGAATTCTTCCGCGTGCTGCGGCCGGGCGGCGTGGCGGTGCTGAATTGCCCGGCCTACATGTGGATGTGGTCGTATCACGACGACTCGTGCCAGACGAAGCACCGTTACACGCGGCCGGAGATGGCGGGTTTGCTCGACGGCGCGGGCTTCCGGGGCACGCGGACCACGCATTGGAACGCGCTGCCGTTCCCGGTGGTGTGGGCGAAGCGAAAGCTGTTTCGGTCGGACAAGGACACGAGCGACGTGAAGGATTATCCGCGGATCGTGGATGCGGCCTTCGGCGGCCTGATGGCGATCGAGCACGCGTGGCGCCGGTTGGGCGGCACGTGGGGTTGGGGCACGTCGGTCTTCGGGGTGGCGCGGAAGCCTTAACGGAGGGCGATGAGTCATTTTCTCGTAGCCTTCGCGTTGCTGCTGCACGTGCTGGGCTGGGGTGCGGGCGCGGCGATGCTGGCGATGCCGCGGGCGTGGCGGCGCTTCTGGCCCGTGCTGGCGGTGCCGGCCGGGTTCGCGCTGCAGTCGGCGGTGGTTTGGGCGGGAGCGCATGCCGGACTGCGGGGCACGAATGCCTACGCCGGGTGGAGCCTGCTGGTGCCGGCGGCCTTGCTCGCGGCCGGATTGGCGCGGGCCGGTTTCCGCGGGGCATGGGTGGATCTGCAACGGGTCGGACTCGTCGCGGCGGCGACCGGCGCGGCGCTGGTCGTGCTGGTGTTGCCGGTGGCGATCGCGTCGCCGGCCCTGACGACCCTCTCGCTCGGCAGCTGCGACGCCGCGGACTACGCCGCCGGCGCGCGGGTGCTGCAGGAGTTCGCGCGGGCGGATCGGTCCGGATTTTTGGGGCTGACGGAGGTGGTGTCGATCGCTTCGGTCGACAACTTTTTCGACTATTGGCTGCGGCTGAATCATTTCACGCCGTCGGCTTTGATCGCGTTGAACGGCACGGTGCTGGGCTGCGCGCCGCACGAACTGACCACGCTGTTCACCGCGGTGCTGCTGGCTGGCACGGTGCCGCTGACCTTCTGGTCCGCCCGGGCCGTTCTCGGTTACAGCGGGGGCGTCAGCCTGGTGATCGCGGGCATTTTCGGCCTGAGTCCGGTCGGTTGGTATGCGTATGCGCAGGTGGCGCCGGGACAGTTGCTGGCAGCGCAGGCGGTGACGCTGTTGACCTGGGCCGGCGTGGCGTTGTGGCGCGGTCGGTTGACGGCGAGCCGTGCATTGGCGTGGGCGCCGGTCCTGGCGCTCGGCTACTGGCTGGTGCTCGGCAGCTACAATTTCTTCGTGCTGCTCTGCCTTGTGCCGGCGGTCGCTTACGCGGGCGGGTGGGCGCTCTGGCGGCGCCATTGGGGGCGATTGGCGCGCTGGGCCGCGGCGATGCTGGCACCGTTGGCGGCGGTCGCGGCGATTTTTCCCGGACGGGTGGGCGGACTCGCGGAACGCTTCTCGCTGCTGCAGGCGTATGATTTCGGCTGGAAGATTCCGGCGCTGACGGCGGAGGGCTGGCTGGGGATCGTCCGCGGGCCGGACCTGGCGGCGTGGGATTTTTGGGGCGTGCGCTGGGTGTTGTCCGCGGCGGTGGTGGGACTGCTCAGCTGGGCTTTCATCCGTTCCGCGCAGCAGCGCAGCCGCGCGATGTGGACGGCGCTGGCGGTGAGCGTGCCGGTGCTCGCGGGTTACTGGCTGCTGCAGGTCCGCGGCGCGCGCCTGGGCACGAACGCGAGCTACGACGCCTACAAGCTCTTCGCGGTGTTTTTTCCGCTGCTGCTGCCGGCCTTGTGCTGGTGGGTGACGCTGCGGCGCAGCCGGCGGCTGCACGAATGGCTGTTTGTCTGGACCGTGATGGGCGCGGTGGTCGCGGGCAACCTGGCGGGATGCGCGATGTTTGTGTGGAAGCTGAGCCGGCCGCCGTTGCTGGTCGACGGGACGCTGCGCGGCCTGCGGAGCATCGAGGCGATGACGGACGTGGAGTCGGTCAACCTGCTCGTGCCGGACATGTGGTCGCGGCTGTGGGCGCACGCGTTCCTGTTGCGGAAAGGACAATACTTCCCGACGCACACCTACGAGGCGCGGCGGGACACGCCGTTGCGCGGGGCCTGGGATTTGCAGGGCGACGTGGTGCGGGTGCGGCCGCAGGGCGGCGGGTATCGCGAGATCAACGGCCGCTTTGCCCTGGCGGACACGCGCCGGCCGGACTTCGTGCGGGCCGTGCCGGGCGACGGCTGGCACGACGAAGAGTCGGTGCCGGACGGCGGCCGCTGGCGGTGGACGGCGGGAGAGGCGACGGTGCGGATCTCGAATCCGCACGACTATCCGCTGACGCTCCGGGCCGAACTCGACGGAGGAAGTGCCCGGGCCCAGCGCTGGATGTTTGCGCGCGACGGCGGGGAAGCGCGGCCGTGGGTCGCGGTGCCCGAGGACCGCGCGATGGCGGTCTGGCCCGAACTCGGGGTGCCTCCCGGTGAGAGCGTGCTCGTGCTGCGGCCCGAAGGAACCTCGGTCACGGTGCCGGGCGATCCGCGTCCGCTGGGACTCTCCGTGCACCGCTTGACCGTGCGGCCCGACCGTTGACGGAGCGGCTGGCACGCCGCGAAACGGGCCCCGGCCGGTTTTTGCGGTTGGCGCGCACGGGGCGCGACGTGTTTCCTCCCCCGCACATGGCAGCCCCGCTTTCCCTTCGCCGCGTCTTCGCGGGTAAACGCGTGCTCATCACGGGCGGACTCGGATTCATCGGATCGACCCTCGCGCGCGAAGTGGTCGGACTCGGCGGGGAGGTCGCGGTGGTGGACAGCCTGATCCCGGAATACGGCGGGAATCGGCGCAATCTCGCGGGCATCGCCGGCCGCGTGAAGGTGCACGTCGCGGATGTGCGGGACTGGCCCCGGCTGCCCGACCTGGTGCGGGGGCAGGACTACCTCTTCAACCTGGCGGGCCAGACGAGCCACATGGATTCGATGACGGATCCGCAGACGGATCTGGACATCAATTGCCGGGCGCAGCTGGCGATCCTGGAGGCGTGCCGGCAGCACAATCCCGGCATCCGGATCGTGTTTGCGAGCACGCGGCAGATCTACGGCAAGCCGGACTACCTGCCCGTCGACGAAAAGCATCCGCTGCGGCCGGTCGACGTGAACGGGATCAACAAGATCGCGGGCGAGTCGTTCCATCTGCTCTACTCGCGGGTCCACGGGATCGCGGCGACGGCGCTGCGGCTGACGAACACGATCGGTCCGCGTATGCGCATCAAGGACGCGCGGCAGACCTTTGTGGGCGTCTGGGTGCGGCGCCTGCTGGAAGGCGAACCGTTCGAAGTCTGGGGCGGCGAGCAATTGCGCGATTTCACCTATGTGGACGACGCGGTGGAGGCCTTTCTCCTCGCCGCGGCGCGGCCCTCGGCGGTGGGGGAAGTGTTCAATCTCGGCGGTCCGCCGCGCGTCACGCTGCAGGAGCTGGCGGAGATGCTCGTGGCGGTGAACCGCGGCGGTTCGTTCGTCGTGCGGGCGTTTCCGTCCGACCGCAAAAAGATCGATATCGGCGACTACTATGCGGACGACCGCCTGATCCGGAAGAAACTCGGGTGGCGGCCCCGCACCGACCTGCGCACGGCGCTGGCGCGGACCGTCGCGTATTACCGCAAGGAACTGCGCCATTACCTCTGAGCGGCTGACGGGCCGGTCAGGCGACGGGCGCGGCGGAAACGCGGATTGCGCGAAGGTTTTCTTGCGGCGGCGGAGACCTTCGCGGGTAATTTCCGCGATGTCCGGCCCCGCCCTCAGCTTCGTCATCCCGCTCTACCACAGCTCCGAAACGATCGGGGCGGTGGTGCGCGAGATCGAGGGCTTCGCGATCGAAGGCGGCCACGAGATCGTGCTGGTGCACGACGGCAGCGGCGAGCCGACGAGCATCGTGTGCCGGGAACTGGTGCGGCAGGCGAAGGTGCCGATCGTGCTGGTGGAACACGCGCGGAATTTCGGCGAGCACAACGCGGTGCTGACGGGTTGGCGCCACGCGCGCGGGGAGCACATCGTGAACCTCGACGACGACGGGCAGAACCCGCCGGGCGAGGCGGTGCGGATGTGGCGGCACGCGAAGGAGACGGGGCTCGATATCGTCTTCGGCCACTACGACGAGAAACAGCACTCGCCGTGGCGGAATTTCGGCAGCTGGTTCACCAACCGGATGACCGACTGGGCCCTGGACAAGCCGCACGGGTTCTACCTGTCGAGTTTCCGCTGCGTGAGCGCGTTTGTTGCGAAACAGGTGATCGGATACGCCGGACCTTATCCCTACATCGACGGCCTGCTGCTGCAGGTGACGCAGCGCATCGGCTCGATCTCGGTGCACCACCTGCCGCGGCAGGCGGGGACGAGCACCTATACCCTGCGGCGGCTGGTGCGGCTCTGGCTCAGCGCGTGGATCAATTTTTCGGTGCTGCCGCTGCGGGTGGCGACCGTGCTGGGCTTGCTGATCGCGGCGCTCGGCGTGATTGCGACCGGGATCGTGGCCTGGCTCTGGTGGAGGGATATCGGCCCGGCTTCCGGCTGGGGCTGGATCATGGCGGCGCTGCTGATTTTTTCCGGCACCCAGCTCACGTTGCTCGGCCTGATCGGCGAATACATCGGCCGGATGTTTCTGGCAGTGAACCAGCGGCCGCAGTCCGTCGTGCGCGAGGTCCGGCGGAGCGAGTGAAGCGGCCCCGTCAGTGCAGCTGAGGTGCGGGCGGACGTGCGGGACGTCGTGGCGGCGGCGAAAAATCCGCCGGCGGCGGCAGGGAAAAGTCGGCTGACCAGCGGTTGAACTCGGCCGCGAGACCCCGCTCCACCCCGAGGACGGCGTCGGCCGGCGCGGTCCGAAAACCGGCGACGTGGGCGAGCGCGGCGAGCGCGAGGCGGTATTCGTCGGCCCGGGGACGAACGAAGGCGGCGGCGAGCCACTGCCGGCACCATTCGCGGCGGCCGTAGTCCGCCGCGGCGAGGAATTCGCGGTGCCAGCGGACCGCGAGGCGATGGGAGTTCTGTTCGTCGCGGGCTTTGCGGCCGGGGGAGGAGCTGACGTGGTGGCGGATCACGCTGCGGCGCGCGACGGCGTTGATCCGGCCGAGGGCGCGGACCCGAAAGCCGAGGTCGATATCCTCGCCGCCGTTGAGGTAGGCCTCGTCGAAGCCGCCGAGCTGCGTCCAGAGGTCGCGGGCAACGAGCAGGCAGGCGCCGGTGACGGCGGGCACCGGGAGGACCGGAGCGGACCACGGCGGAGGCCCGGCACGGAGGTGGACGGGTTTGCCGGTGGAGTTGATGACGAGCCCGGCGTGGTCGACGGCACCGGATTTGGCATCGAGCTGAATGTTGCCGACGAGGCCGGCGCGGGTGCCCAGCGCGGCATGGGCGGCGAGCATCGGTTCCAGCCAGCCCGGCGTGAGGACGAGGTCGTTGTTGAGCAGTGCCAGCAACTCGCCGCGGGCGACGGCGGCGGCGCGGTTGTTGCCGACGGCATAGCCCAGGTTGCGCTCGTTGAGCAAAACGCGGAACGGCGGGTTGGTCAGCGTGGCGAGCCAGGCGCGCGTGCCATCGGTCGAGCCGTCGTCGACGAAAATGATTTCATGGTCGAGTCCGGCGGGCAGCGTTGCCCGCAGGCTGGCGAGCATTGCCTGCGTGAGGGGCAGGCAATTGTAGAGCGGGATGATGAAGCTGAGCCGCACGCCCGGACAGAATGACCACGGATCGCACCGATGACACGGACAAAGGCAGTCGGGGCGCAGCGCCGCACCGTCGGCGCCGGTGCAGCCTCAGACGACCTTTTCGTCGGCGATGCGGCGCAGGTAGGCGCCGTAGGAGGATTTGCCGAGGCGGGCGATGTTGGCGTCGAGGCCGGCGCGATCGATCCAGCCCTTGCGCCAGGCGATTTCCTCGAGGCAGGCGATCTTCAGGCCCTGGCGGTTCTCGATCACGGAAACAAACTGGCCCGCCTCGAGCAGCGAGTCGTGGGTGCCGGTGTCGAGCCAAGCGGTGCCGCGACCGAGCAACTCGACATGCAGGTTGCCGGTCTCGAGGTAGAGGCGGTTCAGATCCGTGATCTCCAATTCGCCGCGCTTGGACGGCTTGAGCGTGCGCGAACGGCGGACGACGTCGGCGTCGTAGAAGTAGATGCCGGGGATTGCGTAGTTGGATTTCGGTTGCGCGGGCTTTTCTTCGAGCGAGAGCACGCGGCCGTCCGAGGCAAACTCGACGACGCCGTAGCTCTTGGGGTCGGCGACGTGGTAACCGAAGATGGTGGCGCCGCCGGTGCGGGCGCCGGCGCGCTCGAGGGAGCGGACGAAGTCGTGGCCGTAAAAGAGATTGTCGCCGAGGACGAGGGCGGCGGGTTCGTCGCGGAGGAAGCCGGTGTCGCCGGCGATGTGAAAGGCCTGGGCCAGGCCGTCGGGGCTGGGCTGCTCGGCGTAGCTGAGCTTGAGACCGAGGTTGGCGCCGTCGCCGAGGAGTTTCCGGAAGAGCGGCAGGTCGGTCGGGGTGGAGATGACCAAAATCTCGCGGATGCCGGCGAGCATCAGCACCGACAGCGGATAGTAGACCATCGGCTTGTCGTAGACCGGCATCAGCTGCTTCGAGACGGCGATGGTGAGGGGGTAGAGGCGGGTGCCGGAGCCGCCGGCCAAGATGATGCCTTTGCGATTCATGAAGAGAGATAGGGCGGACGGGGAGAACGAGGCTCAGGCCGTGCCGAGGCGTTCGAGTTTGTAGGAGCCGTTGAGGATGGCGGCGGTCCAGGCCTCGTTATCGAGATACCATTGGACCGTTTTGCGGAAACCGGAGCTGTGGTCCTGCTGCGGGGTCCAGCCAAGCTCGCGCTGGATCTTCGAGGCGTCGATGGCGTAGCGCAGATCGTGGCCGGGGCGGTCGGTGACGAAGTTGATCTGCGACTCGTAGCGCTTGCCGTCGGCGCGGGGACGGAGCTCGTCGAGCAGGCCGCAGAGCAGGCGGACGAGGTCGATGTTCCGGCGCTCGTTGTTGCCGCCGATGTTGTAGGTCTGGCCGACCTGGCCGCGGGCGATGACGGTGTGGAGGGCCTCGGCGTGGTCGACGACGTAGAGCCAGTCGCGGATGTTTTCGCCTTTGCCGTAAACCGGGATCGGGTCCCCGCGCAGGGCCTTCAGGATCACGACCGGGATCAGTTTCTCGGGGAACTGGTAGGGGCCGTAGTTGTTGGAGCAGTTCGTGACGAGGACGGGGAGCTTGTAGGTGTCGGCCCAGGCGCGGGCGAGGTGGTCGCTGGCGGCCTTGCTGGCGGAGTAGGGGGAGTGCGGGTCGTAGGGCGTCTCCTCGGTGAAGAGGCCGGTGGCGCCGAGCGAGCCGTAGACCTCGTCGGTCGAGACGTGGAGGAAACGGAAGCGATCTTTGGCGGGGCCCGAGAGCCGGTCGAAGTGGGCGCGGGCGGCCTGGAGCAACGTGTAGGTGCCGACGACGTTGGTCTGGATAAAGGCGCCGGGGCCGTCGATCGAGCGGTCGACGTGACTCTCGGCGGCGAGGTGCATGACCCAGTCGGGCGCGAAGTCGGCGAAGAGTTTCGCCATCGCCGAAGCGTCGCAGATGTCAGCCTGC
>JACCEC010191457.1_pt1 | contig 26833 bp, 22 predicted proteins | sample 7450121 | NCBI WGS metagenome assembly JACCEC01 (sample SAMN15323455, study PRJNA562643) | freshwater metagenome | isolation source: river surface water | place: USA:Blue River Watershed | collected 2017-08-18 | reverse complement strand
TGTCGGTGCAGCCGGGCTGCGTCCTACATTAGCGGCGGCGCGAGCCGGCAAGAAAGTGTTGTTGGCCAATAAAGAGGCGCTGGTGATGTCAGGCGCCTTGTTCATGGATGCAGTCGCTGCCAGTGGCTCAACGCTGTTACCGATCGATAGTGAACACAACGCGATTTTTCAGTGTCTGCCCGTGGGGTATCAGCGCACACCGCAGGCGCATGGCATACGCAAGATTCTGCTGACAGCCTCAGGCGGGCCCTTCCTTTATCGCGATGTCACTACCCTCGATGAAGTCACACCCGAGCAGGCGGTCGCGCATCCGAACTGGAGCATGGGACGCAAGATTTCGGTGGACTCGGCGACCATGATGAATAAAGGTCTGGAAGTGATCGAGGCGCACTGGTTGTTTGGCGCCCAGCCTGAACAGATCGAGGTCGTGATTCATCCGCAAAGCGTGATTCATTCGATGGTGTCCTATGCCGATGGCTCGGTACTGGCGCAGCTGGGTAATCCGGATATGCGCACGCCGATTGCGCATGCCCTGGCCTACCCGGATCGTATTGATTCTGGTGTCGATCCGATTGATCTGGCGCGTATCGCGCAACTGAATTTCCGCGAACCCGACTATCTGCGTTTCCCTTGTCTGAAGCTGGCCTTCGATGCGCTTCATGTGGGTGGTAGCGCTCCCGCTGTTTTGAATGCGGCCAATGAAATTGCTGTCGAGGCTTTTCTCAATCGCAGAATTGGTTTTCGAAAAATCTCGCAAGTCATTGAGCAGGTGCTGAACCGCTTGCCCAACACACCTGTCAACGACCTCGATAGCCTGTTGCTGCAAGACCAGCTGGCGCGTTCAGAGGCGCACGAGTTACTGGTCTGATTTTCCTACCGGAGTGGTGAGATGGAGTTGTTGAGAACCCTGGGAGCTTTTATCGTCGTCATTGGCGTGCTCGTGGTTATTCACGAGCTGGGTCATTATCTGGTGGCTCGCTGGTGCGGAGTGAAAGTTCTGCGATTCTCGGTGGGATTGGGCAAAGTGATCTGGTCACGCCGATTTGGACCGGATCAGACCGAGTGGGCAGTGTCGCTTGTGCCGCTCGGGGGCTACGTCAAAATGCTCGATGCGCGCGAGAGCGATGCGGGCGAGATCAGCGAGGCCGATGCAGCGCGCGAATTTACCCGGCAGTCGGTATGGAAACGCATCGCGATTGTGGCTGCGGGGCCGCTGGCGAATTTTTTGTTGGCGATTGCGCTTTTTGCTGCGCTGTACAGCTACGGTATTCCGGAGCCTGTGTCGCAAGTGCGGGTAGCCGATGGCAGTCTGGCTGAAATCGCAGGAATGAAATCCGGCGACACGGTGACTGCTGTAGATGGCGAGCCCGTCAGCGCTTGGTCGGAAATGCGGTGGAAACTGCTGCATTCGGCGATTGCGGGGCAATCGGTGCGCATCGAACTCGCTCGTGTGGATGCGCGCGGTGATCGCGTGAGCAGCGAAATCACATTGGCTTTGGGCAGTGTCGCTGCCGATGATCTTGACGGCCATTTGCTTGAGCGTTTGGGGTTGGATCTGGCTCGTCCGCCAGCCATCCTGGGGCAGATTATCCCGGGCGGCCCTGCTGAGCGTGCCGGACTGCAGCCGGGTGATCAGATACTGCGGATAAATGGCGAACCGGTACCGGATGGTGTGTCCTTTGTCGAGCGCTTGCAAGCCGCGCCCGGCAAGCTTCTCCAGCTTGAGGGATTGCGGTCTGGGCAGCCTTTTTCACTCGCAGTGACGCCCCAGTCAGAGCGTGTGGGGGAGCGCACCGTTGGACGCATCCGAGCGCAGGTGGACATGTCAGCCGCTACGACGATCGTTCAGGCAAGTCTGCCAGAGGCCATCGCGCGCGCCACCCGCAAGACCTGGGACACCAGTGTGATGACGGTGACCATGCTTGGCAAGATGGTAATTGGCGAAGCCTCCCTTAAAAATATTACCGGACCCATTACCATTGCCGATTATGCGGGTCAGACGGCACGTATTGGCTTAATCAGTTTTCTGTCATTCATGGCTTTTATCAGTATCAGTCTGGGGGTCATGAATCTGCTGCCAATTCCCGTTCTGGATGGGGGGCATTTGTTGTATTATTCGCTGGAACTTTTTTCTGGCCGTCCAGTGTCTGAGCGAGTTGGCGCCCTGGCGCAAAGGGCGGGTATTGGACTACTGGTGGTATTGATGGCAGTGGCAATGTTTAATGATATTGCCCGTCTGATCTGGTGATGGCGGCAGTGCCTGCTGGCCGTCAACAGATAATCTTCGAAGTTGGTTTTTTTGATGACACTCCATTCCAAGCGTAACCCGCTGCCGTTTATTCCCCGACTGATTGCAGCTGCTGCATTCTCGATGTGCGCAGGAAAGGTACTGGCACTCGATCCATTTACGGTGACGGATATTCGTGTTGAGGGTATTCAGCGTACTGAAGCGGGCACGGTGTTTAGTTATCTGCCCGTACGTGTGGGTGACACCTTCAATGACGAAAAAGCGGCAACGGCCATCAAGGCTTTGTATGCCACCGGATTTTTCAAGGACGTTCGTATTGAAGCTGACGGCAGCGTGCTCGTGGTGCTGCTGGAAGAGCGGCCAGCGATTGCCAGCGTCGAATTTTCCGGCATCAAGGAGTTCGACAAGGCCCAGCTGACCAAGTCACTCAAGGAGCTGGGATTGGGTGAGTCCCGGATTCTGGATCGTTCGCTTGTCGATCGTGCCGAACAAGAACTCAAACGCCAATACCTGACGCGCGGTTTGTATGGCGTGAAGATCACCACTACAGTCACGCCGATAGAGCGTAATCGAGTGAACGTGACCTTTGCGGTAGATGAGGGCGAGATTGCGCGCATCAAGCAAATCAATATCGTTGGCAACAAGGCCTTTTCCGAAAAAGAATTACGCGATCAGATCAAGCTCTCGACTTCCGGGTGGTTTACCTGGTACAGCAAGGCTGACCAGTACTCGAAGCAAAAGCTGGCAGGGGATATTGAAACCCTGCGATCTTTCTATCTGAATCGTGGCTACCTTGAGATGCAGATTGAGTCCACACAGGTATCGATCACGCCCGACAAAAAAGACATCTACATCACGGTCAACATCAGTGAGGGTGAGAAATTCACGATTGCAGGCATCAAGCTTGAAGGCGAAATGCTGGGTCGGGAAAACGAATTTGAATCGCTGATCAGTCTTAAGCCCGGCGATGCCTATTCGGGCGAAAAAATGACCGAAAGCACGCGCAAGATCGCTGAGCGTATGGGCGTCTTTGGTTATGCCTTTGCGAATGTGAATGCCAGTCCGCAAATCAATCGCGAAAAAAACGAAGTCAGTTTTACTGTGTTTGTCGATCCCGGCAAGCGCGTTTACGTACGCAGGATCAATATTGGTGGGAACGACCGAACCCGCGACGAAGTCATTCGGCGGGAATTCAGACAGTTCGAAAGCTCTTGGTACGACGGCGACCGAATTCGCCTTTCGAAAGATCGTATCGGACGTCTTGGATTCTTTACCGACACTACCGTTGATACGGTTGACATACCTGGCACGCCCGATCAGGTGGATCTGAACGTAAACGTTGTTGAGAAACCTACCGGCAGCGTGATGGTGGGTGCAGGTTTTTCCAGTAGCGAAAAAGTTACGCTGACCGGGTCGATCAATCAGGCCAATGCTTTTGGCAGTGGTAACAACATTGGTATTACCGTCAACACCAGCCGTATTTTCCGTACCATCTCGCTGTCCCATACCAATCCCTATTTCACCGATGATGGCGTCAGCCGCACTGTGGAAGTGTTTTTGCGAACTACACGTCCACCGTTATATCTGACTGATGTGGATTTTCGCGTTGAGACACGCGGTGGGAATGTGAGTTTTGGTATTCCAGTATCAGAACTGGACCGCGTGTTCGTTGGTGCTGGTATCGAAAATACGCAGGTACAAACCTACTCCAACAGTCCAGTGCGGTATCAGACCTTTGTGGCCGATAATTCAGACAACACCTCGGGTATTGGATCGGCAGAAACAACAGCCTATCCGATCACGATGGCTTGGCAGCGTGACAATCGCGACAGTGCGCTGATTCCGACTAAGGGGCGCTACCGTCGGGCCAATCTAGAAGTTTCTCCCGGGGGCAGTGCGCAATACTACCGGTCGACCTATCAAGACCAGTATTTCATGCCGCTCTTTGGTTCCGTGACGCTAGCCGTCAATGGTGAGTTGAGTTATGGTGCTGGCTTGTCCGGCAAAACCTACCCGATTTTCAAAAACTACTATGCCGGCGGTATTGGCTCAGTTCGTGGTTTCTACGCTGGGTCGCTGTCGGTGGATGGTACCGGCACAAGTACCTCGTCTAGCCGTTACAACCTGCCTATCGGTGGTCAGGCTCGGGTAATTATGAATGCCGAGCTTCAGCTGCCGTTTCCCGGGACCGGAGTAGACCGCAGTCTGCGCTGGTTTACCTTTTTTGACGCGGGCCAGGTCTTCAACCCGCAGGATGGTCAATACATTAGCCTTGGCGATCTTCGCTACAGTACCGGTTTGGGTATCAGCTGGATTTCTCCGGTCGGTCCGCTCAAACTCTCGTTAGGCTACCCGCTGAATTCTCAGACTTTCGACAGAGTTCAGCGCTTTCAGTTTCAGCTTGGCACCGGATTTTGATAACCCAGTGGCATAATGATTATTCGCGTTACGGAGAATAAATTGAGATCTGTACTCAAAAAGACAATATCGACAACTGGCTTGGTCGTCGCGCTCGGCCTGAGTTCCTGGGCGCAGGCGCAGGAAATCAAGATTGGCTTTGTCAGCATAGAGCGTATTTTGCGCGATTCTGCGCCTGCCAAGGCGGCATTCACCAAGCTTGAGCAAGATTTTTCCAAGCGCGAGAAAGACCTGCAGGAGTTGCAGAACAAGCTCAAGGCAGCGGCCGAAAAGAATGCGCGCGATGAGCCTGTGTTGTCTGATTCTGACAAGGCCAAGCGTCAGCGTGAATTTGCGGATATGGACCGCGAGCTTCAACGCAAGCGTCGTGAGTTCAACGAAGATGTCTCGCAACGGAAAAACGAAGAACTCAATGTCATTGTCGAAAAAGCCAACAAGGTCATCAAGCAAATCGCCGAGGCGGAAAAATACGACATTCTGTTTCAGGAGCCCGTTGTCTATATCAGCCCGCGCGTCGACATTACCGACAAAGTGCTGAAGGCCCTTAACAAATAAGTCAGGAATACCGCCATGAGCACTCGACTAGGCGATTTGGTCGAAAGCCTGGGCGGGGAGTTGATCGGCGACCCTGACATTGCCGTCATTGGCATAGCCCCCCTTGATGCGGCTACTGCGTCGCATATCACCTTTCTGTCCAACCCAAAACTGCGCGCGCAGGCGTCTGCAACGCGCGCAGGTGCTTTGGTTCTGTCTTCGGCAGACCATTCGGTGGTATCTGAAGGCTACAAGGGCGCGTGCATTCTCACCCCCAATCCCTATGCTTGGTTCGCTCGCGCTGGGCAGTTTTTTGCAGCAGCGAAGGCGCAGCCAGTGGCGCCGGGAATTCATACGACCGCCAGTGTCCACCCCTCAGCGCAAATCGATGGCTCCAGCAGTATCGGCCCGCACGTCACGATCGAGGCGGGTGCTGTGATTGGTGAGCACTGCATTATTGGCGCGGGTTCTTTCATTGGTCAAAATGCGCGTATTGGTGCGCATACGCTGTTTCATCCTCATGTGACTTTTCTCGCAGCCTGTGAAATTGGGACGCGCGGTATTGTGCATTCGGGTGCCGTGATCGGTGCGGATGGTTTTGGCTTTGCCAGCGATCAGGGTCGATGGATCAAAATTCCTCAAACCGGTCGTGTTCGTATCGGAGATGATGTCGAGATTGGAGCGAACACCACGATAGACCGTGGCGCGCTTGGGGATACGGTGATTGAAGAGGGCGTAAAGCTCGATAATCAGATACAGATTGCACACAATTGCGTCATTGGCGCGCATACGGCGATGGCAGGCTGCGTGGGTGTCGCCGGCAGTGCGAAAATTGGCCGTCACTGTACCTTTGGTGGTGCTGCGATGGTACTGGGACACTTGAGCATTGCCGACCATGTGCATGTTTCATCGGGCAGTCTGGTGTCGCGTTCGATCGCCGAGCCCGGGCAGTACACCGGTTTTTATCCGCTGGCACGCAACGCGGACTGGGAAAAAACAGCAGCGGTTGTACGCCAGCTTGATACCATGCGAGATCGCGTGCGTGAGCTGGAAAAACTCGTCAGACAGCTGACGACAAAGCATGACTCCACTTCCTGAGAACAGGCATAAATCACAATGAAAAGCCTAGATATCAACCAAATCAAGCAATATCTTCCGCATCGATACCCGCTATTGCTGGTCGATCGCGTCCTGGACTGGGAGTCTGGAAAAAATATTACGGCGATCAAAAACGTCACAATCAACGAAGAGTTTTTCGTCGGTCATTTCCCGCACAAGCCCGTCATGCCGGGCGTGCTCACCATCGAAGCATTGGCACAAACCGCAGCGCTGCTGGCCTTCCTGACCACGGGACAGAAGCCTGACGACAACGCGGTGGTCTACTTTGTTGGCATTGATGGTGCGCGTTTCAAACGACCTGTTGAGCCGGGCGATCAGCTGAAGATGCAAGTTGAAATTCTTCGGCAGGCGCGTGGCATCTGGAAATTTCAGGCAAAGGCCACGGTTGACGATCAGTTAGTGGTCGAGGCAGAGCTAATGTGCACGATGCGCAGCATTAGCGAACCTTCTGCAGTGGAGTAACCGATCATGGCGAAGATACATCCGACCGCCATCGTTGATCCGGCGGCCCGGCTTGAACATGATGTCGAGATTGGTGCATACACGCTGATTGGACCGGATGTCTCTATTGGGGCTGGCACACGGGTAGGGCCGCATGTGGTCATTGACGGCATCACGCAAATCGGTCGCGAGAATACGATTTATCAGTTTTCATCGATAGGTGCGCCGCCGCAAGATAAAAAGTATGCAGGCGAGCCGACTCGTCTTGAAATCGGCGACCGCAATACGATTCGTGAATTCTGCACCTTCAATCGGGGTACATCCCAGGACGTCGGCGTGACAAGGCTCGGCAATGACAACTGGATCATGGCCTATGTCCATCTGGCACACGACTGCCAGATTGGTAATCACACGATTTTTGCGAACAATGCTCAGCTGGCCGGTCATGTTCATGTGGGTGATTGGGCGATCATGGGTGGTTTTTCGAATGTGCATCAGTTTTGCAAGATTGGGGCGCATGCGATGGTGGGTATGAGCACCAGCTTGACGCAAGATGTGCCGCCTTTTGTCATCCTGTCGGGTAATCCGGCAGCCGCCCATGGCATCAATAGCGAAGGACTCAAACGCCGCGGTTTTTCCCGCGAGGCCATTAACGCCATTCGTCATGCATACAAACTGATCTATAAATCCGGTCTCACGCTGGACGAAGCCAAAGCAGCGCTGCAGGCGGAAGAATTGTCAGCGCCCGAATTTGCGCCCCATATGAAACTCCTGCGCGAGTTTCTGCAGAATGTGACCCGTGGCATCGTCCGCTGACCTCCGCATCGCCATGGTCGCCGGCGAAGCCTCCGGCGATTTGCTGGCGAGCCGCATGCTGTCCGGCTTGCGCCCCATGATCAATGATGCCTATCTGCATGGCATCGGTGGGCCGGCGATGGCCGAGTACGGCTTTGTGTCGGATTACCCTATGGACAAACTTGCGGTTCGTGGTTTGTTCGAAGTGCTCGCGCATTATCGAGAGCTCAAAGGTTTTCGCGATAACCTGATCAATGAGCTGCTTGTCGAAAAGCCTGCTGCCTTCATTGGCGTGGATGCGCCGGATTTCAATTTGGATCTGGAGCTACGGCTTAAACAGTCAGGTATACCGACCATTCATTTTGTCAGTCCATCGATCTGGGCCTGGCGTCGCGGTCGCATCAAAAAAATCGCCCGTGCGGTGTCGCATATGCTGGTGATTTTTCCGTTCGAAGAAGCCATTTATCGCAAGGCGAATATCCCTGTGACCTATGTCGGGCATCCATTGGCCGAGGTGATTCCTATGGATCCCGATCAGGATGCTGCGCGCGATGCTCTGGGCATCGATCGCAATGCGCGGGTGGTTACGATACTGCCGGGCAGTCGTCTGTCTGAATTGAAGTACAACGCACGCGTGTTTATGGAAACCGCGGCCATGCTGCTCAAGCGCGACCCCAAGCTGCATTTCTTGATACCGATGGCAGGTGAAACGCAGCGAGCATATTTTGAGCAATTGATTGTGCGGCCCGAGTTACAAAAGCTCCCTCACACGATGATGACAGGTCGCTCACATGAGGCCATTACCGCATGTGATGCGGCCTTGGTGGCCAGTGGTACGGCAACGCTGGAAGTGGCTTTGTTCAAAAAGCCCATGGTGATCAGCTACCGCATGAACCCGGCAAGCTGGCAGGTGTTGCGGCTCATGGCCTATCAGCCGTGGGTAGGGCTGCCGAATGTCATGTCGCGAGAATTTCTCGTGCCCGAGTTGCTGCAGGATCGCGCGACGCCAGCCGGACTTGCCAGCGCGCTCTGGGCGCAGCTCTCCAATGATCAAAACCGTCAGCGTTTGCGTCGGCGCTTCGTCGATCTGCATCACGATTTGATGCGCAATACAGCATCCCAAAGCGCGCATGCGGTGATGGAAATGCTCTCGCAGCATGGCAAGCTCTAAGCCCGCAGCGATCGACTCACTGTTCGATTTTGGTGACGCGCTGATGTGCGGTGTCGACGAAGCGGGCAGGGGGCCACTGGCAGGGCCGGTATACGCGGCTGCAGTCATACTCAATCCTGCCAAACCCATTGCGGGATTGCGCGATTCAAAAAAACTGACGGCACCTAAACGCGAAGCGTTAGCACACCAAATTCAACGTGATGCACTGTCCTGGGCAATTGCACACTGCACAGCAGCTGAGATCGACGAGCTCAATATTCTTCAAGCGACAATGCTCGCCATGCGCCGGGCGATTGAAGCGCTTTCAATGCAGCCCGAGCTCGCCTTGATTGATGGTAATCGCTGTCCCATCTGTACGGTGCGTACTGAGGCTATTGTCAAGGGTGACGACAAAGTGGCAGAGATTTCAGCAGCATCCATACTTGCAAAGACAGCGCGTGACGCAGCGTTGATGAAGATGCATGGCTTGTATCCGCAATACGCCTTCGATCAGCATAAAGGCTACCCCACTGCCTTGCATCTGGAGCGACTCAGATTACACGGCGTAACACCCGAGCACCGCCGTTCTTATGCGCCTGTGCGGGCGATACTTGCAGATGCTTCATTCTGATCGCATGAGTACACCTTCTATCCGCGCCATCAGTTCCCGCGACAATCCGCAGTACAAGCAGCTGCGCCAAATTGCCAGCAGTGCACAGGCACGAAAAAAAAATAACCAGACGCTGCTGGACGGTATCCATTTATGTGAGGCATGGTTGCGACACAAGGGATCGCCCCTGTGTTGCGTGGTGAGCGAAAGTGCGCAGACCCATGCGGAAGTCAAAGCTATCCTGAATACCTGTATCTCATTAGCGTGTCCGGTCCTGCTATTGCCTGACTCGCTCTTTGCGCCACTGAGCCAGGTTGAAAATGGCATTGATTTACTGTTTTTGATCGAGACACCCCAAGCCTCAGGTCATCCAGACTTGCGCGGTGCAGCAGTCTTGCTCGATGGTGTGCAGGATCCAGGTAACTTGGGCTCAATTCTTCGGACTGCGGCGGCGGCGGGCATTCCGCGCGTGTATTGCGGCGCGAGTACGGTGTCGGCGTGGTCGCCTAAAGTATTGCGTGCCGGGATGGGTGCGCATTTTGTGCTTGATGTCGCGGAGAATATCAATTTGCCTGCGTTGGTCGCGGCTGCCAAGGTACCAGTTTTTGCAACCAGTTCTCACACTCCTTATTCCCTTTATGAGCAGGATCTGAAGATGCCGTGCGGCTGGTTGTTCGGTAACGAAGGTCGTGGTGTCTCCGAAGTCTTGCTGGATCTTTGCACGCGTCGGTTAGCCATTCCTCAGCAGACGGCCGTCGAGTCACTGAATGTTGCAGCGAGTGCTGCAATCTGTCTTTTTGAGCAGCGCCGGCAGCAAAGCCGTGCTATCTGATTTTTCTGAATCGAGTTTGAAAATAAGTACCTATCTCGCCAGGTTGCCTACGGCCTCGGCACAACTTGTACGCGTGTGGTGAACCCCAAGCCCCATCTCAACGTAGCTTTAGCAGCGACCGTTCCTTGGTGTTGCGGTACTTTTTTCAGATCCGCAGACGCATTCGCTTGATCGTTCCTGTCCCATGGTTAGTGATTGGCTTGGCTAGACTTTTGTATGCGCCGGTATAAATTCCAGCAAAGTGTCGCATTAAGCGCAGCTCGCCGGGAATTCGTTACGTGAAAGGTGTAGATTGCCGGCTCTGTTCAAGCAGGCCGATCAGTGCCTGCGTTGCCCACGGTTACGTCATGCAAAGACCGCTTTTGAGTGCAGACATGCGCGATCTCCATCAGGTTATGGAGGCGATGAGTGTCCCTGATTTTTATAGTTACCTGAAGCAGCGCGGTTATGGATTTGCGGCCTGGGCTGGTGAGTTGGTCAAGACTGAGCAGGGTCACGCAGTCTCTACGGCAGATTTTCTGCGCAGTTCGCCAATACCCGGTATTTGTAGCCCGATATTCCAAATTCTCGGTAAAACGCAAATTGAAAAAATGCGTATCGACCTAGCCAGAGCCTATTTTCGTGCCTTGCAAAGAATTGCGAGAAACAGTCCTGAGAGCATCATAGAACGTGATGTGAATTCGTTTGAAGTTTCCGCGGTTTACCGAGAGGCGCTGGAGAGAAATGGGCTGAGCATGGAAAACTGGAATCTGTATTTTCCTTTCAGGATACTAAAGCGACTAGGCGGGGAAGCTGCGGTCGACGTGTACTGGGAGTTTTTACGAGATACGCCCTTGCGCAGTCCCCATATCGGCATCGTTGCCAACCTGGCGACCATCGCGTTCATGTACAAGCAAACGATGTCCACCGATACCAAAGTACGTCAAATGGCGAATTCCTGGCTCAGCAGAAATCCCGCAATGGATAATCAGGACACCATCGAGACCCGATTCAATTGGGGACTGGATGCCGCCAGATTTTCAGACTATCAGGGACTGGCGCGTTTTCTGGAGGCGCTGGATCTTGAAGGTCATGGTATTCCGCATGATGGCGATGATTTGGCAAGGAGATCTTCTGCATTGCATGCAGTGGATCCGAGTAAAGCCAATAAAGATCATGTACCGATAGAGGACTGGGAAACCGAACTGGAGTCGGCCCACATCTACCGAGCCTTGATGGCGAGGCTTACCAGCAGTCGCTAGCAATTTTTAAGCAGCGCTTGTCTGAAAATTCAGCTGCGCAATAGCCTGAAAAAATACGCACAATGCTACTGCGCTTCAGTGAGCAACTCAGACATCAAATCAGAGACATCAATAGGCGCGTCGGTCCAGTCGTAGCTCCTGCAAGATGAGGGTGGCGATTTCCTCAATGGATTTCACTGTGGTCGATACCCAGCGTATGCCCTCGCGGTGCATCATACGCTCTGCTTCATTGACCTCGTAACGGCAATTTTCCAGCGCCGCATACTTGCTGCCGGGGCGACGCTCATTGCGTACCTCTGTGAGGCGATCTGGCGCAATCGATAAACCGAAAATTTTACCTTTGTATGGTTTCAGACCACTCGGCATATGCCCACGTTCAAAATCCTCAGGAATCAATGGGTAATTGGCTGCCTTGATGCCGTATTGCATGGCCAAGTACAGACTGGTCGGGGTCTTGCCTGAGCGGGATACCCCCACCAGAATCACATCGGCCATTGCCAGATTCTTGTGTGATTGTCCGTCATCGTGTGCCAGTGAAAAATTGATCGCCTCGATGCGGTTTTTGTAGTCGGCAGAATCGGCAATATTGTGACTGCGCCCAATCGTGTGGGTGGACTTGATACCGAGCTCTTGCTCGAGCGGATCGACGAAGGTCTGGATCAGATCCATGTGCATGCCCTCCGAGCGCCGGACGATCTCGGAGAGATCGGATTTGACCAGCGTCGAGAAGACAATCGGCCGCTTGCCTTCGGTGGCGCAACATTCGTTTATACGGCGAACCGCATCATGGGCTTTGTCGGCAGAGTCGATGAAGGGGAGCCGGATCTGCCGGAAACGCAAATCGAATTGGGTCAGTACCGAGTGGCCAAAAGTCTCTGCAGTGATGCCTGTCCCGTCCGAGACGAAAAACACGGTGCGGTCAAACGCCCCGGTACTGCTGCTATGAGAGCTGTACATTGTGAATATGCAAATAAATGACGGAAAAAGTGCGGTCGGGCACGCGGAAAATGCTGGTTCGGCCTGTAAAATAATGCCTATGAATTTTTTCCCACGCAGCGTGTTCCCAGAATAACAAACATAGACCGACTTGCGAGGCGCAAATGAAGATTTCCCACCATCAAAGAGGTTGTCATGTCCAACGTAGCATCCACGGGGGGTCACCAGGCTCCTGATCTGGGGGCGACTTACGTCGTTTCCTTCGAAAATCTCCGCATGACGGACGTTGAGTCTGTCGGCGGTAAAAACGCCTCACTGGGCGAAATGATCAGCCAGCTCGCCCATGCTGGCGTTCGTGTGCCGGGTGGCTTTGCCACTACCGCACAGGCGTTTCGCGATTTCCTGTCCTATAGCGATGGCAAAGGTCCCGCCCTGGCTGACCGTATTGCAGATCGTCTGGCCAAGCTGGACATTGATGATGTTCGTGCACTGGCTGCGGCCGGTGCGGAAATTCGCCAGTGGATCATCGATACACCTTTTCAGCCCCGACTGCAAAAGGAAATAGATGTTTTTTATCAAAGACTTGTCGCTGATTCTTCAGGTGAAATGTCGTTTGCGGTTCGCTCCAGCGCGACGGCCGAGGACCTGCCAGATGCTTCGTTTGCGGGGCAGCAAGAGACCTATCTGAACGTGGTTGGCATCGACAACGTGCTCGAGGCCATGAAACACGTCTTTGCTTCCCTTTATAACGACCGCGCCATCTCTTACCGGGTCCACAAGGGCTTTACCCACGCCGAGGTCGCGCTCTCTGCCGGTGTGCAGCGCATGGTGCGCTCCGATCTGGGCGCTGCCGGTGTCATGTTCACCATCGATACGGAATCCGGCTTCAAGGACGTCGTGTTCATCACATCCAGCTATGGTCTGGGCGAGACGGTGGTGCAGGGGGCGGTCAACCCCGACGAGTTCTACGTCCACAAGCCCATGCTGGAGCAGGGCAAGTTGCCGATTATTCGCCGCAATATCGGCTCTAAGCTGATCAAAATGGAATTCACCGGCGAGGCCAAGGCCGGTCGCTCAGTGCGTACTGTGGATGTGCCCATTGAGCAGCGTAATCGTTACTCGCTCAACGACAGCGAAATCGCTGAACTGGCACGTTATGCCGTCACCATCGAAAAGCACTATCAGCGGCCTATGGACATCGAATGGGGCAAGGATGGTAGGGACGGCAAGCTCTACATCCTGCAGGCGCGTCCTGAAACCGTCAAATCACAGGAAAAGCATGGTGACGTGCAGCAGCGTTTCAAGCTCAAAGGCACTGGCACTGTGCTGACCTCAGGTCGTGCCATCGGCCAGAAAATCGGTGCTGGCCCGGTACGTGTGATCAAGGATCCCGACGAGATGGAGCGCGTGCAGCCGGGCGACGTGCTGGTGGCCGACATGACCGACCCCAACTGGGAGCCTGTGATGAAGCGGGCGTCAGCCATTGTCACCAATCGCGGTGGACGTACCTGCCATGCTGCGATTATTGCCCGTGAACTGGGTGTGCCTGCGGTGGTGGGCTGCGGCGACGCCACCGATGTGCTCAAGGACGGCACTCTGGTCACCGTCTCCTGCGCCGAGGGTGACGAGGGGCGTATTTACGACGGCCTGCTGGAGACCGAAATCAGCGAAGTCGCCCGTGGCGAGTTGGCCAAGCTGCCTCTGAAGATCATGATGAACGTCGGCAATCCCCAGCTGGCATTCGATTTTCAGTCCACGCCGAATGACGGCGTGGGTCTGGCGCGACTGGAATTCATCATCAACAACAACATTGGCGTTCACCCGAAAGCCATTCTCGAATATCCGAATGTCGATCCCGACTTGAAAAAAGCGGTCGAGTCCGTGGCCCGCGGCCATGCATCGCCCAAGGCTTTTTATGTGGACAAGCTGGCGGAGGGTATCGCGACCATTGCAGCAGCCTTCTGGCCCCGTCCGGTGATCGTGCGTCTGTCCGACTTCAAGTCGAACGAGTACAAAAAGCTGATCGGCGGCTCCCGCTACGAACCCGACGAAGAAAACCCGATGCTGGGTTTCCGTGGCGCGGCACGCTATCTCGCAGCCGACTTCGCCGAGGCTTTCGAAATGGAGTGCATCGCGATGAAACGGGTACGCGAAGACATGGGGCTGACGAACGTCGAGATCATGGTGCCATTCGTTCGCACGCTCGGTCAGGCAGAGAAAGTGGTCGGGCTGTTGGGCAAATACGGCCTCAAGCGCGGTGAGAACGGCCTGCGTCTGATCATGATGTGCGAGGTGCCGTCCAATGCCATCCTGGCCGAGGAATTCTTGGAGTTTTTTGACGGGTTTTCAATCGGATCCAACGACTTGACCCAGCTGACGCTCGGCCTTGACCGGGACTCCGGCATGGAATTGCTCGCTGCGGACTTTGACGAGCGCGACCCGGCAGTCAGGGTCTTGCTTTCCAAGGCGATCAATACCTGTATTGCCAAGGGCAAGTACATCGGTATCTGCGGCCAAGGCCCATCGGACCATCCGGATTTTGCGGAGTGGTTGATGAAGGAGGGTATCAGTTCGATTTCGCTGAACCCGGACTCCGTCATTGGGACCTGGCAGCAGCTTGCAGGGAAAGTCTGAAATATTTCGAGTTCGGGTGTTGACACACGGAAATAATTCGTTAAACTCCAAAGCCTGAATTCGGAATAACAAGCAACAACAGGCAGTACCGCAGTATTGGGCCCCCGTCGCTGAAAAGCGTGGGGGTTTTGTTTTTTGTGGTGCTGTCATCTCGGGATTCGGAATGACTGGCTCGGACGAGCGGGACAACATTGCTACCCGCTGGAGTTCAAGATGGATTGCTTGTTTTTTGCCGCTCTTCATTGAGACTGATGATCCGCCCCTCTACAGCACCTACCGCTTTTTCGAGAAGTTTGTGCCCATCGGGTCGCTGGGCTTGAATTTTTTCCAGGTTCGCTTTCAAGCTTTGCAGATCTTCTGAGGATTCGGCAGTGGCTTCATGTCCCCAACCGGGCGTTGCAAAGCTGTCTTCGTGAACGCGCTTTCCTTCTTCGTAATAAATCTGAAAAGCAGCGGTAAGTGTTTTTTGTAAATCAAGGCCATGCACGCATCGGAAATACTGTTCAGGTTTGTCAATGATTGAGCCCATATTCGCGATGTCGATCATGAAGAGGCCTTCGTTCGATTCGATGAAACTGCGGTTTTGATCAAGCTCGGCGTAACGGGCTTCATGCTCATTGGACACGTTTCTATCGTCCTTGCGATTGCTTTTATGTAATTCACGGTCTGATGTATTGCTGTAATTTTGGTCGAGTTTAGTCTTGGAGTCTGCAGGGTTAGCGGGTGCGGTTGTGATTTCGTTGAGCTTTTCAAGGTATTTTTGAGCGGCTGTATTGAAAGAAATAACGTCCACACTAAGTGAAGCACATTCATTTGATTGTGATTGAACAGGGAGGCTAACGGGATGGCGGACATTTTTTGTTTTAACGACTGCCTCCACACCTTCTCGGGCTTTCTCTTTCGATTGAAATAGTCGATGGAAAAATCGTGATATTTTGGAGCTTGACTCTTTTGAGTCAGTTTTGTGCGAAGTGATTTTGACGAATTGAGACGCGCTGCTTTTTTTCTCGTCTTCAACCTTGTGAGACACGCGTGAAAAAAAACTGGCGATACTGGGGAATTTAAATGACATATCGAGCAGCTCTTGAGCTCAAAGTTGCACCGGTCAATGGTAGGTGCCTACGAGCCAATTTAGCCTGATGCCAATGCCGATAGTGAAATTTGCTGTATCTGCTGCGTACTATGCGGCGCCGCTCAGCGCCGGTTCTGCTTCATCACCTTGGCAATTTCGCGCTGTGCATCCCGCGCGCGCTCGGTATCGCGCTTGTCATGTTGCTTTTTACCCTTGGCGAGGCCGATCTCGCACTTGATGCGCCCACGCTGGTAATGCAGGTTCAGCGGCACCAGCGTGTAGCCGGATCGTTCAACCTTGCCGATGAGTTTTTTGATTTCCTCGGCCTTGAGCAAAAGCTTACGGGTGCGGACGGGGTCAGGGCTGACGTGGGTGGAGGCCGTAGGCAGGGCGCTGATGTGGGCGCCGAACAGGTAAACCTCACCCTTGCGGACAATGACGTAGGCTTCCTTGAGCTGCACCCGTCCGGCTCGGATGGATTTGACCTCCCAGCCTTCCAGCGCCATGCCTGCCTCGAAGCGTTCCTCGATGAAATAATCGTGGAAGGCTTTTTTATTGTCGACAATGCTCATTGGGGAGAATTAGGGCGGGGAGAAGCACAACGAGTGCTCAGGTTAGAATCCAAGCATCGCATTTTATCAAATGGCATCATGGCCGTTGTTCATAAATCAGTCCTGCTTGCTTACAGCGCCGAGCAGATGTTCGCCCTGGTTGACCGGGTGGAGGATTATCCCGCCTTCTTGCCCTGGTGCGGCGGGGTCGAGGTGCGCGAGCGCGCCCCGGATCGGCTGGTGGCCGCCATACAGATCAACTACCACGGCATCCGACAGAGCTTTACCACCCAGAATACTCACACGCCGCCGACCAACATGCAAATGACGCTGGTGGAAGGGCCATTCAGTCATCTGGACGGTCAGTGGCATTTCAAGGCGCTGCGCGAAGACGCCTGCAAGATCGAGTTTGATCTGCACTATGAGTTTTCCAGCAAAATGCTTGAAAAGCTCATCGGTCCCGTTTTTTCCAAAATAGCCGACAGCTTTGTCGAGTCTTTTTGCAAGCGCGCTGAGGTCGTCTATGGCTGAGCTGCCCAAACAGAGCGTCTCGGTCTGCTACGCGCTGCCCGATGCCAGCTTTCTGGTGCAACTCGATGTCGCCCCCGGCACGACGATTGCCCAGGCGATTGCAGCCAGCGGTGTGCTCTCGCGTTTTCCCGAGATCGACCTCGGTCGAAACAAGCTTGGCTTGTTTGGCAAGCTTAAATCAGCAGACACGGTGCTTCGCGACGGCGACCGCATCGAGATCTACCGGCCGCTGCAAGCTGACCCCATGGAATCTCGGCGCCGACGGGCTCGGCACAAGGCCGCCGCCGGGAGGTAGCGAGAGCGATTTCTGTATAATTCGGTTTTGCGCCTACAGGATTCACCATGCGTCTACTCCAGAAAGCACTCACCTTCGATGATGTGCTGCTCGTGCCGGCCTATTCGGCCATCCTGCCCAAAGACACCTCGCTGCAAACCCGCCTGACCCGAAATATCTCCTTGTCCATGCCGCTGGTGTCTGCCGCCATGGATACCGTGACTGAATCGCGTCTGGCCATCGCCATCGCTCAAGAGGGCGGCATCGGTATCATCCACAAGAATCTCAGCTCGCGCGAGCAGGCGCGCGAAGTCTCCAAAGTCAAGCGCTTCGAAGCGGGCGTGGTGCGTGATCCGATCACGATACCGCCCACCATGAAGGTGCGCGATGTCATCACGCTTTCGCATCAGCACGGCATCAGCGGGTTTCCTGTGGTCGAGGGCAAGACCGTCGTGGGGATCATCACCAACCGCGATTTGCGATTTGAAGAAGAGCTCGACGCCGAAGTCCGCGTCAAAATGACTCCCCGGGAAAAACTCGTTTACGTCAAAGAAGGTGCTGATCCTGCAGAAGCCAAGCGTCTGATGAACAAGCACCGTCTTGAACGTGTGCTGGTCGTGAATGATGCGTTTGAACTGCGCGGGCTGATCACAGTAAAAGACATTCGTAAATCCACCGAACATCCGAACGCTGCGAAAGATGAGCAAGGCAAGCTGCGCGTTGGCGCAGCCGTTGGCGTGGGTCCGGATAATGACGAGCGTATCGAGCTGCTGGTCGCGGCGGGTGTGGATGTCATCGTCGTTGACACCGCGCACGGTCACTCGCAGGGTGTGCTGGATCGTGTTCGTTGGGTCAAGCGTCGTTTCCCCTTGGTTGAGGTCATTGGCGGCAACATTGCAACCGCTGAGGCTGCCAAAGCCCTAGTTGATCATGGTGCAGATGCGGTGAAGGTCGGTATTGGTCCTGGCTCCATTTGCACCACGCGTATCGTGGCCGGGGTGGGTGTTCCTCAGATTACGGCGATCTCCAACGTTGCACAGGCGCTCGAGGGCACAGGTGTTCCGTGTATCGCCGATGGCGGCATTCGTTTCTCCGGTGACGTATCCAAGGCGTTAGCCGCAGGCGCATCAACCGTCATGATGGGCAGCATGTTTGCCGGTACCGAAGAGGCGCCCGGTGAAGTGATTTTGTATCAGGGCCGTAGCTACAAGTCCTATCGCGGCATGGGTAGCTTGGGCGCGATGGCGGATGGTTCGGCTGACCGCTACTTCCAGGATGCCTCCAACAACACGGACAAGCTCGTCCCCGAAGGTATTGAGGGTCGGGTACCTTACAAGGGCAGTGTGCTCGCCATCCTGTACCAGCTAGTTGGCGGTGTGCGTTCTTCGATGGGTTATTGCGGTTGCGCGACGATTGATGAATTGCGAGAGAAAGCGCAGTTCGTTGAAATCACCTCCGCCGGCATGCGCGAATCTCATGTACATGATGTGCAGATTACTAAAGAAGCGCCGAACTACCGCGCTGATTAATCCCCATCGCATCAAACACAGGCGGCAGCAATGCCGCTTGTGTTTTTTAAAAGCCTGTTTTTTTAAAGAGTCCGTTCATGCATGCCAAGATTCTTATCCTTGATTTCGGTTCTCAGGTAACGCAGCTGATCGCACGACGTGTACGCGAAGCAGGCGTCTTCTCGGAAGTGCATCCCTATGACGTTAGCGATGATTTCATCCGCGCCTCTGGCGCAGCCGGCATCATTTTGTCGGGTGGTCCCAGCTCGGTGACCGAGGGCGACACGCCGCGTGCGCCACAAGCTGTGTTTGAACTGGGTGTGCCGGTGTTGGGCATCTGCTATGGCATGCAGACCATGGCAGCGCAGCTGGGTGGCAAAGTCGAGAATGGCAAAGTACGCGAATTCGGCTATGCCGAGGTTCGTGCGCGCGGCCACACCGCGCTACTCAAAGACATCAATGATTTTGTGACCCCCGAAGGTCACGGGATGCTCAAAGTCTGGATGAGCCACGGCGACAAAGTGATTGATATGCCGCCCGGCTTCAAACTGATGGCCTCGACCGATAGCTGCCCTGTGGCAGGTATGGCAGACGAAGAGCGCCGCTTGTACGCAGTACAGTTTCATCCCGAGGTTACGCATACCCTGCAAGGCGCGGCCATGCTCGGACGCTTTGTGCACGAGATCTGCGGCTGTAAAGCGGACTGGAATATGCCTGACTATGTCTCCGAAGCCGTCGAAGCGATTCGACAGCAGGTGGGCAGCGATGAAGTGATACTGGGTCTGTCTGGTGGCGTCGATAGCAGTGTTGCTGCAGCGCTGATCCATCGCGCCATTGGCGACCAGCTCACCTGTGTCTTTGTTGATCATGGCTTGCTGCGCCTGAACGAAGGCCAGATGGTGATGGATATGTTTGCCAAGAATCTGGGCGTGCGCGTGATTCATGTCGATGCCACCGACCAGTTCATGGGACATCTCGCGGGTGTCAGCGATCCAGAAGCCAAACGCAAAATCATCGGTCGTGAATTTGTGGAAGTGTTTCAGGTTGAAGCAGGCAAGCGCAAGAACGCCAAATGGCTCGCGCAAGGCACCATTTATCCGGATGTGATTGAAAGTGCCGGCAAAGGTAAAAAAGGCGCGCACACGATCAAGAGTCATCACAATGTCGGCGGTCTGCCGGAGACCTTGAATCTCAAGTTGCTTGAGCCGCTGCGTGATTTGTTCAAAGATGAAGTACGCAAACTGGGCGTGGCGCTGGGTCTGCCACACGATATGGTCTACCGTCATCCTTTCCCAGGGCCTGGCCTCGGTGTTCGTATTCTTGGAGAGGTAAAAAAAGAATATGCGGACCTGCTGCGCCGAGCTGACGCGATCTTCATCGAAGAGCTGCGCAACACGGCAATTCCACTCTCACAGGAGTTGGCCGAAGGGCAACCCGTGGGACATTTCCACAAGAACTGGTACGACGCCACCAGTCAGGCCTTTGCGGTATTTTTGCCCGTGAAGTCCGTGGGTGTGATGGGTGATGGTCGCACCTATGAATTCGTGGTGGCGCTGAGAGCGGTGCAAACGCAGGATTTCATGACAGCGCATTGGGCGCATCTGCCGCATGAGTTGCTGGGACGCGTGTCGAACCGCATCATCAATGAAGTGCGCGGGATTAACCGGGTTGTTTATGATATTTCGGGTAAGCCGCCGGCGACGATTGAGTGGGAGTGAATTTTTTATACTAAAACGCTTCGTAGAAATTCTGATTCCTGACCTTGAGTCATTTTGTGAAAATAGATCAGGAGGTACTGATCTAGATCGGGACCACTGGGCAGGGTGGGTGTGGTTCACTGAGTACTACCAAGGCTGAGTTCCTCCCTTAATCCTTTAACTGTAAGGACAGCCGCAGTAAGAGCGTCCACCACCACATAATCAGAATCGGCATCAAGTGTCAAAGGTGCGAAGGCAATCATCATAATTCTCTTTGAGTCGGGATTGCGAGCAATGGCCATCATAAATGGCGCCGGAAAATTCGCTTGTCTATCTAGCAGGAGTCCATGCAACTCTTCTTCATGTGCTGCAAGGGGCAAGCCCACATCAAGGCACATCTTGACATGAGCGGACCACTCTTCAAGCTCAAATGCAACCAGTACATTGTCAATCAACATCATGTGATTTTGACGCACTTCGGCTTGATCGGCAGTCGGCATATTCAATGAGTCACAGATGCGGCCTATCATGGAATCAAATTCTGCCTGCAAATTAATCTGTGCATTGTCACTTGGCGCGTACGCTTCAGGAAAATTTGCTTGCATATTTGAAGCAGAGATCATGTGATTAGTTTCCAAGATTATTCTCCATTCTTATTGATTATTTTTCTGTCTTACATAGTTGCCAGAGTTTTCTTCATCTGCTTTATGGAACAATGTATAGGTCGCAATGGTAATGAGTCCGACAGCTGTGAGCATATGTATTTGCTGTGGAATTTCAACGCGTATTGATTTCGCTCGCTCCGCCAAATATTTTGCCCTTGGTTTTTCCGCCAACATTTTTGTAAGCTCGGCTGGATCGGTTGTAATAGATTCCGTTTTTAACATTTCATCATAATTTTTTTCACTTTTGAATTTAGGTATAAAAAAATCCGCCAGCCCTTCTTTTATGCCGGGAAGTCCAATAATTGCTTGCATGGTGTAAGCGTAAGCTATCCCAGTAAAAAGTTGATTTGCATATTTTTGGTCTGATTGTGTCATTTCTGTGCCTGCATTTTCAGGCCTGTGAATTTTTGAATTCTCTGTCAATTTGCTTGTGAGTTTGCTCACCGCTATAGATAGCAAAGCTTTCCCCATGCTACTGGGATCAAAGCGAAAAATAGGCGCTATTTTTGGATTTTTAATGCCAGATTGTATGTTTTTTAAGAGGAGGTCTGCCCCGGTTTTCAATGCCGAGTCCTTAAAAAATAGACCAGAGCTTAATAGCCCGGCAAAGGCGCCACCAAGCGCGTTTACAGGACCTGAATAGAGATTGAAATCATGTCCACTCAGATAAGCGTTGTTTCCGGCATGACCTAATAAAACAGATTTAAATGCGCCTACGAACGGACGAACTGATGCCGATGATGCACCGCCTAAAACAGTCAGAAAGTCATTAATTGGTTTTTTATACTCCGTGTATACGGTCTGAAGCATATTTTTTTGCTTCATCGGTTCTTGATCCGGTTTCTTTTTACTGCTATAAATTTCTGCAAAATTTGATACGCTTTTAATAACCATCGAAGCAATAATGCTATTGACGCCATCGTGGCGGATAGTGGGATTACTAACTGCTGGCGCCTGTGCTTCAGGGAGAGCCTCCGCCGGAGTAGTGCGTATTTTGGATTGCGAACTTTGTGGAATGCTCATTTAGTCCTCGCTGCCTTCGTGCCACAGAAATAAGTCTCTGCAGGGGCGATTTATCACCGGCCAGTAAATTTTTTGGATGCCGCAGATTTAGATGGCTTTCTCGCGATCTGCAGATGCCGTACCGATGTCTGAATATACGGAATTCTCATACGATTTTTTTGTGTAAGATGCACTATTCAATGAACTATATTCGTTGTTATTTTTTCCAGGATGTCTGCTGTTTAGTAGGATGACCGCGAGGGGATTTGCAGGTTGAGCAGATTCCATACTGTTTTTACTTCGGGAATATTGAGTGGAAATGACTTCTCACTTCAAAATGGAAATCAGAGAATGAAAAGTGCACCCAAGTCATTGATCTATTTGAAGTAAGGGCGTGGGAGCCGTCTGCTCTGGCGCGGCGCCAGACCTAGCTTCTGGCTCAAGTGGATGCCTTGAGGGTGAGACGCTGATGCAGGAGGGGACGTGGCGCCCGAATGGGTGACTGCATGGACGAAGTCTTGGCTGGCATTGGTCGCAAGATTGATCTGATTAATGAAGATTTCGCTACGGTCGAGAATTTCCGTGATAAGACGTCAGCTGAACCTTGGAGCTTTGACTGAATGACCATCCTAAATGCCAACGTCGTTTCCGAGAAATTGAAGCCAGAGGCTAATTTGCCGTTTCCCCGAATTTTCTTGAAACGTAAAAACGCAACAAGGCTTTAAATTTTTTGCGACAGCGTTGTCGAAAATTATCGCAGCCACATTCATCCAGAAAATAATATTAAAAGTCCCCTATGGAAATCAAAGTCAACTTTCTAGACAAACTGCGTCTTGAAGCCAAGTTCGAAGACTTCACGGTAATCGCCGATCAACCTATCCGCTATAAGGGTGATGGATCAGCACCGGGACCTTTTGATTATTTTTTGGCGTCGTCGGCTTTGTGTGCTGCTTACTTTGTGAAGTTGTACTGCGATACCCGCAATATATCCACCGAAAACATCCGCCTGTCGCAAAATAATATCGTTGATCCGGAAAACCGCTATCAACAGATATTCAAGATTCAGGTGGAGTTGCCGCCGGATATTCCGGAGGTCGATCGTCGGGGTATTTTGCGCGCTATTGAGCGCTGCAGCGTTAAAAAAGTCGTGCAAGCCGGACCGGAATTTGTCATTGAGGAAGTTGATAACCTGGATGCAGACGCGCAGTCGTTATTGAGCATTACGCCGTCCTCTGATGCCAATACGTATATCGCTGGCAAAGATCTGCCACTGGAACAGACCATTGCCAATATGTCTAGCATCTTGGCGGGCCTAGGTATCAAGATTGAAATTGCTTCATGGCGCAATATCATTCCCAATGTTTGGTCCTTGCATATCCGCGATGCGCACTCGCCGATGTGTTTTACCAATGGCAAAGGATCGACCAAAGAAAGCGCACTAGCTTCGGCCCTAGGTGAATACATCGAGCGGCTTAGCAATAACCATTTCTACGCTGGCGTTTTTTGGGGAGACGACATCGCTAATGCAGAGTTTGTCCATTACCCTAATGAGCGCTGGTTCAAGCCGGGACCCAAGGATGCGCTGCCGGCTGAGATCTTGGATGACTACTGCTTGTCGATCTATAACTCCGATGGCGAATTACGTGGCTCGCACCTCACTGATACCAACTCCGGTAACGTACAGCGCGGTATTTGTTCGTTACCCTTTGTGCGGCAATCTGATGGCGCGGTGGTGTATTTCCCGTCCAATCTGATTGAAAACCTTTTCGTCAGCAATGGTATGAGTGCCGGTAATACCCTCGCTGAAGCCCAAGTGCAATGTCTGTCTGAGATTTTTGAGCGAGCAGTAAAGCGTGAAATCCTGGAAGGTGAAATCTGCTTGCCTGATGTGCCGCACGACGTGCTGGCGAAGTATCCAGGTATTTTGGCCGGGATTCAGGGTTTGGAAGAGCAGGGCTTTCCTGTTCTGGTAAAGGACGCATCGCTGGGCGGTGTTTACCCGGTGATGTGCGTCACCCTGATGAATCCGCGCACAGGCGGTGTCTTTGCCTCGTTCGGTGCGCATCCAAGCTTCGAGGTGGCGCTGGAACGCAGCCTCACGGAATTACTGCAAGGGCGGAGTTTTGAAGGTCTGAATGATTTACCCCAGCCCACCTTTGAAAGCAACGCAGTCACTGAGCCCAACAATTTTGTTGAGCATTTCATTGATTCCAGCGGCATCGTGTCCTGGCGGTTTTTTAGCGCCAAACCTAATGTCGAATTTGTCGAGTGGGATTTTTCCGGCAAGGGAGACCACGCCAACGCGGAGGAGGTCGCGACTTTATTGGGCATTCTCGAAGGTATGGGCAAAGAAGTTTATACAGCCCTCTATGACCAATTGGGTGCCATCGCCTGTCGTATTTTAGTACCCGGCTATTCGGAAATTTACCCAGTCGAGGATTTGATCTGGGATAACACCAACAAGGCCCTGCTGTTTCGCGCTGACATTCTGAACTTGCATCGCCTTGACGATGCCAGTCTTGCGGCACTGCTTGAGCGTTTGGAAAACAATGAGCTGGATGAGTATTCTGATATCGCTACATTGATAGGTATCGAATTTGACGAGAATACGGAGTGGGGACAGCTGACCGTGCTTGAGCTGAAGCTGCTGATTCATCTCGCATTGCAGCAGCTTGAAGAAGCGCACGACTTGGTGGGAGCTTTCTTGCAATACAACGACAACACGGTCGAGCGTAAATTGTTTTATCAGGCCTTGAATGTGGTGCTGGAGGTGGTGCTTGATGACGATTTAGAGCTGGACGACTACGAGCTTAACTTCCGCCGTATGTTCGGTAATGCGCGGATGGATACCGTCTTGGGATCTGTAGATGGTAGCGTACGCTTTTTCGGCTTGACGCCAACGAGCATGAGCCTGGAGGGGCTTGACAGGCACCACCGACTACTCGATAGCTACAGAAAATTACATAAGGCGCGCGCGGGGCGAGCAGCAATAGAATAATCAGGAATTACCATCTATGGATTGGTAAAGTAAGTCGCGGAACCCAATGATTGATCGATCTACTTGAAGCCAGAAGGCTCCAAAAAAGTTTTCAAAATTATAAATATGTATATCCCGTAGGGGATTCAACTTCATTTTTTTCAAGGGGGTTTGTATGAGATTTTTGTTATTGCGCGCTGTTGTGTTGACCGGGGCTCTATTGCTCTTTTCTGGTGCCACATCGGCTGCTAGTTTTGATTGTGGAAAAGCTCGCCGTCCCTTGGAAAAACTCATCTGCAGTAGCCCTGAGCTCGACGCTGCAGATACGCGGATGGGTGAGGTATTTAAACAAGTCAATGCCGGTTTTCCGCTGAAGGGATTTTTGCTTGCTACGCAACGTGTTTTTTTATCAGGGTATCCCTACTGCATGACCGATGACAGTGGTAAATCGCTTGCTGGCCCAGAGGCTGCGCGTCGGTGTGCAGCGATGGTTCGAGCCCGTACGGCTGAAATTGAGGCACAGGCGCTTGCAAAAATTTATTCAAATGTAGATGGCAAGTTCACACACGACAGTCTGGCCATTCTGGTTTTCTCTGTTGATGGTCGCAGGCGGATCCGCCTATGGGGTAATTGGATGCCTGATGCCTATAATCCCCAGCCCTTCCCGGATGGCAAGTTGTGTGATCTGGATGAAGAACTCAAACCAGTTAAGGGTGGGTACATGATTTCCATGAGTGACGAGGCCGTTTTTAGCATTTCGGATAACTCGGTCAACATCAGTGAGTACATCATGTGTGCTCCACGCAATGGGATCGGGCCTGGATCTTATCGGCGAGTACGGTAGAGTATTCATCTTTGGGATCTACGGGGTTCAATCTTTTTCGTCAAGCAGAGATGAGCATTTTTCGTGATTGGCGAGTGCGCTGTTTTAGGGCGCGCTTTTTGATATTGGCTCTTGGTTTGGAAAATCATATGAAAAAAATTCTGTCTACAGCTCTTTTATGCATATCATTTTCCGCTCAAGCCAACGATTGGGTTTTGCTGTCGAGCGATGAGTTATCCAAAACTTTCCTTGATACGTCCTCGATTAAACGTACTTCCTCAAAACAAATTGATTTTCAGATTAAACAGGTCTTTCGTTCTCAACGCGACATGATGGGCCTTCAGCATAATGCAGCATTGATGAATTACAAAATATCCTGCCAGCTTGGATTAATATTGTTTCAGCAAAAATTTTTACTGAATGATGATGAGATCGTTTGGACTCATCCTGCGTCTAACAAAAAGCAGAAGGCAACGTTGGAACTATCCGATGAGGTAGTGGGAAAAATCTGCCAAGCTGATTGATCAGCGCTGACTGAGCAATAGAAACACCCGGCGATGCAAGGAGCTTATCTTTTCAGTGCGTTTGCTGCGGTGGCGCCCCTTCTAGGTTGCGCATGTTTTACGACGGATGCCATTACTTCGCGTGCTTTTAGAGTATGCCTAGCTTCGTTATCAGAAGAAACCCCGCTAGAGCGAACAGCATTGTCACGACCAAGCCAATGATCGCATGTGCCCAGTCGGTGGGACTGGGCCAGCCTGCAATGAGAAATTGT
>JACCEC011178929.1_pt1 | contig 26840 bp, 30 predicted proteins | sample 7450121 | NCBI WGS metagenome assembly JACCEC01 (sample SAMN15323455, study PRJNA562643) | freshwater metagenome | isolation source: river surface water | place: USA:Blue River Watershed | collected 2017-08-18 | reverse complement strand
TTGGAGAAACGAATGCCAGAACCTACAAGCAGCGGGGTCGCCGGAGCAGCGGTGGCCTACAAAGCATTTGGTGGAACCGCCGCAGCGGCAGCCAGTGGAGCCACCCTGGCTGCAGTGGTGGTCATGTCGATGACGCCACCTCGCAACAAACGGGAGTGGGCCGTTGGGCTGATCAGCACCGTGGTGTCCAGCATCGGCGGTGGTGCGATGACCGTCGAGCACTTTGGACTTCACCACTGGGCGTTCTCGACCATGGGGCTTTGTGCTCTGGGTGGGTTGATCTTTGCGTGTGGCCTGCCTGGATGGGCCATGGTGCGATGGACCTTTGCCTTCATCGACAAGCGCCGCGACGACTCGATCGACGAGGTGGCCAAGGAAGTGAAGGAGATGCTGTGAATCCCAGTGAATTCATCATGCGGCTCACCACGGCCGCCGTCGCGTCAGCCAAAGCCACGGGAGTACCCGCCAGTATCACGATCGCGCAGGCTGCCCTTGAGTCCGCTTGGGGAGAATCTGGCCTGGCCAGGAATGGCAACAACCTCTTTGGCATTAAGGCCGATAACCTCTGGCGCGGCCAAACCCTGACTATGAACACCAAGGAGTTCATCAAAGGTCAATGGGTGGTGGTGCCAGCCTTGTGGCGCAAGTATCCGAGCTGGCAGGCAAGCATCGACGATCACGCTGCGTTCCTCAAGCGCAATCCTCGCTACAAGGCCTGCTTTGCTTGCACCACTGCCCAGGCCTTTGCCAATGCACTGGCGCAGGCGGGCTATGCCACCGACCCGGCTTATTCGGACAAGGTCATTGGCCTGATCAAGCAGCACAACCTGCTGGCCTTAGACGGATGTGCTCCATGAACTGGCTCAACCGATTCTTGCTGGCCAACTGGTCGCACATCCTGGATGCGCTCCTTCTGCTGATTGCTCTGATGTGCGGGATGCAGATGGGCGAGTCCCGTGTCCAGAAGGCTTGGGACGCCGAAAAGCAAAAGGTCGCTCTGGCTCAGGCCAGGCAAGAACAGCACGTAGCCGATGTGCGGCAGTCACAAACTCAAATCTCGCAGGAAATCTCAAATGAATACGCAAAAATGTCAAAGCTGCTGGCTGATCGCCGGCCTGACAGTCGCGCTGGCGGGGTGTGCAACGTCCCCGCAACCGGTGGCAGGAATCTGCCCGCCGTTCCCGAAACTCCCGCCAGAACTGCTCCAGCCCGCACCGACTCTTTACCTGCTTCCTCAGGAGATGCGAGGGAGGTGAGCTGCGAGCAGCTAAGAAAGGATGCGGCGCAGACCGCCCTGATGCTGGTGGAGGTACAGCGGTGGTACCGAGAGCAATCAGCGATTGAACCCTGAAAATGAAGCCCGGCTTGTCATAGGACAGGTCGGGCTTTTTTGCATGTCACGCAAGAAAACGAGCTGTCATGTTTCGATGCAAACTGCGATTTTGAATATGCCGCTAATCTTTCATATCCGAAACGTGCCAATCTGCACTGACGTGCTTTGCCAGTTTTGTTGAACTAGATCATCAACTATGAAATGTTGACATAGAAGCGGCCACTTCGGCCAAGGCTGACGCCTTTTTTCAAATCAACAGCGAAACACTCGACCCAATGTTTCCCCCTGTAAAGGGTGTGTTCCCATATCTCTGAGCCAGAGTGATCGAATCCTCCCCTGAGGCACCTTGCCGCTCTTGCCGCCCAGCCCGTGTTAACGATCTGCCATTTAATAGCTATGCTGTTTGTGAAAGAGTGTTTTGCACTGAAGTGAAGCCAAGTGTCTGGTGACAAGGTTGGTCCATCAGAGCGGTAGGATCCGAGAAACTCTCCTTCTTTGGATGAATGTATCGTCGCAGTGATTTCAATTCGTCCAGCTGGCAAGACAGGCCAGGGGGGCCGGGTAACATGTGACACATCATCAATTTGCGTCTCGACCAGATTTGCAGCCTTGGTGAGAACAACTGATTTTGCAAAATCATCACCAAAAATCCTGCGCCATTTGGCAATGCTCTCATCACGATCTGTCTCAACGTATGCATCCTCAATCCACTCAGCGTAGCGATTTATGCAGGCTCTGAAGTTGGTGTACTTGTCTTGATCCCAATGTCGCGTGAACGACTCTGACGGCAACTTGGGATTTACAACCTCGGGCATATCAGGATTCTCCTGTAGATATGCATCCAGTCGCTTGATCACTGTACGTAGCGCGGTTGGCGTGTCTGAGAATTCATTCCCCAGTTCGTCAAACCAAGAAATACGTTCACAAATTAATGTCGTCAGCAGAATCGATTTTGCGGAAAATGTCAGCTTGAAATCGCGCAAGTACTTGAGAATTCGGACAACCTTGATCAACTGGTTGTTACCAACATACCCGTTACGTTGCAAGAACCACTCTGTATATCCATCGGGATTTGCCTGCTCTTCGGCGTCATTTTTGCGATTAAGAATCCATTCCGTAGTTTCTAAAAAACTGGTTCTGCGTATGCAAGGCACTACATCGATTGAGAATTCCCCCGCATACTGAATCGTCACGCAACGCGTCTTGCGCGACACCTTGTCAGAATAAGTGCCGTGCGCCTTGAACTGGTCGTAAAGATGGTCGATGTAATCTGCCGGATTCCATTCTTCGTGTGGATTCACAAAAACTACCACATCCGCGTCAAACGATCCGGCGATTCCAGCAGGCTTAATGATGGTGCGATGAGCCCATGACCCTTGTGGTGTCGTGTCGATCAAAATTTCAGAATAAAAATCAAATCCTTGAACAGTTGAAACGATGGAATCCACTCGCGATTTCAGCGTGTCAATGCGCGTCTGGTTGAGATTGATAACGTCAACCAAGAACGTATTGAAATGTTCGGTCAGCTTCATTGATTCCTTCCAAGCAACTGCCGAATGGCCGCTGAGTTATGCGTGAAGTCCCTGTCCGCTCTGCTTATCAAGTCATCGATGGTGCTGACATCATCAAGTGATAAAGGCAGATCTGACTCAAAATTTACCCTCACGGACTGATGTTTTTCCAGAATGAGTTGTGTGACATTGCTGGCCGTTGCCGCTTGGAGGTTCAAGAGCATGGAGATGAACTTTGAAATTCCCCAGCCATTCAGGAAGCCCCATTTTTTATCCGATTTAGACAGCGGGTAGTAATTCTTTCCAATCCCTGTTCCTATAGATAACAACCGAATTGCGGAACGCTCCGCTCCGAGGCGAGTAAGGGCTTCAGTGACAGCAACTAACGAAGGATTGTTCGCCCATAGACCGCCGTCGCTCAACTGATACGGGCCAACTCTTGCTGGAGCGAAGTATGACGGCGCACTGCAAGATGCAAGTACTGCGTCAACGACTTTAACGTTGGGGTCGCGAACAAATTTTTCGTCGTATGCAGACTTGAAAACATGGACGCCACCATTGCCTATATCTGTCGCTGGGATAACAAGCCTTGTCCGCGCTTCAGAGAGCGTTGCATCATTAAAAATGGATACCAATGCGGCACGCAGTGGCTCGCTCGAATAGCGAGAGGAAACGGTGCCGCCAAATGTCCACTTCTTCGGCTTGAAGATACTCGGTCCCGTTTCGCGATAAAGCTCTGTAACCTTTGAAGCCGGAATGCCGAATGCAATCGCGGCGGCGATGATCGAACCAGTGCTCGTGCCGGCTATCAGATCGAATTCACTGTGGAAAACAGTGCTGAATTCCCTCTGAATACGCTCAAGGACATGACTGGCATAGATTCCCCGAATCCCACCACCATCAATTGCGAGCAATTTCATCGTGACCATTCTCCTTGGCGGTAACGTGCCTGATTAAACGCTCTGTGGAATTGATGGACCGTGGGAATGTCTTTTGGAAACCGATCCTTCCAACCAGGTGCTCGCTCTTCAGTAGGCGCCATTGCTAGAACCACATCGTTCATGCTGAGACTGAAAAAATCAGTGTAGATGGCGCCAAGTGCGCTGCGCAGGTGCTGAGCTTCCCATGAGTCCAGCTCTTGCCCATTGGCTGCATATTCGGATAGTGCTGCGATTGCCAGATCAACAACAGCGGATTGTTTATCCGCTTTGGACATGGCGGCCCACTGAGCATCATCTGGGGCATTGGCTAGTAGTGCTTCTCTGTTCATGATCTCGGTCCATCACATGGAATTCAGGTGCTTGCCGATTCTGGCAAGTAGCTGATCAAAATCTGGCTGTCCCTGGTAATAGAGTGCGGAAGACTTTCTGTATTCCCGTGCGAAAAGCTCCCGTTGCTCCGGATCGGTCAAAGTGAATGCCGGATTCTTGGCGATCGCCAATTCGTCGCCTGACCGAAAGCGCTGCTCTTTCCGCTCTTGATAAGCGGGATTTTTCATGAATTCCTGTACTTCCTGTAGATCAAGCAGGCAGTACACGTCGTAGTAGTGCCGTAGGAAGTTGGCTGGGAACTCTTTGGCCTCGGCTAGACGCCGGTATTTGGTCGAAATGGTTTGGAGTTTCTCGACGAAAGTGTGTGTTGGCGCGTAGCAGGGGACATCCACCGCCCGGTTGTCAAAAACTTGCACGCCTCGGTCAATCGCGAAATCCAAGGCCCAAGAAGAGATCGTGACCGGTCGGTTGGGCGCTGTATCGTCAAACCCCAGCTCCAACAGGATGCCGTCTTTCACTCCAGCCAGCGCGGCTGCACGGGGCGAGTAAAACAGGCGAATGCCTGCGCTGCGCATTTTGTCGTCATCGAAGAAGGTGTCCCGCTCTACGCTGTCGATGCCAGGGATGCTGATGCGCTTGGCCAGTTCGTCGTAATACGCCTTCCGTGAGGCGATGTGAGCTGGTTTGTCTTGGTTGCGGCCGATTTTTACATCCATATCGGCCGGTGGTTCGATACGGATGTCGATGTCTTCGGAGAATCGATGGATCACTCCAAAGCCTTTGGACAGGGAGGTGCCGCCCTTGAGCTCAAACACAAAGCCCTGGGCTTGCAGGCCCCAAAGCCCGTGCATGATCCAGTAATCTTTCTCGACCAGCATGGGGTCGAGGCCTCGATCGTTGGCAACAACTGCCAGCAATTGATCGAAATCGCGTCGATCGTGAAGAAACTCAGCCACCGGTCCACTCCCGGAACCGTTTGCGGGTGGCCATGTTGCCGTAGCTGTCTACAGCATCTTTCAGGCGGTTCAGATCGAAGGAGGGTAGCTTGCTGTGAGCCTGGTTGAGTACCTCATCGCGGTCCTCGGCCAGTTCGTCCAAGTTGTTGAGCAGATCAACATAGAGGAACTCGCGGGATAACTTCTTGGGGAAGCGGGGCTTCACTCGAAAGTCGAACTGTCGGTTGCCTAGCCGGAAGACGCCGTGGCGCTTGTGGTTGTAGACCAATGTCCGGTTGTAGAGCTGGGTGGTGCCCAAGCCAACTGCGTTGTAAGACGATGGCGAAAACACCAGGAATTCCTTGTCTCGCAGAAATCCCTTCACAACCAGATCGTCGGCTGGGGGGAGGGGGCCAAAGTTCGACTGCTTGGGGGCGTGGTAAAGCCCTTGCGCTAGCTTTTGAAGCTTGCCCATCGACACGAGCTCACGCAGATGCCGGTCCACCGCATTGCTCAGGCGAGCGAGGTCTTCCCGCCGATAGACGTGACCGGCTTTCAGCTCATCCGCCAGGTGCGCAGTGGCACCTCGCAGGGATGAGTTTGGCAGTGTAGCGGTCGCTGGCATGAAAAATTTCTCATTGAAGTTTCATGCATTTTAGCGCCCTTGACCCATCGTGTCATCTGGCCAGTAATACGCCAGAGATAAACTGCCCTCGTGTGCACGAACTTCACTCCAATCAAGCGCGCTCAGTGGGTCAAGGAGAAGCTGGGGGTGGACCTGCCTTCAGGCTTTCCGGATGAGTCCTACCCGGGGTTTGCTGCTCCGGTCGTCGTGAAGAGCCACCAGACGGGTCGTGTGGCCTGTGGCTTGGCCAAGTTCGGCCTCATCCCCTCATGGGCCAAGGATGACAAGATCAGCCGCCACACCTACAACGCCAGGAGCGAAACGGCGGCTGAGAAGCCCAGCTACCGGGCAGCTTGGCGTCATCGCCAGTACGGCCTGGTGCTGGTCGACAACTTCTACGAACCCAGTTACGAGTCGGGCAGGGCGGTGCGCTGGAAGATCGAGCTGGCTTCAGGTGATCCGTTCGGCATCGCCTGCCTGTGGGACCGCTGGACTGACCCGGCATCAGGCGAGTTGGTGGTGTCGTTCTCCATGCTCACCGTGAATGCCGACGAGCACTCAGTGATGAATCAGTTCCACAAGCCAGGGGACGAAAAGCGCACCCCGGTGATCATTGCCCCAGAGCTGCACGACACATGGCTCAGCGCTGATGCGGCCAAGGCGGCGGAGTTGATGACCTGGTCGCACATGCCGGAGTTGCGGGCGATGGCTGCGCCGAGAGGCTGAGTGATTGTTAATCGACTTGAGTAGCCAATGATCTAGACATTTTTTGCATGCTGTTCGGATTCAAGCCTGTCAACCAACTGGCTAATCAATGCTGATGTTTTTTCAAACTCGGAGTCGAGCCCCAGGATTTGAAGACGCTCCTTGATGACCATGTGCAAAAGTTGACAAACATAGTGCATGCACCTGACAAGATCAAGTACGGCCAACAATACTGCATCTCGTCCATGAGCAAACACCGTGACGATTTCGTACTTGTCATGACCGATTTCTTTGACATCTGAGCTCAATTCGAGTCCATTCACATTTGGATGGGCTCCGTGGTCAATAAGGTGGTCATATTGGTCGGATATCCGCGCTGATAAGTTCGCGTCAGTGCTTGCGAGAGTTTTTAGCAGATCTGACCATGAAAAAAGCTGTCGTGACCGCTTTCGTTCTTCGGCACCATTGCCTCTATCTTCCCATGCCTTTCTATGCTGTTCTGATACGTAACAGAGCCACGCATACGCTGCGCTTTCGAGCAAAGATCTCATGAGAACAGTAGCCTCGAATAACTGGCCGCTCACAGAAAGACGAACTGTTGCACGATACGTCGCGAAGCAGCGCATGAATAGCTTTACTGAAGTCCGACGTGGTGGATCAATTTCGTGGAAGAAATTAGGTGCTTGCTCTGTAACCGATTGGTCTATTCGAACCAAGATTCCGAACCAGTCTGGGAGGCCAGCAAACGTTGCAAGCGTTTGCTCCTCTAGAAGGGCCAAGAACTTTGTAAGTTCACTTTCCCCCCAGTGCTTTGGTACGGGGCGGTGCTCCATTCGGCTTTCGACTACTACGCTTGTAGATTCTTCTTTCAAGGGCGTACTCCGGATCGCAAGCCGTTAATTTGAGTCAACTTTCCCGAATCCGGGTTTACCGCCGTGGGCATCCAAAACCAAGAAGTATGTCGGTGACTCAAGGCGCTTTTCCCCATGGTAATACTCGATGTAAAAGCGCGGAATCAATGCCATTTCTCCGTCCTTGAACTTTTTCAGTGTTGCTGTCATTTGCGCTTTGAATTCGGGGTCAGAATTCGGAACCCTAGAAAGCAGGTTGACACCTGAAAACAGATTCAGGGGTAGCGTGTACTTTGTGCTCTGCGGGATCTCATTAGCGCCCGAAATCAAGTTTCCTGAAAAGATGTTCGGGGTGCTTTTCTCTGAAAAAATCAGCTTAACTTTGGTCGCTGACCTGCGCCCAATATTCTGTACTTCCAGAAGGTAGTCGTTTGCTTGTCCTTTGATCGATAAGGCCACAACCTCGGGAACTTCTTCCGCTTGTTGGTTCGCTACATAGTCACCAACCTTGGTCTGGAATACGCCATCACTTTGAGACTGAACATGTGCACCGTAAGCCATCAAGATAGTTCCTATGACCGAAATGATGGTCCCTGCAATTTGCCATGCATTCACGAGGCATCTCCTTAAAAAGAAATCTGTTGCGCGCATCGACAGAACGGGAGGGGCGCATTGTTTTGAGTTCGGGAGGGACCTTCTCCAGGCACCACTGGCGAATGGACCAGTCAATGTCCCCAAGGTCTTCAATGCTGAATGTCATGATCCTGAGAGGTGATTCTAGAATTTTGCCATCTCAAGGCTCATGACCTGAGCCTAGCGGTGGCCACATAATTGAACCCAATGGACTCCTCGACCCTGGATTACTATTCTGCCAATGCGAATGATGTCGCCCAACGCTACGAGGCGGCGCAAAGTTCATTGGGTAGTCGATTTGCCACGGCTTTTGCGCCGGGCGGCCGCGTACTGGATATAGGTTGTGGCTCGGGTCGCGACTTGGCTGAGTTGGGCCGTCAAGGCTTTCAGCCATTTGGGCTGGATGGGACTCCGGAATTTGTCCAGTTGGCCCAGGAGTTCCACCCGGAACTCAACGGGCGAGTCATTCAAGGACTGCTGCCTGATTTCCCAGTGCCGTTTGGCGGTGAGTTTGATGGGGTCCTTTGCTGCGCAGTGCTGATGCACATCGACTCCACGGAGTTGTTCAATGCGGCGCTGTCAATCAAGCGATGCCTCAAACTCAATGGCCGCCTGCTGATTTCTGTTCCCACACAGCGCTCGGACACAGGAGGTGGTGAGCGGGATGCCAATGGCCGTCTTTTCAAGACCTATCCCCCAGGCTACCTGCGGCTCATCTTTGAGCGTCTCGGTTTTAGCCTGATCGATCAATGGGGTAACTCGGATGCCATGAACCGGCAAGGCATCGAATGGGCGTCCTTGCTGTTTCAGCTCAAGTCTGGTGCCAACACCCGTCCCATCGACCAGATCGAAGGGGTGTTGAACCATGACAAGAAGAGCGCCACCTACAAATTCGCGCTCTTTCGGGCTCTGGCGGAAATCGCCACTCAAAGCCCCAATAGCGTGACATGGCTTGCCGACGGCCAAGTGGGGCTGCCGGTGAGGTACGTGGCCGAGAAGTGGTTGCAGTATTACTGGCCGCTGGTCGAGTCGCGCACCTTCATTCCTCAGCTCAATGGTGAGCGGCCTGATGCGGGCAAGCCGATCAAGTTTCGCAAGCACCTGCATGCCCTTGTCCAGCGTTACGCCAAAGCGGGTGGCTACAGCGGCTTCAGGATTGAGCGGAACAAGGGGCAGCTATCCCCGGACACCCAGAAGCTGTTGCGAGCCCTGATGACCGACATAGAAGACGCGATCATTAAGGGACCGGTGGTCTTCGCTGGTGGCGCCCTGATTACGGGTCGGGTGTTTGGCTATGACGCTAAGACCCGACAAGTCTTGATCCCCAACGATTTGTGGATCGAGCTGAGCCACTTGGGGTACTGGGTGAGCCAAGCCGTCATCCTGCAATGGGCTGAAAAGACCACCAAGTTGGGGGAGGGCATTGACGTTGCCACCGTGGTGAACCTCCTCTTGGAGAAGGAGGATGAGCGCAGCACCATCGAGGCCAGGAAGTTGTTTTCAGGGCTGGATAGGCTGGAATGCGTCTGGACTGGCGCCACCTTGCGGGAGAGCTTCGATGTGGACCATGTCATCCCGTTTGACCTTTGGCACAACAACGATGTCTGGAACCTGTTGCCAGCCTCCAAGACCGCCAACAGCAAGAAGAGCAATAAGCTTCCGTCCACTGAAATTTTGCGTTCCCGGAAGGACTGCATCGTGGGGTACTGGGAAGTGCTCCGGGGCAAAAACAGTCAACGCTTTGACAAAGAGGCTGAGACCTTGCTCGTGATGCCAACTGACAACTGGCAAAACGCTCTCTACGGACAAATGTGCAATGCGGTTGAAGTCACGGCCTTGCAGCGCGGGGTAGGGCGATGGCCAGCACCGTGATTGAGTCGACATTGATAAAATCAACTTGTGGACGCGGGTTCAATTCCTGGCGACGGATTTTCGAAGACTGAGGTGCGTTAGCAGTGCGTACGCAAATACCCGCAACCAGTACTCATTCTTTGAAAGAGAGGAGTTGTTTCATTTGCGAAATTGCTCCACCATTTGCGGGGGGACAGATTTTTTCTGTCCCCCTTTTTCATGCCCGGAAAGCCCAGTATTTGCGGGCTCCCGTGTTTTTCCTTGTGGACGCGGCAGGGCACGTTTCTCCGATTTTTGACCTCAGAGTCCGAATTTCTCTCTTTTTTCTCTGTTGCCTTGTGGACGCGTCCATAAGCAAGAGCCAGTATTCATGCGGGTTCCAGCGATTGGGTTGGACGTTGCCATTGGCTAGGCATAGGGGAGTCGAACCGAGCAAACGTCGGCATCAGGCAGGAAGCCGACATCAGTCAGCAGCGTTTGCCAGGCTGAAGTCGGCCATGAGCCGACCGATGGTCCGAGGACTTGGGAGTCCGGTTTAGTCTGTTAGCGGACCTGCCTGATTGATCGGTAGGGTGCTGTCACTACTAGCGGGCCGAAGATTGGCTGCTGCCGGCGCCACGCGGCGTCCTAAGAATTGAGAATCTATCTTCATCTATCATTCACACTGAAATCAATATCATTTTTCATAGCTGATGCGCAATGAGTTCTGAGATTTATTCCATATACGGCAAGGTTGCACCAAACGATTGGCGTTTATTGAATGAGATATACCCTGAGTTTCAATCAGTTCCTATTGAATTTGATGACTTTATGGTCGCCAAATCTGCGCTTGGCGATATCAAAAACTACTTGAAAATTCATCACGCCAAAAGAAAAGTACCCCTCGCCATAAGGTCCAAGTCAGACACATAGCCTAAAATTGAATAGTTGGTGCTCGCAAGATGAATCTCAGATTGCAGTTCAACGGGAAGCAGGGAGGTTGATCCTTTCAGGGAAGACCCAACCTGCGCTGTCCTCGCAACGGTAAGCGGACAAGACACTGTCTTACTTCTGTCTAATACCACTGAGCTTTTAAACAAGCTTGGGAAGGTGGCATAAGTTGTTTCGCTAGCCCGGATACCGGCCAACAAGGTGGCGTACAGATGTGCGCCGTTTGCCCATGCACTGTCGGGGAAGGCGGTGAGGGTGATTTACTGTTCGTGTGTAATGAAAATCCGTAGTTTGCGCCCGCATTGGGCTGCTTTGCCGTTGGCTGCTGCCATGGCGTGTTCTTCTTTTGCTCAACAAGGTATCAATCTTGAGCCCGTGATCGTCACGGCAACGCGCTCTGCGCAGTCTTTGACCGATGTGCTTTCAGACGTCAGCATTGTTGACCGGGACATGATCGAACGCAGCAGTGCGCTGTCTGTGGCAGAGGTTCTTTCCAGATTGCCGGGTGTGACGATGGCGCAGACGGGGGGGCCTGCCTCAACGACTTCTGTGTTCATTCGAGGCGCAGAGAGCCGCTTCACCGCTGTTTTCATTGACGGGATCAGAATCGACTCCCAATCTACTGGTGGGGCAACCTGGGAAGCCATTCCTTTGTCTCAGGTCGATCGCATCGAAGTTCTGCGGGGGCCAGCTGCGGCCATCTATGGATCGGATGCTGTTTCAGGGGTCGTTCAAATCTTTACGCGTCAGGGTGAAAAAGGGTTGTTTCCCTCTGTGCGCCTCGGCGTTTCAAGCTACAACACGCGTGAGCTCAATGCCTCTTTGCGCGGGGGCGATGGTGAAGTTGACTATGCGTTGGGATTTGCCAAGGACAGCAGCGATGGATTCAATGCCAAACCATCTGGAACCAATCCTGATCGCGATGGGTACCGGAATCAATCTTTTTCCGGACGCCTCGGATGGAAGGTGCTGCCTGGTCAGAAATTGGAATTGACCGTGCTGGACAATGACCAGAATGCACAATACGACGCAAGTGGCTCCTATCCTCCTGTCAATGACATAGCAAAACACCATTTGCAGACCTTGGGAGTGAATTGGTCCTCGCGTTGGAGTGAGACCTGGAACACGCGTCTGGGCGTGACCAAAGGGGCAGATCGCTATGAAACAACGCCTTCTGTATACCTGACGGAAACTCAAGTCAGCACCTATCTCCTGCGCAATGAATGGCGTGTCGGGATGGGCTTGCTCTCGGCTGACCTGGAACGCCGTGAAGACGAGTTGCAAAACAGCAGTACCACCCCCAGTGCTTTTACGAAACGCAGCCAGAATGCTGTGGCTTTGGGTTATGGCATTCGCCTGGGTTCGCATTCGGTGCAAGCGAATGCGCGCCATGACGACGACAGTGAATTTAGCGCCAAGTCGACGGGTGCATTGGCATATGGCTATGCGATCAGTTCGACACTTAGGGCGACTGCTTCGGCGGGGACAGCGTTCCGGGTCCCTACACTCTTCCAGCGTTTCAGTGTGTATGGAACTCCTGATCTGAAGGCGGAAACATCCAGCAACCATGAAATTGGTTTGCGATGGTTGTCAGGCGCAAATCGTGCAAGCGTTGTGATTTACCAAAATAACGTGGACAACCTGATTAATTACATCGGTGGTCCAGGCAGTTGCATCAATGGCACTGGCAGGTACCCTGGGTGCTATGGAAATACGGGTCACGCCCGTATGTCGGGAACCACGTTGACTGCAGGCACGCAAATCGGGATTGTTAACCTTGGAGGATCTGTTGATTTCATGGACCCCAAGAACCTTGACACTGACAAGTATTTGGCTCGTCGTGCCCGTAAACAATCCTCTTTGACTGCCGATCTGTCTGTTGAAGGCTGGCGCCTGGGAGGGGAATTGCAATACGTGGGCGAGCGTTTTGACAATGCTACGAACAGCGTTCGATTGGCACCTTACAGTCTGATCAATTTAAGTGCCAGCAGGCAGCTTGACCGCGAGTGGAAGTTGCAGGTCAAGGCCAACAATTTGTTCAACAAAGACTATGTTTTGGCCAATGGCTATGCCACACCCGGTCGGGTGCTGTACCTCGGCCTCACATGGGCGCCACAGCACTGACACCGCACTGCATAGGCCTCACCATGACAAGCCCTCGCACCTGTCCAGCCATTTTGGTGGCAGCCCCCGCTTCTGGGCAGGGTAAGACCACCATCGTGTCCGCTCTGGCACGTCTGCATGCGCGCCAGGGGAGGCGCGTGCGGGTGTTCAAATGCGGGCCCGATTTTCTGGACCCTTTCTGGCACCAGTTGGCCAGTGGCCATCCGGTGTACCAGATGGACCTGTGGATGACAGGAGAGGCTGATGTGCAGGCACGTCTGCATGCGGCTGCCCAGGACAGTGACCTGATCATTGTGGAAGGGGTGATGGGCTTGTTCGATGGGGACCCCAGTGCCGCGGATCTGGCCCAACGTTTCGGCTTGCCCGTGCTGGCCGTGATCGATGCCTCGGCCATGGCGGGCACATTTGGTGCACTGGCCTTCGGTTTGCAGCATTACCGTCCGGGCTTGCCCTGGGCCGGCGTGCTGGCAAATCGTGTGGCCAGTGAACGTCATGGGGGCATGCTGGCGCAGGGCGTAGCGGCTGAGCACTGGCTGGGCGCCTTGTTGCGTAACCCCGCACTCACTTTGCCTGAGCGTCATCTGGGGTTGACCGTGGCCACCGAGCTGGACGATGCCATGACTCGCCTGGATGCCGCCGCCGATGCGCTGGGGCAGACGCCCTTGGGGCAGATGAACACGCAGGCACTGGCGCGTTGGAATGTGGCCTTTCCCCCGCCTGGCGAAGCCTTGGCGGTATCTTCCTTGTTGTTGGGGCGCCGCGTGGCGGTGGCCCGCGATGCCGCGTTTTGCTTCCTCTACCAGGCCAATCTGGACACCTTGCGCCAGCTGGGGGCGGAGGTGGTGTTTTTCTCTGCCCTGGCGGGCGATCCTTTGCCAGCATGCGACGCGCTCTGGTTGCCAGGTGGCTATCCCGAGTTGCACGCCCAGGCCTTGGGCGCCAACTGCCAACTGCGAGACAGCTTGCGTGCTCATGTGGACCAAGGGCGCCCTGTGTGGGCCGAGTGTGGCGGCATGATGGCACTCTTTGACGACATCGAGATGGCCAATGGCGATGTGCATCCGATGTGGGGGCTGCTGCCGGGCCGTGTAACCATGCAGCAAAGGCTGGCTGCTTTGGGGCCGCAGGAACTGACTTTGCCAACAGGGGTGTTGCGAGGTCACACCTTCCATTACTCCACAGCCAACAGCAGTGTCCATGTCGTGACAAGAACGGCCCGACCTGGCGCGCAGATTTTGCAGGCGTCTGGCGAGGCGGTCTATGCGCACGGCAGCGTCAGGGCGAGTTATTTCCATCCCTGGTTCGCTTCCTGCCCTGCGGCGGCAGCCAGCCTGTTTTTGCCAGGAGAGTTCACATGAGCGCTGTTTCTTCGCAATGGCGAATGCCCGCGATGACTGCAGGCCCGCAACGCATTGTGTGTCTGACCGAAGAAACCACCGAGTGGCTTTACCTCCTGGGTCAGGAGAGCCGCATCGTTGGAATTTCAGGCTATACCGTGCGTCCCCGGCGCGCGCGTGAGGAGAAGCCGAAAGTCAGCGCTTTCACCAGCGCCAAGATCGACAAGATCATGGAACTGGAGCCCGATTGCGTGATCGGTTTCTCGGACATGCAGGCGGATGTGGCGTCGGCCTTGATCCGGCAGGGGGTGCAGGTGACGGTGTTTAACCAGCGCAGCGTTGGCGAGATTTTTGCTGTTTTGCAGCAGATTGCGGCCATGGTGGGCTGCCAAACCGAGGGTGACGGATGGTTGCAGTCGGTGCGCGCCGCATTGATGGCCGCAGAGGCACAGGTCGCCAGTTTGCCGCGCCGCCCGCTCATCTATTTCGAAGAGTGGGATGAGCCCGCCATCAGTGCCATCCGGTGGGTGTCCGAGCTGATGGCGATCGCCGGTGGCGACGATTGTTTCCCGGAGTTGGCACTGCAGCGCATGGGGCGTCAGCGCATCATTGCGGACCCCCATGAGGTGGTTCGCCGCAATCCCGACATCATCATCGGCAGCTGGTGTGGCAAGAAATTCCGCCCTGAAAAAGTGGCTGCCCGCGCGGGCTGGCAGGATGTGACGGCCGTGCGCGAAGGTGCTTTGCACGAGATCAAGTCCTGCGACATCCTGCAGCCGGGGCCTGCGGCCTTGACCGATGGTTTTGCGCAATTGCAGCACATCGTGGCGCAATGGAGCGAACGCCATGGCTGAGCTGACGATCGCACGCCGTGAGTTGATTCTGGGCGGTCAGAAAAGCGGCAAATCACGCCGCGCCGAATCGCTGGCAAAGGCCTGGCTTGACCAGGCGCCTGGGCACAAGGCCATATTGCTGGCCACGGGACAGGCCTGGGATGACGAGATGCGCGAACGCATTGCCCGCCACCAGAGCGACCGTGCGCACCGAGTGCCGGGCATGCAGACGGTGGAGACGCCTTTGCACCTCGCGCAGGCCATTGCCACCCACAGCCATCCGGATGGCTTGCTGGTGGTGGATTGCATGACGCTTTGGCTGACCAACTGGATGATGCCCGCAGGCGCTGCGCCTGCCGAACCGGCGCCGGTGAACGAATTGCTGAAAGCGTTGGAGGCCGCATCAGGACCTGTGGTTCTGGTGGGCAATGAAATCGGTCTGGGCGTGATTCCTCTGGGGCAGGAGGTCCGGGCGTTTGTGGATGCCCTTGGCCGACTCAACCAGTCGCTGGCAGCGGGCTGCAGCCGTGTGACCTTGATGGTGGCGGGTTTGCCCCTGACATTGAAGGAGGCGTCATGAATTGGCGTTGGGGCATGTGTTTGTGGGCCTTGCTGTGTGGGCAGGTGTTTGCCGTGACATTGCAGGACGACCGGGGGCGAACCGTTCAGCTGGCGCAACCGCCTCAGCGGATCGTCAGCATCCTGCCCTCCCTGACAGAAATCGTCTGCGAGCTGGACCAGTGCCAACGGCTGGTGGGGGTCGACCGCTATTCCACCTGGCCGCCCAGCCTGAGCCGGCTGCCGCGTGTGGGCGGTGGACTGGATCCCAACATCGAAGCCATCGTGGCCTTGCGTCCGGACCTCGTGCTGGCGGCCACATCCAGTCGCGCGGCAGACCGCCTTCTGGCTTTGGGCATCCCTGTGCTGGCGCTCGAACCCAGAACGCATGCCGATGTGCAGCGCGTGCTCGGCAAAATGGGCATCGCACTGGGGGTGAACGACGCACAGCGCATCTGGCGACACATTGATGCGGGCGTCATGGCCGCAGCACAGTCCTTGCCGCCTTCGGTGCGTCAAACGCGGGTGTACTTTGAAGTCAACCGCGGGCCTTATGGCGCAGGTGAAGGCAGCTTCATCGGCGAAACGCTGGCACGCCTGGGGGCTCAAAACATTTTGCCCGCCAGCCTGGGGCCTTTTCCCAAACTCAATCCCGAATACATCATGCGCGCCAATCCCGATGTCATCATGATCGGCGAGCGCAACGCCACTGATCTGATGCAGCGGCCGGGCTGGAACAACATCCGTGCGGTGCGCGAGGGCAGGGTGTGTGTATTTCCCGTGGCTGAGTCGGATGTGCTGGTGCGCCCCGGACCCCGCATGCCCGAAGCCGCCCGCTTGATGGCCCGTTGCCTGCTGGAAAAAGCGCCGTTGGGTGCTACTGGCCGTGAAATGCCGAGGGGCAAACGTTGAAGCCCGTGAGAGTGTTCTGGTTGAGTGCCCTGCTGTTGCTGGTGGGCGGCGCGTTGCTGGCGCTGGGGGTTTGCGTTGGCAGTGTGGGCTTTGAGAACCTGCTGCGCACGCTGCTGGATTCAACAGCCCCAGACACCGAGCGCACGATAGCTTGGCAGATCGTGACTGAAATCCGCTTGCCCCGCACCTTGGGGGCATGGACTGCAGGCGCCTTGCTGGGCTTGGCCGGGGCGGTGGCCCAAGGCCTGTTTCGAAACCCGCTGGCCGACCCCTATCTGCTGGGCAGTGCCTCCGGCGCTTCATTGGGGGTGGCACTCGCGCTGGCGCTGGTCGGTGGCGGGGTGGGCATGGTCGGCAGCAGCATGATGAATGGCAGCATGGCTATCAGCATGTTTTCTGGCAATCTCTGGATCAGACTGGGCCTGACGGGCGCCGCCTTTGTCGGGGCGGTGGCGGCGGTGTTGCTGACGCTGACGCTGGCACGTGGCGTGGGGCACACCTTGCGTTTGTTGCTGGCTGGGGTTGTGGTGGGGGTGGTGTTGGGGGCCTCGACGTCGCTGGTGTTGCTGTTCTCTCCCGACTCCCTGCAGGCCATGCAGGCGTTCATGTTGGGCTCTACCGCTTTTGTGGGCTGGACCGCCTGGGCTCTAATGGCCGCTGTCTGGATGGGCAGCATGGCGGCGGCGTGGGTGCTGGCGCGTGTGCTCGATGGCCTCAGCCTGGGTGAAAGCACCGCCATCAGTTTGGGCTTGCCTCTGGCGCCCTTGCGTGCCGCACTGATCGGGGTGTTGGCACTGTCAACGGGAACGGCCGTGGCCCAGACGGGCCTGATTGCCTTCGTTGGCTTGGCCGCGCCGCATCTGGTGCGCGCTGTGGCCAAGGTGCCACACCGGCAGCTGATGTGGCTGGCCAGCCTCATGGGCGGGGCCTTGCTCTGTGGCGCCGATGTGTTGGCGCGCTGGCTGATTGCGCCGCAGGAATTGCCTGTGGGCGTGCTGACGGCTGTGCTGGGCGGGGGCTACCTGCTGTGGCTCATGCACCGCCGCACCCGTGCCTCGCACCAAGGAGGCCTTTTGTGAGCACACCTGTCTTTGACGTGCAAGGCGTCACGGCGTCGTTAGGAGGATCTCCGGTTCTTCACAGCATTGATTTGCAATTGCGTCCCGGCATCTGGACGTGCATCGTGGGACCGAACGGAGCGGGCAAGTCCACTTTTCTCAAGACGCTCGCGGGTGTGCTGCCGGCTGCAGGAAAAATTGATCTGCAGGGGCGCCCCTTGAGGGAATGGTCTCGCAATGAGCGAGCTCGTGCGCTGTCCTGGTTGGGGCAGGGTGAAACGGCGGCTGAGGACCTCACGGTTTATGACGTAGCCATGTTGGGGCGCTTGCCACACCAAGCCTGGCTGGCCTCAGCGAGTCCATCTGACCATGTGGCTGTGCAACGTGCGCTTCACCAGACGCAGTCCTGGGCATGGCGAGAGCGTCCCCTGGGAGAGCTATCGGGTGGGGAGCGACAGCGAGTGCTATTGGCACGCGCTTTGGCAGTGGAGGCCCAGACCTTGCTCATGGATGAACCGCTGGCCAATCTGGATCCGCCTCACCAGGCCGACTGGATGCGGCTGGTGCGAGAGCTCACGGCTGCTGGCCGCACGGTGATCAGCGTGTTGCACGAGATTTCAATTGCGCTGCACGCCGATGACCTGGTGATCATGGCGCAGGGCCGGGTGCTTCATCACGGCTCTTGTGACGCACCCACCACGCACCGGGCGCTTGAAGAAGTGTTTGAGCACCGCGTCGCCATCCACCCGCTGTCTGGCCAGTGGGTGGCCTTGCCCGTTTATTGAGTCAAAGAAGCAGCCATGCAAATTGAAACGCCTCCCACAGACAAACCTTACGACAAGCCCGAAGGGGAACGCCGGGGCATCGTCATCGTCAACACCGGTGATGGCAAAGGCAAAAGCACGGCGGCTTTTGGACTGGCGCTGCGCGCCCATGGGCGTGCCAAGGCAGTCAAGATTTTCCAGTTCATGAAAGTGCCCTCAGCGCGATTTGGTGAGCACCGCATGTTTGAACAGATCGGCATTCCAATCGAAGGCCTGGGCGATGGGTTCAGCTGGAAAAGCCAGGATCTGGAGCACTCAGCCGAATTGGCCCGGGCAGGCTGGCAGAAAGCCAAGCAGACCATTCTGTCGGGACAGTGGTTCCTTGTAGTGCTCGACGAAATCACATATCCACTGATTTACGGCTGGCTGCCGCTGGAGGATGTGCTGCAGACTTTGCGTGAGCGGCCTTCGCATGTGCATGTGTGTTTGACCGGTCGCCGCTGTCCACCGGAGATCATGGATCTGGCCGACACCGTCACCGAAATGAAAATGCTCAAGCACGCCTTCAAGGCGGGCGTGCCGGCGCAACGTGGCATTGAGGACTGAGTGTGAGTCCCCCCTCGTCGTTTAAAGAACTGCCGCAGGCCTTCCCCGCAGAGGCCAGACAAGCGGTGTATCGGGCCATTTTCGAGCGCCGCGACATGCGCCATTTCGCAGGGGGAACCGTTCAGCCCGAGACACTGCACCGCTTGCTGACAGCGGCACACCACGCCCCCAGTGTGGGGTTCATGCAGCCGTGGCGTTTCATTCGGATCGTTGATGTAGTCATGCGCGGCCGCTTGCATGATGCGGTCGAGCGCGAGCGGCTGGCGACGGCGCAAGCCCTGGGGGTGCGGGAGGAAGAATTCATGAAACTCAAGGTCGAGGGTGTGCTCGACGCTGCAGAGTTGCTGGTGGTGTGTCTGGCCGAAGGCCGCGAACAGCATGTGTTCGGCCGCCGCACCTTGCCGCAAATGGATCTGGCGTCTGCCAGTTGCGCCATCCAGAACCTTTGGCTGGCAGCGCGTGCCGAGGGCCTGGGCATGGGCTGGGTGTCCCTCTTCGAGCCTGCCGAGGTGGCGGACCTGCTGGACTTACCTGCTGGCGCAGAACCAATCGCCTTGCTCTGCCTTGGACCTGTCCACGAGTTTTATGCGGAGCCGATGCTGCAGCAACAGAACTGGGCGCGTCGGCAAGCCCTGAATGAGCTGGTCTTTGAAGATGCCTGGGGACAATCCAGTGCTTTGTTTGCAGCGGTAGCTCCTCCGAAGTTTGGTGCCTGAACATGGGTGCCTGGTCTGACCAAACCGTCCTAGCTGCGTTTGCACTGGTTATGGCTTTGCTGGTAGATGTCCGCTGGGGTGAACCGCCGGCAAAGTTGCATCCTGTGGTCTGGATGGGGCGTTTCCTGGACCATGCAGGGCGCTGGGCAGCTCCGAAGGTTGGCACTTCAGTGCCCGCGCAGGACCACGGCGCATGGACTAGAGGGGCGCTGGCCTGGCTGGCCGGTGCCATCGGAGTCGTGGGTGTGGCCTGGGGCTTGCAATGCTTGCTTGCAAAGTGGCCGGTCTGGATCGCTGCGCCGTGCCTTGGTTTGTTGCTCAAGCCGATGATGTCCTGGAAGATGTTGCGCGGCGAGGTGAATGCGGTCGGGTCCGCACTGAACCATTCGTTGGCTGCGGGGCGCGAACGCCTGGCCTGCCTGTGCAGCCGGGACGTGCACCAGCTCGATGCCACAGGGGTGCGCGAGACCGCCATCGAGACCCTGGCCGAGAACCTCAACGATTCCGTGGTCGCCCCCTTGTTCTGGTTTGCCGTGGCGGGTTTGCCGGGCGCCGCCCTGTACCGTTACGCCAACACGGCCGATGCCATGTGGGGCTATCGTGGCGTGCGTGGTGGGCGTTGCTGGGAATGGGCAGGCAAGTGGGCCGCCAGGGCCGACGATGTCCTGTCCTGGGTCCCGGCACGTCTGACGGCGGCTTTGCTGGTGCTGGCTGGCGGGCGTCTGTGGGTGCCAGGCTTGAGCCGCGAGGCACGGCACACACCTTCGCCCAATGGCGGCTGGCCCATGGGGGCGATGGCGCTGTTGCTGGGTGTTCGCCTGGGCAAACCCGGGGTGTACCTTCTGCATGCACAAGGCCGAGGGGTTTTGGCTGGCGACATGGATCAGGCCTGTCGCCTGGCGGCCCGCACGGTCTGGCTGAGTGTGCCGCTGTGCTGGTTGATCGTTGGAGGGCTGCATGTCTGAGTTGCGCATCCATGGAGGACAGGACACCCAGGGGGTGGCCGTTCATGATTTTTCAACCAACAGCAATGCGTGCGGCCCTTGTCCCCTGTTGATCAGCGCGTTGGCCGCGGTCGATGCAGGCCATTACCCCGACCCCGCTTACAGAGCCTTGCGCGATTGTCTGGCCGCTTTCCATGGTGTTGCGCTTGAACGCATCGTTCTGGCAGGCAGTGCCAGTGAATTCATTTTCCGCATCAGTGCGCGGGTGTCGCAAGAGGCCAGACTTCGGGGCACGCCCGCACGGGTCGAGTTGCCCGAACATGGCTATGGTGACTACGGCCATGCCGCACTCGCCTGGGGCCTGGAGCGCAGCGCTTCATCCGCCGCTGCGGACTTGATCTGGGCCTGTGATCCTTCGAGCCCGGTGGGGCAAGCCCATGTGGATTTGGCGCAAAAAGTGGAGGCCTTGATGCCCGGGCAGATGCTTGTGCTTGATGGGGCCTATCGCCCACTTCGCCTCGAAGGTGCACTGGCCTTGTCTGACACACAGCTCGACAAGGTCTGGCAGTTGTGGAGTCCGAATAAGGCCTTGGGTGCCACGGGCATCCGCGCGGCGTATGCCATTGCGCCTGTGGGTTCGGATGAACAAGTGGCCCAACTGGCGCAACTGGCACCTTCCTGGCCGATCGGTGCGCACGGCTGTGCCCTGCTGATGACATGGGTGCAACCCGAAGTACAAGCTTGGCTGGCGGACTGCCTGCCTGTTCTGCGGCAATGGAAGCAGCGGCAGATGGACGTGTGTGCATCGCTGGGCTGGGCGCTGGTCCCGAGTGTGGCCAATTTCCATCTGGCCGGTATCGCTCACCCGGAAATGGGGCAGGCTTTGGCGACGCTGCGAACGCAGGGCATCAAGTTGCGCGACACCGCCTCATTTGGCTTGCCTGGCAGGGTGCGCATGGGGGTGCTTCCCCCCTCGTCGCAGGATGCACTTTGGCAGGCCTGGAAAACCATGGGAGGCAAACGATGACCGCAACATGCGTGATGGTGCTGGGGACCACCAGCGGTGCCGGCAAGAGCTGGGTCACCACAGCCCTGTGCCGTTATTACGCGCGGCAAGGCCTGAAGGTGGTGCCGTTCAAGGCCCAGAACATGAGCAACAACGCCAGGGTGGTGGCCGCGCTGGATGGCACGCAAGGCGAAATCGGATCGGCGCAGTACTTCCAGGCTTTGGCCGCCGGGGCCGAACCCGATGTCCGCATGAATCCCTTGCTGCTCAAGCCCGAGGCCGACACGCGCAGCCAGGTTGTGTTGCTGGGGCGCGTGAGCGCCGAACTTGGTGCATTGCCGTGGCGGGGACGCAGTGAAAAAGTCTGGCCACAGATTGCCCAGGCACTCGATGCCCTGCGGGCCGAGAATGACGTGGTGGTCATTGAAGGGGCAGGCTCGCCAGCCGAGATCAATCTGCATGCCAGCGACATCGTGAACATGCGTGTGGCCCGTCACGCCCTGGCCCGCTGCCTTCTGGTGACCGATATCGACAGGGGGGGCGCGTTCGCTCATCTGTACGGCACCTGGGCCTTGCTCCCTGAAGAAGAGCGCCAACTGATTAAAGGGTATGTGCTTAACAAATTCCGGGGAGATGCGGCCTTGCTGGCGCCGGCACCGCAGATGCTGCAGGACATGACTGGTGTGCCGGTGGTTGCCACCTTGCCCATGTGGTGGCAACACGGCCTGCCAGAAGAAGACGGGGTGTTTGACGACAGGACCCACGCCCGGGGTGAGGTCACGAGGGCCATCGCCATCATCGCCTGGCCGCGCATCAGCAACCTGGATGAATTCCAGCCGTTGAAGAATGTGCCAGGGGTCCGCCTTGTCTGGGCACGTTCCCCGGCCGACTGCTCTGGCGCGGACTGGATTGTGCTGCCCGGCTCCAAGGCCACGGCCGCCGATCTGGCCTGGTTGCGTGCCCAGGGGCTGGACCGGACCATTGCCGCGCACGCCCGCCAGGGTGGGGCGGTGCTGGGGATCTGCGGCGGTCTGCAGGTGCTTGGTGAGGCGTTGATCGACCCTCACGGTATTGATGGCAATGCCCCAGGTCTGGGCCTCTTGCCGGTGGTCACGACGTTTGAGACGCACAAAACCGTGCAGCGCACACACGCGCATTTTGGCGAGCTGTGCGGCCCATGGTCTGCCTTGTCTGGTGTGGCCGCCTCAGGCTATGAGATCCACCACGGCCAGACGGTGCAACACCCCGCCATGGCGGCCCAGGGCGATTTGGTGCGCGAGGTGATGCCCGGCCTTGCGTGGCAAAACGGCGCTGGCAATGTACTGGGCTGTTACCTGCATGGCCTGTTCGAGTCTCCTGCTGTCTTGCAAGCCTTGTTTGGCGCCCGTGTGCCCACGCTCGAGGGTGTGTTTGACGGGCTGGCGGATTTTCTTCAAACCCATGTCGAGCTGGGTGTGCTCGATGCCCTTATCCGAAAGGACTGACCATGACATTCCAGATCCCCCCCGTTGCCAACATTGCTCAGCCCGAGTTGGTGGCCAGGCTGCAGCACAAACTGGACAACAAGACCAAACCGCTGGGTTCCCTTGGGCGCATCGAGTCGCTGGCTCTGCACATCGGACGGGTGCTGGGCCAGGATGCGCCAGAACTGCATGAGCCGCAGCTGGTGGTGTTCGCCGGTGACCATGGCCTTGCGGCCCGAGGCGTTTCGGCTTACCCGAGCGATGTGACCTGGCAGATGGTGGAGAACTTCCTGGCTGGCGGCGCTGCGGTGAGTGTGTTGGCGAGGCAGCACGGCATCGGTCTCACGGTGGTGGACTGCGGTGTGCGGCACGAATTTGCCCCCCGCCCCGGCCTGCTGATTCGCAAGCTGGCCCTCGGCACATCGGATGCGCTGGACACCAGCGCCATGACCGACAGCCAGTGTGAACAGGCTTTGGCCAATGGTGTGGCTTTGGTTCAGGCGCTGCCTGGCAATGCCTTGCTGTTGGGGGAGATGGGCATCGGCAACACCTCTGCGGCTTCCTTGCTGCTCAGCCGCTTGAGTAGTCTGGATATTGCCGACTGCACAGGGGCCGGAACGGGGCTGGATGCACCCGCTGTGCAACGCAAGATCGAGGTCTTGCGCGCGGTGTTGGCGCGCCATCCCGACGCACGCTCCCCACTGGCTGCATTGGCCGCTTTTGGCGGTTTCGAGATCGCCACCATGGTCGGGGCGGTGCTGCAGGCGGCGGCACAGCGGCGCGTGATTGTGGTGGACGGGTTCATCGCCAGCTCGGCGGTGCTGGTGGCCAGTGCGCTGCAGCCGGCGGTGTTGCAGCGCTGTGTGTTTGCACACCGCTCTGGCGAACGGGGCCATGCCCTGATGCTCAACCACCTCAAGGCCGAACCGCTGCTCGATCTGGGCCTGCGCTTGGGTGAAGGGTCGGGCGCAGCCATGGCCTGGCCCTTGCTGGTGTCGGCCTGTGCCATCTTGCGTGACATGGCCAGCTTTGAGTCGGCCGGTGTCTCGCGTCAGGATGACGCCGTACTGACGCCAGGCACCTGATGGGCCGCACGCCATGCTGACGCGTTTTGCCCGCCACTTCTTGTTGGCCCTGCAATTTTTCACCCGGATTCCTGTGACGGGGTGCCTTGCGCAGTGGGTGGGTTATTCGCCGGCCATGTTGCAGGCCAGCGCAGCGCACTTTCCGGGTGTGGGCTGCGTGGTCGGGGGGGCATCGGCCCTGTTTTTGAAATTGGCCATCCTGTTATTGCCGGCCCAGCCTGCCAGTGTCTGGGTGGCGGTGATCCTGAGCATGGTTTTCAGTGTCATGCTGACGGGGGCATTTCATGAAGACGGTCTGGCCGACACGGCAGATGGTCTGGGCGGCGGTCAGACACGCGCGCAAACACTGGACATCATGAAAGACTCACGCATTGGCACCTACGGCGCAATTGCTTTGGTCCTGGCCTTGTCTGCGAAGTTTGGCTTGCTGGTCTTGCTATTTCAAATCGGAGAAACAGGAGCCCTCGCCGGTGTGTTTGCCGCGCACGTGGTTTCTCGCCTGATGCCTTTGCTTTTGATGCGCTATATGGTCTATGTCAGCGACTCGCTTCAGTCCAAGTCAAAGCCACTGGCACAGCACCTTGACAAGGCAGGGTTGTGGATCGGCGTGATGTGGTGGGGTGGATCAATGGGGGTGGTAAATCTGTTCATGCCAGCACCGGTGTGGCTGGCGGGAGGCTTGCTCGCTTTGTGCGCCACGGCCTGGATGGGCTGGCGTTTGCAACGCCGTTTACAGGGTTTTACAGGGGATGGCCTGGGGGCAACGCAACAGTTATCCGAATTGGGATGTTACCTGGGCATGGCAATGGCGTCGGCCTGGGTATGAAATTGTGGTTGCTTCGTCATGCGCCGGTGTTGCTTGCGCCCGGCTTTTGTTATGGGGTCAGTGATGTCGCGGCGGATGCCATGGCCACGCAGCAGGTGGCCCTGGATTTTTCATCGCATCCTGCCGAGGGCAGCCTGTTGTACACCTCTCCCTCTCTTCGTGCCAAGCAGTTGGCGCAAGTCTTGCATTCCAAGCGCCACGATTTGCAAGAGCCTGTCGTAGACCAAAGATTGTGCGAAATGGATTTTGGTTGTTGGGAAATGCATCCGTGGGAGAAAATTCCAAGAACTGCGATAGATGCTTGGGTGGCCGATTTCCCGGATCACCGTTTTGGTGGCAAAGAGAGTACGCAAGAGGTGATTGATAGGGTTGCGTGGGCTTTGGGAGCAATGAAAAAACTCAATGTGCCCGAGGCGGTGTGGGTCACTCATGCCGGCGTCATCAAATCAGTCCAATTCTTGATAGCTAATGCAGGTCGTCGGCAAATTTCAAGTGCTGAGGAGTGGCCGATGGTGTCGTTGCCATTTGGCGCTTGGATCGAGGTGGATATATCGGCTTACGAGAGTTGGTGAGTATTTCGTGCTTGGCACACATGATTTCAAACGACCCAAACCGCAGGAAATTTTTATGAAAACTGAGATCCTTATTTGTGTCACCTGTCAGCCCAATGACATTTCGCGAGATGCACCGCGTGTGGGAGCGAAGCTGTATGAAGCTGTCAATGAACAGGTTTTTATTGATGATCTGCCCTACGTCGTCAGACCCATCGAATGCATGGGCGGATGCTCGCGTGCTTGTACTTTGGCAATTCAAGCGACAGGGAAATTGCGATATCTATTCGGAAATCTGGACGCATCTTCCGAAAGCGTCAACCAAACATTGCTTTGCGCTAGGATCCATGCCGGTGACAAAAATGGACTCATCGCCTGGGGCGATCGCCCGCCAATGTTTCAAACAGGATTGATAGCTCGATTACCGGAAACACTTGACACAACTGTTCAAATTTCAGAAGCAGTGAACCGTACTCCAGGTTAATGTTGAAAGCAGCCAGCTGGCGGATCTAGGCTAATGACGGCTAACGTTGGCGGAGCAGACGGTCAAATACGCGTCACGAATGACGGCACTGGGTCGGGTGCGGGTGGCCAGATGTAATTGCCTAAGGTCCGCAACCCGCTGCAAACCGGTACCACTGGGAAACGGGTAAGACCAAGCCTCGCGCGAGCCAGCTTCAGGCCATCTCTGCTGCGCGCAAGATGGGTAAGAAAGCCGTGGCCGCTAAATTGGCCGAAAGCCGTAAAGAGTCAGTCTGAATCCCTTCAGGCGGCTTGCTGTGGCATGAATTGCTCATGCCAAAGGTCTGGTAGTGGGTTTCTGGTGAACCACATCATGTTGGCTTCATGAGGTGGCTTTCCCCCAAGGATGTCCAGCACCAGGTCAGGATCCAGCAGCGTCAGTCGCAGCAGCTCATTGACCGTGCTCGGATCGAGTCCCTCCAATTGGGCGATTTCCGAGCCGCTCTGAACCTCTCCGCTGTCGATCAGCCACTGCCAGTAATGGGCCCTGGCCAGCCCGTGGAACAAGGCGACGTGGGTACTCTTGGCTAACACCGTACCCATCTGTTGACCTTCTGGCGCGTCCTGTGCCAGGACCAGGGTTTTGATGCCTGGGCGGCGTTTGAGCTTGAAGGGCTTGCGGGTGGAGATCCTAAGACCTTCAACGTCCTTGCTGATAGTCATCTCGCTCATGCGTGCATCTCCATCTCCAGCATCTCTGCGCCAATGGTCCCGGGCTTCATCGCCTCCAGCAGAGCCAGCCAGTCAGTGGTGCGCCAGCTGACCTCGATTGTGTCGTCATCGTGCAGCGTGACTCGCTCGACCAAGCTGCGGATGATGTGGCTTTTGAGCTCATCGAAGTAGCTGTCCCAGATTTCCGCTGTACGCTGAAGCACCAAATTCACAGCTTG
>JACCEC011294027.1_pt1 | contig 26926 bp, 20 predicted proteins | sample 7450121 | NCBI WGS metagenome assembly JACCEC01 (sample SAMN15323455, study PRJNA562643) | freshwater metagenome | isolation source: river surface water | place: USA:Blue River Watershed | collected 2017-08-18 | reverse complement strand
TCAGGCCTGGCGCAGGTGCCAGGCCTTGGGGCGGGTGAAGGTGGCGATGCCGTAGGTGGACAGCGTGAGGCCCACGCCCGAGTCGCCATGGCCGCTCCAGGGCAGGCGCGGGCTGACGCGGTCACAGCAGTTCCAGTAGACGGTGCCGGCGTTGACCTGCGCGAGCAGGCGGCGGGCCCGCGCCTCGTCGGGCGTGTAGACGCCGGCGGTGAGGCCGTAGCGGGTGTCGTTCATCAGGCGCACCGCCTCCTCGTCGCCCGCGACCTTCTGGATGCCGATGACGGGGCCGAAGCTCTCCTCGCGCATCAGGTCCATCTGGTGGTTCACGTGGCTGAACACGGTGGGCTGGAACCAGTGGCCGGGGCCGGGGGCGACGTCACCACCGGCGAGCAACTTGGCGCCCTTGGCCTTGGCGTCGTCCACCTGGGCCTTGAGCACCTGCAACTGCGGCGCGCGGGTGATGGCGCCGATGTAGGTGCCCTCGTCCATCGGATCGCCCATGCGCATGCCCTTGACGGTCTCGACGAAGTGGGCCACGAAGGCGTCGTGGATCTTCTCGTGCACGTAGATGCGCTCGACCGAGCAGCAGCTCTGGCCGGTGTTGTACATGGCGCCGTCGGCCAGCGACTCGGCGGCGGCCTTGGGGTCGGCGTCCTCGCAGACGTAGGTCGGGTCCTTGCCGCCCAATTCGAGCTGCAGCTTGATGAAGCGGTTGCCGACGGTGTCGGCGATGCGCTGGCCGGTGGCCAGCGAGCCGGTGAAGAAGACGCCGTCGACCGGCTGCGCCAGCAGGGCCGCGCCCACCTCGCCGCCGCCGACCAGGCAGGCCAGCACGTCCTTCGGTACGCCGGCTTCATGCAGCAGGCGCACGATGTGCAGGCCGGTGAGGGTCGCGTACTCGGAGGGCTTGTACAGAACGGCGTTGCCCGTGAGCAGCGCCGGCAGGATCACGTTGCAGCCGACGAACCAGGGGTAGTTCCAGGCGGAGATGTTGGCGACCAGGCCCAGCGGGGTGTGCTGGATCTGTTCGGTCATGCCGCCGTCGGCCATCACCGTCTCGGTGGCGGTGGTGCCTTCGGTCTGGGCGAGGAAGAAGTCGATCCGCGGCAGCAGGCCATTGAGCTCGTTGCGCGACATCTTGATCGGCTTGCCGGTCTCCTCGGTCATGGTGCGCGCGAGGGTCTCCAGCTCCTTCACCACCCCGGCGCGGAACTTCTCGATGCAGGCCTTGCGCTGGGCCAGGGGCACGGCGGCCCAGGCGGGCTGCGCGGCGCGGGCGGCGGTGGCCTTGGCGGCGACCGAGGCCACAGTGTCGGCCGGCACCGAATTGATGAGGCCGCCGGTGGCGGGGTTGTGGATTTGCAGCTGGGTCATTGGGAATGTCCGGTGTGTCCGGTGTGGCCGGTGCGTGCCTGGCGGGCGGCCTCCAGGAAGTCGTGGAGCAGGGGCGAGTCGTCGACCACGCCCAGGGACGGGAAATGGAATTCGGGGTGCCACTGCACCGCGCTGATCCAGGCAGCGCCGGTGTGGCGGATGGCCTCGATGACGCCGTCGTCGGCGGCCACCGCCTCCACCACGAAGCCGGGCGCGAGGTCCTTCACGCCCTGGTGGTGCACGCTGTTGATGCGGTGCCGGCGCGCGCCGAGCAGGCGCTCCAGGCGGGTGCCGGGCAGCACCGACAGCTCGTGGAAGTTCAGGTCGTAGGCCGCCGCGTCGCGGTGCGTGAGCGGGCCGCCCTTCTGGGTGGCGATGTCCTGCCACAGGCTGCCGCCGTGGGCCACGTTGATCAACTGCATGCCGCGGCAGATGCCGAACACCGGCTTGCCGGCGTCGACGAAGGCGCGCAGCAGCGCCATCTCGTAGGCGTCGCGCACGCGGTCGCCGCGCCACTCGGGCCGCAACGGCTCCTCGCCGTAGTGGCCGGGCCAGACGTCGGCGCCGCCATGCAGCACCAGGCCGTCGAGCCAGCGGGCGTAGTCGGCCACGCCCACCTCGCCGCGGAAGGTCTCGCCGCTGGGCGCGGGCACCATGACCGGCAGCGCGCCGGCGCCCATCACCCAGTGGGCGGTGGACTGCTCGATGAACTGCAGCGTCTTGGAGGGCGCGGCCATGCGGCCGGCGTCCGGGTGGAGGAAGCAGGCGCTGATGCCGATCTTCAGGCGTTCGGTCATCGGGTCAGCGGCGTCGCCGTCACATCGCGGCCTTGAACAGGCGCTCGAAATCGGCGGCGGTGCAAGGGCGCGGGTTGGTCTGGTGGCAGATGTCCTTCGTGGCGATGTCCACCAGGCGCGGCAGGTGGGCGGCCGTCACGCCGTGGGCGGCCAGCGTGCCGGTGATGCCGACGCGGCCCTTGAGGTCCTTCAGCCAGGGCACGAAGGCGCGGCCGCCGCCGGACACCTTGCACACATGGGCCAGCTCGTCGAACTTGGCGGGCACGGCCTCGAAGTTCCAGGCCATGACGGTGTCGATCATCAGCGCGTTGGCCAGGCCGTGGTGCAGGTCGCACACCGCGCCCAGGGCGTGGGCGCAGGAGTGGACCGCGCCGAGGTCCTTCTGGAAGGCGATGGCGCCCATCATGGAGGACATCATCATGTCGCTGCGGGCCTGCAGGTCGCCCGGCTGCTTCACCGCCTTCTCCAGGGCGGCGGCGGCGATGCGGGTGCCCTCCAGCGCGATGCCGTCGCACAGCGGGTGGTAGGCCGGGGAGAGGTAGCTCTCGATGTTGTGCGTGAGGGCGTCCATGCCGGTGGCGGCCGTCACCGCCGGCGGCAGGGCCAGGGTCAGCTCGGGGTCGGCGAACACCATCTTCGCGAGGATCTTCGGGCTGAACACCACGCGCTTGAGGTGCGTGTCGTTCTCGCTCACCACCGAACTGCGGCCGACCTCGGAGCCGGTGCCCGAGGTGGTGGGCAGGGCGACGAAGTACGGCAGCGGCTGGTCGATGGGGCGCACCTTCGGGTGGTCCCACACGTATTCGAGGATGTCGCCGGGGTGGGTGGCGGCCACGCCCACCACCTTGGCCACGTCCAGCGCGGCGCCGCCGCCGAAGCCGATGACGCAGTCGGCACCATGGGCCTTGTAGGCGGCTGCACCGTCCATCACCTGCTGCGCGGTGGGGTTGCCGAAGACGCCGCCGTAGACCGCGACGTCCAGGCCGCCCAGGTGCGACCTGAATTCGGCCAGCACCGGCAGCGCGGCGAGGGCGCGGTCGGTGACGATCAGCGGGCGCTTCAGCCCCTGCTCCTTCAGGTGCTCGGCGACGAGCTTGCGGGCGCCGGCGCCGAAGCGGATGGCGGTGGGAAAGGAAAAGCCGGTGATGCTCATGTCGGGCCTCAGATGATCTCGAAGTAGCGCTTGCGTTCCCAGTCGGTGACGGCGTCCTGCCACTGGCGCCATTCCCATTCGCGGGTGGCGGCGAAGTGCTCGACGAAGGTGTCACCCAGCCAGTCGCGGGCGATCTGGCTGCGCTCGAAGTTGCGGGTGGTCTCGATCAGCGTGCGCGGGGCGCGGGGAATGTTCTCCGAGCCCTCGTTGGTGCCGGTGATGGGCGGCGCGGTGAGCTTGAGGCCCTTTTCCACGCCATGCAGGCCGGCGGCGATGACGGCGGCCATGGCCAGGTAGGGGTTCACGTCGGCGCCGGGGCAGCGCGTTTCCAGCCGGGTGCTCTTGGGCGAGCCGGCGATGACGCGGAAGCTGGCGGTGCGGTTGTCCATGCCCCAGGTGGGCTTGACCGGCGCCCAGAAGCCGTCGACCAGGCGCTTGTAGCTGTTGATGGTGGGCCAGAACATCGGCGCGAATTCCATCAGGCAGGCCATCTGGCCGGCGAGGTAGCTCTCGAAGACGCGGCTCATCTTGCGCGGCGACTTCGCGTCGTAGAACAGGTTGGCCTTGCCGTCGGACAGGCTCTGGTGGATGTGGCCGCTGCAGCCGGGATACTGCTGGTGCCACTTGGCCATGAAGCTGGGCATGATGCCGAAGCGCTTGCCGATCTCGCGCGCGCCCGACTTGAACAGGATGGCGCGGTCGGCCTGCTCCAGCGCGCCAGAGAAGGCGATGGCGGCCTCGTACACGCCCGGGCCGGTCTCGGTGTGCAGGCCCTCGATCGGCACGCCGAAGGCGGCCATTTCGTCCATCAGCGCGTTGAAGAAGCCGGCGTTGTCGGCCATGCGCAGGAGCGAGTAGCCGAACATCCCGGGCGTGAGGGTCTCGGGGCCCACGCCCTGCTTGGCGGCCCAGGTCTGCGGCGTTTCGCGGAAGTTGAACCACTCGAACTCCATGCCGGCCATGGGCGCCAGGCCCATCTTCTCGGCACGGGCCAGCACGCGCTTCAGGGTCTGGCGCGGGCACACCGGGTGCGGGCTGCCGTCGGCGGCGACGAAGTCGCCCAGGAAGAAGGGGACGTTGTTGTCCCAGGGCACGCGGCGGGCGGTATTCAGGTCCACCCGCGCCAGCGCGTCGGGGAAGCCGTGCTGCCAGCCAGTCACCTGGGTGTTGTCGTAGCAGTTGTCATGGCTGTCCCAGCCGAAGACCACGTCGCAGAAGCCGAAGCCGCCGCCGGGGCCGGGGTCAGCCGCCCCCTCGAACTTGCCGATGTGGAGGTACTTGCCCCGCAGGATGCCGTCGATGTCGCTCACGGCGACCTTGACCTTGGTGGCGCCCTCCTTGCGGACGGCGGCGAGGGCGGGATGGATCTTGCTGCTGGAGGCCACGGCGTTTGCTCCCGGAAAGGTGTGAGGTTCGCGCGGATCAGGCCGCCGGCTTGCCGGAGGCGATGCCCATGTCCTGCAGGGCCAGGGCGACGGCATGCACCGCCTGCTCCATCTCCTTGCGGCCGATGGCGCCGATGCAGCCGACGCGGAAAGTCTCGATCTGCGTCAACTTGCCCGGGTAGAGGATGAAGCCGCGCTGCTTGGCCGCCTGGTAGAAAGTCTTGAAGTCGTACTTGGCGTCGGCGGGGGCGTGGAAGGTGACGATGATCGGCGCCTGCACCTTCGGGTCGAGGAAGGGCCTGAAGCCGAGGCGGGCCATGCCGTCGACGAGGGTGCGGTAGTTGTCGGTGTAGCGGGCCAGGCGCGCGGGCTGGCCGCCTTCGGCCTCGAACTGCGCGATCGCCTCGGCCAGGGCCACCACTACATGGGTCGGCGGCGTGAAGCGCCACTGGCCAGTCTTCTCCATGTAGGTGTACTGGTCGTGCAGGTCCATCGCCAGCGACTGGCTGTTGCCGGCGCAGCCGTCCAGGATGGCCTTGCGCAGGAACACGAAGCCCATGCCGGGCACGCCCTCGAGGCACTTGCCGCTGGCGGCGATCAGCGCGTCGAAGCGGGTGGTGCGCGCGTCGATCGGCAGCGCGCCGAAGGAGCTCATGGCGTCGACGATCAGGCCCTTGCCCAGGCGCTCGCACGTGGCGGCCACCTCGGGCAGCGGGTTGAGGACGCCGGCGCCGGTCTCGCAGTGGATCATCACCACGTGGGTGATGGACGGGTCCTTCTTCACCGCCGCCTCGACCGCCGCGGCGGTGACGGGCTGGGCCTCGTCGAAGGCGATGGCGGTGGCGCGGCGGCCCATCATGGAGGTGAGCTTGGCGGCGCGTTTGCAGTAGGCGCCGTTGTCCAGCACCAGCACATGGCCGTCACGCGGCACCACGGTGGCCACCGCGGCCTCCACGCTGAAGGTGCCGCTGCCCTGCAGGGGCACCACCACATGCGAGTCCTGGCCGTGGACCACGGCCAGCAGGCTCTGGCGCACGCGCGCGGTCACCTGGTTGAAGTCGGCATCCCAGGAGCCCCAGTCCCGCAGCATCGCGAGCTTGGTGCGCAGGGTGGTGGTCAGCGGGCCTGGGGTCAGGAGGATGCTGTCGCGGTCCATGTCTCCGGTTCCTTGTGTGTGTTCTGGGGGAAGGGGGCCGTCCTCACCGCGTCGCGGTGCGCCAGGCCTGGGTGCGGCGGTCCACCCACCAGGCCAGCATCATGAACAGCAGGGTCGAAACGGCCGAGGCGCAGGCGATCATCACCGCCATGGCGGCGGCGGCGCCGATCTCGCCGGCCTCGTCGAGGTTCAGGATGGCGATGGACGCCACCTTGGTCTCGGGCGAGTAGAGGAACACCACCGCCGAGATGGTGGTCATCGCGTTCACGAAGAAGTAGCGCGCGATGTCCACCAGCGCCGGCGTGCAGATCGGCACCGTGACCTTCCAGAAGGTCTTGAAGAACGGCACCTTCAGCGAGGCGCTGACCGACTCGAACTCGCCGTCGATCGACTTGAGCGCCGTCACCGCGGTCAGGTGGCCGGTGGTGTAGAAGTGGACGATGGTGCACAGGGTCAGCAGCGTGACCGTGTGGTACAGGCCATTGAGGGGGTTGCCCGGCTCGTTGAAGAAGAAGATGTAGCCCAGGCCCAGCACCAGCCCTGGCACCGCCATCGGCAGCATGGCCAGCAGGCGCACCGCGCCGCGCAGCGGGCCGGCGCCCTGGGTCTTCTCCAGCAGGTAGGCGCCGCAGAAGACGACCACCGTGCCGAACACCGCGGTGCCCGCGGCCATCTTCAGGCTGTTGACGAAGGCCACGCCCACTTCGGCATCGACCATGCCCATCACGTAGTGGGTCAGGCTCGGCTTGAGGTTGTAGGGCCAGAAGGTGGCGAAGGAGGCGAACACCGCCATGCCCAGCATGGCCAGCACCAGCAGGGCGATGAAGACGCAATACGCCGTCATCAGGCCGTCGAACACCGGCGCGCGCTTGGGCCGGTACGGCACCGCGCGGGCGGTGAGCATGGCGGTCTGGCGGCGCGAGACATAGTGGTCCACCGCAAAGGTGATGACCGCCGGCGCCAGCAGCAGCATGGCCACCACCGCGCCCTTGGCGAAGTCCTGCTGGCCGATCACCAGCTTGAACACGTCGGTGGCCAGCACGTTGAAGTTGCCGCCGATCACCTTGGGGATGCCGAAGTCGGTGATCACCAGCGTGAACACCACCAGCGCTGCGGAGATCAGGCCGTACTTGGCCCCGGGCAGGGTGATGGTGAAGAACTTGCGCGCGGCGCTGGTGCCCATGGCGTCGGCCGCCTCGTACAGGCGCGCGTCGGACAGGGACAGCGCGGTCACCAGGATCATGAGTGCATGCGGGAACACCGCGAAGCACTCGCCGATGACGATGCCGGCCGCGCCGTAGATCTCGGGGATGCCCACCGCCTGCATCCAGGCCTTGGCCACGCCCTGGTTGCCGAACCAGTAGATCAGCGAAATCGCCGACAGCAGCGAGGGCGCCAGCAGCGGAATCAGCGTGATGCCGCGGAACAGCGGCTTGAGCGGCATGCACGAGCGCGTGAGCGCATAGGCGAAGCCGAAGGCCAGGGGCACCGCGATGGCGGTCACCAGCGCCGACACCCACACGCTGTTCCACAGGCTCTGTAACAACGCCGGCGTCTGCGCATAGGCGATGAAGTTGGCCAGGCCGACGAAGCGGCCGTCCGGGTCCTGCAGCGCCTGCATGAGGATCGCCAGCAGGGGCAGCGCGAGGAAGGCCACCAGGGCCAGGGCCACGACGAACAGGGCGACGTGGGCGATGCGGTCCGTCCAGTGGGCGCGCTGGCGCACCGGGCGAGCCACGGAAGCCGCGCTGGCGGCGGGCAGGGCAGCCGACATCAGAAGACCTTGAGGCGTTCGGGCAGGAGCTTGAGCTTCAGCGGCGAGCCCACGCCGAGGGAGGCCTCCGACAGGAAGTTCAGGGACAGGTACACCGTGAGGCGGCCGGCCTGCACCGCCGGCGCCGCCACATGCACGTGGCAGTGGGAGCCGAGGAACTCGATCTTCTCGATGCGGGCGTCGAACACATGCGCGTCGCCGTCGGCGATCGGGCGGGCCAGTACGTCCTCGGGCCGCAGGTAGACGCGGGCCTCGCGGTCGTCGCCGGCGAAGGGAATGGACAGCTCGCCCAGGCGCAGCTGGCCGCCACGTACCGCGGCGGGCAGCACGTTGGCCTTGCCGACGAAGTCGGCCACGAAGGGCGAGGCCGGCTCGCGGTACACCTCCATCGGGGTGCCCACCTGCTCGATCACGCCGTGATTGAGCACCACGATGCGGTCGGCCACGGCCAGGGCCTCTTCCTGGTCGTGCGTGACCATGATGGTCGTCACGCCCAGCTTCTGCTGCAGCGTGCGGATTTCCTCGCGCAGGCGCACCCGCTCCAGCGCGTCGAGGGCGGACAGGGGCTCGTCCAGCAGCAGCAGGCGCGGCCGGGTGGCCAGGGCGCGCGCCAGCGCGATGCGCTGCTGCTGCCCGCCCGAGAGCTGTGAGGGGTACTTGCCGCCGCTGCCCGGCAGGCGCACCAGCTGCAGGAGCTCCTGCACCCGGGACTGCACTTCCGCCTTGGGCGTGCTTCGGTTCACCAGGCCGTAGGCGATGTTGTCCGCCACCGTGAGGTTGGGGAACAGCGCGTAGCTCTGGAAGACGATGCCGTAGTCACGCTCGGCCGGCGGCAGGCGCGAGACGTCGCGCAGGGCGCCGTCCGCACCGGCCTGCCAGACCTCGCCGGAGGATTGCACCTCCAGGCCCGCGATGATCCGCAGCAGGGTGGTCTTGCCGCAGCCCGAGGGCCCGAGGAAGCAGACGAATTCCCCGCGGCGTATGCCTAGGTTGACGTCCTGGAGCGCGGTGAAACCGCCGAAGGTTTTTCGAACATGACGAAGTTCAAGGGACAGTTCGGCGGTCAACTTTCTCTTACCTCTTCTCGCTCTTGGCGTTGTAGCGCTTGGTCCATTCGGCCAGGATGCGCTCGCGGTTCTCGGCGGCCCAGGCGAAGTCCATCTTCACCAGGCGCGCTTCATAGTCCTTGGGGACGTGCGGCAGCGGGGGCGCGACGCCCGGCTGGGCGGTGATCGCGAAGTTCTTGCCGTACAGGATCATGGCGTCCTTGCTGGAAGCCCAGTCGGCCAGCTTCTTGGCGGCGTCGAGCTTCTTGGTGCCCTTGTGGATCGCGAAGGACTCCAGGTCCCAGCCCAGGCCCTCTTTCGGGAAGACCAGGTCGATCGGGGCGCCCTTGGCCTTGTTGGTGCTGGCACGGTACTCGAAGGAGATGCCCACCACGAACTCGCCGGCGGCGGCCATGTTGCAGGGCTTGGAGCCGGAGTGGGTGTACTGCGCGATGTTCTCGTGCAGGGCGTCCATGTACTTCCAGCCGCCGCCCTTGCCGTTGTCATCGCCGAACAGCGACAGCCAGGCGGTCACGTCGAAGAAGCCGGTGCCGGAGGAGGCCGGGTTGGGCATGACGATCTGGCCCTTGTAGACGGGCTTGGTCAGGTCCTTCCAGGTCTCGGGCTTGGGAATGTTCTTCTTCTGCGCCTCGACCGTGTTGAAGCAGACGGTGGCGCCCCACACGTCCATGCCCCACCAGGCCGGCGGGTTCTTCTTGTCGCGGTACTTGGACATGATGGCGTCCAGGTTCAGCGGCGCATAGGGCTGCAGCATGCCCTGCTTGTCCAGGACGGCCAGGCTGGAGGCGGCCACGCCCATGATGGCGTCGGCCTGCGGGTTGGCCTTTTCCGCCAGCAGCTTGGCGGTGATCACGCCGGTGGAATCACGCACCCACTTGATCTCGATGTCGGGATGGACCTTGTTGAAGGCCTCCTGGTAGGCCTTGAGCTGGTCGGTCTCCAGCGCGGTGTAGACCAGCAGCTGGGTCTTCTGGGCCGAGGCGACCCCGGCGGCAAGGGAAAAAGCCAGGCCGACAAGCGTGGCGATCAGGCGGGAAGGACGCATGGAGTAACTCCTTGACAAAGAAAACCAATGTTTCTGCCAGTCGCGCATGACCGCACCGTGACAAATTCCCGGCGCGGGGCGTGATGGGCGCATTGAACGACTGCAAATCAATCCTGTCAATTGTTTTTTGTGGATTGTCGACAATCGACAATGCATGCTCTAATCCGGGGCATGGACCTCACTTCCCGCACCACGATCGCGCTGCTGCAAAGCGCCTCGCTCGCCACTGCGGTGCAGCAAGAGGTGGAGCGGGCGATCCTCGCGGGGGAGTACCCCCCGGGCAGCAAGCTCACCGAGGCCAACCTGGCCACCCGCATGGGCGTCTCGCGCGGGCCGGTGCGCGAGGCCTTCCGCATGCTCGAGGAAGCCGGCCTGGTGCGCACCGAGAAGAACCGCGGCGTCTTCGTGCGGGACATCCCGATTGACGAGGCGGTGGAGATCTTCGACCTGCGTGCCGCCATGGACGAACTGGTGGGCCGCCAGCTGGCCCGCCACATCACGCCCGCCGGGCTCAAGGAAATCCGCGGGCTGGTGGACGCGATGGAAAAGGCCGTCAAGGCCAAGGACGCCTACAACTACCACCTGCTGAACCTGCGCTTCCACGACCGGCTGGTGGAGATGGTGGGCAACCGCAAGCTCACCGCGATCTACCGCAAGCTGATCAAGGAGCTGTCGCTGTTCCGCCGCCTGAACCTCGCCGACGGCTGGCTGCTGCCGATCTCCGCGGGCGAGCACCGCGACATCGTCAAGGCCATCGCCGCCGGCGACGCCGAGGCTGCCGGCCACGCGATGTACCAGCACGTGATGGACAGCAAGGAGCGCACCATCGCCAACGACCTGCGCCGCCAGGCGCGCGAGGCCGAATCGGCCGAGGCCGAGGGCTGAGCCCGGCGCCCCACCCCACCCGCACACGAACCCGCCCACAGGAGAACGCATGATCACCGTCAACAACCGCAGCTACCGCCCGCCCAAGAGCCCCACCGTCATCGTCTGCGTCGACGGCTGCGAGCCCGACTACCTGGCCCAGGCCGTGGCCACCGGCAAGATGCCCTGGATGAAGCGGGCCCTGGCCGAAGGCACCGGGCTGGTGGGCGACTGCGTGGTGCCCACCTTCACCAACCCGAACAACCTGTCCATCGTGACCGGCGCGCCGCCCAGCGTGCACGGCATCTGCGGCAACTACCTGTACGACACCGCCTCGGGCACCGAGGTGATGATGAACGACCCGAAGTGGCTGCGCGCGCCGACCCTGCTGGCGGCCCTGGCCGATGCGGGCCACAAGGTGGCCGTGGTCACCGCCAAGGACAAGCTGCGCCGCCTGCTGGGGCACAAGATGAAGGGCATCTGCTTCTCCTCGGAGAAGGCCGACCAGGTGACGCAGGAGGAAAACGGCATCACCGGCGTGCTGGAACTGGTCGGCAAGCCGGTGCCCAGCGTGTACAGCGCGGACCTGTCCGAGTTCGTCTTCGCCGCCGGCGTGAAGCTCATGCAGAAGTACCGCCCGGACGTGATGTACCTGTCCACCACCGACTACATCCAGCACAAGCACGCACCGGGCACCGACGGCGCCAACGCGTTCTACACGATGATGGACGGCTACCTGGCCCAGCTGGACGCGATGGGCTGCGTGATCGCCCTCACCGCCGACCACGGCATGAACGCCAAGGTGGCCATGGACGGCACCCCCGACGTGATCTACCTGCAGGACTGGTTCGACGCCCGCCTGGGCGCCGGCCAGGCCCGCGTGATCCTGCCGATCACCGACCCCTACGTGGTGCACCACGGCGCCCTGGGCTCCTTCGCCACCGTCTACCTGCCTGCGGGCGCCGATGCCGCGGCGGTGATGGCCGACCTGCGCCGCCAGCGCGGGATGGAGCTGGTGCTCGATCGCGCCGCCGCAGCCGAGCGCTTCGAGCTGCCGCCGGACCGCATCGGCGACATCGTCGCGGTGTCCGAGCGATTCACCGTCATCGGCACCTCGGCCTCCAAGCACGACCTGTCCGCGCTGGACGCGCCGCTGCGCTCGCACGGCGGCGTGAGCGAGCAGCGGGTGCCGCTGGTCGTGAACCGCAAGATCACCGGCCTGGACCCGAACCGCCGGCTGCGCAATTTCGACGCCTTCGACCTGGCGCTGAACCACGCCCAATAACCCGAACCCCACACCCGGAGCCGACACCATGGCAGCAGGCATCGAACAGTTCATCCGCGACCACGCCCTGGACCGCATGCGCATCGCAGGCCGCAAGGTCGGCGACGGCCGCAGCGGTGACCGGGTGATCCCGGTCTTCAACCCCTTCACCGAAAAGCAGATCGGCACCGTGCCCAAGGCCACGCTGGAGGAGGTGCGCGCGGCCTTCGAGACCGGTCATGCCTACCGCGCGCGCCTGACCCGCGCCGAGCGCGCCGGCATCCTGCAGAAGGCCGCGGCGCTGGTGCGCGAACGCCTGGCCGACATCGCAGCCCTGATTTCCGCCGAGGCCGGCCTGTGCCACAAGGACGCGGTGTACGAAGCCGGCCGGGTGAGCGACGTGCTGCTGTTCGGCGCCACCGAGACGCTCAAGGACGACGGCCAGATCTTCAGCTGCGACCTCACGCCCCACGGCAAGAAGCGCCGCGTCTACACCCAGCGCGCGCCGCTGCTGGGGGTCATCAGCGCCATCACCCCCTTCAACCACCCGATGAACCAGGTGGCGCACAAGGTGGTGCCCAGCGTGGCGACGAACAACCGCATGGTGCTCAAACCCTCGGAGAAGGTGCCGTTCTCGGCGATCTACTTCGCCGACCTGCTGTACGAGGCCGGCCTGCCGCCCGAGATGCTCAGCGTGGTCACCGGCGACCCGCGCGAGATCGCCGACGAGCTGCTGACCCACCGGCATGTGGACCTGATCACCTTCACCGGCGGCGTGTCCATCGGCAAGTACATCGCCAACAAGGCGGGCTACCGCCGGGTGGTGCTGGAGCTGGGCGGCAACGACCCGATCATCGTCATGGAAGACGCCGACCTGGACGAAGCCTCCACCCTCGCGGTGCAGGGCTCGTACAAGAACTCCGGCCAGCGCTGCACCGCCGTCAAGCGGATGCTGGTGCACCAGGCGGTGGCCGGCCGCTTCACCGAGATGGTGGTGGAGAAGACCAAGGCCTGGAAGTTCGGCGATCCCAGCGACCCGAAGGTCGACATGGGCACCGTGATCGACGAGGCCGCCGCCACCCTGTTCGAGGCCCGCGTGAAGGAGGCCGTCTCCCAGGGCGCGCGCCTGCTGGTGGGCAACCAGCGCCGCGGCGCGCTGTACGCCCCCACGGTGATCGACAACGTGGACCCGGCCATGACCGTGGCGCGCGAGGAGACCTTCGGCCCCGTCTCGCCGATCATCACCTTCAAGGACATCGACCACGCGATCCGCATCTCCAACGGCACCGCCTACGGGTTGTCCAGCTCGGTGTGCACCAACCGGATGGACTACATCGCCCGCTTCGTCGACGAACTGCACGTGGGCACGGTGAACGTGCGCGAGGTGCCCGGCTACCGGCTGGAGCTCACGCCCTTCGGCGGCATCAAGGACTCGGGCCTGGGCTACAAGGAAGGCGTGCAGGAAGCCATCAAGAGCTTCACCAACCTCAAGACCTACTCCCTCCCCTGGGTGTGACGCCATGGCCCTGACCCTCGACGACATCGAAGCCCTGTTCCGCGCCAAGGGCGGCGAGCAGTACACCGGCGAGCCGGTGACGCAGCTGGAACACGCGCTGCAGTGCGCCATGCTCGCCGAGCAGTCGGGCGCGAGCGACGCGCTCATCACCGCCTCGCTGCTGCACGACCTGGGCCACCTGCTGCACGACATGGGCGACACGCCGACGATGCGCGGGGTGGACGACGTGCACCAGTACCGCGTGATCCCCTTCCTGCGCGGACTCTTCCCCGACGCGGTGCTCGACCCGATCCAGCTGCACGTGGACGCCAAGCGCTACCTGTGCGCCACCCGCCCCGAGTACTACGACAGCCTGTCCGACGACTCCAAGCGCTCGCTGGCGCTGCAGGGCGGCATCTTCAAGCCGGAGGAGGCGCAGGCCTTCATCGCGCAGCCCGGCGCGGCCGACGGCGTGAAGGTGCGCATCTGGGATGACCTGGCCAAGGCCGCCGACCTGCCCACGCCGCCGCTGTCGCACTACATGGAACGCGCCCGGCGCTGCGCCCTGGCCACATGACGCTGACCTGGGGCGTCATCGCGGCGGTGCTCTTTGGCGCCCTGTTGCACGCGAGCTGGAACGCCCTGGTCAAGTCCAGCACCGACAAGTCGCTGGACACCGCACTGATCCACCTGCTGGGGTCGTTCATCGGCCTGCCGCTGCTGGCCGTGGTGGGCGTGCCGCCGGCGGCGGCATGGCCCTACATCGCCACGTCGGTGGTGATCCACATCGGCTACTACATCGCCCTCACCGGCGCCTACCGCCATGGCGACCTGGGCCTGACCTACCCCCTCATGCGCGGCGTCGCGCCGGTGCTGGTCGCCCTGTCGGCCACGCTGACCGTGGGCGAGCACCTTTCGCCGCTGGCCTGGGCCGGCGTGCTGGGCGTGTGCGCCGGCACGATGGTGCTGGGCCTGTCACCGCACGCGCTGCAGCAGCCCAAGGGCGTGGCGTTCGCGCTGGCCAACGCGGTGATCATCGCGGTCTACACCGTGGTCGACGCCCTGGGCGCGCGCACCGCGGTGCAGGCTGGCGGCAGCGCGGTGCAGTACGTGGCGCTGCTGTTCGTCTTCGACGGCTGGCCCTTCGCGCTGATCGTCCTGCGCCAGCGCGGCTTCGCCACCGCCCTGCCCTACGCCCGCCGGCGCCTGCCCATCGCCAGCGTGGGCGCCGCGGCCTCGCTCAGTTCCTACGGCATCGCGCTCTGGGCCATGACCCGCGCGCCAGTGGCCACGGTGGCCGCCATCCGCGAGACCTCGGTGCTGTTCGCCGCGCTGATCGGCACCTGGGCGCTGAAGGAAGCCTTCACCCCACGCCGCGCGATCGGCACGGTGGTCATCGTCGGCGGCGTGATGGCGCTGCGACTCGGATAGGAGACCCGTCCCATGAACCTGCCCGCCCAGGCCCGCGTCGTCATCGTCGGCGGCGGCATCGCCGGCTGTTCCACCGCCTACCACCTGGCCAAGCTCGGATGGACCGACGTGCTGCTGCTGGAACAGGGCAAGCTGACCAGCGGTACCACCTGGCACGCCGCCGGGCTGGTCGGCCAGATGCGCCCGAACCGCAACATGACCCGCATGAGCAAGTACGGCATCGAGCTGTACGCCACGCTGGAACAGGAGACGGGCCTGGCCACCGGCTGGAAGCAGTGCGGCAGCGTGAACGTGGCCCGCACGCCCGAGCGCATGCAGGTGCTGCGCAAGCAGCTGGCGCTGGCCCGCAGCTTCGGGGTGGAATGCCACGAGATCTCGCCGAAGGAAGCGGGCGAGAAAATGCCGGTGATGCGTACCGACGACCTGCAGGGCGCGCTGTGGCTGCCCGGTGATGGCAAGGCCAATCCGGCGGACCTGTGCATGTCGCTGGCCAAGGGCGCGCGCAACGCCGGCGTGAAGATGATGGAGGGCGTGCAGGTCACCGGCGTGATGACCGAGCAGGGCCGGGTGACTGGCGTGCGCACCGCCCAGGGCGACGTGCGCTGCGAGGTGGTCGTCAACTGCGGGGGCCAGTGGGCCCGCCAGTTCGGCGCGCTGGCCGGGGTGAACGTGCCCCTGTTCTCGGCGGAGCACTTCTACATCGTCACCGGGCGCATCGAGGGCATGCACCCCGACGTGCCGGTGATGCGCGACCCGGACGGCTTCATCTACTACAAGGAGGAAGTCGGCGGGCTGGTGATGGGCGGCTTCGAGCCCCAGGCCAAGCCGTGGAAGGTCGATCCGATCCCGGCGGACTTCCAGTTCCAGCTGCTGGACGAGGACTGGGACCAGTTCGAGGTCCTGATGACGAACGCGATGCATCGCACCCCGTGCCTGGAAACGGCCGAGATCAAGATGCTGCTCAATGGCCCGGAGAGCTTCACGCCCGACGGCAACTTCATCCTGGGCGAGGCGCCGCAGCTTCGCAACTACTTCGTCTGCGCCGGCTTCAATTCGGCGGGCATCGCGAACAGCGGCGGCGCGGGCCGGCTGATCGCCGAGTGGATCGTCGGCGGCGAGCCCTCGACCGACCTGTGGGACGTGGACATCCGCCGCTTCGGCGGCTTCACCGGCAACCGCCGCGCGCTGGCCGAGCGCACCGGCGAGACGCTGGGCCTGCACTATGCGATGCGCTGGCCCCGGCAGGAGCTGGAGACGGTGCGCCCGCTGCGCACCTCGCCGCTGTACGACCTGCTGGCCGCGAAGGGCGCCGAGTTCGGCAGCAAGAACGGGTGGGAACGCGCCAGCTACTTCCGCCCCGACGGCGCGGCGCGCCCACCCCACACCCTGGGCACGCCGGGCTGGCTGCCCTGGATGGTGGAGGAGCAGCGCGCCACGCGCGAGACGGTGGCGATCTATGACCAGACGTCGTTCTCCAAGCTGCTGCTGCAGGGGCGCGATGCACTGGCAGTGCTGCAGCGCCTGTGCGCCAACGAGATGGACGTGCCGCCGGGCCGAATGGTCTACACCCCGCTGCTCAACGCGCGCGGCGGCATCGAGAGCGACCTGACCGTCATCCGCGAGGCGGCCGACCGCTTCCTGATCGTGACCGGCTCGGCGCAGACGGTGCGCGACCTGGACTGGATTTCGCGCCACATCGAGCCGCACGAGCATGCGGTGCTGACCGACGTGTCGCCGATGTACAGCGTGCTGTCGGTGATGGGGCCGAGGTCGCGCGAGCTGTTGTCCCGCGTGAGCCCCGACGACCTGTCCCCGGAGGGTCTGCGCTTTTCCTGGACGAAGGAGATCGACCTGGGCCACGCCCGGGTGCGCGCCGCGCGAATGAGCTACGTGGGGGGGCCGGGCTTCGAGCTGTATGTCCCGGTGGAGATGTGTCGCCACGTGTACCTGGCGCTCCAGGAGGCGGGACGCGGCCTGGGCCTGCGCGACGCGGGCTACTACGCGCTGGACGCCCTGCGCATCGAGCAGGGCCGCCGCGCCTGGGGCGCCGAACTGGGGCCTGACGAAACGCCCTGGGAAGCGGGCCTGGCCTTCAGCGTGAAGCTGGACAAGCCCGCCGCCTTCCTCGGCCGCGAGGCCCTGCTGAAGTCGCGCGGCCAGCCCCTGCGCAAGAAGCTGGTGAGCGTGGTGTTCGACACCCCGGCCTTCGCCTGGGGCGGTGAGCCACTGGTGATCGGCGCGGACACGGTGGGCGACCTGACCTCCGTGGGCTGGAGCCCGCTGGCCAATGCCTGCGTGGGCCTGGCCTATGTGCGTGGCGCGCTGGCGCAGCAGCCGCACGAGGGCACGCCGGCGCAGGTGGAGCTGTGGGGCGAGCAGGTGCCGGTGCGCCTGTTCGACCAGTGGCCTCCGAAGCCAGGGAAAGCCTGAAGGCCTACACCGCCACGCCGGCGGCCAGCATCATCAGCGCGGCATCGACGGTGAACGCGTCGGCCAGCAGGTGCCGGCGGAGCGCCTCGGCATCCATGAGAAGGAACTGCGCCACCTCGCCGTCCTGGTTCACCGGCGCCACGCCCGCGGGCACGGTGCAGCGGTACCAGGCCAGGCGCTCGACCACGTAGCCACCCGGCGTGGTCGCATGGGGCCGCTCCGTGCGCACCCAGCCGCCGAGGCGCAGGTCCTGCAGCCGCGACAGGGCCAGCCCCGCTTCCTCGCCGGTCTCGCGGGCCAGGGCGGTGTCCACCGCCTCGCCGGCCGGCACCATGCCCCCCACCATCGTGTCCCACAGGCCGGGGTCGTCGGCCTTGTCCAGCGCGCGCTGCTGCACCCAGTGTCGGCCATCGGGCGCCAGGCCCAGCAGGTGCACGGCTTCGGTCTCGATGCCCAGCAGGCGCACCACGCCGCGCTCTACCGAGCCGAGCATGTGCCCGTCCGGCGCGCGCACGGCCAACTGCTCGTTGCGCCAGGCGCGCACCTGGCCGTCGTCGCGCAGGGCCTGTGCGATGCGGTCGAGCGACTCGGTCAAGGGCCCCTCGACCGTCCAGCCGCCGGCGTCGCCGCGCAGCCCTTCCACGCGCAGGCGCGCGAGGCAGGCCGGCTCGACGCTGCCGATGCGCACGCCGCCGCCCCACAGCGCCACGCGCGGCTGCAGCGGCGGCCGCAGGACGCGCGCCTGCAGGCGATGCACCCAGGCCTGGCCCTGCGGCGTGGCGGCGCGGTAGGTGGCGAGGTCGAACAGGGAAGAGCGAGTGATCGGCATCAGAAAAAAGTGTGGCTTGCGGAGGCCGGGTGGCTAGGATGGCGGCCGACCCAGGGAGCACATCATGCGACAGTTCGTCCGCCTCGCCCTTGCCGTGTTCGGCTTCTGCATTCCGTGGGGGCTGCTCGCGCCCGTGGCCCGGGCGGCGGATCCGCAGCCTGCGCCCTCACGGGCGCCGGTGGCCTCGCAGGCCGCGCAGGCCGCACGGCCCGAGCCGCTGCGGATCGGCGTGATCGGCCCGTTCTCCGGGCCCTCCTCCGACTTCGGCATCCCGATGCTGCAGGGCGTGCAGCTGGCGGTGTCGGAAATCAATGCGGTGGGCGGCTACCTCGGCCGTCCGCTGGAGCTGGTGGTGCGGGACGACCAGGCCCGCCCCGATGTCGGCCTCGCGCAGTCGAAGTCACTGGCCGCCGCGCAGGTGGCCGCCACCCTGGGCTTTTGCAACACCGGCGTGGCGATGGCCTCGCTCGACGTGTTCCAGCAGCAGCGCATTCCGCTGCTGGTGCCCTGCGCCGCCGGCAGCCCGGTGACCGCCAGGTTTCCGCCGCGCGAGAGCTATGTGTTCCGCACCTCGGCCCGCGACAGCCTGCAGGCCGACTTCGTGGTGGCCGACCTGGTGCGCCGCGGCTGGAAGCGGGTGGCGGTGTTCGCCGACCAGACGCCCTATGGCGAATCGGGCCTGGCCGACGTGCGCAAGGCGCTGTCCGCGCGCGCGCTGGAGCCGGTGCACGTGGCGCGCTTTCCCCTGGGCGTGAAGGACCTGGGCGCCGAGCTGCAGGCGGCGCGGGCCGCCGGCGCGGACGTGATCTTCAGCTACACCGTCGGCCCCGAGAACGCGGTGATCGCGCGCGGCCGCGAGGCGCTGCGCTGGAACGTCACCCAGGTGGGCGGCTGGCCGCTGTCCTTCCCGTTCTTCATTGACGGGGGCGGGCCGGCAGCCGAGGGCGCGCTGATGGCGCAGACCTTCATCGCCGAGCCGAGCAACGAGCGGCGTGCCGCCTTCCTGGCTGCGTACAGCCGGCGCTTCAAGCTGCGCCGCATCCCGGTGCCGATGGCCGCGGCGCAGGCCTATGACGCCACCTACATCCTGCTCTACGCGCTCTTCGGCCTGCGCGACGGCGTGGTGGACGGGCCGGCGCTCAAGGCCTCGCTGGAGAACCTGCCGCGCACCTACTACGGCGTGGTGGCCACCTACGAGCGCCCCTTCAGCCCGGACGACAAGGACGCAGTCACCGCCGAGATGCTCGTGATGGGCCAGGTGCGGCGCGGCGCCGTCACCTTCGCGTACGCGTCGGACGCGCGGCGCAACCTGTTCGTGCAGCGCAAGCGCTGATCCTGTGCCGGTCGGCCACGCCTACCAGGCCCGGCGCGGACGGGGTGGTGCGGCAGGAGCGGCCTGGGCTTCGGTAGCCGCAGGCCGGGTGGCTGCAGGCTGGGTGGCCGTCGCGAGTCCAAGGTACTCGCGGCCGGCGCTGCGCAGCAACGCCCTGCGGTCGGCGAGGGCCAGCTGCTCGTCTCGCTGCCGCGCGATGATCCGGGCCCAGGCCACCAGCACGCCGGTTTGCGCGGCGTCCTGTGCGTGGCGCAGCGCGCTGCGGGTGCGAAAGCCCGCCCCGGTGGCTGGCAGGCCCTGCAGCAGCGCGCGGCGGGTGGCGGCATCCAGCGGCAGGGCGAGCACGGCCTGCAGCCAGGCCTGCACCGCCAGCACGTTCCCGCGCACCATGGCGCGCGAGAGGCTGGAGGTCTTGTCCTGCGGATCCCAGTCCAACAGCCAACGCGCGCGGTCCTGCGCGGCTGCAGCGGGCGGGCCGGCGAACGACCGGGCCAGCGCCGCCACCAGCTCGCCCGCGTTGGCCTCCATCAGCGCACGCACCAGACCGCGCGGCGGTGCCACGGCCCGAGCGGGCGCAGCGGCGTCACCCGAGCGGGCCAGCCGGGCGAACCACGGCTCGAACAGGGGCAGCAGCAGCGCCATCAGCTCGGGATCGCTGGCCAGCCGGTCCAGCGGCCCTGGCTGGCCGCGCTGCGGCAGCAGAAGCCGCAGCCGATCCTCCTCCGTCATCGGTGCCAGCAGCAGCGCCTGCAGCCAGACGGCGAAGGCGCCATTCGCCGCCGGACCCGTCGCGGCGAGCGCGGCCGCGCGTGTGTCCTCCAGCAGCAGGACGCTTTCGACCGCCGAGAGGCCCCGGGCCACGGCCCGGCGGGCGCCCGCATCCAGGCGGGACAGCAGGTCCAGCGCCAACGCCGGCCGCCCCGCGTGCGCCGCGCGGCACAGGGCGGGCACGCCATCGGTGGCCCGCGCGAGCAGCAGCGCCTGCAGGTCGTCGTCACTGAGCCAACCCTCGCTGGCCGCGCGCTGCGCGGCCGTCACATACAGGGCCGCGGCTTCCGCGTGGCCGCCGTGCAATGCCGCGTCCAGGGCGTTGGGGCCGCCTGCCGACCGGGCCATCAGGAGATCGCGCAAGGCCGCACTGTCCAGCAGGCCCGCGGACGCAGCCTGGAACGCCGCGTCGATCAGGATGCGGGCGCGATCGACGCGCCCCGCCGCCAGGATCGTGATCAGTCCTGGCAGGTCCTCCGCGTTCGACACGCGCAGCAGCCCGGGCAGCGCGCTTCGGGGCAGCAAGCCCTGGCGGACCGCGGTGAGGAAGCCGTCGGTGAGGGCGCGTGCGGCCTCGGCGTGAGGGCCCAGGGCGGCGAGGTACAGCCCGGTGACACCGTTGCCGGAGCGGGCCTCGAACAGGAGCCGCAGCTGTTCGCGCGTGATCAGGCCGGCGCGGGCCGCAGCCAGCACGGCATCGCGCCACACGCACACCGTCTCCATCCGGCCAGCCTGCATCGCGATCGCCAGTGACGGCGACTGCTGCAGGGTGCGCTGGGCCTGCAGCACCGTGAACAGCCCTTGCCGGTCCAGCAGCCCGGCACGCGCGGCGTCCACCGCGATCGCCAGCATCTCGCGCACGGCGTCGACCTCTCCGGCGTACATGGACACGAACAAGCCGGGCGCCCCTTCAAAATCCTCGGCGCGCAGGAGCTGGACCGCTTCACCCGGCCTGCCCTTGCAGCGCTCGAGGGCGCGCATCAGGCGGGGATGCATCCCGTCCAACAAGCCGGCGCCCAGGCGGTGGTTGAGCTCGACGGGGGTGCAGGCGGCGCCGGCATGATCGCAATGGGTGCGGCGCTCGGGATCGTTGCGGGGGCGCGCACCGGGGAGAAAGGCGGTACCGTCCAGTTCATCCGGGGTGGGAACGATCACGTGCGCCATCCGCCCGGCCGGCGCCGGCCCGAAGTAGGCGTGCAGGGCATCGGGCGACATCCAGCGATCGATCGTGGCCGGAACACGCCCGGTGCGGTCGACCACCAGCCGCCGGTGCAGCGCGGTCGGGTTCGGGTCATGGAAGATGACCACCCAGTCCGCCAGCCCGCCAGGCCGGGCCTTCACCTGGAGTTCGACGTCCATGAGATGGTTGGTCGATCCCACCAGCAAAACCCTCGATTGCCCTTCCGCGAGCGTCGCGAACTGGCTGCGCAGGAAGGCGTCCCACTCGGACAGCACCACCAGGTGGTTCTCCCGGGCGCGGCTGTTCAGATCGGCGGCCAGTTGTTCAGTGCTCCAGGGCACGGAGGCCTTCAATCGCGTCGCGTCGGCAAAGTGGTCATAGCTGAAGCGGGCCTCGGCGGGCGGTCCGCCTGCGGCAGCCGCCGCCTTGGCCTGGCGCCGGGCGACGCGGCGCTGGGCATTGACCACGGCGATATGACGGCACTCGATCAAGGCGGTCCGGCCCTCGAACGGGACCACGCAATTGAGCTCCGCCGCGTGGGCCTGCAGGAAGGCGGCCTCCCGCGCCACGTCGGTGTGCTCCCGGCCCAGCGCCTCGCGCACGTACACATGACCCGGCACCGGGCGGCGGCTGGCCTTGCCGTCATCGGTGCCGACCAGCACCACCTTGCGCTGCTGCAGCGTGCTCAGCTTGAAGCTGAAACACTCGGTGGCCGCCGACGGCGACAGGACCAGGATTTCCCGCAGCTGGCTGGCTTTGGCTGCGACCACCTGCAGCACGCGCCGGCCGCTGACCAGCGACGGCTCGTGGCGGCGCAGGTCCAGTTGCCGGCCGGCGAACTTCGGCACGACCAGGCATTGCAGGTCCGGCAGGGCGGCCTCCCCTTCGGGGAGCGCGGTCAGCCGCGGGGGCAGGTGGAGTTGCCGCACGGGGCCGCAGGGGCGTGTGGCGGCCAGTGGCAGGAAGGCGCGCGCCACCGCTTCGGTGAAGCACATCGCGGCTTCCGGCGCCAGGCCCGTGAGCACCAGCGAAGGCGCCGCGGTGGGGGCCTGCAAGTGCGCCACCAGCGCCTCGACGAGGGCGGAGGCAGAAGCAGAGGCAGCGGGGCCGGGGGCCGCGCTGCCCGCGAGGGATTTCTGCAGCGCCGCACGCCAGGCCTCGGCCTCGACGGACAGGGGCGCTGACCCCGCGCCAGTGGGGACCGGCGCATGCCCGGCCGATGACGTGCTGGAGATCATCTCGAAGTCCTCCCCCGACGAACGACCGGGGCACAGCGCCTGGCCGAACTGCAGAGTAGTACTTACTGATGAGTTAATCCAGCCTTGTGTCAGCCTCCGGGCGGCGGATTCGGGCGTCGGCTCAGAACGTGCCCGGGTAGGCGCCGCCGTCGATCAGCAGGTTCTGGCCGGTGATGTAGCTGGCGTGCGCGCTGCACAGAAAGGCGCACAGCGCGCCGAATTCATCCGCCTGGCCGAAGCGCTGGGCGGGGATGGCCTTGCGCCGGGCGTCGGCCACCGCCTCCACCGGTTGCCCGCTCTTGCTGGCCATACCGGCCAGGGTGGAGCGCAGGCGGTCGGTGTCGAAGGGCCCCGGCAGCAGGTTGTTGAGGGTCACGTTGGCGGCCACCAGCTTGGGGCTGCGGGCCACGCCGGCGACGAAGCCAGTCAGGCCGCTGCGCGCGCCGTTGGACAGGCCCAGCACCTCGTAGGGCGCCTTGACCGCGCTGGAGGTGATGTTCACGATGCGGCCGAAGCCGCGCGCGGCCATGCCGTCGACGGTGGCCTTGATCAGCTCGATCGGCGTCAGCATGTTGGCGTCGACCGCGCGGATCCAGTCCTCGCGGCTCCAGTCGCGGAAGTCGCCGGGCGGCGGGCCGCCGGCGTTGGTGACCACGATGTCGAAGTACGGGCGCGCAGCCAGGGCGGCGGCGCGGCCTTCGGGGGCGGTGACGTCGGCAGCCACGGCGAGCACCTGCGTGCCGGTGGGCAGCCCCGCCTCGGCGCGCAGGCCGGCGGCGGCCTCTTCCAGCGCCGGCGCGCCACGCGCCACCAGCACCACGTTCACGCCGTCGCGGGCCAGCGCGCGCGCGCAGCCCAGGCCCAGCCCCTTGCTCGCGCCACACACCAGCGCCCAGCGTCCCTTGATGCCCAGATCCATGTCTTGAAGTCTCCGTGTCGTGAGGTTGTCTCGCGTGCCGCGGGCCTCAGGCCCGGGCCCGCCCGAAAAGCCAGATGCCGGCCAGCACCAGCGCGGTGCCGGCCGCCACCCAGAGGGTCAGCGGCTCGTCCAGCAGCCAGGCCCCGAGCAGGATGGTCGACATCGGCCCGACCATGCCAGCCTGCGCCGCCGCCGCCGAGCCGATGCGCTCGATCGCCATCATCACCAGCACGACCGGCACCGCGGTGCACATGACCGCATTGAGCACCGACAGCCAGATCACTTCCGGCGCCAGCGTCCACACCAGGTCCACCGGGCGCAGCAGCACGAACTGCAGCAGCACCAGCCCGCAGGCCACGCTGGTGGCCAGGCCGACCAGCCGCAGCGAGCCCATGGCCTGCACCATCTGGCCGCTGTAGACGAGGTAGATCGCGTAGGTGACCGCGCTGGCCAGCACCAGCGCCGAGCCCAGGGTGGCATGGGCGCCCTGCAGGCCGACCTCGTGGCCGAACACCACCAGCACGCCGGCATAGCTCAGGGCCATACCCAGCGCCTGCCCGCGCAGCACGCGCCGCCGGTGCAGGACCGCACCCAGCACCAGCACCAGCGTGGGGTTGAGATACAGGATCAGCCGCTCCAGCGAGGCGCTGACGTACTGCAGGCCTGCGAAGTCGAGGAAGCTCGAGAGGTAGTAGCCGGTGGCGCCGAGGAACACCACGCCGCCCCACTGCCGCCCGGTCAGGCGGGCCTTGCCGCGGCTGGCCCACCAGGCCATGGCCAGGAAGATGGGCAGCGAGAACAGCATGCGCAGCATGAGCAGGGTGACGGCGTCCGCCCCGTGGCGGTACCCCAGCTTGACGATGATGGCCTTGCCGCTGAAGGCAATGGCACCCGCGACTGCCAGCGCCAGGCCCGCGGCCCGCGCCGATCCGGTGGCTCCCATGGTGCTCGTGCTTTCCTTCTCACTCCGCCCGCAGGCGCGCATGCAGGCGCCGCAGCAGGCCCCAGACGGACAGGGCCACCAGCGGGATCGCGCCGGCGGCGGTCGTCTCCGGGGACCACGGCCAGCCCAGGCCCTGGCCGCCCTTGGCCAGGTAGCTCACCAGGCCGACGATGTAGTACGTGATGGCCGCCACCGACAGGCCTTCCACCGTGGACTGCAGTTTCAGCTGCATTTCCTGCCGCTGGTTCATGGCACCCAGCAGCGCCTGGCTGCTTTCCTGCTGCTCGATCTCGACGCGCGTGCGCAGCAGGTTGCTGATGCGCGAGACGCGCTGCGACAGCGCATCCTGCCGACGCGCGGCCCAGTCGCAGGTGCTGCGGGCGGGCGCCAGCCGGCGCTGGATGAACTCGCCCAGGGTCTGCAGGCCGGCCAGGCGCGACTCGGCGAGGTCGGCCACGCGGCGGTCCACCAGCTCGAAGTAGGCGGTGCTGGCCGAGAAGCGCGAGTGGCTGGCGGCGTACTGCCCCTCGACCTCGCCGGCCAGCTTGGTGAGGCGGTCCAGCAGCTGGGGCTCGTCCTCGCGCCGCGCGGCGCGGATGGCGGAGGCCAGGCCCGCCAGCTCGGATTCGGCCGCGCCGAGCACGGCGAAGGCCTCGCGGGCCACCGGCAGGCCCAGCAGGGCCATCATGCGGTAGCTGTCGATCTCCAGCAGCGACTGCACCAGCCGCCCCAGGCGGCGCGGCGTCATGCCGGCGGCCAGGAGCACGGTGCGCGCGAAGCCGTCGGCATGCAGCGCGAAGTCGGTGTAGACCTCGCCGAAGCCGTCGGCCACGGTGGAGCCCACCAGCATGTCCTCGCGCAGCACGTGGCGGGTGAGCGACCCCTCCTCCATCGCGCCGGCCGGCAGCACCCACAGGTGCATGCCCGCCAGGCAGCGGCCCGGAACGGCGGCCAGCCACGGGCCGGGCACCTGCGACAGCGCGGAGTCGGGCTCGTGCTCGCCGAAGTCATGGGCGTCGAAGCCGGGGCGGGCGAAGGTCCAGGAAACGAACTCGGTGTGCAGCTCCCAGCGCAGTCGCAGCCCCGCCACCTCCACCCGCAGGTGGCTGCAGTGGGCGTCCGGCACCGGCAGGTGGTGCTCCCGCAGCAGCGAGGCCAGGTGGGCACGGCTCGCCTCGCGCTGGGCGGCGTCGCACTGCATCACCATCCGGCTGATGGCCATGGGCGCTGCCATCGCCTCGGGCGGGCGGGCGTGGATCTCGTTGTGCAGCGCGGCGCGCTGCGGGTGCGCCTCGGGCAGGCGGGGAATGGGGTTCATGCGGACTCCTGCCGCGATTGTCGCAGCCCAAGAAAAAGGCGCCCGCGAGCGGGCGCCTTCCAGTCGGGATTGGACGGGGAGAGTCCGAGCGTGGCGCTCAGTCTTCTTCCTTGAACACGTCCTGCCGCTTGTTCTTCACCGAGGGCAGCAGCACGATGATGACCAGCAGCACCGCGGCGGCCAGCAGGCTGGCGGACAGCGGCCGGGTGACGAACACGCTCCAGTCGCCCCGGGACAGCAGCATGGCGCGGCGCAGGTTCTCCTCCATCATCGGGCCCAGGATGAAACCGAGCAGCAGGGGCGCGGGCTCGCACCCGAGCTTGAGGAACAGGTAACCCAGCACGCCGAAGATGGCGACCATCCAGATGTCGAAGTTGTTGTTGTTCGTGGAATACACCCCGATCGCGCAGAACAGCACGATGGCCGGGAACAGCCAGCGGTAGGGAATGGTGAGCAGCTTGATCCACATGCCGATCAGCGGCAGGTTCAGGATGATCAGCATCGCGTTGCCGATCCACATCGAGGCGATCAGGCCCCAGAACAGCTGCGGGTTGCTGGTCATGACCTGCGGGCCCGGCTGGATGTTGTGGATGGTCATCGCGCCCACCATCAGCGCCATGACCGCGTTGGGCGGGATGCCCAGGGTCAGCAGCGGGATGAAGGAGGTCTGCGCGCCGGCGTTGTTGGCCGACTCGGGGCCCGCCACGCCGCGGATGTTGCCCTTGCCGAAGGTCACCTCGCCCGGCTTGGCCTTGACCTTCTTCTCGATGGTGTAGGCCGCGAAGGCGGCCAGCAGCGCGCCGCCACCGGGCAGGATGCCCAGCACCGAGCCGATGGTGGTGCCGCGCAGCACCGCCGGCAGCATGTTCCTGAAGTCCTGGGCGGTCGGGAACAGGCCCTGCACCTTGGCGGTGAACACCTCGCGCTGGTCCTCCGGCTTGGACAGGTTCATGATGATCTCGCCATAGCCGAACACACCCATGGCGATCACGATGAAGCCGATGCCGTCGGTCAGCTCGGGCAGGTCGAACGAGTAGCGGGCCACGCCGGAGTTCACGTCGGTGCCGATCAGGCCCAGCAGCAGGCCCATCACGATCATCGCGATGGCCTTGATCAGGGAGCCGGAGGCCAGCACCACCGCGCCGATCAGGCCCAGGATCATC
>JACCEC012887340.1_pt1 | contig 26950 bp, 25 predicted proteins | sample 7450121 | NCBI WGS metagenome assembly JACCEC01 (sample SAMN15323455, study PRJNA562643) | freshwater metagenome | isolation source: river surface water | place: USA:Blue River Watershed | collected 2017-08-18 | reverse complement strand
TGGCACGCCACTTCGGCTCCATGGACCGGATCATGGAGGCCAGCCTGGAGGCGTTGCTGGAGGTGCCGGATGTGGGTCCCATCGTGGCTCACAGCATTCGGGGCTTCTTCGACCAAGCGCACCACCGTGAGATCGTGGAGCAGCTGCGCGCGGCCGGCGTGCAGTGGAGCGAGGGACAGGGTGTGCACGGGGACACCCCGAGGCCCCTGGCGGGCCTGACCGTGGTGCTCACCGGCACACTGCCCACCCTCAGCCGTGATGAAGCACGGGAGTTGATTGAAGCCGCCGGTGCAAAGGTGGCCGGCTCGGTATCGCGCAAGACCCATTGGGTGGTGGCGGGTTCAGAGGCTGGCAGCAAGTTGGACAAGGCACGGGAGTTGGGCGTGCCCGTGTTGGACGAAGAGGGCCTCAGGGCCTTGCTGGCGGGGACGGCACCACAGGAGAAGACATGAGCGTGCGGGAGATCTTGCGCATGGGCGATCCGCGCCTGCGCCGCATGGCCGAGCCGGTGCGTGACGTGCTCAGCGACGAGCTGCGAAGCTTGTTGGTGGACATGCGAGACACCATGGTCGCGGCCAATGGCGCAGGCCTGGCCGCTCCACAGATCGGCGTGAACCTGCAGGTGGTGATCTTTGGCACCGGGCAGGTCAGTCCCCGGTATCCCCAGGAGCCCCCAATTCCCCCCACCGTGCTCATCAACCCCATCATCGAGCCCTTGGACGCGCAGGAGACCCTGGGGTGGGAGGGCTGTTTGTCGGTTCCCGGGCTCAGGGGGCAAGTCCCCCGTTGGACACGGGTGCGCTATCGGGGCCTGGACGAGCAGGGCCAGGCCATTGACCGCGTGGTCGATGGCTTTCATGCCCGGGTGGTGCAACACGAATGCGACCACCTCCTGGGCATCCTGTACCCGCAGCGCATGCGCGACTTCAGCCAGTTCGGATACACCGACATCCTGTTCCCAGAGTTGGCCGCAGCCAAAGGCGATGACGATTGAGGTGCGGCCGTCATCCGCAGGCTGAGCGGCTGCGTTGTGCACCCATGAAACTTTGCTTTGGTCTTTTCCGTGCGGCACCGTGGTTGCCGATGTCCAGCTGGGCCGGGCTCGCATGTGCCTTGGTGTTGGGCGTGCTGGGGCCCCAGGCCGTGCGGGCACAGCCTGAGCTGACCGTCGCCAGCGCCGTACCGGTCCCCATTGAACGCGTGGGCCGGGTGGCGAGCCTCAGCGGGGCCGCTCAAGTCTGGGATTCGCAGGACCGGCAGTGGATTCCCGTTCAGCTGAACCGGCCCATCACAGAAGGCGACCGCATCCGCAGCGAAGCGCAGGCGCGCGTAGAGATCCAGGTGGGCACCCTGGGGCTGTGGGTGGGCCCCAGCAGCGACGTGGAGCTGGTGCGCCTGGACACGCAGGCGGCCCAAGTGCGCGTGCACCAGGGACACCTCGTGGCCCGCGTGCGAACGCCCGAATGGGCCCGGTCTCTGCAGCTGTTGACGGGTGAGTTTCTTGCGCATCCCTTGTCACCGGGCCTGTACCGTGTGGACCGCGACACCATCGCGGGTGGGCGCTCAGCCGCCGCCGCCCTTCGTGGCCTGCTCAGCGTTCAGGTGTCTGACGCGCGGCTGCAGCTGGCCGAGGGCCAGCGCCTGGAGGCGATGGGTGCGCAGGCCGGTGGGGGCTTGCGCAGCACCGTGTTGCTCCAAGACGGCTTCGCCTCCTGGGTACAGGCGCGTGACCAAGCCCCAGATGCCCCCGTTTCGGCGGCGGCCTCGCCTTGGAGCGAGGTCACCGGCCTGGAGGCTTTGGAGCGCCATGGCCGCTGGGAGCGCCACCCGGACGAGGGGTGGATCTGGGCACCCCAGGTGGTGCGCCCGGGCTGGGAGCCCTTTCGTGATGGGCGGTGGGTGTGGGCCCACCCCTGGGGTTGGGTCTGGCAAGACGATGCTCCCTGGGGATTTGCGCCGTCCTACTTTGGCCGTTGGATTCAGTGGAACAACCGATGGGTGTGGTCGCCCGGCCAGGTCCGCAGCCGCCCCTTGCCGCCGGTGGTGGTGCCTGGTGGGGTGCCTGAGCACCGCCCTGTACGCCCGCCCGGCCTGGATGAACGGCCGCCCCGGCCCGAGCGCCGCCACGGCATTGATCGGCCCATGAGAGAGTGGGTGCTGCCGGAGCCCGCCATGGAGCGCCGTGGGGACCGGCCATTGGATCGACCGGTGGATCGGCCTTTTGATCGCCCGGTGGATCGCCCGGTGGATCGCCCTGCGGATCGCCCCACTGACCGTGGCGTGGACCGCCCCCTGGACCGCCCACCACCGGTGCTTCGTCCAGAGCGCGGTGAGCCGCCACGAACCGTTCCACGGCCGCCCGAGCACCGTTCGAACGAACGCCAGCCCAGCGACAAGCCCGAGCGGGCCGACCGTCAGCGCCAGTTGGCCCAGTGAAACGCCCCGCCGCGGGCCCCCATGGCCTGCGACGGGCTCGATGCGACAGGTCTCAGCCGCTGCCGCTGGCCTTGGGCAGCAAGCGCCGCAAGGTCGGCCAGACGTTGTCCAGCATCAAGGGGTGTGCGGTCTCCTTGGGGTGAATGCGGTCGGCTTGAAACAGCTCTTGGGCCTTGGGTCCATCGGCCACACCCTTGAGGAAGAAGGGGACCAAGGCCGCTTGGGTCACCTGAGCCACCTCCACAAACGCGGCCGCGAAGGCATCGGTGTAGGCCTTGCCATAGTTGGGCGGCACCTGCATGCCCAAGAGCAGGACCTGCGCTCCAGCGGCTTGCGCGGCCCGGGTCATGGCCAGAAGGTTGTCTCGGGTGCTGGCCATCGGCAGCCCCCTCAAGGCGTCGTTGCCGCCCAATTCAATGATCACGTGGGTCGGCTTGTGCTGTTGCAGCAGGGCGGCCAGGCGCGATCGGCCACCAGCCGTGGTGTCGCCACTGATGCTGGCGTTGACCACGCGCACACCCCGGCGTTCCTGGTCCAGGCGCTGTTGCAGCAGGGCCACCCAGCCCGAGCCTCTTGGAATGCCGTACTCGGCCGAGAGGCTGTCGCCCACCACCAGGATGGTCGTGGCGGTGGTTGCGCCAAGCCCTGACGCCGCGCAGCCCAACAGGATCAGGCTACAGTGACGAATCCAAGTTCGGCGGCTGTGCGACGCAGCTGCTTTCAAACGGCCAGACATGACAGATGCCCTGATGGTGGTGGAGCACGTGAGCAAACGCGTGCGCGATGCCGATGGTGAGCTCACGATTCTCGACGATGTAGGCTTTGTGCTGCCGGCGCGGCAGACCGTGGCCATCGTGGGGGCTTCGGGTTCGGGCAAGAGCACCTTGTTGTCCATCCTGGCGGGCTTGGACACTCCCACGCAGGGACGCGTCTTGGTGGAAGGTCAAAACCTCTTTGACCTGGACGAAGACCACCGCGCCGACCTCCGGGCCCGACGCATGGGTTTCGTGTTTCAGAGCTTTCAGCTGCTGGGCCACCTCAGTGCGCTGGAGAACGTGATGTTGCCCCTGGAGCTGCTCGGGCGCCCCAAGCCTCGCCAGCAGGCCTTGGAGATGCTGGACCGCGTTGGCCTGGCCAACCGGGTGGGCCACTACCCCAAGGTGCTGTCAGGCGGCGAACAGCAGCGGGTAGCACTGGCGCGGGCCTTTGTGGTGCGGCCTGCCATCCTGCTGGCCGATGAGCCCACCGGCAGCCTGGACCACGCGACGGGCGAGCGGATCATGGACCTGATCTTTCGCATGAACCACGACGAAGGCACCACCTTGCTCATGGTGACGCACGACCAGGCGATTGCCGCACGATGCGACCGCCGCCTGGTGATCGATGCCGGGCGCCTTACTGAGAAAACTTGAAGTCGGTCTTGGCCTTGTCGCGCAGGCCCTGTTGGTAGGCCTGCAGCTTGTTCTGGACCATCTGTTGGGCGATGCGGTCGCGCACCTCTTCCAGCGGCGGGAACTGGGCCTCGCGGGTGTCTTCCAGGCGAATGATGTGCCAGCCGAACTGTGAGCGCACCGGCTCGCTGGTCTCACCCTTCTTGAGCTTGGCCATGGCCTGCCCGAACTCGGGCACATAGGACTCTGGCCGTGCATAGTCCAGGTCACCACCGCGCTGAGCCGAGCCCGGGTCCTTGGAGTGCTTCTTGGCCAGGTCGTCGAAGGAGGCGCCGCCCTTGAGCTGCGCGGCCAGGGATTTGGCCTCGTCTTCCTTTTCCACCAGGATGTGGCGGGCGCGGTACTCCGTGCCTTGCGCTTGCGACTTGTACTTCTCGTACTCCGCCTTGATCTCGGCATCGGTGGGGGGGTTCTTGCGCTGCCAATCGGCAAAGAGCGCGCGAATCAACAAGGTCTGGCGCAGCAACTCCATCTGCGCGCGGTAGTCGGGCGTGGCGGCAATGCCACGGCGCTCGGCTTCCTGGGCAAAGATTTCGCGCAGCACCACCTCTTCGCGCACGCGAGCCTCCAGTTCCGGCGTGACCGGCTGGCCGCTGCGGCTGGCTTGCTGCATCAACGTGTCCATGCGGGACTTGGGCACGGGCTTGCCGTTGACGACGGCCACGTTCTGGGCGATGGCGCAGATCGGAAAGGCAGCCGCGGCCGCCAGCATCAGAAGCTTTTTGTTCATGGGGAGGGGGGAGGTTCAGTCGAGGGGGCTGCGGGCCTGAATGGCCAGGGCGTGTATCCCGCGTGGGATCAACCCTTGCAAAGCATCATACACAAGCCGGTGCCGTGCAACCCTCCCCAACCCGTCAAAGCGGTCACTGAGGATTCTCACGGTGTAGTGCCCGCCTTCGCGCGCACCGGCATGTCCGGCGTGCAGGTGGCTGTCGTCGACCACCTCCAGCTCAATGGGGGCCAAGGCCAGCACAAGCGCCTGCTCGATGGCGGCGCGGCCGACACGGGGCCCGGGCTGCGGTGTGTTCATGAGGAAGCCTCCGGCTCTTCGATCAAGTGTCGCGACACCCATACCGCTTGTGCCACGGAGAAGACCAGCAGCAGGCCCATGCCGCCGAAGAGTTTGAAGTTGACCCAGGTGGCGGTGTCGAAGCGATACGCCACCCACAGGTTCAGGCCGCCCATGGCTGCAAAGAAGGCTGCCCACGCATGGCTCAAGCGCCACCAGACGGCGTCGGGCAGCTTCATCTGTGCGCCCAACAGCTTGCGCAGCAGATTGCGCTTCCAGACCCACTGACCCAGCAGCAAGGCGCCGCCCATGGCCCAATAAAGCACGCTGGGCTTCCACTTGATGAACGTCTCGCTGTGAAACCACACCGTGGCCGCGCCCAGGACCACCACCAGGCCCAGGCTCACCCACAGCATGGTGTCCACGCGGCGTCCGCGGGCCTTGAGGAACAAGACCTGCGCGGCCGTGGCCAGCATCACCACCAGCGTGGCCAACAAAACCGGCGCCACCTCCGGCGTGACGACGCCACCTTGAACCAGGAAGCCCACATGGTCCGTGCCCCATTGGGCGGCGATGTCCGGATGGCCCTCAGACCACTTGAAAGCCCCAAAGAACAGCACGATGGGCAGGAAGTCAAAGAGCAGCTTCATCGCGAGGACCCGGGCTCGGGCTGGGGAGGCTCAGGCTCGGTTGAAGTGGTGCTGGCCTTGAAGGTCAGTGAGGCCGAGTTGATGCAGTAGCGCAGCCCCGTGGGCATGGGCCCGTCCTCGAACACATGGCCCAGGTGCGCACCGCATTGGCGGCATCGCACCTCTACACGCACCATGCCGTGACTGTGGTCGGGCAGGGCTTCAATCACCTGGTCGTTGACCGGTTCCCAGTAGCTGGGCCAACCGCAGCCGGCGTCGAACTTGGTTTTGGAGTGAAACAGCCGCGTGCCGCAACACACGCAGTCGTAGTGGCCACCTTCCCAGTGGTCCCAGAAGCGCCCCGTGAAGGCGCGCTCGGTGGCGGCCCGGCGCGTGACCTGGTAGGTCAGTTCATCCAGGGACTGCCGCCACTGCTCATCGGGTTTGCGGACGGGGTATCGAGGGTCGTCGGTGGCGTGCGGCATGGGTCGGGTTGGAGCGGTACCGGTTTGGGTGTCCAGTGTAGGGTGGGCCCCCCGTTGCGAAAGCCCTGACTGGGCCGGGGGTCTTGGCTCCATTTTGGGGTATGCCCTGAGTCGTGGCGTGTCGGTGTTCCGGTACCTTTCGGCCCCACAACTTCACCGTTCCCGCAGCTTGAATGAAGGAGACTTCGAGATGACCCGATTCACCCGCACGATCCTGGCCGCTTCAATGGCCACTGGCATGGCCCTCAGCGCTGGCATGGCCCACGCGCAAAAAGGCGAGACCGTCAAGATTGCCTGGATCGACGCCTTGACCGGCTTGACCGCGGCCACCGGCAAGAACCAGCTGCAGGGATTCCAGTTCCTGGCAGAACAGTTCAGCAAGTCGAATCCGGCTGGCGTCAAGTTCGAAATCATGCCGTTTGACAACAAGCTCAGCCCGCAGGAGACGGTCAGCGTGTTGCAGGCCGCCATCGACAAGGGCGTTCGCTATGTGGCCCAAGGTACCGGCACGGGCCCGGCCACCGCCATCATCGACTTTCTGGCGCGCTACAACGAGCGCAACCCCGGCAAGGAAGTTCTGTTCCTGAACTACGCCGCAGTGGACCCTGCGTTGACCAACGAGAAGTGCAACTTCTGGCATTTCCGGCTCGACGCCGACACCTCCATGAAGATGGAAGCGCTGACCACGTTCATGCAGGACCAGAAGGACATCAAGAAGGTCTACCTGATCAACCAGAACTACGCGCACGGCCACCAGGTGGTGAAGTACGCCAAGGAAAACCTGGCCCGCAAGCGTCCCGACATCCAAATCGTGGGTGAAGACCTGACGCCGTTGGCCCAGACCCGTGACTTCGCACCCTACATCGCCAAGATCAAGGCCTCGGGCGCTGACACGGTGGTCACCGGCAACTGGTCTTCCGACCTCACGCTGCTGATCAAGGCTGCCAACGACGCCGGGCTGGATGCCAAGTTCTACACCTACTACGCCTCGGTCAGCGGCACGCCCACGGCCCTGGGCCCCAAGGCTGAAGGCCGCGTCTACCAGGTGGGCGTGATGTCTTACGAGGCCCCTGAGGCCCGCAAGATCATGGACGCCTACAAGGCCAAGTTCAACGACGACTTCTACACGGCCCAGATCTTCAGCGCCTACCAGATGCTGAGCGCGGCCATGGCCAAGGCCAAGAGCACCGACCCGCTGAAGGTGGCCTTCGCGCTGGAGGGGCTGGAAGCCAAGGGCTTGTCGGGTGACATCCAGATGCGCAAGACCGACCACCAGCTGCAGCAGCACGTGTTCATCAGCCGCTGGCAGAAGGCGGGCGCCAAGCCCAACGACTACAGTGTGGAGAACACCGGCTACAACTTCCGCACGGTGCGCACGTATGAGCCTTATGTGGCCAGCACGCCCACCTCGTGCCAGATGAAGCGCCCGAATCCGCGATAAGCTGCCTGGCTTGAACCGGGGGCCCTACAGGCGAGAGTCTGCAGGGCCCTTTTCTTGAATGTCCCTCGGACGCCCATAGGATCCCGCGGCAAGTGGACCAAGTCCTGATCAACATCCTCAACGGCATCAGCGCCGGCCTGTTGCTGTTCATGCTCAGCTCTGGGCTGACGCTCATCTTCAGCATGATGGGCGTGCTCAATTTCGCCCACACCAGCTTCTACATGGTGGGCGCCTACCTGGCCTACTCGATGTCGCAGGCCGTGGGCTTTTGGCCTGCCTTCCTGGTGGCGCCCCTGGTGGTCGGCCTCATGGGCGCCTTGTTCGAGCGCTACGCCCTTCGCAAGGTCCACAAGTTCGGGCATGTGCCGGAACTGTTGGTCACCTTTGGTCTGTCCTACGTGGTGCTGGAGGTGGTCAAGCTGGTGTGGGGCTTGTCCAATGTGCCGTTTTCGCCGCCGGAAATCCTGCAGGGCTCAGCCTTCACGGTCATCCAGTCCAGTGAAACCGGATTGGGCTTCATGCTGGGGGCTGCGCCCAAGGCGCTGTGTGTCAGCACCGAGACGGTGAAGGTCGCCTGTTCCACCTTCCCAGCCGCGCGGTTTTTCATCATGGCCGTGGCGGTGGTGATGCTGCTGTTCCTGTGGCTGCTGCTCACCCGTACCCGCATCGGCCTGGTCATTCAGGCCGCACTCACCCACCCCGAGATGGTCGAGGCCCTGGGCCATAACGTGCCCAAGGTCTTGATGTTGGTGTTTGGCAGCGGTTGCGCCTTGGCGGGTTTGGCTGGCGTGATTGGAGGCATGACCTTCATCACCGAGCCGTCCATGGCCGCCATCGTCGGCTCCATCGTGTTCGTGGTGGTGGTGGTGGGCGGCATGGGGTCGCTGGCCGGGGCCTTTGTGGGTTCCTTGGTGATTGGCCTGCTGCAAACGCTGCCCCTGACCGTTGACCATTCCCTGGCGGATGCCGCGCGGTCCTTGGGCTGGGCGGTGACACCACAGACCTTTGGCTATCCCTTCCTCAAGATCACACTGGCGCAGGCCGCACCCATCCTGCCCTACCTCTTGCTGGTCTTGATTCTGATCTTCAGGCCCAAGGGCCTGCTGGGCACCCGTGAAGACTGACTGCGGGGCCACGACACCATGACCATTGACGAAACCCGTCCCGCCTATCATTTCAAGCCCCTGAACGTGGGGCGCTGGATCGTGTGGGGTTTGTTCGCCCTGCTGCTGATCGTTGCGCCCATGCTGTGGACCAGTGGATTTGCGCTGACGATGTTGTCCCAAATGGGGATCGCCATCATCGCCTGCCTGGCCTACAACATGCTGCTGGGCCAGGGCGGCATGCTCAGCTTCGGCCACGCGGTCTACAGCGGCCTGGGGTCCTTCCTGGCCATCCACACCCTCAACCTGGTGTCGGCAGGCAAGTTGGCCATTCCCGTGAGCCTGGTGCCGCTGGTGGGCGGGCTGGCCGGATTGTTCTTTGCGTTCCTGTTGGGCTATGTCACCACCAAGAAGTCTGGCACCACCTTCGCCATGATCACGCTGGGCGTGGGCGAGCTGGTGTGGTCGATGTCGCTGATGCTGCCGGAATTCTTCGGCGGTGAGGGCGGCATCTCCGGCAATCGTGTGGTGGGCGAGCCTTTCTTGGGCATCACCTTTGGGCCCCAGATTCAGGTGTACTACCTGATTGCCGCGTATTGCTTCATCACCACAGCGGCCATGTTCGCCTTCACCCGTACGCCACTGGGCCGCATCCTCAATGCGGTGCGTGACAACCCCGAGCGCGTGGAGTTTGTGGGCTACAACACCCAGATGGTGCGCTTTCTGGCGTTCATGGCTTCGGGCTTTTTTGCCGGTATTGCCGGTGGCCTGGCGGCGATCAACTTCGAGCTGGTCACCGGTGAAGTGGTGGGGGCCCACCGCTCGGGCGCCTATCTGCTGTTTGTCTTCTTGGGTGGGGCCACCTTCTTCTTCGGTCCCATCATTGGCGCCATCCTGATGGTGATTGCCCTGGTGCTGCTGTCCGAACTCACCAAGGCGTGGCTGCTGTATCTCGGCCTGGTGTTCCTGTTCATGGTGATGTATGCGCCAGGGGGCTTCGCCAGCCTCATCATGATGAACCTCAGGGTGGCCGCTTTCGGCAAGTTGCGGCGCCTGTGGACGTCCTATCTGGCACTGGCGGGCACGGGCTTGACGGTCTTGGTGGGTGGGGCTGCCATGGTGGAGATGACCTACCACCTGCAGATGAACGCGGCCATGGGCCCGGATGTTCGGTTCATGGGGGCCACGCTGGACGCCACGGGCTTGGATGCTTGGTTCGGTGCGGTGTTCACCCTGGTCCTGGGTATTGTTCTCTTCGAGTTCTCCCGGCGCGCCTTCAAGCGCGAGTGGGACCAGACACAAGAGGAGATCGAAAAGGAAATCAAGCGCCGGGAGTCGCTATGAACCAGCAGCACAGCCCCACGTCACCGGCGCTGGCTCTTGAGCTGATCGATGTGCACAAGAGCTTTGGGAAAACCGAGATCATCCGCGGCGCCAGCCTCAGCGTGGCACAGGGTGAGCGTGTGGCCATCATCGGCCCCAATGGGGCGGGCAAAAGCACGCTGTTCAACCTGATCAGCGGTCGGTTTGCCCCCACGCGCGGAGAAATCAGGCTCATGGGCCAGCGCATCGATGGCCGCAAGCCCTTTGACATCAATCGACGGGGTTTGGCCCGCAGCTTTCAGGTCAGCAACCTTTTCACCCGCCTGTCGGCGTTCGAGAACATCCGCTGTGCCGTGTTGTGGAGCCTGGGCCACCGCTATGCCTTTTGGCGGTTCTTGGCCGACCTCGACGACGTGACCGAGCGCGTGGACGAAGTGTTGGAGATGATCAAGCTCGACAAGAAGCGCGACCACCTGGCCATGAACCTCACCTATGCCGAGCAGCGCGCCTTGGAAGTGGGCGTGACCATCGCGGGCGGCTCCCCGGTGATTCTGCTGGACGAACCCACCGCGGGGATGAGCAAGAGCGAAACCACCCGGTTTGTCCGCCTCATCCGCGACGTGACCGAGGGCAAGACCTTGCTGACCGTGGAGCACGACATGGGCGTGGTCTTCGGTTTGGCCGACAAGATCGCCGTGCTGGTCTATGGCGAAGTGATCGCCTTCGACACACCCGAGCGGGTGCGTGCGGACGCCCGTGTTCAAGAAGCCTACCTGGGCTCAGTCCTTGCCGACCAGCAGGCCGCCTCGGCCGCGGCCTGATTCTCCACAGCCCTCGTCACATGCTCAACGTTACGAACCTACACGCCTACTACGGCAAGAGCCATGTGCTGCATGGCGTCAACTTCAGCGTGCAACCCGGCGAGATCGTCGGCTTGCTCGGCCGCAACGGATCGGGCCGATCCACCACCGTCAAGGCGGTGATGGGCCTGGTCGATGCGAATGGCTCGGTTCAATGGAAGGGTCAGGAGCTCATCGGGGGCAAAGCCTTCGAGATCGCCCACCGCGGCATCGGCTACGTCCCCGAAAACCGCGACATCTTCCCGAAGCTGACCGTGCACCAAAACCTGATGCTCGGCTGCAAGGCAGCCAAGCCCGACCCCAAGGCCCGCTGGCAGTTTGACGACATGTACGCCTTGTTTCCAAGGTTGAAGGAGCGCCAGCACACGGAGGCCGGCGTGTTGTCCGGTGGCGAGCAGCAAATGCTCACGCTGTGCCGCACACTGATGGGCGACCCCGACCTGATCATGATCGACGAGCCCACCGCGGGCCTGGCGCCCAAGATTGTGGAGCTGGTGGCCGAGTACCTGCGCGAGCTCAAACGCCGTGGCGTCTCCGTTCTGCTGGTCGAGCAGAAGCTCACCATTGCGCTGGAGGTGTCCGAGCGCTGCCTGGTCATGGGCCATGGGCAGATTGTGTTTGAGGGCACGCCCTCGGAGCTGCGGGACAACCGCTACATCCGCAAGGAATGGCTCGAGGTGTGAGCCCCCTAGAATAGAACGAGCGTGCGATTTTTGCGTCGCGCCCTGGTTCTGACTTTCCGCCAACTGTCCACAAGGAGACCCGCCCGATGAGCGCGAGCTACGAGGTGCGCGGCGCTGTTGCCGTCATCACCCTGAACAACCCGCCCGTCAACGGTCTGGGCCTGTCTACCCGCGTAGCCTTGGCCGCCGGGATCGAGCAGGCCGTGGGTGATCCTGGCGTCAAGGCCATCGTGGTCACCGGCGCGGGAAAGGCCTTCTCAGGAGGCGCCGACATTCGAGAATTCGGTTCGCCCAAGGCCATTCAAGAGCCCAACCTGCTGAGCCTGATTCGCCTGTGCGAGAACACGCCCAAGCCGGTGGTGGCGGCCATCCACACGGTGTGCATGGGCGGTGGCTTGGAGCTGGCCTTGGGTTGCCACTACCGAGTGGTGTCCCCCGGCGCGCAAATTGCGCTGCCGGAAGTGAAGCTGGGCTTGGTGCCGGGCGCCGGTGGCACGCAGCGCCTGCCGCGCGTCTTGGGCGTCGAAACCGCCTTGAACATGATCGTCAAGGGCGATCCGGTGAAGAGCGAAGTGCTCGCCGCCTTGCCCGGGCAAAAGCTGTTTGACCGTGTGATCGAGGGCGACCTGCTGGAGGGGGCCTGCGCCTTTGCGTTGGAGGTGGCTGATCTTCGCCCCTTGCCCCTGGTGCGCAACCTCAAGGCATCCCATCCACAGGGCGATGCCTACTTTGCATTTGCACGCAACACCGTACGGGCGGTGGCCAAGAACTTCCCGGCCCCGGAGAAGTGTGTCGATTGCGTCGAGGCCGCCACCCAAAAGGGTATCGAAGAAGGGCTGCTGTTCGAGCGCGGCCACTTCCTGGCCCTGATGATGACGCCGGAATCGAAGGCGCTGCGCCACGCCTTCTTCGGCGAGCGCGCTGCCAGCAAGATTCCCGACGTCCCGGACGACACGCCGCTGCGGTCGATTGCAACCGTGGGCGTGATTGGCGCCGGCACCATGGGCGGCGGCATCTCGATGAACTTCCTGAACGCCGGTATTCCGGTGACGATTCTGGAAACCAAGCAAGAGGCGCTGGACCGCGGTGTGGCCACCATCCGTAAGAACTACGAAGCGCAGGTCAAGAAGGGCAAGCTCAAGCCCGAAAAGTACAACGAGCGGATGGCCCTGCTCACGACCACCCTGAGCTACAACGACCTCAAGAACTGCGACCTCATCATCGAGGCCGTGTTCGAAGACATCGGTGTGAAGCAGGTGGTTTTCCAGCAGTTGGACGCCGTGGCCAAGCCCGGTGCCATCCTGGCCTCCAACACCTCCACCCTGGATGTGGACAAGATCGCCTCCTTCACCCAACGTCCCCAGGACGTGGTGGGCATGCACTTCTTCAGTCCCGCCAACGTCATGAAGTTGTTGGAAGTGGTGCGAGGCCGCGAGACCGCCAAGGACGTGCTGGCCACCGTGATGAAGGTGGCCAAGACCATCCGCAAGACGGCCGTGGTCTCGGGGGTGTGCGATGGCTTCATCGGCAACCGCATGATCGAGCAGTACAGCCGCCAGGCCGGCTTCCTCCTGGAGGAAGGTTGCACGCCGGCTCAAGTGGACAAGGCCGTCGAGAAGTTCGGTTTTGCCATGGGCCCCTTCCGCATGGGAGACCTGGCGGGCAACGACATCGGCTGGGCCATCCGCAAGCGCCGCTATGTGGAGAAGCCGCACATGCGCTACAGCAAGACGGCCGACCTGCTGTGCGAAAAGGGCCGCTATGGCCAAAAGACTGGAGCCGGGTGGTACGACTACGCCCCGGGCAAGCGCGACGCCATCCCGTCGGCCGAGGTGGTGCAGATGATCGAGGCACACCGCACCGCCCTGGGCATCACCCCGCGCAACATTTCCGATGAGGAGATCGTTCACCGCTTGGTGTACTCACTGGTGAACGAGGCTGCCAAGATTTTGGAAGAGGGCATTGCCAACAAGGCCAGCGATGTGGACATGGTCTACCTCACCGGCTACGGCTTCCCTTTGTGGCGCGGCGGGCCGCTGTGCTACGCCGATACGCAGGGGCTGTTCAACGTGGTGCAGGCCATGAAGCGGTTTGCGCGCAACCCCCATGACGACGCCGAGTTCTGGCAGCCCGCGCCGCTGCTGGCCCAGCTCGCAGCCGATGGCAAGACCTTCAGCTGACGCCCTCGCAACGCACCGCGAACACCAGGACCACCCACGATGAGCAACGCACTGATTGTCTCCACTGCCCGCACGCCCTTGGCCAAGAGCTGGAAGGGCGCTTTCAACATGACACACGGTGCCACCTTGGGTGGCCATGCGGTGCAGCACGCCATCGCCCGTGCCGGTATTGACGCCGGCGCCGTGGAAGACGTGTTGATGGGCTGCGCCAACCCGGAGGGCGCCACCGGCGCCAACATCGCGCGCCAGATCGCCCTGAAGGCGGGATGCCCCGTGTCGGTTTCCGGCATGACGGTCAACCGCTTTTGCTCCTCGGGCCTGCAAACCATTGCCCTGGCCGCGCAGCGCATCATCGCCGGGGAAGGCGATGTGTATGTGGCCGGCGGTGTGGAGAGCATTTCCTGCGTGCAGCAGGAGATGAACCAGCACATGCTGCGCGACCCCGCCCTGTACGCGCAAAAGCCCGAGATTTACTGGAACATGCTGCAAACGGCAGAGCAGGTGGCCAAGCGCTACGGCATCACCCGCCAGGTGATGGACGAGTACGGTGCAGCCAGCCAACAGAAGGCTTGCGCTGCGCAGGCTGCAGGCAAGTTTGACGAGGAGATCGCCCCGATCACCGTGACCGCCGGTGTGGCCGACCCCGTGCTGGGCATGCGCACCCAGACGGTGACCGTCAGCAAGGACGAGGGCACCCGCGAAGGCACCACCGTCGAAGGGATCAGCGGGATCCGGCCGGCGATTGCAGGTGGCGTCGTGTCGGCTGGCAATGCCAGCCAGTTTTCGGATGGTGCCGGTGCCTGCGTGGTGGTCAGCGAAGCCTTTGCGCAGCAGCACCACCTCCAGCCGCTGGGCCGCTTCTTGGGCTTCGCCGTGGCCGGGTGTGAGCCCGATGAGATGGGCATCGGCCCGGTGTTCGCGGTGCCCAAGGTTCTGAAGCGCTTGGGGTTGTCGGTCGGGGATATCGACCTGTGGGAACTCAACGAAGCCTTCGCGGTGCAGGTTCTCTACTGCCGAGACCGGTTGGGCATTCCGGCGGACCGTTTGAATGTCAACGGTGGCGCCATTGCCCTGGGGCACCCTTATGGCGTCTCGGGCCAGCGCTTGACCGGACACGCCCTGATCGAGGGGCGTCGGCGGGGCGCCAAGCGCGTGTGCGTCACCATGTGCATCGGTGGCGGCATGGGGGCCGCAGGCGTCTTCGAGGTCTTGTGAGGCGCCTCAGCGGCACAGCGCGCCAGGGGCCGTCTGGTTTCTGGCCGATGCGTGGCGGGAGCATCTGATATGCGTGCGGTCGTCGATTTCCTCCTTCATGATTGGCTGCGGGTGGAGACGCTGCTGGAGCGGGATCGCTTTGCGGACCACAGCCGGGAGACGTTCAGTCAGGTACTGGACACCTGTGAGCGGCTGGCCCGCGACAAGTACGCGCCCTTTAACCGACTCGTGGACACCGAAGAGCCGCGCTTTGATGGGCAGACGGTCCTCTTGCCTCGTGCCACCAAGGAAGCTTGGGACGCCTATGCAGCCAGCGGGATGCTCAGCGCCGCGCAGGATTACGCCATCGGTGGCATGCAGTTGCCCTACACGGTGGAGTCGGCGGCCAACGCCTTCTTTGCCAAGGCCTCGGTGAGCATCGGGGCAGGCCTGCTGAGCGTGGGCAACGCCAACCTGCTCATGGCGCATGGCACGGCGCTGCAACAGCAGGTGTTTGCGCTCAACGAGTTCAGCGGTCGCTTCTCGGGCACCATGTGCCTGAGCGAGCCGCAAGCGGGCTCCAGCCTGTCGGATGTGGCCACCCGAGCCGTGCCCGATGGCCCCGACTTCGAGTCGGATCCCTTGGGGCCACGCTACCGGCTGCGAGGCAACAAGATGTGGATCAGTGCCGGTGAGCACGAACTCACCGAAAACATCATCCACCTGGTGTTGGCCAAGATTCCGCTCGCCGATGGCCAACTGCCTCCGGGCACCAAGGGCATCTCTTTGTTCATCGTTCCGAAGAAGCTGGTGAATGAGAAGGGCGAGCTCACAGGCGAGCGCAACGATGTGGCCCTGGCGGGCTTGAACCACAAGTGTGGCTGGCGTGGCACCACCAACACCTTGTTGAATTTTGGGGAAGGCCGGTTTCCGGTTCGTGCGGGGCAGGGCAGCGGTGGCCTGGACGGCCAAGGGGCCGGTGCCATTGCCTACCGCGTGGGCGAGGCGGGCCAGGGGCTGCGCTGCATGTTCCACATGATGAACGAGGCCCGCATTGGGGTCGGCATGGCAGCGGCCATGCTGGGCATGGCCGGCTACGAAGCCTCTCTGGCCTATGCGCGCCAGCGCCCGCAAGGCCGCCCCATCGGCCCCTCGGGCAAAGACCCCGCGCAGCCGCAGATTCCCATCATCGAGCACGCGGACGTGAAGCGGATGCTGCTGGCCCAAAAGGCGTATTGCGAAGGTGCGCTGGCGCTGGAGTTGTACTGCGCGCGGCTTGTCGACGAGTTGCACACGGGCTCACCCGAAGCACGCCAGGAAGCCCATCTGCTGCTGGAGGTTCTGACACCGATTGCCAAGAGTTGGCCCAGCGAGTGGTGCCTCGAAGCCAACAGCATGGCCATACAGGTGCATGGCGGCTACGGCTATACCCGCGACTTTCCGGTGGAGCAGTACTGGCGCGACAACCGTCTCAACATGATCCACGAGGGCACGCACGGCATCCAGGCCCTGGACCTGTTGGGCCGCAAGGTGGTGATGGACGGCGGGGCCGGGCTCAAACTCTTGGCCGGCCGCATCAACACCACGATCGAGCGCGCCGGTCAGCACCTGGGGCTTGCGGTTCACGGCCATCAGCTGGCCAAGGCCTTGAAGGAGTTGGGCGGCGCCACCAAGGCCGCCTGGGCCACCGGCGTGGCCGAGGAAGCCCTGGCCAATGCCACACCCTACCTACAGGCCTTCGGTCATGTGGTGATGGCTTGGGTGTGGCTGGACGTGGCTTTGTCTGCTCCATCGGAATCGCCGCAGCATCAAGGCCTGCGTGCGGCCAACCGATACTTCTACGAGTATGAGTTGCCCAAGATTGGCCCCTGGCTTCAAGTGGTGTCCTCGCGCCAAGATGTGTGCCGCACCATGCAGGACGATTGGTTCTGAAACCCCGAAAGGCGTGACGACATGAGCACCCCCATCCAACAGTTGTTCAACCTCACGGGAAAGGTGGCCTTGGTCACCGGGGGCTCGCGAGGCCTCGGTCTGCAAATCGCCGAAAGCCTGGGAGAGGCGGGCGCCAAGGTGATGCTCACCTCACGAAAGGCGGCAGACCTGGAGGAGGCGGCCGCAGAGTTGGCAGCCAAGGGGATCGATGCCCGTTGGGTGGCAGCCGATGCCAGCGACCCTGCGCAGGTTCAAGGCGTGGTGGCTGAGACCCTGCAGCGCCTGGGCCCCATCGACATACTGGTGAACAACGCGGGGGCCACCTGGGGAGCGCCGGCTGAGGACTACCCGCTGGAGGCCTGGGACAAGGTCATGAACCTCAATGTGCGCAGTGTTTTCCTGTTTTCCCAGGCCGTGGGCAAGGCCAGCATGATTCCGCGCCGCAGCGGCCGGATCATCAATGTGGCCTCCATCGCGGGCCTGGCGGGCTCCGCGCACGTCAAGTTCATTGCTTATGGCACCAGCAAGGGGGCGGTGGTCAACCTCACGCGGACCTTGGCGGCAGAGTGGGGTGCCCATGGCATCACCGTCAACGCACTGGCCCCTGGCTTTTTCCCCAGCAAGATGACCAAGGGCACCTTGGAGCACTTCGGCGTTGAAAGGCTGGCCTCGGCCGCGCCGCTCAACCGCATCGGGGATGACGACGACCTCAAGGGCGCGGCGCTCCTGTTTGCCAGCGCGGCCGGAAAGCACATCACCGGCCAAATCCTGGCCGTGGATGGTGGTGTGTCGGCGGTTAACGGTGGTTGAGCGTCCGGTGTCCACACAGGTTCCCTTTGCCGACTTGCTTGGCCTGCAGCTCGTACACATGCACGGTGGCCAGGCCGAGGTGACTTTGCCCCTGAGGCCCGAGCTGCTCAACACCTGGCAAGTGGCACATGGCGGCGTGACCATGACCCTGTTGGACGTCACCATGGCGCAGGCCGCCCGCAGCCTGAACATGAAGGGGCAGGACAAGGGCCCTGGCGTGGTGACCGTCGAAATGAAAACCACCTTCATGCGCCCCGGTGAGGGTCAACTCACCTGCCGCGCCCGTGTGCTGCACCGAAGCAGCACCATGGCCTACACCGAAGGATCGGTGTACGCCGCCAATGGGCTCTTGTGCGCCCACGCCACCGGCACCTTCAAGTACCTTCGTGCGCTGCCTGCGGCCAGCGGCTTGCGCGTTTTGCCCGAAAAGAAAGGCCCTGAATGACCCTCATCAACACCCAAATTCACCTCGTGTCGCGCCCCCAAGGGGAGCCGAGTACCGCCAACTTTGCGCGGGTGGATGCACCCGTGCCCGCGCTCCAAGAGGGGCAGGTGCTGGTGCGCCACCAGTTCCTCAGCTTGGACCCTTACATGCGCGGCCGCATGAACGACTCCAAGAGTTATGCCGATCCCCAGCCGCTGAACACCACCATGATCGGCGGCACGGTGGGCGTCGTCGAGCAGTCGATGCACCCGGCCTTTCAGGTGGGTGACCCCGTGGTGGGCATGGGCGGATGGCAGCGCTATTCGGTGGTGGACGCCAACCAGCCTGGGCTGCTGCGCAAGGTGGACCCTCGGCTGCCCCTCTCGGCCTACCTGGGTGCGGTGGGTATGCCGGGGGTGACGGCCTGGTATGGCCTGACGCAGATCATGCAACCCCAGCAGGGTCAGACCGTCACGGTCAGCGCGGCCAGTGGCGCCGTTGGGGGTGCCGTGGGTCAGTTGGCCAAGGCCCGTGGATGCCGCGTGGTCGGCATCGCTGGAGGCCCTGACAAGTGCGCCTATGTCAAAGGGGAACTCGGCTTTGACGAGTGCATCGATTACAAGGCTTGCCCGGACCTGAAGTCCTTGTTAACGGCTTTGAAGGCGGCCTGTCCCCAGGGCATCGACGCCCACTTTGAGAACGTGGGCGGCCAGATTTTGGACGCGGTCATGCTGCGCTCCAACGCCTTCGCCCGCATCGCCATATGCGGAATGATTGCCGGGTACAACGGAAACCCCTTGCCCATGGCCAACCCTTCGCTGATTCTGGTCAACCGCATGCGCATCGAAGGGTTCATCGTCAGCGAGCACATGCAGCTGTGGCCCCAGGCCTTGAAGGAGCTGGGGGGCATGGTGGCACAAGGCCAGCTCAAGTACCGTGAATCCATTGCGCAGGGGCTTGAGAGCGCCCCCGAGGCCTTTATGGGCTTGCTCAAGGGGCGTAACTTCGGCAAGCAGCTGGTGCGCATCGACTGATGGCACTGACCTGGACGCTGGGCCGCTTGCACCAGCTCGGCCCGCTGGATGTGTACGACCTGCTGGCCTTGCGCAGCGAGGTGTTTGTGGTGGAGCAGACCTGTGTCTTTCAGGACGCCGACGGCGTGGACAAACAGGCCCACCACCTCTTGGGGCGCGACGCGCAAGGCTGTTTGCAGGCGGTGCTGCGCATTGTGGACCCTGGCGTGAAGTACCCCGAACCGTCCATCGGTCGTGTGATTTCTGCGCCGTCCGTACGCCGCACGGGTGTCGGGCGAGAATTGATGTCGCAGGGCCTGCTCCACTGCGCAAACCTGTGGCCCGGGCACGGCGTTCGCATCAGCGCGCAGGCCCGGCTGCAACGCTTCTACGAATCCTTTGGCTTCAAGGCCGCCTCTGAACCCTATCTGGAGGACGACATCCCGCATCTGGAGATGCTCCTCGAACCGGAACACGCAAGATGAAACTTCAAGCTGGCCAAACCGCCGTGATCACCGGCGCCGCATCCGGGTTCGGCCTCGAGTTCAGCCTCCAGGCTGCACAACGGGGCCTGAACGTGGTGATGAGCGATGTGCAGGCCGATGCCCTGGAAGCCGCCGTGCAGCGGGTGCGCCAGACCGGTGCGACGGTGTTGGGCTGCCACGGCGACATCGCCCAATCCGCTGTGGTGCAAACGCTGCTTGAGCGCACGCTCGAGCAATTCGGCACGCCCCATCTGCTCTTCAACAACGCTGGTGTGGCCCACGGCGGCCTGATCTGGGAGCACACCGAGCGCGACTGGGACTGGGTGCTCGGGGTCAACCTGCGTGGTGTAGCCCATGGCATTCGGCTCTTCACGCCGCACATGATCAAGGCAGCCCAGGCGCATGCAGGCTACGAGGGGCACATCGTCAACACCGCGTCCATGGCGGGCCTGGTCTGTGCGCCCAATATGGGCGTCTACAACGTCACCAAGCACGCCGTGGTGGCACTCACCGAAACCCTGCAGCAGGACCTTTGCCTGGTCACCGACCAGGTTCGTGCGTCGGTGCTGTGTCCCTACTTCGTGCCCACCGGCATCAGCCACAGCCACCGCAACCGCCCCCCAGAATTGCGCAGCCAGGGCAAGCCCACGCCCAGCCAGCTGATTGCGCAAGCGATGAGTGAGAAGGCGGTGAGCTCGGGCAAGGTGAGCGCAGCGGACGTGGCCGCTGCAACGTTTGCGGCCATCGAGGCCCAGCAGTTCTACATCTACAGCCATCCCAACGCCCTGGCACCGGTGCAGACCCGAATGGAGGATGTGCTGATGTCGCGCAACCCATCCGACCCCTTCAAGGACCGTCCTGAGATCGGTCAGCGCTTGCGTGCAGCCTTGCGCGGGGATACGCCGGCCTGATTGACGGCTCGGGCCTTCGCACGCATGGCCGCGTGCCCGTGAACGCCGGGCGGGCGAGCGGCTCCCTCTTTCTGCTTTGTTCTGTTTTGGAATCTCGTTTTGAAGAAGATCGTCCTGCAAATCGCCGATGAGTTGTCGGTTCATGTGCGCCAGGTGGAAGCCACCGTTGAGCTGCTCGACAGCGGTGCCACCGTTCCCTTTATTGCCCGCTACCGCAAAGAAGTCACCGGTGGGCTGGACGATGTGCAGCTGCGGTCGCTGGAAGTTCGCTTGACATACCTGCGCGAACTCGAGGATCGGCGTGCGGCCGTCATCAAGAGTATCGAAGAGCAGGGCAAGCTGAGCCCCGAGCTGCGTGCCGAGCTGGAGGCTGCCCCCACCAAGCAGGTCTTGGAAGACCTGTACCTGCCGTACAAGCCCAAGCGTCGAACCAAAGGCATGATCGCGCGGGAAGCAGGGCTCGAGCCACTGGCCCTGAAGCTGTTCGCAGACCCCACCTTGGTGCCGGCCACCGAAGCCCAGGCCTTCATCCGTGCCGACGCTGGGTTTGCCGATGTGGCGGCGGTGCTTGATGGCGTGCGTGACATCCTTTCTGAGCAATGGGCCGAGGACGCCCATGTGGTGGGGGCCTTGCGGGATTGGCTGTGGGCCGAGGCCCTGTTCAGCAGCCGTCTTGCAGCGGGCAAGTCTGCCGACGACCCTGAGCATGCCAAGTTCCGTGATTATTTCGAGTACGACGAGCCCATCCATCGTGTTCCATCGCACCGGGCACTGGCGGTGTTTAGGGGGCGCAGCCTGGACATCCTGGACGCCAAGCTGCGCATCGACGAAGAGCTGCAGTTGGGCCAGCCCAGCGTGGCCGAAGGCCGCCTGGCGCGGCTTCTGGGCTGGAGCCACCAGCAGCGGCAGGCCGATGACCTGATCCGCAAATGCGTGTCCTGGACCTGGAAGGTCAAGCTCAGCTTGAGCCTGGAGCGAGACCTCTTTGCGCGGCTGCGCGAGGCGGCTGAAGCCACGGCCATCAAGGTCTTCGGCGACAACCTGCGTGACCTGCTGCTGGCCGCACCGGCAGGGCCAAAGGTGGTGATGGGCCTGGACCCCGGCATTCGAACCGGCGTCAAGGTGGCCGTGGTGTCCTCTACTGGCAAGGTCTTGGACACGGCCACCGTGTACCCACATGAACCCAGGCGCGACTGGGAAGGCAGTCTGCACACACTCGGGCGCCTGTGCACGGCACACGGCGTGAACCTGGTGGCCATTGGCAACGGCACGGCCAGCCGCGAGACCGATCAGCTGGCCACGGAACTCCTCAAACGCCTTTCGGTGCTGGCCGGATCTGGGCAAGCGGTGGTCCCCGTCAAGGTGGTGGTCAGCGAGGCGGGGGCATCGGTCTACTCCGCCAGTGATGTGGCCAGCCGGGAACTGCCCGAGCTGGACGTGAGCCTGCGTGGAGCGGTTTCGATCGCAAGGCGACTTCAGGACCCCTTGGCTGAATTGGTGAAGATTGACCCCAAGAGCATTGGCGTGGGGCAGTACCAACACGATGTGAACCAAAGCGAGTTGGCCCGCACCCTGGACGCGGTGGTGGAAGATTGCGTCAACGGCGTCGGCGTGGACCTCAACACGGCTTCGCCACAGTTGCTCAGTCGCGTCAGCGGGCTGACCCCTGCCGTGGCTGCTTCGATCGTGCGCTGGCGCGACGCGCAAGGCGCCTTCCGCCGCCGTGAGCAGCTTTTGGAAGTCACCGGGCTTGGGCCCAAGACGTATGAGCTTTCGGCTGGCTTCCTGCGCATTCGCGGCGGTGACAACCCCTTGGACCTTTCTGGCGTGCACCCGGAGACCTACCCCCTGGTGGAAAAGATCATGCAGGCGGCAGGCCGCCCCATCCAGGAGCTCTTGGGTGCACAAGATGTGTTGCGGCGCCTGCTGCCCGAGCGCTTTGCCGACGAGCGCTTTGGCGCCATCACCGTGCGTGATGTGCTGCAGGAACTGGAAAAGCCGGGCCGTGACCCTCGGCCCGACTTCAAGGTGGCCCGCTTCAACGAGGAGGTGACCGAACTGAAAGACCTGCGCGAGGGCATGGTGCTGGAAGGCACGGTCAGCAATGTGGCGCAGTTCGGTGCCTTTGTGGACCTGGGTGTCCACCAGGATGGTCTGGTGCACGTGAGCCAGCTTGCCAACCGATTCGTGCAGGACGCGCGTGAGGTGGTCAAGACAGGTGACGTGGTAAAGGTTCGGGTCTTGGAGGTGGACCTGGCCCGCAAGCGGATTTCCCTGTCCATGAAGCTCGATGCCGATCCTGGCAAGGGCGCTGCACGTGAGGGGGGCAACCGCTTTCAGCCGGCCGCGCGTGACGAACGGGCGCGACGCCACCCATCGGGCCCACCGGACCGGCATTCCTCTGCAACGCGTGAACCCGCCGCGCAAGGCGCCATGGCCGCGGCGTTTGCCAAGCTTCAGCAGGGCCGCTGAGCGGGGCCGCGACATGGCCTTGCCCCCTGCGCTGTGCATCCATGCCGGGCCTCGCGCCCGGGCGCACCTGCGCGAGCGCGGCCTGCAGCCACAAGACATACGGGTGGTGGCCGCCGCCGCCGGTGGCCCCAAAGGGCTGGTGCTCCTGCACCTCGACGCCTTCTTGTTTGGACACTGGCTGCCCCAAGGCCGGCACGAGGTGGACCTGGTGGGGGCCTCGATCGGCGCTTGGCGCATGGCGGCTGCGTGCACACCCCTGCCCCTGGAGGCCCTGCAACGCTTGGGCCATGACTACATACACGAACGTTATGGAACGGTCGATGGGGTGTTGCCGGGCGCAGCGGTGGTCAGCCGCCAGTTCCGCCAGACGCTGCGGTCGCACTTTCCCACACCAGCGGTCTCGGCCCTGTGTGCCCACCCGCACTGGCGTTTGCACATCCTGGCCTCGCGGGGGCGTGGGCTGTTGGCACGGTCGGGGCGCTGGCGCATGGCCGCCGGTTTCGCTGCTGCCGTCGGGCTCAATGCGCTGGACCGTCGCCTGCTGAACAGCCAACTGCAGCGGGTGTGGTTCAGCCCCGATGGCCAAGTCCCCCACTGGGTGATGAAGCCCAAGGCCGATCTCCCCACGGCTGCAGCCGTTCTGAATTCCGAGAACTTCGAAGATGCGCTGTTGGCCAGCTGCAGCATCCCGTTCTGGCTGGAGCCCGTGCACGATATTGCGGGCGCCCCGCCCGGGCCCTATTGGGACGGCGGTCTGACCGACTACCACATGCACTTGCCGTTCAGCCGTTTGGGCCAAGGGCTTGCACTGGTGCCGCACTTCCAGCCCCGTTTGGTGCCGGGGTGGCTGGACAAGCCCTGGCGCCATCGGCACGGTGCCACACGATCGCTCGACAACGTCATCGTGTTGAGCCCCTCGCCTGAATGGCTGCGTTCTTTGCCCGGCGGCAAGATTCCCGACCGATCCGATTTCAAGCGTTACTTGAATCAACCCCAGGAGCGTGAGCGCTTGTGGTCCGCCGCTTGGAAGGCCAGCGAGCAGCTGGCCCAGGAGTGGGCGCAGTGTGTGGGTCAGCCGTCCATCGACGCGCAGCCCTTGCCTTGAGTGCAAGGCCCATCGCCTACAATGGCGAGCTGTTAACAACGAACAAGGTCGGGAAAGGCATCATGGTTATGACACCGCGAACGTCTTGTGTGCGCCTGATGCGGGTCACCGCCGCGGTGGCTTGCGCCTGAGCTTTTCAGGTCCCCCTTGTCGCGCGGCCCTATGGCCGCGTTTTTCATTTCAGATCCCGGAGTGCACACATGATCACCATCACCTTGCCGGACGGCTCCCGCCGCGAGTACCCTGCGCCCTTGACGGTGGCCGACGTGGCGGCCTCCATCGGCGCGGGCCTGGCCAAGGCGGCCTTGGCGGGCCGGGTGGGGCAGGGCGAGGCTGCGCGCGTGGTAGACACCACCCACCGCATCGAAGCCGACACGGCCTTGGCCATCATCACCGACAAGGACCCAGACGGGCTGGAGGTGATTCGGCACTCCACCGCCCACCTCTTGGCCTATGCGGTCAAGGAGCTGTTCCCCGAAGCCCAGGTCACGATAGGCCCGGTGATTGAAAACGGCTTCTATTACGACTTCTCCTACAAGCGCCCGTTCACGCCTGATGATTTGCAGGCCATCGAAAAACGCATGGGCGAGTTGGCCAAGAAAGACGAGCCCGTGGTGCGCCGCGTGTTGCCGCGCGATGAGGCCGTGTCGCACTTCAAGGCCATGGGCGAACACTACAAGGCCGAGATCATTGGCAGCATCCCGGCCGGTCAGGAGGTCAGCCTGTACCGCGAAGGGGGCTTCGAAGACTTGTGCCGCGGCCCCCATGTGCCGTCAACCGGCAAGCTCAAGCACTTCAAGCTCATGAAGGTGGCCGGTGCCTACTGGCGCGGCGACAGCAACAACGAAATGTTGCAGCGCATCTATGGCACGGCCTGGGCGACCAAAGACGAGTTGCAGCAGTACCTCACCATGCTGGAGGAGGCTGAAAAGCGCGACCACCGCAAGTTGGGCCGTGAACTCGACCTCTTCCATGTGGACGACCACGCGCCGGGCGTGGTGTTTTGGCATCCCAAAGGCTGGACCGTGTGGCAGCAGGTGGAGCAGTACATGCGCCGGGTGTACACAGACAACGGTTACCAAGAGGTCAAGGGCCCGCAGATCCTGGACAAGACCCTGTGGGAGAAAACCGGCCACTGGGACAAGTACAGGGAAAACATGTTCACCACGGAATCGGAAAAGCGTGACTACGCGCTCAAGCCGATGAACTGCCCCGGCCACATCCTGATCTACAAGCAAGGCATCAAGAGCTACCGCGACCTGCCGCTGCGCTTGGGCGAGTTTGGCCAGTGTCACCGCAACGAGCCCAGTGGTGGCCTGCACGGCATCATGCGGGTGCGGGGTTTCACCCAGGACGATGGCCATATCTTCTGCACCGAAGACCAGATCCTCGAGGAGTGCAACGCCTTCACCGCTTTGCTGCAAAAGGTCTACGCGGATTTCGGCTTCACCGACATCCTCTACAAGGTGGCCACGCGCCCGGAAAAGCGCATTGGCGCGGATGAGCTCTGGGACAAGGCCGAGCATGCGCTGATGGAAAGCCTGCGCAACAGTGGTTGCGAGTTCATCATCTCGCCGGGTGATGGGGCCTTCTATGGGCCCAAGATCGAGTACACCCTGAAAGACGCCCTGGGCCGCCAGTGGCAGTGCGGCACCATCCAGGTCGATTTCTCGCTCCCGCAGCGGCTGGAGGCCGAGTTTGTGGCCGAAAGTGGCGAGCGCAAAACGCCCGTGATGCTGCACCGGGCCATCCTGGGCAGCCTGGAGCGCTTCATCGGCATCCTGATCGAGCAGCATGCCGGCGCCTTGCCCGCGTGGCTGGCACCCACGCAGGTGACGGTGCTCAACATCACCGATTCACAGGCCGATTACGCCCGGAATGTGGCTAAAACGCTGCAAAAACAAGGCCTTAGGTGCGAGCTTGATTTGCGAAACGAGAAAATTACCTATAAAATCCGCGCCCATTCCCTGCAAAAAGTGCCTTACATCCTCGTCGTGGGTGACAAGGAGATGGCAACCGATTGCGTGGCCGTACGCGCCCGAGGCAACCAAGACCTGGGGGTGATGTCCGTTTCAGCCTTCACCGAAAAGGCGCTGGCCGACATCGCTGCCAAGGCTTAGAAGCCGACGGGCGTTTTTCTGTTGATGTCCTGAAAGGATTCGAACCATCGCTACGTTTCTCGATCGCCGCATGCCCAACGTCGAGCGCAAGCATCGACTCAATCGCGAGATCACCGCACCCATGGTGCGTTTGAACGGGCCCGAAAACGAATCCTTAGGCATCGTCAGCATTCAGGAAGCCCTTCGGCTGTCTGGTGAGTACGACGTGGACCTGGTGGAAATCGCGGCGCAAGCCGACCCACCGGTGTGCCGCCTGATGGACTACGGCAAGTTCAAGTATCAAGAGCAGAAGAAGGCAGCGGAGGCCAAGGCCAAGCAGCACGTCATCGAGATCAAGGAAGTCAAGTTCCGTCCCGGCACCGACGAAGGCGATTACGCCGTGAAGATGCGCAACCTGCGCCGCTTCATTGCCGAAGACGGTGACAAGGGCAAGGTGACCTTGCGCTTCCGCGGTCGAGAGATCACGCACCAGGACATCGGCATGCGCCTGTTGGAGCGGATCCGTGACGAACTGGCCGACGTGGCGGTCGTGGAGCACATGCCCAAGCTCGAAGGCCGTCAGATGATCATGGTGTTGGCGCCCAAGCGCCGATGAAGTGAGTTTCGCGAACACCCGGTTTGGTCACCGGGTGCTCGAACGAAGAAGCCGTTGCAGGCCAACAAGCATCCGAAGCCGATTTCGGATCGCCTGCAGGGGTCAACTAAAAGGAGCAGTCATGCCCAAGATGAAGACCAAGAGCAGCGCGAAAAAGCGTTTTCGCGTTCGTCCGGGTGGCACCGTCAAGCGCGGTCAGGCGTTCAAGCGCCACATCCTGACCAAGAAGACCACGAAGAACAAGCGCCAGCTTCGCGGCGCGGTCAACGTGCACGAGACCAACATGGGT
>JACCEC011770536.1_pt1 | contig 26990 bp, 30 predicted proteins | sample 7450121 | NCBI WGS metagenome assembly JACCEC01 (sample SAMN15323455, study PRJNA562643) | freshwater metagenome | isolation source: river surface water | place: USA:Blue River Watershed | collected 2017-08-18 | reverse complement strand
CATCTCTGTGACGCCATAAAGATGGGTATTGACTGGCTATGTGGCCAATTGAGTGTTGTATAGATGCACTCTATCCGCCCTCCGAGCGGATAGAGTGCATCTACCATGTGCCTTGACTTACACTGTCTGACGCTGTCTGACGTCTGTCTGACATGCTTTTTCGTTCCGCGCTCCCGCGGATCATGTTCGTCTATCCATGACCGTGAACATAACAGACTGTCTGATGATTGTCTAATTTTGACTCAGCTGATATTATTCTCTTTTTCGTCAGACGAATTCCCGGCCGGCTAAACTTTTTACGAGACTAACATGGCAACTATGAAATAAAAACAATGATGTTTCAGTATAATTGTTTATTTTCATTTTTAGGCATTATAACAAGAAGAATGCATGATTGTAGAAAAAGCGCCATCATTGCGAAACGATAACGATGGCATTTGATGACGGATTCGATGACCAGGGTCTCCAAATTTGTTTTTGAGAGTTCAAGTCTTTTGTTACTCGTTTTAGTCTAAACAAACTAAGAAACTGAGCCTGCGGATCTTGGTCACAGTATTGGCATTTGCTGACTTGTTGAAACAGAGCAATACACTTGCTCAAACGAAGAAGTTCGAACTCAAGTTTCTTGTTAGTTTCTTGAAGAGATGATAGTTCTCTTTGAAGTTCGGCATATGCAAGTCTTTTCTTCTGTCGAAACTTTTTTGAAGCCTCATTGTTCATCTGTTTTCTTTGCTCGAGATCAAATGGAGTATAGTTTTTCTTCGGTCTCCCTACTTTTCTTGTCGACATTTGTGTGAGTCGCTTGGCTTTTGATCGAGTTACAGGTGGCATTATTCCAAACTGACATTGAAGAAAAAATATTGTTCTATTTATAAGACAATGTGTAAGCGACGAAGAGTATCAAGAAACGCATGCCCGTTTTTCTTCGATGTTGACGGCTTGGAAGATTTTAAAAGACCGTTACCAACTTTGAGAGACTCTACGTCGTTGCTAAAATGAAATGATTCACACTAGATGGCGTTGATGTTGTAATAATCCACTTTAATAAAATAAAAATCATATTTAATTAATGAACTTAATTATTATGTGAGTTTTAAATTAACAATTTTTCATTTCCGATGATATGAAATGGGGTGGAGTATTAACTCCAGTTTACATTTGGTAAATAATTCATGAGTTACTGGTAACCAACGTTATAGGCACAAATTCATAATGAACTAATACTACTTTAAAATACCTGTCACTATTTGTTTTGAATTTAGTTGTCATTGAGATACCATGTTGTAAAGACGTCTACAATGAATGGATTTGCTGAAAAGCATCTACAGTTTTTTGATTCAATTGTGTTATTTGCCGATTACTGGAAAAAGAATTCAAATCTATCAATCGACTTTTCTTTAACTAGTTCTGAAGAGACTAGTAAAGCAATATTTTCATTCCATGACGAAGACAAAAACCAATTGACTTTATTTCATCATCATGTTTTGAAGCATTTTTTTCCGAGTGCATTGGTTTCAAGAATAGTATTTATTCAACCTAATGTGGTTGAGTTGTTGATGGAAGAATGATGACTAATGAAAAAGACATGTGTCTGTCTGAAATTCAACGAGTGAATAAACCATTCCCCAAAGATGGACATACCATGGCCTATTACTATGATCAAGAGTTATTATCATTTTATAACATAAGTACCAAGACGTCCGGACAAGATTTTTTCACTCGAGGATTCATTAAGAGAATGTGCCGCTCTCTTAATCAATTGGTCTCACGTCAAAAGATAGAAGAGTTGAACATCAAAATGGAATTCGATCAAGTTGATTCGACCAAGGCATTAGTCTGTCGCTTTTCTCTACCAGTTGATTTAGTGCAGAGGAAGCGAGCCATTGACTTTCTGTATTATAAAATCTTCTTAATTAATGAAGATTTTGTCGGAAAAATTATATGTAATAGAGCCTATTTCATCATGATTTCTTTTTGCCTCAAGTGAACATGAGATGATCAAGCCCAGAGATTACATATTTGGTTAAATTTGATATGATTCAAGAGATAACAAATTTGCCTAAATTTGATCTACTATTTTTCAGAGATTTTGTGCGTTGTAGAAAAATGACCTCTTGGGTTCAGTAACCCATGCCGACGATAAGTTTCCGTTCATGATCACTGTAACAATGCTTACTGATTTGACAATAGCATTCGAATGTTTTTGTGACTCAAGAGTTATTGAAACCATGAATAACAACAATAACAACAACAACAACAATAACAATAACCTTTATATTTGTCAAAATTTTCAAATAAAAAATACAACAATTGTGTTTGGTTGGTGTGATGTTTGTAATGTTAAATTAATACTCAATAGATGTAAATTAAAGAACATTTTATTATCATGTCAAAGGAAAGAATTTTTTAACATGTATTATCATAACAGTGTTTCAGTTTTTGTTCAGCGAGAAATAAAGTTTTGAACTTTGACTCTTGTCCTCATTTTTCTCCACACCGGCGGGGTTGTCAGCTTGACTCACTTGGATGGGTGTGTCTGTTGAAAGGATATATGATAGCGTATGAGCTTCATTTAGTCACACACATACACACACACATACTCATATACTCTCTCATCTAACTCACACACCTACACAAATAATTCTCGCACATTGTCTTAGCGGACGTGAAAGGATTGCTTCGTGAAGTTTCCTTATATGGGCATATTCCAATTTCTTCATGTGGGATGTATGAAAAAAACTAAAAATATATGATCTAACTTTTGGAATTATTAGCAATCAAGTCTCTTGATGATGTGAATGAACTAATAATTGACATATTACTTTTGAAGAACTGATCAAAAATAACATTAAAATTTACTTTTTCGTTGATTACAATAAAAGTTTCCCCAATTATAATGATAGTAAGAAAGAATATCATGAGACATTTAAATTTCTTTCGGATGAAACGCACACAAATATTTTCATTTAGGTATTCATTTCTTTCGAGAGGTGTCTCTTGGAGAAAAGAATGGACCACTTCAGCCGTTGCCATTTTTGTTTTTTTGTTTTTTCTTTCCTCGAAGGCTTACTTAAAAGGTGATATCAATATGTGTTTATTCAGTCAGCATGTCAATCAATTTTGAGAAGGAGCTAAGGCAGATCGAAAAAGACCTTCGCAGAATTGCCCGAGAAGTTCGAAGACTTTCCAACTTGTACAAGAGAGACTGGGAACGAGAAGTTGAAAGAAAAAAAGCCATCAAAGCTCGCCAGGCCTGGGAAAGAGAACATCTTAGGAGAACAAAACGACAGTAAGTTTTTCATGGATTCTAAACTGACCGAGTCCGAAAAAATAGTAGCTGAAGTAAAAAGAATTTCTGCGATAATCGAGAGAGAGAAGCAACAAGAAGTGGAAAGGTTAAGAGCGGAAGAACAGAGGAAAAAGTGGGAGGAGGAGCATCTTAGGTCTTGTAGAAAAAAATAAAAATGGATAGAGAAGAAGTTGAAAGACAAGTAAGGGAAAGAGAAAGAGAGTTTGAAAAAGAGAGAGAAAGAGAAAGAGAGGAAAAATTAAGAGAGCAAAGACTTCTTTGGGAGGTTGAAAAGGCAAAGTCCAGAGAGAAGGCCTCTGATGATCGCAGAAATTCTGGATATTATGGCAATTATTCAACAGAATGAAAGACAATGGACAGAAATGAAGAAGCAAGGAGAGAGTGGGAGAGGTATTACGAGGAGGCAAGAAGAGAAACACAAAGGAAAATAAGAGAAAGAGAGAGGGAGGAAGAAAGAAAGAGAGCAGAAGAACAGCGAAGGGAATGGGAGGAACGCAATTCTGAGAGGATTAAAAAAGACAATTAAAATTTTGTTGATTACTTTTTTTATTCAAAATGTCTTGGAATCAAAGGGAGGCTATTAGAGAAAAAGAAAAGAGAATTCAGGAAATGAGGGAGGAAAGTGCACGTCTTGATGAGGAAGCGACAAGACGATTTGAACAGAGAGAGGCCCGGAGACAGAGAGAAAGGGAAGAGGCACAAGAGAGAAGGAGGAGGGAGGAAGAGTATAGAGTAGAAAGAGACAGACAAAAAGAAGAGCAAAGGAGAGAGAGAGAATTTCAAAGAGAAGAAGAAAGAAAAAGGGGAGAAGAAGCTAGACGCGAGTGGGAGAAGACTAATCGCTTCTGGATGGAGAGAAACAAATAAGGTAAAATTTTATTATTTTTTCAGATTTTAATTATGTCGAACTGGCAAGCATGGATGCAAGAGGAAAAGGATAAGGCAGAAGAAAGAGAAAGAATAAGAGAACAAGAAAGAGAAAGAGAAAGAAAGGCTGAAGAAGAAAGAAAGGCTTTGGAAGAGGCTAGCAAAGAAATGCTTCGCATTTTTTCTGAGATTGAAAACGATAGGAAGAAAAATGTTTAGAAGGAATTATTCTAAATTCGACAATTCTGATAGGGAGTACGAACGAGAGGAAAGAGCGAAAGCTGAAGAGAAAGAGAGAGAAAGAGAGAGAGAAAGAGAAAGAGAAAGAGAGAGAGAAAGAGAGGAGAGAAGAAAAGAGGAAGAGAGATTACAGAAGGAAAAGGAAGAGAAAGAAAAAGATTTGATTAAATGGTAAATTAGAAAATGGCGGATTGGCAGGACTGGATGAAAATAGAGCTAGAAAGACAAAATCTTAGAAATAGGATTTTTGCAAGGTTTGTCGAAAGGGAAAAACGACGGGAGGAAGCTGTGGAGAGATTTCAAGATCTCCGCAGACGACATGAGTGGCAGCAACAACACGAGCAACAACAGCCACAACAACAACAACAACAACAACAACAACAACAACAACAACAACAACATCCACCCGGACAGTAACAGGAGAATGCGACGCAAGGGGTTCATGAAGAAGCGCTCTTCTTCAAAAACGAGGTCAGTCAAGTTTTGATTTTTATTCTAGTTAAAAGTGTTAATATGAATAATCAACCCGTTGAAAAAGAAAAAGACTTAAGAGAACAAATTAGAAGAGATTTGATTGCTACTGAAATTTTGTTAGCAAAAATTCGTATTGAACTCAAAGCTTTCAGAGATTCTGTTAACAACAGGCCGTTATCGTTTGATAATTCATGTAGTTGCGAAAACTGCTTGAAAGAATTTCAGTGCAAGTGCCCTAACTGTGAACAGAAAAAAAATTAGTGTAAAATGGATGGCTATATTGTTGGTGTCTACTTAGGACTTGCTGCAACAACTTTTATGTTCATAATTTTTCTAATTTATGAATGTGTTAAATTTTTCAGCGAAAAGCCTCCCAATCAAGAAATTGAAATGAGTTAAAATCTAATGGTGTAGTGTTGTTGTTGTTGTTGTATTAGCCCTCTCTCAAAGACACAGACGTGAGTGCGCAAAGTGAAAGAGAGAGGGTTAATAACAATAACGACAGTTGACATGCCAAAATCATTTTTGCACGCTCTCTCTCTCTCATTTTCTCTTAGACACTAAAGAGACAAAAGTGAGTGCATGAATGGGAGAGAGAAAGAGCAAAAACATTTAAAAAGACAGTGATAGGACACATTTTTCAATCATTCGCAAAATGATCTTTGGCATCGTCACTTCCATCTTTTTGGCTATTACTCTGACGAGGGGTCAGGACTTCGACTCACTCTTCCGGATGGAAGGGGAGTTTGACCCCCTCGTTGAACAACATCATCAACAACAACCATCAACAACACCATCAACAACAACAACAACAACAACAACAACCACAACAACAACAACAACACCAACACCATTGCTACTCATCAACCTTGCGGACAATGCGACGGATCTGACTTCTTCTTTGCCAAGTATCTTAAATTTTTCATTCTTTCTTTTAAACGAAGTCTTTAATAAGTTTGATTGTGGAATGTTTTATGCCTTTAGGTTCGATCATTATATTATGAGTGTTGACATTTTGTTATTTGACTATCTTAGGTTAGGTTAGGTTATGTTAGGTTAGGTAAGCTAAGGTTAGGTTAGGTTAGGTTAGGTTAGGTTAGGTTAGGTTAGGTTAGATTAGGTTAGGTTAGGTTAGGTTAGGTTAGGTTAAGTTAGGTTAGGTTAGGTTAGGTTAAGTTAGGTTAGCTTATGTTAGCTTAGTTTAGGTTAGATTAGTTTAGGTTAGGTTTATGTTATTTTTTATTGCATTAGTTGATATGAAATTTTTTTCAGACGACACGATCACCGACATCGGACGGATGAGAGAAAACGAAAACATAATCATCGAGAACATGACTGAGCCGGTTGCTAACGTGACAACTTCTTTCGAGCATCAACGACTTCTGACACCATGCAAGTAAGTAATAATTTTACACTTAATACACTAGAAATATATGGAAGAATGAAGAAAAAGAAGACAAATCTTATGGTTTCTTGGTATCTATCTTTATTTATGAGATTATTTAATTACAAAAATACCATGAATTAGATGGATATCATAAACCATTTGGTTATAATACATCATTGTCATCATCATCATCATCAACATCATCATCATCATCATCATCATCATGTTACTTTTCTATATATGTATTAGGCACTAATTGAAATGTATTAAAATATCATATTGCATTTCTTTTAGATGCCTGATATAAATTTAGAAACATTCATCGTTGACAATGCCAGTAATCGAACCCAATGTTGAAATGAATGATATGTTATAAATATGTGAATAATGACTGATACTTTATTTTCAAGTTCAAGTGAAAAAGACAAGTAATACCACAAACTGTTTTATTATCTAAACTCCATTATGTAATTGTCACAACAAACATATTTATTGTTATTTTTTTTTCAGATGCCACTGCTCATCTGATGACCTTGAGAAGGTTTCAAACTACACCACGGTCGCCCACTTCGCGCTTGCCATCGCTGTTATCATCATTGTCTTTTTGACAATGATGATAAGGTTCTTCACGTCAGACTTCTTCAAAGACAGACAGGAACGCATGAGGATGGAGAGAGAGAAGAACCGACTCAGGAAAGAAGAAGAACGACAAAGAAAACAAAGCGAAGTTCATGCAATTGAAATGGCTAAGAGATCAAGGGAGGCTGAGCGACTTAGGCAGCGACTCGCTGAGATCGAAGCGGTAGTCATTAATTGATTATGTTTTCTTTTTCTCCGGACCCATTAATCGAATAGGACTGATTATGCCATTTAATTATGACCAAACGATAGGGCTGTACAAATGCTTATTGTGTGCCTTCAATGCAATATAAATGCAATTTTTTATGTTTACAATTAATTTCTTTTTATTACATTTAATTACATTTAATTACATTTAATTACATTTAATTACATTTAAGATTCTTTTGGCTGAATAAAAATCCATGCATGGTTTTTCAAAATTTAATTTGTTGTTTTTATTTTCATAGGACATTTTGATTACACATTAATTACACATAATACATTGACCATTATATTTTTTAATTAAGTATGAACCAAAGGGTAGAGTATGAACTCCACAATTGAGTATGAATCGTTTGGTATCAAGGAAACTTAAGGCTTGTTTTGTGATTTTGACAGTTTTAATTAAGTGCTTATTTGAACGAATGCTGTGAAAGTTGTGACTAATTACTTTTTGATCGAAGAGACATCTCTTATATTGGTCGAAATTAAGTCTATTTTTGATAGCAATACGACCAACTCCTTTACATACTTTTTTTTCAGATGGGTTGTTGGTTTCAATATCGGTTAATAACATAGCATAGCATTTAGATCGTAAACCAACAAATTCTGTACATTTATATTTACCACAAAGTTCATCCTTAAGATAACCTAGCTTTGCTTTACATGTGTTATCGAACATGGGGTGTTTAGTATCATAGTTAGAATAGTCCATATAAGGGTGAATGTGTTTCCAAAAAGCTTGACTGTTAGACACTTTGAAACAAAAACTGTCTGTGTCAGAGAACCCTAATTGAAAAGAACAATTTTTAATGTTTGTTATTTTGTTATACCAAAAGTCAATCATTGTTGCCTTACTTAATTCAAGTATAGTAACTCCGATAGCAATAGGTGTGTCATGTTTTATCACTGGTAAAAAATGATTGGTTTGGACTAAGTGCTCATCAATGACGGAGTAATTTTTGAAGGTTGGTGTTGCCACAGCTTTTAACAAGGTTCCAGCTTTGACATGAAGCTTCACAGAGATGTAACTACGCGTGTTTTGTAGAGTCTTCCCGTAGTTTGAGTTTGTCTGAAAAAATTAAATAGTATTCATTAATTTTTCCTCTTTTTCCTGCAAGTCACATTAGCTCAGTTGGTAAAGTAGTCAATTGACTTGTCACGTGAGAAGGTAAGCTTACGTGTTATATGTTATATATCTTTCAAATGATTAATCCCTATAAAGCTCATTAAATTTGTTCGGAGGTTAAGCCCCTTACAGGCTTAGCTAGGTAACTGGCACCTTAAGTCCTTCTATAATATTAAACGAGACATGGTTATTCAATCATAGACCTACTAAGCAGAAATATGTATAAAAATTGATCGATTGTTATGGAATATAAGTTTCTGGATTAGCTCTGTAAGTAGAATTTGCGGTCTTTGATTGATGAACGTTTAAATCAAAATCAGACGAGGCTGATTGTTGATGTTAAATGTTTTGTTTTTTCAACATTACGATGGCGTACATAAGAATGGAGATATCTATGGATATAAGAATCTGTACCAAAGATATCTCATTTGATGTGTACGCCATCGTAATTACACTGTCATAATTTTATAGTACATGCCACAATCAAAAAATGCTAGCATTCTAGCAGCTAGTCAAAGTTGGTTAAGGATGATCGGAAAACGTTTATTACTAGAACAAATCATGCCAGCATGTTTGTGAACTAAACTCATTGAAGGAAACGTGCATCTATCCATTACACCACAGCGACTCGCATGAATAAACATGAAAATACTCACCAATAACTTAAATAGATCCATCTCAAACTTATTTTGAGCTTTTTGTCGTGCCTTAGTAGTCATCTTGATGTATGGGGCAAATAGCTTCTTCTGTGAAAACTCAAGAATTTTATGAATTTTAATCAATTTGAGACCTAATGACAAATATAATATCAAATTTTTAATATGACAAATGTAATTACACTTATCATAAAAGGTTGTCATGAGCTTGATGTCCTTGTATCTATTTTTGCCTTGTGTGATGAATACAGCTTCCTGGGAATAAGGTGATAGATCATCATAGTTAACCTCCAACATTTCGGCCACTATCGGGTAGTTAGCATGTGTCTTATGTAAGGCTTTTGGGTAATGCAAATCACATTCTATAAAGTAACCTTTGTCACCATCAAAGTTTTGTGTTAAGTCAAAAGTAGCGATTTCTGATTCACTCATCCACCTAAAGTCTTTATAAGGTAATTTACACATTTGACTACTACCATAGAGGTTATTCGCGTCAAGGTAGACTAATTCTTCAGTAGCGTGATGATTAGCGTCATTTTTTACTTCAAGATGTCTAGTGTTAACAAAGCTTAAGCCTCCTCTTTTGCATTGCTCAAGGAAGTGAACCATGTTGATATCTGTGGGTAGTTCTATTTCATTTTTTGTCAGTTTCAACATTGTATCAAAACCAAATGACGCTAAGCTAATATACTTGGTTGCATCTAATCCGCTGAACTCAAACATTTTATTACGAAATGCTAAAACTATTTCAGCCAATAGAATTGTATCTATTTTGCAGTAGAGTTCGGCATAGTCTATTAAATTTTCACACTGAAAAATGTCCCACATTTTGCTAGCAAATCTGTGATCTTTTTCACTAATGATTTCTTCATTCAAAACACTATAAAATGCCTCTCTTTTGGGAATTTTTTTGGTTTCTTTCATTAACTCAAAGCTTGAACAATATTCATAAGGAAAGAACCCTTTTCGAAGTATGTGGTCAAGTCCAAATTGAGCGAGGTAAGTTTGCCTCAAAATAGGGTAGTCATGATTGCTTTTACTCAAATTTTCTGATAATTGAGCCAGTGATGTTGGTAAAAATGACATTGAGTCCAAAAATTGGAAACAGTTAAATTTTAGTGTTATAAAATTTTCACCATTGTATGGTAAAACATTGACGTTTTTAATTTCTTCCGGAAACTGGGCTATGGCTTGAATTATGAAGTGCATGTCAAACTTTGATGCGTTGTGCATAAAAATTTTTAAATACCTTGGTTTCCTCCGTCTTAGATTACATTGCTGGCATGCGGCTCCAATATATTGACCTGTGGCATGACAATGATCTCTACATTTGACAACATCCATTGTAAAATTAATACCGCAAAGGTAACATTGATCGCTATCATGAAATTTTCGTTTCTCATTAGCACTCATTACCATATCTTTTTCAACCAAAAGAAGGTCCCTCAACCATTCACTCTCTTGTGTTAATAAATGTTTAATTAAGTCTACGTGGGCATTATGAGTTGACTTTGTTCGTTCATGTAGTATCTCTTCATGAGGTCCGATTATCACTAATGAGTATGTTACTGGGATCTGTTCATGAATTTCATCAGTTCGAGATTCGGTACATTTGCATTTTAACGTTGAGCACTGTGGACACTTTTTTGAAATATCGGGTAAAATTGTTTCAAAGTCCAAAAATGCGATGTATTCCAATTTTGTCTGATTTTCATAATTTTTAAATTTTATTATTTTTTCATTTTCTGTGGGAACTTGCTCTTTTCTTGGTTCATTCAAACAACAAATTTTTGTATGTTCATTTCGTTTTGCAATTGAGTAAAAACCATTTAAACAATTGAGGCAATAGTAAATTTTTTGATAGCCAATTATTTTCTCTTTTTTAGTTTTTTTATCCATGGTGGAATAGCTTTTGCGTAAAAATTTATCAACGTCTTTGATCAAAAGAAAATGGCCAACATTTTTAGTATGAACCAATAATAGATTAACAATTTGAGTCCCATTTCCAATAGCAAATTCTAATGGGTAAATAATTTCATCGGTACCTCTGTATAAAATGTTTAATTTTAAGTCCAAATTAGAATTATTTTTGACGAAACGTTTGATATCTTGAATTGTTGTGGGGAAATTAATTTTAGATAAATTAAAGGTCTTTGTTTTCTTTTTAATCATCAATTCTTCAATTCTTGTTGGTTCTCTTAATCGAAGTAAACCAAACAATAGAAAGTACGCTATGCAGTATAGGAAACAACGATTGTTCTTGTTTGGTGGATTGTATAGAAATCTTCTGTTCTTCAAGTTTGAAATGTTGACATTCTTGAAACTTCCGACTCTCAGTGGATTCATTTTGGCTATTTCTAAGTCAAATACCAAAGCTCTTTCAAATTTCCATTGGCTCCCATTGTGTATGAATTGATCAAGTGCCATCCGTTGATGTGCAAAAGATGCCATGATGTGGGAATCAATCACATGAGGTCTAAGTGACGATGCCATGAAGTTGGGTGCTCGAAAAGGTATCGAACAGGTCGAAATTCGATCGCCTCTAACATCGATCATAGACATTTCAGCCACGAAAATGAGGCTTATTTTTGTCATTATTTTCTGAGCCGTCTGAAGTTGGATCTGTTTTCTGAGTAAATGTTTTATGCCTAATTGAGCCTTGACAAAATCTCTCTCGTTGTCCAAATAGTTGTATCGGTATGTGATAACATTGCGGTTGAATGCCGAGTCCTTGACAATAAAATGACGAGAAGGTTTATGATACTTGCGATAATGAGTCTCCAGTTGCTGTCGATTTTCCGTAAGTTGACCACATAGGAAACACTTCTCCATTATAGTGTCTCCATGGAGATTATGGATGTGCCTTCTTAAGTCATATCGCCTTGTGAAACGACGACCACAATTTGGTTCTTGACAGTAAAACATGGTTAAAGATTGGGGCTCCAACTTCAAATGATGGAGTATTAGAAAATGAACTAGTCTTTTATACTTACTTCATTTTTTGCTCATTATGAACATAATGGTTTGAAGTAATTTTTTGTCACATTTTTTATAGTCATACCTTGCTGGAGATTTTTTCCAGCACTTCCTTGCCTACAGATTTTTTATAGCGTTACCTTGCTTGCATGAAGCAATCAGAACCCTCCTGTTCCAACTATAAAAGTCAGGCATTGTATAAATGTAACATCAGTTTACCAACAAGGGATTACGAGTCAAGATGCCTCCTAAAACTGCGAAAAAAAGTAAGTAAAATTTTAATTTCACTACCTAAGGATGACTTGGGTATTCTATTGTATTAGTGTTGAAATTATTTTACTACTCTTTTCTACATTTGTATTAATTTTTATTTAGTGACTCCTGATGCCAAGAAGAAGAAGATATCGAAGAAAGAGGAGACATCACAAAACTCCATGTTCTTGCGTGAGGAAGAGGCCGAGGAGGAGGAGGACCCGACGTACCGCTCTGGGTCTGAGGTCGATGAGGTAAAATTTTAAGATAAGGTAAACACAACCATTAAGGGGGCGAAGTAGTCGAGTGGTCTAAGGCGCTGCTTAGAGACAGAAAATAAATGAAAAGCTAAAGATCCCAAGTTCACCTCAGCCTGTGCAATTTTTGATCACAACCCTCATGTGTGGTGGTAGAACTTTTGTAACATATTTACATTTAGGATTTTTTGGTTCAAGACAATTTTTATATTGAGAAATTTTTTTCAGACGGATTATTCAGAGCATGACGATGGGTCCGGTTCAGAGGAGGATCTCAGCGAAAACGAGCTCTCTCCCAAGGCGGCAACCTCTTCCTTAAGACACACTGTCAAGAGGCCTTTGAAGGCTCAAAAAGGTAAACGCAAAGTTACCTTTGATGAGTCTGATCAAGACATCAAGAGACAACGTGTGTCTGGTTCCTCTGTGGTCAGGAAGGAGAAACAACATCATTCTTCTTCCAAGATGGAGCATGGCAGGGCCTATGACTTGGATGAAGGCAAAGACAAGTCGAAAAAACCCAAGAAGGAGGCCTCACCAGAAAAGGAGAGAGATGAAATCTTGTGGAATGAGTCCAACTGCGATGTGGACTTGGATGACCATGCTGCCTCCAATGTCCACTACAGGAAGATCAAGATATCCAACAATCTGATTCTCTCCTGCAAGATGATCTCCCATCTGGAGAATAAGAATCTCCACAGTGACTACGCTGCCTTGGTCTTCTCACGTAAGACGAATCGAGATAAAATGTTCAACTTCCTCGTCGACATGAGGGTCACCGAGCGGCTCATCAAGGCTCTTCAGATCATAATTGAAGAGAATCCAGTCTTCTTCAACAGGAAGCCTGTCCCATCTCTAACCAACAAATCTTAATTCTAGCGTCACCACATTTAAGCCACCTTGAGTCTAATGACCTCACTTTGGATTAAAGATTAAGCCCAATGGAAATTAATACTGTATTATATTTTGTCGACTAAATATAAATTTTTAATGTACTGTATTACTCTTCATAATAATAAAAAAATGTACTGTATTACTCTTCATAAAATAAGATAAAATAAATGAATGCTGAATTATACCAAAAATTATTTTATTTCATTTAGAATAAACTTGGAGACAATTTTATCATTTAATTTCAAGTTTGTTTTAGAAAATATTTTATAAAAACTTGAGATTGGTTTCCTTTTATTCTTCCATAACAAAAAAGCTAATGCATATAGACCACAAAAGTTACTGGTAATGTGCTGAATAGGTTTACATAACATAACACACTTTCTATTCAGTTTGGTAATAAATTTAGCTATATCAGACTGTATATTACGTTTTCCAAAAGAGTCGAAATAGTAAGTAATATTTTTTGTAATATAAATGCTAATAAAATGTATACCTGGCGTCCCTAGCTTGCCAGTATTAAAAATAATTGACACGGATTTCTTCTTCTTATTCTTAATTGTATGAAGTTCATCTGCTGAAAAGACCCCCTCAAAATTGGGCACCAATTTTGAAGTTAATTTTTGTAAATAATCATTTGTTAGACCTGACATTTTAAGTTACCACGGTGATTGTGCGATTCTTATCAATCAGTACTTGTTCATCATAACTACCATAGAATAATAGTGTATGATTCTTAGTAAGAGCTGCTGAGAATCCAATATGAATGTCTATTGTGCCAGATTCCATTCCATGTTTGTAGTATGAGTTACATTGATCCGGAGAGAGGTCATAATGCCACAAACAAGAGTTAGAAGCAAATTCAGCCATAGTAATTCCATTAGTGTGTTCTTGTTTTAGGCCTGAATTATCAAGGGACCATCTGTATTCTTTCAAATAATCTCCATTGGCAAAGTCAGGGGCTACAGCTATAGGATGAATGGGTTCACCATTGATAAAAACATTTAGGTAATTAACTTTTCTATTGTTAAAATAGAATGGGTTAAGTTTTGCATTATTCTCCATCTGGTCTGATTCAAGTATACCAAAGCTAAAGCTTTTAGGTAGTTTTCCTCTAACAACTTGTGAAAGATATGTACTTTGAGTTCCAGATGTGAGTAAATGAGTTTTTAGCTTAGACTGAGTCACTGAGTAAATTGATGGGGATTTTTCCATTGACTTTTCAATAGCTGTTGAAACGCGGGGGTCGAGTGTGACCTTCCTTGTACATAGCTGAAGTTTATGCATCTTAATTTTATAAGTGTTTGCTGCAGCAACATGCATGAGACCAAAATTGTCATCATTTCGAATAAGCCTGATTCTCATTTCAACACCCGGTATCAAATATTTGGTAGAACGCAGAAAATCAACATGGGGAATAATATCAAAATAAACTTTTTTACCACTGATTACATTCGACCTTAGTTTGATTCCACTGTTAGCTTTGGCTAATGATGCAGCTATATCAGTTTCATCTGATATGGTATCTTTAATATACATCTCTGTTGCTGCCAATGTTGTCTCCTTGATATTTCTATCGAAGCTGAAATGTGTTTCAAGAAATGCTTTATAAGCATATGTGGGTGTTGATATATCATTAATAAGTTGGCCATTAAGGTAAACTTCAATTTGCTTGAACAAAGCTTGTGGCAGCATATTCACACAACTGACATTGTCTGCTGCTGCAATTTCAGAACCGTCAGCTGATTTTACCACTTCAATTTCACCATATATTGTTGTCCTATCCAAAATGGTATATTCATTGCTGTCATTGGCCATTATAAACTCATAAGTGCCATCATCAGTTAAGGGACTAGTTGGATAATACAAAACACTTTTGCCATGAACGATTGAAGTTTCTGCATTGGGTAGTGAAAAAAGGTCAATACTATCAGTGGCTAACTCATACTGATCTGTAACGAAGGTGCCTAGACCTTTAGTGTCAGGCATATTAAATATTTGTGATTGCTTAGTTTTATTTCAGTTGTATACAATGTTTCAGATTAGAAACATTAAAATCAGTATTAAGGTTAAACCACTTGTCTTAAATAATGCTATTGAAAGATTAGAAAATAATGGAATAACACTAAAAACATATTCAAATTTTCTAACATTCAAGACTCACAACTTTACTTATGTATTGTTTAAAAAAGGTCAAAGAAAACATAGCCATATCAACGTCACTCAAATACCCTCATTGAAGTTAATCAGAAAATCCATTAGAGTCATTGAGAAGTGTTTAGGATGCAGTGTTCTATACTATAAAATTGATAATATAATAGCTACTAGTGACTTGAAGCAATCCGTTAACTTAATAGACATTGTCAGCAGAAGACGCTTTGACAAGATTAAGTACAATAACGAAATATTCCCAGGTCTCTTCATTAAGTTCCCTTCTGGCACAGTCATAATCTTTCATTCAGGTAAAATTGTCATTGTTGGCTGTAAAAATCAAAAAACAATAAAATGGATTTTGGAGATCGTTCATGCCAACATTTGAGTCAGATTGAAGATTTTCATGAAGGCTGTGTTATATGTTCACTCTGTGGTCTAGTGTTATCTCCTTTGTTCATGGATCAGATAACTCAAATATCAAGTCTCAACTCTCACTACTCTCCAGCTGAAAATTTAAATTTGGCTGAAATCAAAAACTTGCTTGATCGGGTTCATATCTCAACTTCTTTCGCCACCCAAATTGACTCATATTTTCAAACGAATTTCATCACTAAATCAAAACAGGCTCTAGTATACAGCATGTTCAAAATTCTTAACGAATTAGGGATTTCAATTAGCATGAAGGAAATCAGTCAGGCTTTCAATATAAGTAAGAAAATGCTTCATCGAGCCCAATCAGTTAATGACATAATAAAAATTGATTTTTTAGACATTGTTGAAAAATATGGTAGGTTATTGAACCTAAACTTCGAGACCATAACACTAATTAAAGAAGAAATGAGAAATAAACCAACATCAGGTCATAATCCTAATTCAGTTTTAGCTTCGACTATTTATCAAGTTTGTAAAAAAACGAAGCAACATGTGTCTATAAAAAAAGTTTCAGAAGTCACTCAAGTTAGTTGTGTTTCTATTCAACGATATAATAAGTTCCTTAATTTAAATAAGCATGATTGTTCACAGAGGAGACAGATTCCAAAGGGGTAGAGGATTTGGGAGTTTCTTTTCAAGCATTTTTAGAACTTTGAAGCCGTTAGTTTCAATGGGTCTATCAACAGGGAAAAGAATTTTGACTAGTGATGCTGCCAAGTCCATTGGAAGAACAGCACTTGATATTGGTAAGGATGCTGCCAAAAATATTGCTAAAGATGTGTTAACTGGTAAAAATATTAAAGAATCAGTTGATAAAGAATTGGAGGTAGTTAAAGATAAAATAGCAAGTAAAATATCAGGATCCGGTTCTAGAAAACGTAAGAGACTGGCGATTACTAATCATAAATTAAATAAAAAATATTCACTATTTGACTGAGACTCATGGAATTATACAAACCTCTAGATGACTATGGAGTTGAAAGTAATCAAACCAAAGATGAGTACATTGATCTATTAAAACAATATTATGTTACGCCCGGCCACCCAATAGCCTTCGCTGGTCTAAACAAAGTATATGAATACTTTAACGGTGAATTAACATTAAATGAAATTAAACAAGCACTTACAGGTGTTGAAAGTTATACCCTCCATAGAGAGTTTCATAAGGGAGTACGTAACCCATCATATGCACATTTTAAAAGATTTAGAATGGAAATGGATATCGTTGATGTACAATCATTAGCTCCATATAATGATAATATTAATTATCTACTTACTTGCATTGATTGCTTCACTAGATATGCTTTTGTGCGATTACTACCATCTAAACATGGTAGTGTTGTACTTGAGGCATTTCGTTCAATACTTGAAGAGGCTGTGGAGACACCTAAGAGGCTCCTATGTGACAGGGGTGCCGAATTCCGTTTTACTCCTTTTCAAGATTTTTGTAGGGCTAATAAAATATCTTTTACACCTAGTGATACAAGTGTTCATGCAGCATTTATTGAACGTTTTAATCGAACGCTACAGAATGATGTATACAAGTACATGACTGAAAAAGAAACAAATCGCTATATTTCAACAATAGGTAGTAACGGGGAGAGGATAGATTTAATGCCACTTTTTGTCCGAGGCTATAATAACCGAAAACACCGTATGATTGGTGTCACACCTCATCAGGCGGAAACACAACCTGAGCTTCATATTGATATACAAAAGAGACTCAATGCTTATCATGAGAAAATAAAACCACAAAAGCCCACATTTAAAGTAGGAGATCAAGTTAGAATAGCCAAGATTAAAGGCAAGTTTTCTAGAGGTTATAATGAGCAAGCGAGTCAGGAAGTTTTTAAAATAGCCCAAGTTAAGAATAATCTTAAAATACCATTATATATTCTATCAAACTATCGCGGTGATGAAATTATAAAAGGTTCATTCTATCCTTTTGAGTTAGTTAAACTAACGGGAGACCTGTTTAGAATAGAAAAAGTCTTAAAGAAGAGAAAACGTAAAGGAAAGAATGAAGTATTTGTAAAATGGAAAGGTTTTGACGATTCCTACAACTCATGGGTTAGTTCCAAAAATGTTGAAAATATTTTGAAATAATATATCGGTCTTTTTACTAACCTCTTGTTTTTCAACACAATTCACTCCTTGATATCAATAGTTCAGTTTTCAATCCATGACCCTTCATTCCGAGATGTCTATGCATAATTTTGCCAAACCATTCCATTCCATTGATATCTACGTTAAAAAATTTGAAAAGTGTGATTTTTATCAATATGACTTTTTGTGTAATAAATGTTTTTTATATACATGTTCTTCATTTCACACCGATAGACTTGGTAACTTCGTAAAAATGCATTCTACTCGGCACGTTTGTCAAAGTGCATTCTCTCAAAGAAAAATTAATAGTCTTCACCTTTAGACCTTCCTGAATCCGGCTCCAAAATGTTCTGTGGAACAACTTATTGTCAAATAACTAATGACAAAAAAGACCTTTGAACTAGTTTCATCATCATCGACATTTAATGTTTCCGTCAATTAAACAAGACAAAGCAGTTTTTTTCTTTGACAAAAGAAAAATTGATTTTGGTGGGTCATTATTTCATAATTACTTTTTCTCCATTATGTGTGATCTCCTGTTTTTTATTGTTCCCCAAATAGAATGGGCTATTGTTAATAAAGTTGTTCATGTATCTCATGTCTTTTTCTTTTTTCTTTCGAGCTCCATCGAAAAAAATCGAACCTCAAAATATTTTTAGCCTTCTGCAACTTAGGTTATGGTTTGGGTTCGATTCTGAGTGTTAGCATTATATAATTCCACAACCTCGACTATCAAACGTCAGTAGTTAAACATAATAATAGAATAGGTTAAAAAATAAATCATAAAAATGGATCAACCTTTTTATATTTTATCCAATGCGTGCCAAGATATTTTTCCTAATAACACATTATCAGAGTTTAGAAATGTTTTTCCAAAAACACTATCATTTGCAGAAGATGATAAATGGGAGGTAGGTCTTGAGGCCATAGGACTAACTTCAATGTTTCGTAATATTTACCTACCTAATCCAAATATCCCATCAGTGTATGTCTGTCATGAGCAAAGGAAGAGACCAAGCTTTAGAGAAAATTTAGTCGAAAATCCAATCCTTGATTGGCATAAGGAAATGTTTTTTAACTTTGATAAAACTCATGGTATGGGTACTTGGTTTGAAATGAAAGATAAATTTTATACCAAAGCCGATGTTTTCTCCTTTTGCACACTAATTAATGTAAGATTTAGTGCTTATTGTTATTTTGACTATGATGGTGAGAGATTAACTATAAGATATAATGACCGTTATGATCAAAATCATATAGGTACTTGGGTGTTTCTACATGAAACATTTGCTAAAACATTTCACTTCCATAGTTATAAAATTAAAGACTTGCAGGTTAGACCAAGTCTAGAACAAAATATAAACTCAAAAACAGTCCAACTAGTTGAAATAGGATCTAATCTTTATATTAAAAGATTAGTCATTTATAATGGAGAAACATATCATGGATATTTCATTAGTAAAGATCTAACAAGTCAATACCACAGCGATTTAAAGTCTGATTATTTTGATATTAGTAAAAATCAACAATTGCCAGAAGTGATTAAAGTACATTGCGATATAATTGAGCCACAAATTTTAAATAACTCATACTCACAAGATCTAATAGTACTTAATGCAGACATTCAGTATACAAATCGTTATTTCTTTCATGAAATAGAGAAGATTAGTTATATTCCTCTTCTCTTTAATGATATTAGTCAAATTAAAATAACATTACTTGACGAACATAATCAATTACTCGACTTAGTATCAGGGCATGCCACAATAGTAAAATTAAGATTTAAGAAAAATATAAATATGACAGGAAATTTTTACTGCCGTGTGACTTCAAAGCCTAACGAAATCTACCCTAGTAACAAAATTAATATGTTTAACGTGCAACTTCCATCAGCAAAATACTTTAACGATGATTGGAAAGTGTCATTAAACAGTATTAATTTACCTAATAATTTCACCACATTTCTACCAACTAGAAAAAAAGCTCTGTTGTCATTGGCTTATAAAACACCAACAGCACCTGCAATTAACTTCCAATTTAAATCTCATATCAAGTACAGCCCTACCATGATTGCATCTGAACTTAACGTTTTTTTTATGGATAACAATATTGGTAGAGCTACCATTGATAGTTTAGGAAGACTTGTATTTGTACTTAATCAAAAAGGCTGTACTTTTGCTCTTGGTATGGATGTGGCCCATGTCCTTGGTTATCAGACCGGGCAAATACTGCAAACCGATCCAACGTTTATGTATGTTAAACCTTTTCCTACTGACCCCCAAATGATTACTTTTGAAAGTCCGATAGATTGTAACTACTTCAGACCTAATTATTTTATTGTATACTCAAACATTGTTCAGCCATCTATAATTGGGAATCAATTGAGTCCTATTTTAAAAATAGTTCCCATAATTGATAATAACGAACCTTATAAATTAATTGATTTTAAGATAAGAGAATTTTATAATATTCCCAACAGTGAAGTAACTGAAATCAAAATGGAACTTAGAACACATGATGGAGAACTAGTTAACTTTGTTGATAAAGGTCATGTCGTCATGAACCTTCAATTTACTAATAACACAAAAAATGCTTGATAATGTTTATAAGTTAATGTAAACTTCCCAATCAATCAGTATGTGATTGAACATTACAACGACAACATGACGACAAAAATTATCCTTTTTGAAAAAATGGTGCGTGAAATCTTAGAAAAACAAGAAGAGGTCATACGAGCCCCATCTGTCTACGGTTGCTGCGACTTTTGCACGACACACGCGAGGTTGTTAAACCGCTCTGCCTATCAATCAACGTCACTACTAAAAGGCCTAATTGTCTACTTGGAAAAAATGAAACAGGACCGTCGAGAAAAACGACGAAGACACAAACAAAATGTCAGCATGAAAAAGGCTGGATTTTAAAAAAATTGTTATTTATTAACAAGAAGAAATAAAATTAATCCCATTTTTCAAAATTACTTGTTGTTTTCTTTATTTTACCAAATTCTCTCCTTCTTTGTACTGCTCTAGGTGGTTGAGTCCGAATAGAAGTCCAATTAGTGAAGTCTCTAGAGCTACCAGGTTGTGGATTAGACAACATATTGGATGCCATATCTTTGATGACGTCATTAGGATTTTCATTATGTTCTGAGATGATATGTTGCTTTAGTAAAGTAATATTCGTTAAAGCTTTTTCACATATTGGGCATCGGTACTTGTTAGCTTTGGGCAATGGCTGTCTCTGGACATTAGTAGTTTTAGTTGCCTTAGGTTTTCTAAATGAAACATCTTGATCTGGATCATAAACAAAGGGGTCAACTTGGGGTTCGTTACCACGAGACTTGAATCTTTTTCTCTTATCCTTTTTTGTTTTAAATTGACGGAATGATGTATCGTCATTAGAATTATAGACAAATGGACTAATGGGAGGTTCGAAACCTGGTGTTAAAAACCTTCTCCGTTTTGGTTTTGTTTTACCAACTTCAGACTTTATCTTTGGTTCCATTTTAATTATGGGTTTGACATCTAAACCAGGCATTTCTAACTTTGATGTTGACATTATATTTTCATCTTTTGGTATTTCCTTCATTTTATGTTTAAGTCTATAATGCATCAATAAAAGATCATTGTTACCCATATTCACACCGCATATTTTGCAAGCATGAGGTCTAGCCAACAAATCATCTCTCACTCTAAGTTGATTAGGTGTAATGCTGATGCCTGGATCCCTTATTAGTCCTTGCTCATCTGTTTGAACAAAACTTGGTTGATTAATTGGATCAGGATTACAAATTTGACCTCCTGTAGTATTAGACACACATTGTAAAGGTTGCCACTGTGTCAGAGGTCTTTTTAGTTGATTTTTTTTGTCTTGAATCCTTTGTAACATATTTTGTTTATATTTTATGTCTCTCTCATAATGAATATTACCTCTTGTCCGTTGCCTTTTAAAATTATCTGGATGATCTGAATCCTCCAAAGGTCTTTTTAAGGATGGGTCATCAATCATCATATCATCAGGAGGTAGGGGTATAGTACTAGGATCTATAGCTATTTGTTGACTAGCCGGCTGAGAAAAAGCTGCTGGTTGAGTTACATTACTGGGAATGATAATATTAACTGGTTTTACATTGGCTTGGTATTGAGGTAAACTAGACACAACTGGAATATTAATTGATGGCTTAGTATCATTTGGAGGTGCTACAGATACTGTAATTGGTAATTGCTGTTGTTGTAATTGTGGTTGTGGTTGAATTACAGGTGTAATAATTTCTTGTTGTTGCTGTTGTGGTGGTTGTTGAATAATAGCAACATTATGTATACCTGTTTGTTCTGGTTGTGATATAATATCATGAGAAGGTTGTACATCCAATGATAGTGGAACAATGGGCTTTATTTCCTCAGAAGACAAAGCATCTAATCTAATTTGAGCTGGCCGTCTATCCAAATTCTCATCAGGTGGATTATTCAAATTATCCAATAACTTTTTGTCCCCCTCATCAATACAAAGTAAAAGTTTCTCATAAATAGCTGGGGTCACTAAGTACATCATAGAATAAGGTGAGACAGTTGTTTTTCTTTTCATTTCTTTATTTAGTAAACAAGCTTGTTAGGAATGGAATTACAGACGCTAATAGAAACGGTAATCCTCGGCCTTCTTGTTTAAGTGCTGTCCTCCTTTTAGATAATGGTACTTTCTTGTTCATAATTTTTTTCAATCGAATTTTTGAACAATTAGTATGAATGTGCTTTTTTAGACAAGTTTTTTTTCTCTTATTAAAATTTAAATCTGTATTGATAACATTAAAAACACATTCACATAAGTCATTTATGGTTTCATCATCAGCCTTGTTGATAAATTTAGCAAAATCTTTGTTAGACATTTTTTTAATTTGTCTCAAAATTTTAATTGAATTTTTGCTTATCATTTTAATTAACGCTAATCAAAGTTTAATCAAGAAGAGTATCTGTAAATTAATCAAACAAACGCATTTATTCTTTAAAGACTGAGCGAGGCTATTAATTTTCGTTGTATACACGCATTGGAAACTGATGGGGGAAAATATGAGATCTTAATCTAACTTTTTTATGTTGATCAACTCGAAAATCAAGCAGTAAATATTCATATGCCCTTGATGCTGCCGCTTGATATACATCCACTAAGTAGTTAGGATTACTAGGGCAAACTTGTCTCCCAAGGTTACTTATTTGTTGCTTGTCCCTTTCGTTAGTCATTAAAAACATGTAGTGCATATTTAATGACATTGTTCTGAAAACTTTATGTTTAAAAAATAGATTCTGGGTCAATAAAATTATTGTCGTTTTTTCATGATGTCCCATATTACATATAATTTTAACAAAATCATCTGTTAAGTCGGAAATTAAATCGTCAAAAACAACCAGACTTCCTCTCCCCTTCTTGAATGGAGCAACTAATGTAGTCAAATAGTCTAGTGTAGGAAAGTCATTACTTGCATCAATTTTCTGATCGATCAAACCTTCTCTAATCATTTCATCATAAATTAACTGGTCATTATTATAAAAGAGAAAAATTTTCTCAGGCTCCTCGGTGAATAATTGACTTTTTAAACTTAACAAATTTTTAACCAATGTTGTTTTTCCACTTCCGCTACTAGCGCTAACCAATATGTTGCAGGGTGTTTTGAATCTGACATCAAAAGGCATGTTGTGAATTTTATAACTTTATTTATTCTTAAGCATCTTAAAATAGTGAAATTAGTTTTGACATCAAAACATCATATGCATCTGTTGTTAGATAAATGATTATGTTTTGTTCATCTCTCTTAACATTAACATCCATTATAAAAAACTCTCTATCATGGTAGTAAAATTGTATTAGAGCGTAACTTATTGTTTCAAAGTCCTCCCATTCCATTTCAACAAGATGAAATTCTATTGTTCTATTAAATGACCAATATGAACAATACTCCCTCAACATAGTTAATGTATCATAGTCATTTCTGAGATCAGGAGTCTCAAACAGAAAAACCTCAAGAAATAATGTGACCATGTCCTTATTAATTGCAGGCATGTTTTATTAAAATGAAGAACTAAAAACAATCCAAATTGTTTGAGTAAACCATGAAGTAGTATAACTCCCAATAAAACTTGTTTTATATGTGTCATAGTATCTTAAAACACATTTAACAAAATTAAAAAAATCATGAAATGTTAAAAAATCCAAATTGATTTCAATTCCATCAGTCTCTTGAGCAACAAACACAGTTCTAGATGCAAGCAATTCAAAGTCAATATCTTCATTGAATATAATGTCTGCACAATGATGTTGTTTAAAATCAAGGAAATGATCAATAAACTGGTTCCGAATTTGTCTATGATAATCAGACATTGTCACACTATGTCATGTTGCACAATGTTAGTCACATGTGTGTCTTGTCTCAAGCTGATTCACAGGTATCATAGTCACACAACACAATTAATCATCGTCACTCAAATTAGTGATGACAATGTATCCACTACCACCTGAATCGTCATTGCTCATACAAGGCGCCATGAATGCATTGTAAATATTAAGAATGTCTGCTGCACTTGCTTCAAATTCTAGTCTATCTTGGAAAATAGACAGAACTGAGAAGAACAGTTTTGGAGGTTCAATGCCTGGCACATGATGCTCTCTATGCCATTCAATTAAATAGCTTAGGAGCTCATCATCGGTTGACTCAACAATGATTTTAGCCTCGCGCGAATCATCACTGAGTTCAACCGAGACCAGAGGCATGAAACTTCTGTATGACATGAAATCGGGAAAGGCTATAAGGAATGCTCTTACAAAGAACTCCTTAAGAACGATTCTCTTTTTAGCCTCACGCGAGTCTGGTATCTCATGAAGAAGGACTTCATCATCGGTGTCTATCGAGGATGTAGACGATGTCGATGCCGAGCGACGTCGATAAACGGACATGGTTTTTTTCAACTTGGCGGCCATCGATGATGGATGAAATGGTTGAGATGGCGATCGCAACATTCCCTTCTTTTCGTCATGTGTCTTTAGTCAATTTGTCTTGGCTCAAATCTAAGATCGAAAAAATGAAATGCTATGAGATTCAATCGCATCATATAATAATGACCTTCATTGTAATATTTCGCACATCGGAAATATTTGTAGCCGTAAATTTGCTTCTCTTGAAATCTGTTCAAAAAGTTAACAATTCTGGCATAGAGCCGTCTATTGCGAACATATGAAAGTAAATTGATATGAATGAAAAATTCGTAAAATGTTGGATGGTCTTGAACAGGATCGGCAATCCAAATTATGTTGTTATTACAAAGTTCTTCGATGAAATCATTAGTTAAAAAATTATATCTAGGTCTACTTTCCTTGAGTAAGGCCTTGAATTTTTCCTGAGTAATCAACAAAGTACCATCTCTTTCAGCTTCTGGTACAACACCAAGAATGTTATTAGCAGCTGCTGCTTGTGCCATGTTGTATTACATTAAAAGAATGTCGACAAATAATAAAGAAAAGTTCCCAAGTTAAGTTGTATAAACAAAATTTTATTGTAAGGATTGTACTCGTGCTGAGAGAAAAAATTCAGGCCATCAATAGTCGATGTAGCCAAATCTCTTCGCATGAATCTCAAGACTTGATTAAATGCCATGTGAGGGAAAAAATGCTGCAGATAAAATGCTATAAAATATTTTTCACTGTTTCCCTCACGAAAAACTCGTGACTGCTGAAATATTTCAATGATGTCTCTTGCTAATAGATCTGGTAAATTTTCATGAGTACAAAACAACTTGAGTGTCATACCTTTAACATTTTGATGAAAATGTTTATTCCTTAGAGCCATAAGAGTCTCTGTCATTCAATTCAGGTTAAGTCATGTCAGTGTCATATTTGTATAGTCATAGATGTCAAACGTAATGTCAAACGTAAGTTATTTCTGATGCTGAAATTAAAATGAACTTTATACGTCATTTTGAGTTCTATCAAGCTCTCGCTCCAAAGGATACAAGTACAATATGTCAGCAACGTTGGAAAACAACAAATAAACTGGATGTGATTCAAAAACATCCGTTTCAAAAATTTTCTTGTCTTGATGTTTGATGTTTTTTAAGTTACTCATGAAAAGTTGAATAACGTCTCTTGGACCATTGTACTCAGCAAAATTGAATACAAAAATAATAGTTGTATTTGTAATGGCAACTTGAATCTTGTTTAGGAATTCTGAAAGTTTAAATTCCTCAGGGCAAAAATCAAACTTAGGCAAAATTTGTCTTATTTTGCCTTGAAAAGATGTACGAATGTAAAGTTCGTAATTTTGTCCGTTCATGGTCGAACCTGATATGAATTTCAAAGCTCACGGGTCGAGTAGCGATGATGTTTCAAACCGTCCATGGACGGTTGTTGATGATTGAAGTTGCCAAAGGTAAAATGATGGTAACATCATTTTAATGTTGACTCTTCTTCATGATTCAGTTGTAAGACTGTTCAAGAGATGAGTGAATACCAACGAAGTTGAACGTCTCTTTTATACCCCATAGACTCCACCCCTCACACGAAACGAATTATTTCATTGGTTCTCATTCTACCTGAAGCCTACCTGCTTAATTCATAACATCGAAACGTTCCGTCGATAAACTTTTGTAGTCGAAAACGCCATCTATCGTCGAAAAAGTAATTTTTGTGACTTTACAAACTGCGTAGAACAATTTCTTTAATCACACACACACAAGAGCGCTGAATTCGTCTCATGAAATAATTCTTAGCAGGCCGGGAATCAGTCTACAGACAGACAGAAAATGTCAAGGCCATTATATTCGACTATCGTCAGACGGTATGTCAGACGGAATATCAGCGTCAGACAGTGTAAGTCAAGGCACATGGTAGATGCACTCTATCCGCTCGGAGGGCGGATAGAGTGCATCTATACAACAGCAATTCTAGATTTGTAGCTGCCAACAATTTTCTAAACGAGCGAATTTCAGCCGGATTAAATTTCAAATTTGATTGCCAGAAATTATTTTTTGATGGCAGCTGT